>Ga0187892_10007778_pt1 | contig 15061 bp, 9 predicted proteins | sample MA1701073metaG_FD_139345 | JGI IMG/M metagenome (GOLD analysis project Ga0187892, IMG submission 139345) | Bio-ooze microbial communities from a basaltic lava cave in the Kipuka Kanohina Cave System on the Island of Hawaii, USA - MA170107-3 metaG ... | reverse complement strand
TGGGGATTGTTAGGCGACTCGCTACCAACGCGCGGTCCCTCTTCGCGCGAATCCCACGGGCTTGCCCCGTGGTTTGTTAGGTTGCTTCGCCGCACCCAGGATCCCAACCTAACCAACCACGGGGCAAGCCCGTGGGATTGACTCGCAGCCGGCAACCGTGGAAGCGTGGGGGATTCCTACCAACAACCTCTGGATGTACCCTGTCTTGGCTCGTCTTGGGTGCATCTCGGTTTTTGAGCAGCCCCATCCAACATTCGACGGTCCGATATCTGATGCGCCTTCCAGTTTTGCCGGAAACGATCAGATCTACTACAACGGGGCGCTCCAATGCGGATACGATTGCGTGGTGCCGCACAAGGCGAGATGAGAAGCGGGGACTCGTTCGACATGATAATCGCAGAAGAGAATGTTCATGCCGTTGTCATGCCCGACCCACCCGCGATCCTGTGGGGAAGCGACAAACGGCGTGATCGCAGTCGCCGACCCGGCTCCGATGGCCTGGGCCTTCCTCCAATTGTATTCGACGTAGAGAACTTTCTGGCTGGGACGCACGACGTTGGAGAGTTTCAAAGGAGGATTGGCCAGCCAGTAGTTCACGATATAGGCCGGGTAGCCGCCCGAGAAGTTGCCGCTGCCGGCGGGGGATTCGAAGGATGGGTTGGAAGGACAATTCCAGATCGGCGAACGCACGCTCGCATTGGGCACCAGCGGCCGTTGCGTGAGGTACGAGTCGATCGTCCATTGCCAATAGGACGTTCCACCCACATCGGCCGTCGGGACGACCGCTTCGCGATAATCCTGCGAGTAGGTCAGCATCGCCACGCCCAGTTGGCGCAGATTGCTCACGCACTGGATTGCTTTGGCTTTCTCTTTGGCATTCTTCAACGCCGGCAACAACAGCGCGGCGAGGATGGCGAGGATGGCGACGACCACGAGCAGTTCGATGAGGGTGAAAGCCGTCTGACGCCGGTGGTTTCCAGTTTTCAATTCGAACTTGCTCGCGAGCTGTAGAATCGAAGCGTACTGCGGCTCGGTCCATTCGTTCAACCGAGTTTAGTTGGCGCTCCAGTATTTCACGGCGGCCGCGGACGTGCCGGCGAGGATCGGGCTGGAGGCAGGCACCCATTCGATATGATGGTCGCAAAACAGGACGTTCATGCCTCGAACGTGCCCGACGAAGCCGTAATTCGCCGGGTTGGCATAGAAATAGGAGGTGACGGTGCCGGTCCCCGCCAGCTTCCAGTTGCTTTCCGCGAAGAGAACTTTCGTCGCTGGATTCATGATGTCGTGGTAGAAAGTCCGAAAATCCCACCACGCCCGGTTCATGCCATAGCACGGCAGCCCGCCCGACCACCATACACCGGGGCCACAACCAGTCGTGACGAGAGATGGATTGCTCGGGCAATTCCAGATCGGTGACTTGAGGCAGCTAGGCTGTGCGCCAGCCGGTCTCGCTACGAGGTAGCGATCGAAAGTGAATTGCCAGTACGACGTATTATTGTCCACCCACATGGGCATGACGCAGCCGTTGTAGTCGTCGGCGTAGAGGATCGCGGCCAAGGCAATCTGTTTCAAGTTGCTGACGCATTTGGCAGACCTTCCTTTCTCCCGAGCTCCCTTCAAGGAGGGCAGCAACATGGCCGCGAGAATCGCGATGATGGCGACGACGACCAGGAGCTCGATGAGGGTGAAAGCGGAGCGGCGAATGATCAGTGACCAGGGATCAGTGATCAGTGGACGATCTGCCCTCGCTCGAAAGTTGAGACGGATAACTGATGACTGATGACTGATCACTTTTGTCGAGTTCTCCGCCGCAGCATCGCAGAGGATGCCAGCAGGATCAATAGCAACGCCGACGGCTCGGGGATCACCACCGTCGCGCCCGGATACGGAATCAGCATGCCGGCGCCGGCGAGATCGTATGTGTTGGTGCCGAGATAGCTGTTCGCCGCCAGCGTCGAATCGTAGTAGAGGTTGACGTCGAGCGTGAGGTTGTTCGTGTTCGCCAGCCCGCCGAAGTCGAGCGCGCCGACGTACAAAGCGTTGGTTGCCGCGCCGGTGAGCAGCAAGGTGTCGATCGCTGAGAGAGCGAACTCGCCGATGGCAAAGTTGGTGAGCACCGCTGCAATGCCGTTGAAATTGCTGCCGCGGTCAATGGCGAAGCTGCCGGTGAGGTCGAATGTATGCTGTCCCGCTCCGTTCGTGAACAGAACGCTCGCGGTGGTTAGATCATAGAGGGACGAGTTCGTGGATTGCAGAGTAAAATTGCGCTCGAACTGGAACAGATCGCCCGCGCCGCCCTGCAGATAGCCGCTGGGAGTGAGGGTGAGAGTGTTTGCAAATACGTTGGTGGACGGGTCGCTGATGTAGCCGCCGTTGACGACGACGTTGCTGGCGAACGTCAGCTTGCTGTTGACGGTCTGGATCGTGCCCGTGCTGACGACCGAAGCGGCGACGGTGCCAACGGTGTTGGACGCGAGCAATGACCCGCCGCTGCCGATCGTGAGCGTCGCGCTGCGCCAGAGCGCGCCGCCGTTGACAAGTTCGAGTCGGGTGTAGTTGGTGGCGCCGCGGCCGGTGTCGAACACGTAATTTTGCGCGACCGTGGCGATATTGGACGAGTTGTTCAGACGGAACGCGTTGTCGCCGAGGAACGCAATCTTCGCGAGCTGGTTGCTGTTGGCGCCGACGACGTTGGCGAACACGTTCGCGTTGGTCACGTTGCGGAAGGAGATCGTGCCACTGTCCAGGACGACGCTGTTGGCGGTGTTGATGGTGATCACCGGATTGTTCGTCGTGAACTGGTAGATGCCGGCGAGGTTGCTGATGATACCCGAACTATTGAATCCACTCACCAACGTGTTGGCCTCCAAGGTGCCCCCATCGCGGATGACGACTCTTCCGCTGCCGAAAGTCGTAATGTTGCTGCCCACAAAAAGCGCAGGGGTGCTTAAAAGACTGCCCGCGCCGGTCACCAGCACCTCGCCGCTGCCACCCGTAAGGGAGCCTACACGGACGCTGCCGCTGGCCAGAAAGCCCTCGACGCGGCCGCCGTTCGTGACGATGAGCTGGTTGTCGGTACCGCTTTGCCCCACATGAACGAAGGTGTTGCTGGTCCAGACCGACCCGACTCCAGTGACCGTAACCTTGTTGCTCGCGCTGCCGGCGAGTTCACCCAGCAGACTCGTCCCACCCCGTCCGTTGACCGTGCCGCCGTTCTCGATGGTCATGAAGTTGTTGTCGCCGGATCGCCCCACCGAGATCGTGCTTTGCAGAAGCGAATTGCTGCCCGTCACGACGATCTCGTTGCCGGAGCTGGGCGCGTCGAAAGCCATATAGATGGTGCCTCCGCTGGCGCTGTAGTACGCGCCTTCATTGCTGACGATGAGCGCGCCGTGGAAACCGCCGTTATCGCCGATGCGCGCCCCGGCGTTGGTGATGACGGAACCCGGGCCCGTGACCAGCACGGTGTTGTTGCTCGCCGTCGAGATCCGGGAAATAAACAAGCCGACCGGTTCGAGCTTCCCTCCGTCCGCGACGATCAACCGGTTGTCCACGCCGAGGGCATCGCCCACCAAAATGCCGCTCGGACCGCTTTGCAGGAGAGAATTCGATCCGGTCACCAGCACCGTGCTCCGTGCAAACTGCATCCGCAGTAGCGAGGAGACAGTCACTTTGCCCCCGTTGGTGACGGTCAGTTGGGTATCGTCTCCCTCGAGCCGAAACTCGCCGGTCACGCTCCAGAGTGAGTCTGCGTTCGCGACGATCCCCGTGGTGCCGGTTCGAAACGAGGTGAAGTCGGTATGGGCTGACGCGGCGTTGCTAACGATGAACTGACTGCCGACCGCACCACCGTTCCCAATGAGCATGCGTCCGTTGTTGGTCAACACGGTGCCCGAGCCGGAGACGACCAACAGACCGAGCGCGCCGGCGCCCGAACCGATCGCCAGGTTGCGGGTGTTGGGATTGAAGACGAACAGATTGGTGCCGCCGAGAATGTTCCAAGTCGCCGGCTGCCCCGCCGTGGCGCCGATCACGAAGTCGCCGTTTAACGGACGGAAGATGGTGGACCCACGCAGCGTCGTCAGGGTGCCGGAGTTGAAGGTGAAAGTGGAGTTGGTTCCGTTCGCGTTGGTCACCGTGAGCGAATCGGCGATGACCGTTCCGCCCGCGAGCGTGTAGGTGCCTTTGCCGCTCTGCCCGATCACGAACTCTCCCGTGCCGAGGCCGTTCGTCACCACGAGCGTGCCGCTGGAATGTGTGACGGTTGCCGTGGCGCCCGCGTTTTGGCCGACGATGAATCTGTCGAACAGCGAATAGGTGTTGTTGCTGATGTTGAGCGTGACTGTGCCCGAGCGCGCATTGAAAAATGCGTTCGAGTTGGTGACGTCCGAGGTCCAACTCACCGTGTAAGTCGTGTTGTTGGTGAAGTTGGCGTTATCGCCCATGCCGGGCACGGTGGCGGCGAACCAGTTGGCGGGATTGGTGAAATTGCCGCTGGCGGTGTTCGTCCAGAACGAATCGGCGGCGACGCTCGCTTCCTGCGGCCAGCAAAGGGAAAGCGCGATCGCGCACAGACACGAAGAGACACTGCGTGCAGGCATTCCGCTTTGGCTCATGTCCGCCCTCTTAGCAACGCGGCAATTATTAACAGATTTGCGCCTGCCATCTCAATCCCAAAGGCTTAGCATCCTTTGGCCGAACGCAAAAATGCTAAGGATTCTCGCTTGTGGGGATGTCCCTCGGGCATAGGCTGTTTGAACTGGTTCAACGAATCGAATGCTCAGCAAAGCCACCTTTCCATTCTGTTCGATTCACACCGTGATCCTCGCGCCGGACTGGTGCGCCGATGTTGGCAAGAATTTCGACCCGCCAGCCTTCATCGAGGGCTGTCAGCGCGCGCACGTCGCCGACATCGAGTTCTACACGAAGAACGCGCTCGGTCATGCTTTCTTCCCGTTTCGCGGAAGACCCTGCGCCGGCGACTGGGCGACGGAGACACGCGAGCTGGCAAGGGAGGCCGGCATTACATTTCGCATTTACTACAACGTCGGCCTCGACAACTACATGGCAGAAGCGCGCCCCGACTGGGCATGCGTGGATGCCGACGGCACGAGCCGGACATTCGAGAAGGTGTGGCGCTGGATGTGCATCCGGTCGCCGTGGCGCGAACAGGTGCTTGCGGATTTGTGCCAGATCTACGAAGCGATTCATCCCGACGGCTTCTGGCTCGATCTGTTCGGCACTCCGAACACCTACGGACGCGGTTCGTTCGATCCGGCGGATGCATGTCACTGCAGTCGGTGCCGCGAAGCTTATCGCAAGCGGTTCGGGCAGGAGCTACCGAAACAGTCCGATGATCCGACGGTTCGGCGCGCCCTGTACGAGTTCAGCAAGGAGCTGCGCGCGGAAACCATCCGCACGTTCCTGGACAAGCTCCACTCGCTCGATTCAAACCTGTCGCTGAGCTACAACCACGCCGGCGATTTCTGGGACGCGATGGGGGTCCGCGACCGGAAGTTCAACGCGCTCGCCACGCTCCATTGTATGGAAGCCAAGCCGCACGCCGCCCAAATTTTTCGTGCGAAGGCGTTATGGTCGCGCGGGAAGCCGTACGAGATCATGACGTTCGGAAGCTTCCAACGCATGGCTCCCGGCTCGGCGTCCGGCACGTGGGTGGATTGGAACCTGATCCCACCGGCATATCAGGAAGTGAGCGGCGCAATCGCGTCGGCGCACGGCGGCCGGTTTATCATCGGCGTCAATCTTCCACCCGATGGCACAGTACGGAGCGGCGAGTTCGAAAATCTCGTGCGGAATTTTGCCGAGATCGAGAAGCGGGAAGCGTGGCTGAGCGGCATCGAGAGCGTGCCGAACATCGCCGTCGTGTACGATCCCAATTCCGAACTCATCGCCCGTGCCAGCCTGCCCGGGCGCAGTGCGTTGTCCGAGGTGCGCGGTTTGTCTGAGGCGTTGCTCGACGCCAACATGCACTACGACATCGTCCATGCCGGCGAGTTCGACCCGCTCGATTATCGAGTCATCCTCTGCGGCGATTTGTTCTGCCCGGGCGCCGGGTTGTTGCGCGCGCTGCGCGAATTCGTGGAAAGTGGCGGCTTGCTCGTAGCGACGAACGAAACCTCGCTGTGGACGGCGGATGGAAAGCGAGCTGAAAATTTCGCATGGGCCGAACTACTGGGCATCCGGTACGAAGGCGAGTCACCGCACAAAGCCGCGAACTACGGAATGCTGAACAAGGAGTTTCGCGACGTCGGCGAGTATCCGATCTTGATCGCGGCGCCTGCGTTGCACGTCGCGACCACGAGCGCCGTCCCGCTGGCCGAGTTGATTCATCCGGAGGCGGAGGTCACGGAGAGAACGTTTCTGTGGAGCACGGCGTACAATCATCCAAAGCATTCGAGCGGAAAGCCATTGATTACCGTGAATCGAGTGGGAAAGGGCGCAGCGGTTTACATCGCCGGTCCAATCGGCAAGGAGATCGAAGCTCGCAACGATCCCTGGCTGAAGTCGGTCATTCGCGATATCGTCATCAACCATGCGAAGGGACTCGCCGTGGAGGTCGATGCGCCGCCCGGCGTGCTGGTCATCCTGGGACGCAAGAAGCGCGAGCGGCGGCTCCACGTGCTCTCTCTGGTGAATCGCTACGGTGGCATGGTCGTCGGCACGCGCGGTCGGGAGTCGGATCATCCATCGGTCGGTCCCATTCGGGCTCGCGTTCTTCTGAGCGCGCTGGGAAGAAGGCCCGGGCGCGTTCTGGCCATCGACGCGGAAGGAATGAAATGGACGACCACCGAGATACACGTAGTAATCGACATCGACCGCATCAGTCATCACGCGGTGATTTGCATTGAATGAAAACCTCGAGACGAATCGGGGCTGCGCTACGATACTGCCGTGCAAGTGCGCTAGCCGTAGCCGTTATCTTTGCACAGCCTTTTGCCGTTATCGCCGAATCGCCATGGAACTGGCGCAGCCATCCGCCCATCCGCGTGGCGCCCGCGCCGTCGCAGCGACCGCTCGGAAAAGGGCCGACGTATTTCGCTCATCCCACCAACGGCGACGACACAAGCCCGGGCACGGAGCAGAAGCCGTGGAAGACGATCACGCACTCGCTCCTGCAGTTGAAAGCGGGCGATACACTCTGCCTGCGCGGCGGAACTTACTTCGAGCAAATCCGCGTGAGCCTCGCGGGCAAAGCCGACGCTCCTTTCACGATCCGCGGTTATCCCGGCGAACAGGCCACAATCAACGGCGGCATTCGTGAATTTCTCGAAACGCCGCAACAGGCTTGGGAAGCCGTGCCCGGCACGGATGGAGAATTCCGCTCGACTCGCGCCTACCCGAACATCCGCGATGTCGTCGGTGCGTTCGGCGATTCGTTCGTCGGGTTGCAGACCTACTGGCATCGCGTTGACCTCACTGCCACCAACGAACTCTGGATCGCGGAAGGCAAAGGAGAAGTCGCGCCCGTCTATTGCGGCCCCGGCCTCTGGTACGATCGCGAGACGAGCCGCATTCACGTCCGCTTGGCGCACACGCACCTCGATTGGCAGGGAGTTCCCAATTACCAGGGCGAAACCGACCCACGCAAACTACTGCTCGTCATCGGTCCGTTCGCATCTACGCCACTGCGCGTGGACGGGGCTCGACACGTTCGCTTTCAAGACCTGACCATCTGCGGTGGGGGCTTTGAGACCGTCGTCATCGAGCAGGGCTTGGGCATCGAGTTCGACAACGTGACGGTGCGCTGTGGCACGTACGGCCTCATCGCCCGCAATACCATCGGCTTCCGTTTCCACAATTCCGCTCTCTATGGAAACATCCCCCCGTGGGGTTCGCGCGTCGAGAACAGCCTCCGTAACCGGTCACGACCCGGTGACGGTCGCGACGTCGCGCGGTTGACGGGTCACGCGTTGCTGGTCGCGGACGGCAACGACGAGTTTTCCGTGTACGCCTTTCCGTTCAATCGCGACTGGGAGATATCGAACAGCGAATTCACCGACTGCCACGACGGCCTGTACCTCGGCGGCGTCGAGAACGTGAAGTTCCATCACAACTTGCTGGACGCCTGCCACGACGACGGCATTTACCTGAGCCAGGTGTATCCGTATGCGCCGCAGTCGATCTACATTTACCAGAACCACTTTGCACGCTGCCTGACCACGCTTGCGTTCGGTGGAGCGCACTCGGCGCCCTTCGGAGATGCTCATCCGCCGCGCGGCCCCGCGTACGTCTATCGCAACGTGTTCGACCTGTCCGGCTCGGTGAATTACACGAGGCCGACCGCGAAAGAGCCAAGCCCGAAACCGAGCCACGGGAAGATCGTCGGTGACCACGGCTCGCCGGTGTGGGCGCCGCTCTATTTCTACCAGAACACCTGCGTCCTTGCGGGCGATAGCCGGCAATTCCTGCTCGGCGCCGTGACCAAACAAAACCCGCGTCGTGTCTTCAACAACATCTTCTGCTACCTGGAGTCGAAGGGCCTCCCGAAGTTGAGCCCGCAACTTCCCGCCGACGCCAACCTCGAGACGGACGGAAACCTCTACTGGCTGCAAAGCGCGACGGCAGCGGAAGGTACCGACATCGTCGCGGAGTTTCGGAAGTCGAACCGGTTCGAAGAAAGCAAGACGCGTTACGCACCCGGCTGGGAAGCGAACTCGCTCGTGGCCGACCCCAAATTGACGAAGCTCGACATCAGCACTCCCGATCAAAACGACTATCGCCTCCGCGAGGGAAGCGCCGCTATCGGCAAAGGCCTCCCGCTGCCTGCGGATTGGCAAGACCCGCTTCGTTCCGCCGCCGGCAAGGACCCCGACATCGGCGCGCTGCCGTTCGGCACGGAAAAGTTCGAGGCTGGGCGCATTCGGAGGTGAGCATCCCTACAAGCGCCTGGCATTAAGCCCGTCCGACCAACCGGATTGCCCGGCAGGCAATAGCACGGGGCGATTCGGGGTAATCTTTCCACACGTGTTGCCACGCGTCGCCCTTGTCGTACACGAAGAGCAGTTTGTTCGGCTCCAGTTCCGTCACGCAGGTGTAGCAGGAACTCGGTTCGTGGTTGACCGGAACCACCTGCGGCCACGTCTCGCCCTGATCGAAACTGAACGCGAGATAGTTGCCGTGCTCGGGGCCAATCTCTTTCGGCGGCTGCGCGCCGAGATGGACGCGCGATTGCCACGTGCGCCAGCCGAAACTCGCCACGAGCGTGCCGTCGCGCAACTCAATCAGGTCGGGATCGACGTTGCCGAACGCGAGCGCGTGCGGCTTTGTCCAGGTCCTGCCTTCATCGTCGGATTCGGTCTGATACAGCGGACAATGCTTGAAGGTCTTGTTGCTGCCGGTGCGGAGCAGCGCGATCAATCGCCCGGCCCGTTTGCCTTTGGTCAACCGCAGCAAGACCGGCTCGTTGAATCCTTCCTCGCCGATGCTCGGGCCCACGGCAACGGTCGTCACGAGTGAGAAGTGCCGGCCGCGATCGTCGGAGCGAAGCAGGATCACGCGGAACTTCTTCATGCTCGGCCGGTAGGTGGACGGCGTGTCGTCGCCGTGGAACCACCCGTACGCGGCGAGCAGCAGATCGTCATTCGGCAACGCGACCAGGCCGCGATGCAGGAACACCTCGGGCACCGGATTGCCGTCGTCGTCGAAGCCGCCTTTGGCGTCGGGCAGATGCAGCTTCGCCTCGAACGGTCCCTGCAACGTCTTCCAATCGTCGCGCGATTCCCAGAGCTTCGCGATCCAGTTGCCACTAGTGTCGGGTCCGCGCGCGGACCATTGCAGTACGAGCGTGGTGCCGTCGCGCAGTTGCGTCATGCATCCTTCATGGAACGGACTGCCGCCGGGAATGCCGGGGTCTTTCCACGTTTGCCCGCCGTCGTCCGAGGCAGCGGTGCCGTACACGCCGGGGAAGGGCGTTCCCGGCGGCACCGGCAACTGTCCCGTCACGACGATCCTGCCGCCACGCGTGCGAACCAGGAACGGTTGCAGCGCCTCCGGCAGGACGATTCGTTCGGGGCCGATCTCAAGCTTCAGGTCATTCATCGTCGTGTCCCTGCGGGGCCTTCGGCTGGAGCAGATAAAACACGTCCGTCCGAAGCTGGGCGGGGTCCTCATTCCAATGGCCGTAAATTTCCCAGTTCGGGCCGGCGATGGGGTGGTGGTTGTCTTTGCACCACGCCCGCACTGCGGCATGGGCTTCCGAAAGTCTCTCGTACGGCCCGATGTGAACGGTCGTGGCCACCGTCCCGCCGGGTGTAGCCGAGCAAACGACTTTGCCCGCGCCCGCGAACGGCGCGGCGACTTTCACGCCGGCCGCGACCGGCAACCCTTGCTCGGTGTGGAGCAGCCGCTGGTCGTCCTCGTCGAAGTAAAGAAAGACGTTCAACCCCTCCTGCCGGACCTGCGGGTTTGCCTTCAGGAACTTCCACACCTCGTCCAGAAGCGCGAACAGTTGCGGGACGAAATTCCGCGCGTTGCCATGGCCGTGGGCGGCCGCCAGAGGCTTCGGCGCGACTTCACAGATTTGGACTTCGTAGGGCATATGCCAACGCCGACGGCGCGTACCGTGGTCACCTTGAGCGCGCGACAAGCCTGACATCGCCGTTCAGGCCGCTCCTGCGCGCGCGGCCGTACATGAGGTTTTCCAGCGTGTTACTGACGTGCAACTCGAGTCGATTCTCCCCCGGCCGCAGCCCGCGCGTCACGTCCAGCCGCCACGGCGACCACAACAATTCGCCCATCCGCTTGCCGTTGAGGAAGACAACGACGTGATCGCTCGGCGGCCGTTGCAGCACCAGCTCGGTCCGTTGGCCGCTCGTTGGGCCCCAGCGGAAATCCTGCGCGTGAATCATCGTGCCGCTGTAGTGGGGGAAACCGAGCTTCGACCAATCCCCGGCGCCTTTCACGGCGTTTCCGGGGACCAACGTGGGAATCGCGTCCGCGTTCTGCACGCGGAACGGTCCGAACAACCGGCAGGGATCGATCATGCCGTCCGAAGTTTTGTCGATCGTGACCCCAAACTCCAGCACGTTCTCGCCACGGCGGAGCGCGCCGCGGAGATTGTGCTCGATGTTGGTCGGGTCGTACCGGCGGACCCGTTTCCAGTTCTTTAGCGGCTTGCCGTTCAGACTCGCCGTCCAGACGCCTCGGATCGTCTCGCCTTCGAGAACCAGCGCCGCGTCTCTCACGCCCGCGTTTCGAAACCGGGTCCGATAAACGAGCCGCTTGGGTTTGTCCAGCTCCGGCCGCGCAGGGATCGTCCCGAGCGCGACGGTGTCCATCGCGCCGAGTTCGTGTTTCGGCGCGACGTCGTAATACGGCAACAGCCGGGTCGGTTTGCCATTCAGCGTCCATCGTTTCAGGACCACCCCGTTGTCCGTCGCGGGCTTCATTTCCCATGCGGCGGGCAATCGCAGCGATCGCGCGCCCACGTGGCTGCGGACGGTTTTCTTCTTCGCGTCGATCCAGCGGCTTTCGTAGCCGTCGAGTTCGTGTCGCTCGCCCAGGAGCGTGAACGATTCCCGGGTCTTGTACAGGTTCAGGCAGAACCAACCGCCGTCTTTGGACTGCACCGCGCGGATCGCCCCGTTGCGGGAACGGAGCGGGCCATCGAGCCGCTTCGCTTCCGAATCGTTCACGACGCGCGCGCCCGCCCGGCGGAGCCGAGCCAACGCCGCTTTGCCGTCCGCGTCCAACGTGCCGTCGATATACACGAGCGTCGGGTATTTCGCGTGGCCGACTCGCACCGAGCCGGCTACCAGGCGCGCGTCGCCGAGATCGAGATCGTCCACCCAATGGAACATCAGTCCGCGTTCCTGCAGGTCCAGCGCGAGCTTCATCGCTCGCTCGTAGATCGCGCGGCCTTCCGCGAGCCGTTCCAGCCCCAGCCGCCACAAGGTCCGCATCGGGCGCACGATCACCAGCGGGGCGCGCGTCCCGAGCGGCCCGAGCCGGTCGGCCACCGCGCGGATGTGTTTCACCCAACTGCCATAATGCGGAAACAACGTGCTGGGCTTGTAGAACGTCGGCGGCGCGTCGTACTTGCGGTAGCCATCGACCGATTGCGCGAGGTAATGGGTGGTGAAGAGGTTGATCCCGAACGACGCCAGCCATTCGCCGATCCGTTTCTTGTCCTGCATGTTGATCTGGAAATTGCTCGCGCCATAGACTTCGCACAGCGTATGCGGGCGGCCTTGTTGCGCCGAAACCGAGACCGCAAGCGACGGGGTGAAGTTCAGGATCGGATGCTGGCGATCGCCCACGGCGGGGACGATCAGATCGCAGCCGGGAATGTGGAACGTCTTCAGCATCTGCGCCACGCTGCCGCACAGTGCCGCTTCCTGCACCCATTCTTCCTCGGGGCTGATGTGTCCGGTGAACTTCACCTTGTTCCGCGCGCACCAATCCGAGATCGGCCTGGCCCAATTGTCGCGGAACAACCGGAACGTCGTCTGCCGATACCGCAACCGCGCCCGCGCCCCGGCGCTGTCGGCATCCTCGAGCTTCTTGAGCTGCAACGTCGGTTCGCCGCGGCCCGGGAACGGCCAACGAATCTCCTTTTCCGCCAGCGCCAGCAACGCGCGCGGGTCTTTCCGGTAATCCTCCCATTGCGCGGCGATGGCGTCGCTCCAGGGGAGCATGTTGCGGTACTTCGGCTCGTCGGTGAAAAAGCCGGGGATCGTTTTCCCAAATTCCTTCCCGAACCGCCGTTTGTATTCCTCGTGCGTGACCTCGATAAACTTCTGCGTCGCCTCCCGGTTCGACACGTCCACGTAATGCCCGAACGGCTCGATGTAATCGCCGCCCGTGCGCACGTAGAACACGATCAACTCCCACTCGCCCGCCGGCACCTCGCCCTCGAACACCGCCTGCGGATGACTCGCGCTCGAACGCGGGCAATCGTACAGCTTCGCGTACTTCGGCGCGTAGTAATACCGGCTGTCCCACTCGCGCAGGATCCACGTGTCGTTGAACGGCCCGACCCGGTCCGTCACGTCGCGCGCGGCGTTCTTGTCCACGCGCCCGCCCTGCACCGGCGCGAGGAACGCGTGCAGAACGGTGTCGCGTCCCAGCGGCACCAAGCGCCGTCCGCCGCCTCGGACGCGATGATGGCGCACGCGCAAGTGACGTTCGGCGAATCGCGCGTCGCTTTCCACGACCTTCCCGCCGGCCACGCCGCTCGGGTAGGGAAACTCGTCGTAAATCCAGGCCTGGATGCCGCGTTGTTTCGCCTCGTCGATGCAAGCGCCGATCGCCTCGAACCATGCTTCGGAGAGGTACGGCGTCAGCAGTCCTTCGCGCGGGTGAAGGAAAATCCCGTCCACGCCGGCGTCGGCGCAGTCGCGGACGAACTGTCGGAGGTAGGTGAGGTCATCGAGTTGATGGTTGAGGACGAAGAAAGGGACGATCTGGGTCTTGCCTGGTTTCATGGGAGCGTTGGATAAAGGAGCGCTGTTGTATGGGTTTGGAGCGGCAAGTCAAACAAGAACCGAGGCGGGTGAGAGGGCAAAGGTGCCCGGTTCTTAATGGCCCACTTCTGCTTGAAGAACAGCCGGTCGGCGCGCGGCAGTGTTCACATCCCGACTTGCTGCAGCAGTTCGCCGAGCACGATCCTGGCGTCAAAGAAGCGCTCGGCCAGCGCCCGCGCGGCCTTTCGATGGCGCTCGTAGTCGGCGCGGACCGAAGCGATCCCTCGCACCGCGTCTTCGAGCGTACGAAAGGAAAGCAGCCCCTCGCCGGCAGGATAGAACTTCGTCCAGCCGGTGTCCTGCACGACGACGGGGCGCCCGAGCGCGAGATAACAAGCGCTGCGGCAACTGAACCAGCCGCTCCAGCTCTTGACGTAACCGTTCTTGGCGATGCTCCATTCGGCTTTCGATTGCCGGAGAAAGTCGCGATAGGTCAGGTGATCGGGCAACCGCTCGCCCGGCTCGATCAATTCCCAGCCTTTCTCTTTCAGCAACGCCGTCGGGCGCTTCGAGCCGATCCCTTGCCCCATCGCGATCACGAGCCGCTGCGGGGTGTGTCGCGGCAGATCGACGAACTTCAGGAACTCGGCGCCCTTCTGGTCGTACGTCTCGCCCCGGAACTCGGTCGGTTTGTAGCTCGCCCAGTTCATCACGGTCGTGAACATGTCCTCGGGCGGTTCCGTCGCCAACGGCCAGAAATCGAGCACGATCGGTTGCCGGTGCCGCCGCCAATGGATGCCGGCCGTCGGCACGGTGCAATCCGGCTGGCCGATGTTTTCGCCGAAACTGAAATGGAAATCGTGCGCGCGGATGCGTTCGACGTGGTCGGGCTTGCCGTTGGCGATCCCGGCCTGCGTGAACATCGGGTCGCCATCGAGAAAGGCCTTCCGCCGGACGCGCCTGGTGACGGGACGCAACCAGCAGGCGCCGGAGATGTTCACGAGCAGGTCGGCGTTGCGCATGAGGTCCTCGACGCCCGCTTCGTCCGTGATCGCGCCGTGGTATTTTCCGTCGGGCGCGTTGCGGTAGATCCAGCGGTCGCCGAGGTCGAACTGCTCCATCACTTTTCGGAGGTAGGCGACGTTGTAGGCGCAGTCGGACCCGACCTCGTTCCTGATGGGATCGTAGGGCCAGGTCTCCGTGTCTTCGTAATACCAGGCGTCGAAACCGAGTTGGCGAAACCCGCAGACGTATTGGAGATAATCCCACGTCACGCCACCGAACGCATACTGGCCGAGCAGACCTGTGCAGATGACTCTCATCGTAATCGTCCTCGTCCTCGTCGTCCTCATTCCTCGATTTCGCCGTCGAAAGTCCGAGAACGACGACGAGGACGAATGCGGAAACGTCAGGCCACGCTTGCCTCCCGGAACTGAATCTCATGCAGATGGCGATAGACGCCGGCTTTCGCCAGCAATTGATCGTGTGTCCCGCGTTCGACCACCCGGCCTTCGCTCAACACGAGGATCTCCGAGGCGCTGCGAACGGTGGACAAACGATGCGCCACCACGATCACCGTGCGGTCCTTCCGCATCCGCTCCAACGATCGCAGCACACTCGCCTCCGTCTCGGCG
>Ga0187892_10007776_pt1 | contig 15067 bp, 5 predicted proteins | sample MA1701073metaG_FD_139345 | JGI IMG/M metagenome (GOLD analysis project Ga0187892, IMG submission 139345) | Bio-ooze microbial communities from a basaltic lava cave in the Kipuka Kanohina Cave System on the Island of Hawaii, USA - MA170107-3 metaG ... | reverse complement strand
TCGATCATCGTTTCGGCCACTCCGGACCGACCAGACAGAAAAATGTGAGAGAGAAAAATGGCATCTCTTATTTTTCTCTCTTACATTTTTCTGTCTGGTGGCCGAAACGATGATCGAAGCCCCTAAAATCTATCACCCAACACCGTCCTACGATTATCTTCCTCTTCCCCGGTCGCCCGACTGCTCCCTCTCTTTGTTGAGTTCGATCATATCCACACTCTCAGCCGCGTCGCCCAACAAATGCCGGCAGAAGTAATCCGAGCGAATCCAGAAGAAGTAGTTGGCCGCGTCGGCGAACCCGTGTCGTTTGCCGGGGATGATGAGGAAGTCGAACCGCTTGTTCGCCTTGATCAGCGCGTCGGCCACGCGCAGCGTGTTGGCCGGATGGACGTTGTCGTCCATATCGCCCGTCACCAGTAGCAATCGCCCTTTCAGGTTCTTCGCCAACTCCGAGTTCTTCTCGATGTTGTACTCGAACTTGATATTGCCATCTTTGTCCGTCACCTCTTTGACGCCGTGATGTTTCTCGCTCCAGCTCTTGTTGTAGACGTTGTTCTCGTGATTGCCGGAGGACGAAACCGCCACTTTGAAGAAATCCGGGTAGACCAGCATCGCTGCCGTCGACATAAAGCCGCCTCCCGAATGGCCGTAGATGCCGACGCGGTCAACGTCAATGAACGAATGGCGGCGCGCCAGTTGCTCGATCGCGGCCTTCTTGTCGGCCAGCCCGTAATCGCGCAGGTTGCCGTAGCCGTAGTTGTGATACCACTTCGACCGCTGCGGATTGCCGCCGCGATTGCCGACCTCGACGACGATGAAGCCGAATTGGGCAAGCGCGACGTTCGCGTTGCGTGGCGAGAAGGTCTTGGTCACGCTCTCGGTCTGCGGGCCAGGATAGACGAACGCGATGATCGGGTACTTCTTGTTCGGATCGAAATCGAAGGGCTTGTACATCACGCCGTAAAGATCGGTGATCCCATCGTCGGCTTTGACTTGGAAGGATTCGGGGAATTTGTACCCGGCCTCCTTCAACGCTTTCAGATCGGTCGTTTCGAGTTCCATCACCACGGAGCCCAATTGGTCGTAGAGCGTGGATTTCGGCTCGCTATTGACGCGCGAGGAATTGTCCACGAAATACTTGCCCGAATCGGCCATCGCCACTGCGTGCGAGCCGTCGCCCGGATTGAGCAGCTTCATCCCGCTGCCATCGAAGCTGACGCGGTACAAATGCTCGAAGTACGGGTCTTCACCGGCTTCGCGGCCATTGGCGGCGAAGAAGATCGACCGCGTCTTTTCATCAATCCCTTCGATGGTATCGCTGTAAAACTCGCCGGACGTGATCTGGTTCTTCAACGCGCCGCTGCCGTCGAACAGGTAGTAATGCCCCCAGCCGTCGCGCTCCGACCAGTGGATCAATTCCTGCCCGTTATTGACCAGCCAGAGAGGTTTGGTCTCGATGTAGGTGTTCAATCGCTCTTCGATCAGCGTCTTCACTTCGCCCGTCGCAGTGTCGGCGACGCAGATGTCAACGCGATGCATATCGCGGCTGGTGCGGCTGAAATAAAGCTTGTCCGACGTGTCGCTCAGCCATTTCGGTTCGACCTGTGGACCGCCTTGCCCGCGCCCCTGCTGTTGTTGTTGCTGCTGTTGCTGCTGTTGTTGCTGATCCTGGTCGTTGCGTTCGACAGTCAGAGTTCTGGCCCGCTCGCGTTCGAGCGCAGTGACGCGCGCGTTCGAGACGGAGAGAGTCTGATCTTTGAACCGGTCGGCTTTGACTTTGACCCGCGCCTTCGACGCGATGTCGAAGATTTCCAGGTTGGCTTGTGGGACGTTGACTTCGCCGGGCATGGCGTAGCGATAGGTTTCGAGCGCCGGGCGCGGATTGGCGAGCGAATTGATCACCCAGAGGTCGGCGACCTGGCGCTGGTCGTTGCGGTTGGCGGCGAATTTGCGCGAATCCTTCGACCAGTTGATCGTGATCGCCGGGACGCGCGGAGCTTTGTCTTTGCCGCCGCTCCTGATCTCGCGCTTCTCCTCTTCGGTCAACCGGCGGGCGTAGCTGAAATGCTCTTCGCCGTCGGTGGTGATCTGCGTCTCGACGACCGTGGCGTCGTCCTCTTTCTTCTGCGCTTTGGCGTAATTCTCGGCGTCCATCATGAACAGGTTGTGGCCGCGCGCGAAGACGACGATCTTCTCGTCGGGCGAAACCGAAGCCCAGCGCGGCTTGCGGGGCGGCTGGAAATTTTCGAGCAGGGTGAGTTTGGCCGTCGCCAGCTCATACTCAAAGTAGAGAATCTTGTTGCGGGGTGGAGACGGTTGTTGCTGTTGCGCGCGCTCCTGGACGCCTCTGACCTGCGTTGGATCGTCTTGTTCCTGATTCCCACCGCCTTTGCCCTGCTCGGCTTTGATCTCTGCCTGAACCTCTTTTTGCGTGCCGGGGATGACGGCGTCTCGCGGAACCGACACGTCGAACTGAAAGGCGGAATCCCGTTTGACGAACTTGATCGAGTTGATCGGCAGGTGCTGCGCGTCATACGGGATGCGCGTCAGGTTGGTCAGCATCGCCGCCATCTTGGCGTTGTCGAAGAGCGGCGCTTTGGTCTTGCGCAACGGATCAACGATGTAGAACTTCTTTCCCTGGCTGGTCTCGTAGCTGTACCAGAAGCGGTCTCCGGTCTCCAGCCAACGTGGCGTGACCGAAGTGTCAAAGACCAGCTTGCCGACCTTCTGCGAAGTCCAGCGGGCGGCCAACTCGTAATTGGCCTTGCGCGCGCGGTTGTCCTGATCGGATTTTTGAGCCTTGTCCTGAGCCAGCAGACCGGTCGGCGTTAAAACCAGACTGAGGCACAGCACGAGGATGAAGAAGCGGTGGGTGTGGCGATTAAAGTTGCGACGATGCGGCATAGGTGAATTCCTCCTGATTGGTTTTGTGATGAACGGAAGATTTCGTCTCGGCTCTGATTACGGAGCGGCGCCGGGCGGGGTTACAGCATTTCGCCGCCCTTGATGAGTTGGGCTTGTTTTACGGAGCGATGTAATCGCGGGTGATGAAAGCGGGTTCCAGATGATCGAAGTCTTTGTCAGTGTTACGGACGAGATGAACGAGGATGTTTGTATCAAGAAAGTAGAGGGACACGTCAGCTTAATTTCTCCAAGGCTCGCAAAACCTCTTCATCGGTCTCATCGCCGGGCCACTTGCCGCAAATCACATCAAAGAGGGTTTGTCCCGGCGGCAGTGGCCGGGGCGGCTCCATCTGCTGAAAGAGCCGCGCCCGTGTTTGCTCAATCTCTTCGGGCGTGCGGTTGATCATTTGCGCGACGGCGCGCTCAAGCGCATCCGGGTCTACGTCATCATCCGTCCCGTTCAGCCCCTCGCCCGGTTGAACTTCACGAAGTTTTTCTTCGAGCAGAGAACCGGCGAAGTCAGGGACAGGCTCGCCGTTTCGAGCCGCAAGCTCGGCCAATTGCTTTTCGGTTTCAGGTGATACGTTGACTATCATTTGTCGCTCCCAAAATTCTTTGCCGCTCTGTTCATTATAGCCTGATGTTACACAGCCACAATCTCGGAAGAGCCATTACTCAAAAACGGGCGCAACTTCCTCAGTTTTTACAAACGGCTGGAATAATACGTGCAGATGCTCTAGTATTCGCGCGTTCAATCCAAATTTAGCGCGGTCAGCGCGCAGCATCAACACAAATTCAACTACTCAATCAAGCGGTCGCCAGCGATTGATCGGCTTTTGCCAGCGAGCGAGCGCCGGTTTAGACCGCTGGGAGGGTCACACCATGAGAATCAGTATCAGGAGCGTCTTGACGACGTTATTCGTAGTTTTCTCTCTGGCGACGGTCGTGTTCGGGCAACGCACCACCGGGAACATCGAGGGGACGGTGACGGACACCAACGGATCGGTCGTGCCCGGCGTCAGCGTGACCGTGACCGGGATCACGGTCGGTTTCAACCGGGTTGTGCAAAGCGACAGCCAGGGGGTTTTCCGCGTCCAGCAAATCCCCGCCGGAACATACAAAATCGCGACGGCGCCGATCGCCGGGTTTGCGGCGGCGGCCATCGAGGGTGTCACCGTGACGATCGAGAACGTCACCGCCGCCAACATCAAACTGGGAGTGGCCGCCGCGTCCGAGTCCGTGGTCGTGACCTCGGATCAGTTGGGCGTGAACATTGACACGTCCGACAGCAAGGTGCAGACGAACATCACGGCCAAGTTGCTCGAGCAATTGCCCAAGGGGCAGAGCTTCACTTCGGTGTTGCGCCTGTCGCCAGCCACCAGGCAGGAACCGCTTTCGGGTGGTTTTCAGGTGGATGGGGCTTCGGGTTCTGAAAACAGCTTCGTCGTGGACGGGTTGTCGGTCGAGAATTACCGCACCGGCACGCTCAACGGCGTCAACAACATTCCAACGGCGCTGGTCTCGGAAATCCAGATCAAGACCGGCGGCTTCGAAGCCGAGCACGGCGGCGCTTCGGGCGGCGTCGTGTCTGTGGCGACCAAATCTGGTTCGGACTCGTTTCACGGTGAAATCAGCGCGGATTTCGACGCCAGCGCGCTGCAACCGCGCCCGCGCGCCGCGATGTCGCGGTTTGTCGCGAGCAACGCCTCCGCCGCCGCGATTGCGGCCAACCCCGACTACACTTATTTGCTCAGGCAGAACAAGGATCAATTCCTGAATATGTACCCGACCGCGACCTTCAGCGGGCCGCTCATCAGGGGCCGCGCCTGGTTCCTGGGCACCTATTCGCCCCAGATCTTCCGCACCACGCGCGTCTCGAATTTCATCAACGCCGTCAGCAATGCGAATTTCACGTCGGGTACCTTCGTCCCATTGCCGCGACTGGTCAACGGCCAGCCGCTCGCGCCATTGACGTTCAGCCAGCAAAACAAATTCGAATATGCTTTTGGCCGCGTGGACGCCGCCATTCTCAACAACCTGCGCGGTTCGGCCACGTATCTGTGGAACCCGAATATCACAACGGGCAATTTGCCTTACGCGAGCATCACGACGACCAACCCGGTGAACACGGTTTACAACAACTTCTCCTATCCGCCGGAGCAGTACGCGCGGCTGCAAGGCGGGCGCGAGAACTCCAACATCTTCACCGGCCAGTTGACCTACACGCCGAGCAGCCGCATGGTCGCCACCTTCCGGTATGGCCGGGTCTTTCTGAATCAAAAGAACAACAACTACGCGCTCGCCAACGAACCCCGTTATGTTTGCAGCGGCGAATCGGCAGCCTACAACACCATTCAGACGGGTTGCCCGGGCGGGATTGGCTACCAGAACCTGCTCACCAATTCCATCACTTCCTTCGACGTCTCGATCCGCAACGAGTTCAACGGGGATTTCAGCTACGTGCCGGGCAATTTCGGCGGCAAGCATGAATTCAAAGGCGGCTACCTTTACGGGCGCACCAGCAATAACGTGTTGGGCGGCAATGCCGGCACGGGCACGGTGACGCTGCATTACGGCAGGGATTATGCCACCGCGAACCTGGGCGTCAGCTTGCCTTGCCAGCTCGGCTCGGCCAGTTGCATTGGTGTGGGCGCGTTCTCGCGTTCGGGCGCGAAGGGTGAGGCGCGCAACAACTACCAGGGCTTTTACTTTCAGGATCGGTGGCAACCATCCGGTCGCCTCTCCTTGAATTTGGGCGTGCGGCTGGAACGGGAAAACCTGCCCTCCTACAACGAAGGTTTCGCGTTGGCGGGTTCGCCCATTGCGCCGATTCGCCTGGGCTGGGGCAAAAAGATCGCGCCGCGTTTGGGCGGGTCTTATGACGTGTTCGGCGACGGCAAGACGAAAATCTATGGGAGCTTCGGCTGGTTTTACGACCGGTTGAAATTTGAATTGCCGCGCGGTCTGTTCGGCGGCAATTTCTTCCGCACCGATTACTTCCCGATCACCGCCGCCAATCCGAACTACACCTACTACACGCCGCAGCGCATTCTGGGAAGTTGGACGGATCCGCTGGGCGGCGGCAATCCCTCGACGGCGGGTGGCTTGAGCCAACTGCAACGCGATTTCCGCATCCCGTCGAATCTTTCGCCGCAGCAATTCACGGCGCTCGGACTGCCCGTCACCGGCGTTGATCCCGATTTGAAAGCCTTCCGGCAAAGCGAGATCACGGTCGGCTTTGAACGCGAGATTATGCGGGGCTACGTGTTGACGGCGCGCTACACGCGCAAGAACGTTGACCGCGCCATCGAAGACCACGCCATCCTGGGTCTTTCGGAATCGGAGAACTACCCCATCGGCAATCCCGGCCGGGGGCTGGATCTGAAACTCGACCAGCAGACCGGTTACGTCAAGTCGGCGATCCCGCAACGGCTCTACAACGCCTTTGAGATCGTGCTGAACCGGCGGTTGACGAACAACTACTTTTTCAACGTGAATTACACTTATGGCCGGTTGTTCGGCAACTACTCCGGGTTGGCGAGTTCGGACGAAGGCGGACGCACTTCGCCGGCGGTCAATCGTTTCTTCGACTATGCGATCAACGGCTTCACGGCGTTGGGCCAGCCTGACAACGGCTGGTTGGCGACCGACCGTCGCCATGCCTTGAAATCCTACGGCGGCTACAGCTTCACCCGGTGGGGGAGCGACGCGCACGCGACTGATTTGTCCTACTTCTTCACCGCGTTGCAAGGCACGCCGCAAACGACCTTCGTGACGGTGGCGGCCACGTCTATCCCGCTGGAAAAACGCGGCAATTTGGGCCGGACGCCGGCGTTCACGCAAACCGACCTGGCGTTGACGCATCGTTACCGGATCGGGCGTTACTCGATGGCGTTCGATTTCAACGTGCTGAATGCCTTCAACCAGAACACTGTCACCAGCCTGGTGACCGGCAAGTACCGCGTGACCAACACCATTGCGGCGAGCGACATTGACCCGACCTACAATGCCGCAACGCAAACCCTGACCGGCGTCATCAACCGAATCCTGAGCGGACAAATCGGGCCGCAAATCGATGGACTGGCGAACGGCTCACTCCGGAGTCTGGCGGGCAGACCCAACCCGCTCAGCAGCCTTTACGGACAGCCGGGCGGCTACCAGGGGATTCGTAGCGTCCGGTTTGGCTTCCGGTTTACCTTCTAGTTGAAGGAGAATCGAGACGTAAAAAAAGCCTGCTCAATGAGCAGGCTTTTTTTTATGGCCTCGTTCCATTCATCATCAGGTTCTCGATGAAGAACTCCATCATCCTTTCCTGCCGGATGCCGGAATGTCCCGCGTCGGGCCCGACCTGCACCTCGAAGCTCTTGCCTTTGCCGAGCAGCGCCTGGATCAGTTGCATCGCGTTGTTCGGATGCACGTTGTTGTCCGCCGTGCCGTAATAGATCATCAACCGGCCCCGCAGCTTGTCGGCGTAATTCATCGCATTGCCCGCTTCGTAACCTTCTTTGTTCTCCTGCGGAATCCACATATAACGCTCAGTGTAGATGGTGTCGTAGTGATACCACGAGGTCACGGCGGAAGAGGCCGACGCCGCCTGGAAGACGTCGGGATGGCGCAGCAGGCACATCGCCGAGGCGTAACCGCCATACGATGTGCCGAAGATGCCGACGCGGTTTCGGTCCACGTAAGGTCTGCTCCCAAGCGACTTCACGCCCGCCGCCTGATCGTCCATTTCAACCACGCCGAGTTTCATGTAGATGGCGTCGAGGGATCGTTTGCCGCGCCCGCCGGCGCTGCGCGAATCGAGCGTCGCCACCAAAAATCCATATTCGGTGAGCGGATTGGGCGACGTGAAGGTCTCGCGCGCGCCGTTGGTAGCGGGACCGGCGTAGACGCTAACCAGCAGCGGATATTTCTTGTTCGGATCGAAGTTCGACGGGAAGTGGAGCAGCCCGTGCAGGTCGGTGACGCCGTCCGCAGCTTTGTATTTGATCAGCTCCACGCGCTTGAGTCCAAGCTGGTCGAATTTTGTTGTGTCGCTCTTCGATAGCTCTTCCACGACCTTGCCGTCGGCGTCCACCAATCGCGTGATGGGCGGCGAAGCGTGCGTCTGCGCGGTGTCAATGAAGTGTTTGCCGTCCGGCGCCACGTTCACATTGTGATTGAACGCCGGGTCGGTCAACCGTTTGTCGCCTTTGCCATCCAGACCGACACGGTGAAGTTGCAGCTTCATGTGGTTGTCGCCGCTGCGCGCCAGGTAATAAAGCAGCCCGGCCTCTTCGTCCACGCGCACGATGTTGGCGACCTCGAATGGATGATTGGTCAACGTCGCCAACAGCTTGCCGCTCAGATCGTAAAGATAAAAGTTGCGCCAACCCGTGCGCTCGGAAGTCCAGATGAACCTCTTGCCGTCTTTCAGAAATTGCATCGCTGGAGAGTTATCTGTCCAACTCGGCAGCCACTCCTCGCGCACGATGACGCGGCATTTGCCCGTCTCAGGATTGCAGGCAGTGAACTCCATGATGTTCTGCCGCCGATTGGTTCGGTGGCAAAGCAATTCGCTGCCGTCCGCCGACCACGAGACGCGATAGGCGTAATGGCCGACGACCGAATTCTCGAACGGCTTCCCGTCGCGCACATCAAGCTGAACAGTCTTCTTCGTCTCGAGGTCGTAGACGAACAGGTCGGCGATCGGATTGGCCACGCCTGCTTTCGGGTAAGCTTCGATGTCCATCTTGCTTTGCAGTTTGGTCTGATCGAGTTGCAGGAAGTAATCCGGTACGGGGCTTTCGTCGAAGCGATAGAAGGCGATCTTCTTGTTGTTCGGCGCCCACCACATCGCAGTGTTCTGGTTCAGTTCTTCGCCGTAGACCCAACTGCCTGAGCCATACTTGGTGCGCGCCTTCTCATTGCCTTCGGTCGTGATGGCGAATTCGCCGCTGCCATCGGCGTTGCTCAACCAGAGATTGTGGTCGCGATAGAAGGCTTTCAACTTGCCGTCGGGCGAGGAGGCTGAATCGAATTGCCGCCCGCGCGCCGGCCCACCCGCTTGGCGGCGCCCCCCGAATCCTCCGGGCTGAGGCGGATTGTTCGCTTCGGTCGGCGCGACCTCCGCCGTCGTTCGAGTGGCGATCGTGTAGCGATAAGCCTTGCCGTCTATGCGGTATTCAAAGGCCTGACCGCCGTCTTTCCAGACGACCGCGAGCTCACCCCGTTTGACCGAGCCTGGAATCTCGCGGCTCATCTTCTGGAACTGTTCATAGCCAGGCATCGTCTTCAGCCGATCCTGCGCGCTGATCGGGATTGTCGTGACGCCGCTAAAACCGAGGGCGCCCAGGAGCGCGATGGCCAAGCCATGGCGCAGAGTGATTGCCGTCCGTTTTTTCATCTTTCGCATCTCCTTACCCGGAAATTTTCACTTGATTGAAGGAATTGAAACCGCTGCGGGCGTAGCGTAAACCATTTGGAGGAATCTTGGTATATACTACCGCCAATTTTCAGTTTCTTGTGGTTTCACAACAACCCGGTTTCAGGAGGCTCAAATGAAAAAGCTCGCGTATCTCTCTCTGCTGACGGCGCTCATCGTTGGCGCCGCAATCTTTTCCTACTCTGCCCGCAACGCCGAAGCGCAGTCCGGCGAGGCGTCCGAAGCGCCCGAAGCAAAAGCTTTGGCCAATCTGCGCTGGCGTTCGATTGGCCCGGCCAATATGGGTGGGCGCGTGACGGACATCACGGGACTTCCCGGCGACCCGGCGACTTACTACGTCGCTGGCGCGAACGGCGGTATTCACAAGACGACCAACGGCGGCGTGACGTTCAGAGCCATCTTCGAGAAGCAGGCGGTCTACTCCATCGGCGCTCTGACCATCGCTCCTTCGGACAACAACGTGCTCTGGGTCGGGACCGGCGAAGGCGATCCGCGCAACAGCGCCTCTTTCGGCGACGGCGTTTATCGTTCGACCGACGCCGGCGAAACCTGGAAGCATCTGGGACTGACCGACACCGAAAAGATCAAACGCATCCGCGTCCATCCGAACGACCCCGACACGGCCTGGGTCTGCGCGCTCGGCCACGAGTGGGGGCCGAATGAAGAGCGCGGCGTCTTCAAAACCACCGACGGCGGAAAGTCGTGGAAGAAAGTTCTGTACGTTGACAACACGACGAGCTGCTCCGACCTCGACATTGATTCGCAAAACCCGCGCATCCTTTACGCCGGGATGTGGACGAACCAGCGCAAGCCCTGGCATTTCAGCAGCGGCGGCGGCCAGACGGCTCTCTATCGCTCGAAAGACGGCGGCGAGACCTGGCAAAAAGGCGCCGGCGGTTTGCCGCGCTCGCCGATGGATCGCATCGGCGTGGCCGTCGCGCGCAGCAATCCGAGCGTCGTTTATCTGATCACCGAGACCAAGACCGACGGCGTGCTCTTCCGTTCGGATGATCGCGGCGAAAATTGGCGCGCTGTGCATTTCGACCCGAACATCAACTTCCGGCCTTTTTATTACAGCGATATCCGTGTTGACCCGAATAATCCGGAAGTTGTCTACAGCCTGAGCGGCGGCTTGAGCGTTTCGCGCGACGGCGGGCGGACGTTCAGTCGCATCGCCAACAACGTTCACGGCGATCACCAGGCGTTGTGGATTGATCCGGCGAACTCCAACCGCATCCTGAGCGGGAGCGACGGCGGCTGGCAGGTTTCGCTCGACGGCGCCCGCACGTTCGAGATCATCAACAACGTCGTGCTCTCGCAGTACTATCACATCACTTACGACATGCGGCAGCCGTTCTATTACGTCTACGGCGGCCTGCAGGACAACGGCAACTGGGTCGGCCCCATCGGCACGACTTTCCGCGAGGGCATTCGCAAAGACGACTGGTACAACGTCAGCGGCGGCGACGGCTTCTTCGTCCAGCCCGAATTGGACGAGCCGAACATCGTCTACTCCGATTCGCAGGGCGGAACGATCTCTGTGATTGACACCAACTCCGGCCTCTCGCGGAGCATCAACCCGTACCCGCGCAACGTCGGCTCGACCGGCGGGCCGATCGCCGATTACCGGTATCGCTTCAACTGGAACCCGCCGATCGTCGCGTCGCCACACAACCCGAAGACGATCTATTTCGGCGGCAACGTCGTTTTCAAAACGGCCAATCGTGGCCAATCGTGGGAAATCATCAGCCCCGACCTGACGACCAACGATAAGAGCAAGCAGCAATCGTCGGGCGGCCCGGTGACGGTGGATAACACGGCTGCTGAGTTCCACTGCACGATCCTGACCATCGCCGAATCGCCCGTGAAAGCCGGCGTGATCTGGGTGGGAACAGATGATGGCAATATTCAGGTGACGCAGGACGGCGGCAAGACGTGGAAGAACGTGGTCGCCAACATAAAAGGCTTGCCTGCCAATTCTTGGATTCCGGCGATTGAAGCCTCGCGCTTCGACGCGGGCACGGCCTACGTCGCGGTGGATCGCCATCGCAACGACGATTATGCGCCGCACGCTTTCGCCACCACCGACTTCGGTCAGACGTGGAAGCCGATCAAAGGCAACCTGCCCGCGAAAGGTTATCTGCACGTCGTCCGCGAAGACCCGAAGGTCAGGAACCTGCTTTACGCCGGAACGGAGCTTGGCGTATTCGCTTCGTGGGACGGCGGCGGCCGCTGGGTTTCGATTCGCAACAACCTGCCGCCGGTGGCGGTCAACGACCTGGCCATCCATCCGCGCGACAACGATCTGATCGCCGGCACGCACGGGCGCGGCGTCTGGGTATTGGATAACATCGCGCCGCTGCAACAGCTCGGCGCGGCGATAGCCAGCGACGCTCACCTGTTCGACACGCGCCCGGCGATGCGGTTTCAAACCTGGGGCAAGGACGCCGCTCTCGGCTCGAAGACCTTCACCGCGCAGAATCCGCCCAACGGCGCGATGATTGATTTTTACCTGAAAGAAGACGCGCGCGGCCCGATCATCATCACCGTCGCCGACAAATCGGGCAAAACCATCCGCACGATCCGCAGCGCCCAGGCCAAAGCCGGCGTCAACCGCGTGATCTGGGATTTGCGCCACGACAGCCCGCGAATGACGCCTGAAACGCTGGGAGCGGCGATGGGCGCGGGCGGCGCAGGCGGTCCCGGCGCAGGTGGCGGTCGAGGTTTTGGCGGCGGCGGCGGCGGCTTTGGCGGCGGGCAGGGCAGAGGCGCGCAAGCTGGCGGCGCGCAAGCTGGCGGCGCAACTGGCGAGGGTGAAGCCGGAGCGGAAGGCGGCGGCTTCGGAGGTGGTTTTGGAGGTCGCTTCGGCGGAGCGTTCGGGCCGGCGGCGATTCCCGGCGAGTACACGATCAAGCTCAGAGCCGGCGGCAAGGAGTTGTCGAAGACCGTGCAGGTGAAACTCGATCCGCGCGTCAGGATTTCCGACGAAGACCTGGCCGCGCAACTCTCTACCGCGCAGGAAGCCACGGCGCTCAGCGCGAAGCTCAACGACGTTGTTTCGCGGATTGACGATCTGACGCGGCAATTGACGGCGCTCGGCGAAACGACGTCACGTGGCGCGACGACGGCTTCTGGCAGCAACGGCGCCAACGGCGAAGGCGGCCAGGCCGGCGGCGCACCCGGTGAGATCGGAACCGCGCTCGACCAGTTGAAGAAGCTGCGGTCGAAGCTCGTCCGCGAATGCAACATGGGCTACCGCTGCCCGGCCAGGCTGCGCGAGGAAGCGCAATCGCTGGCCGGATCAATCAGCAATGGAATCGCCCCGCCGACCGAGGGGCAGAAACTGCTCCTGCGCGAGATGACCGGGGAGACGGCGAAAGTCGTCGAAGAACTCAACTCGATCATCAACGGCTCGATCAAAAAGCTCAACGACCGAATGAGCGCCCAGCCGCACATCGCGACCGGCGCGCCGATCAAATAAGTTCAGTACCGCGAGCGGTAGCGAGCGTGGTTCCCGCAGAGGGCTGGTTACGGGAGGTACGCTCGCTACCGCTCGCGGTACTGATCCGGCGAAGCCAGAGGCTTCTCGCAGACGCAAACCGGAGCTGGGCCGGAACATGATCGTTCAAGCGCGCAGCCTGATTCAGGCGGCGCGCTTTCAACCGAATGCCTGAAACAACCAGGAGGAAGTTATGAAGAGGTTCTTTGTTCACGGCTGCGTGTTCGCAGTCTCGTTGATTGTCTGCGCGCTGCTCGCCAACGCGCAGACGCTGACCGGCTCGATCACCGGCCAGGCGACCGATCCGCAGGGCGCGGCATTGGCCGGCGTGAAGGTGACGGTTTCGAGCAAGGCTTTGATCGGCGGGTCGCAGACGACCACGACCGACGCTTCGGGCAGTTACACATTCAAATTGCTGCCTCCGGGCGGCTACGACATCCGGTTCGAGTCGCAGGGGTTCAAAGCGTACTCGCGCACGGGCATCGAGATCAACGCGGCCTTCGTCGCCACGGTCAACGCCACGATGGAAGTCGGCGCGATGACCGAAACGGTCACGATCACCGGCGAAGCTCCGGTCATTGACACCAAGAGCAACATTCAGCAGACGGTGCTCGACCAGAAGCTGCTCGAAAACCTGCCCTCCGGGCGCGACCCGTGGGCCGTCGGCCGCATCGTGCCCGGAATGCAGATGGGCAAATTCGACGTCGGCGGATCGAACGGCATGCAGCAGACCGGCTTCACCATTCACGGCTCAGTCGCCAACCAATCGCAGTACAACATTGACGGGCTGACCATCAACTGGCCGGGCGGCAACGAAGGCGGCTCGACCGCGTTGTATTACGACCAGGGCATGTTCCAGGAAGTCAACTTCCAGACCAACGCTTTGCCAGCCGAGGTCTCGGTCGGCGGCACGTACATGAACATGATCACCAAGTCGGGCGGCAATGATTTTCACGGCAACGTGCTTTTCTACTACGCCAACGAAAATATCCAGGCCGACAACTTCAACCGGAATTCCAAGTTCGATCCGTTCCGCGTGATCCGTCCGACCTTGACCGGCGGCAACCCGTTGACGCGCTCTTACGACTTCAACGGCAACGCCGGCGGCCCCGTGATCAAGGACCGCCTCTGGTTCTTCACTTCGTTCCGGCAATGGGGCGTGGACAAGCGCGTGCTCGGAGCGCGCAACCCGGACGGTAGCTTCGCGATTGACGACAACCGGATCGTCAACGTCGTCGGCAAAGCCACGTGGAGGGTCTCGGAAAACAACACGCTGTCGTACATGTACAACAACAACCAGAAAGACCGCTTCCACCGCCGCGACACGCCGCCGAGCTTCATCGAAGACAAAGCTTCGTGGTTGCAGGATCAACCCGGTAACAGCCATCACCTGGGCTGGGCTTCAACGCTTTCGCCGCGCACGATCCTCGACGCCAAGCTCGGCTTTATGATGATCGTCTTCCCGCTGCGCTATCAGGCCGAGGTTCAACCCACCGACCTGACGCGCACCGACAGCATCCGCTCGACGCGCACTGGCTCCGCGCCGTACAACTACGAGAACCCGACCTACCGCATTCAAGCTGATGTTGGGCTTTCGCGCACTGGCAACTGGGGCGGCAATCACAACCTGAAAGTCGGCGAACAGTTCTCGCGCCAGTTCTTCCGGCAGACCTACAACGTCAACAGCGACGTCAACCTGAACTACCAGGACGGCGTGGCGCGCACGATCACCATCTACAACACGCCGCTCAACCAGCAGAATTTCCTGCACACGCTCGGGCTGTACGCGCAGGATTCGTGGACGATCCGGCGTCGCTTGACGCTCAACCTCGGCGCGCGGTTCGAGTACGTGGCCGGCTCGATCCCGGCGCAGACGAGCGGCGCGGGCACGTTCGTCGGCGCGCGCAGCTTCCCGGAAATCAAAGACGTTCCGAATTTGAAAGACATCGCGCCGCGCCTGGCCTTCGCCTACGACCTGTTGGGCAACGGGCGGACGGTGATTCGCGGCAACTACAGCCGCTACTTCCTGCAAGTCGGCGCGGGCTTCGTGGTCAACGTCAATCCGTTGATCTTCGACAACGCCGTCACGCGCAGTTGGACGGATCGCAACAACGACGGCTGTGATCATCGTTTCGGCCATGGCCCCCCTTCAAGCAGCTTTGCGTCCGTTATTCGAACGCTTTGCCGCAGGACGCGCAGGCACGTCGAGATGATCCACCAACCATCCGAACAAGTCT
>Ga0187892_10007774_pt1 | contig 15073 bp, 12 predicted proteins | sample MA1701073metaG_FD_139345 | JGI IMG/M metagenome (GOLD analysis project Ga0187892, IMG submission 139345) | Bio-ooze microbial communities from a basaltic lava cave in the Kipuka Kanohina Cave System on the Island of Hawaii, USA - MA170107-3 metaG ... | reverse complement strand
GCTTCGTCCCCTGGAAGGGCTTCGCGCACCCGACGCTGGGCGAGGTGGAGATCGGCGGCCTCCATCCGTTCCTCACGCTCGAGCCGCCGCCCGACCGGATCGCGGCGCTCGTCGAGAAGCAGGCCGAGTTCGTGCTCCACCTCGGCGGCCTCCTGCCGCGCGCGCGGATCGCGCGCGCCGGCGTGAAGGCCCAGGGCGGGAACGTGTTCCTGATCGAGGCCGAGGTGGAGAACGAGGGGTGGCTCCCGACCTCGCTCCAGATGGGGACGCGGAACCGCCGGCTGCGCCCGACGCTGGTCCGCCTCACGCTCGACGGCACGCGGCTCCTGGCGGGCGAGCCGCGCGACGCGATCCCGTCGCTCGCCGGGAGCGGCGGGCGGAAGTCCTATCGCTGGGTCGTCTGGGGCCCGCCGGGCGCCAAGGTCACGCTCTCGGTGGACTCGGAGACGGGTGGCGTCGAATCCCGCGTGCTGGAGCTCAAGTGATGCATCCGACCACGGTCCTCCTTCTGCTGGCCGCGGCCGCCTCCGGCGCGCCCGAGGGGAAGCTTGCCCCGCCCGCCGCCAAGGTGAACCTCGCCTTCAACCGGCTCTACAACTACGGCGAGGTCGCCGACGCGCTGAAGGCGCTCGCCGCCGCCTGGCCCGAGCTCTGCTCGCTCGCCTCGATCGGGAAGAGCGTCCAGGGCCGCGACCTCTGGATGATGACCATCCAGAACAAGAAGACCGGGCCCGAGGCGCGCAAGGCCGCCTTCTACATCGACGGCAACATCCACGGGAACGAGGTGCAGGGCGCCGAGGTCGCGCTCTACACGATCAAGTTCCTGATGGAGAACTACGGGCGCCTCGAGAAGGTCACGCGGCTCGTGGACGAGCGGGTCTTCTACGTGCTCCCGATGGTGAACCCGGATGGCCGCGCCTGGTGGTTCGACCATCCGAACACGTCCTCGTCCAGCCGGAGCGGGCTCCTGCCGGTCGACAACGACCGCGACGGTGTCGCCGACGAGGACGGCCCGGAGGACATCGACGGCGACGGCGAGCTCCTGATGATGCGGAAGCGCGACCCCCAGGGGCGCTTCAAGACGTCGCCGGACGACCCCCGCCTCATGGTGCCGGCGAAGCCGGGCGAGAAGGGGGAGTGGACGATGCTCGGCCTGGAGGGGATCGACAACGACAACGACGGGCGGGTGAACGAGGACGGGCCGGGCGGCTACGACATGAACCGCAACTGGCCGGTCGACTGGCAGCCCGAGTGGCTCCAGGGCGGCGCGGGCGCCTATCCGCTCTCGCTCCCGGAAACGCGCGCGATCGGCGAGTTCGTGCTCGCGCACCCGAACATCGCGGGCGTGCAGGCCTACCACAACGCGGGCGGCATGATCCTCCGAGGGCCGGGCGCGGAAGCACAGGGGGAGTATCCGGGCGCGGACCTCGCGGTCTACGACCACATCGGGCAGACCGGCGAGAAGATGCTCCCGTTCTACCGCTACCTGGTGATCTGGAAGGACCTCTACACGGTGCACGGCGGCTTCGTGAACTGGACCTACGAGGGGCTCGGGATCTTCTCGTTCACGAACGAGCTCTGGAGCAGCCGCCAGGCCTTCAACTCGCCCCAGGACCGGACGCCCGCAGACGACCTGCTGTTCAACGACCACGTGCTGCTCGGCGAGGGCCACGTCGCGTGGCATCCCTTCCAGCACCCGACCTACGGCGAGATCGAGCTGGGCGGATGGCGGAAGATGACCGGCCGCGTGCCGCCGCCGTTCATGCTCGAGGAGCTGTGCCACCGCAACGCGGCGTTCACGCTCTACCACGCCGAGCAGATGCCGGTGGTGCGCCTCGGCGCGGTGGACGTGGAGCGGCTCGAGGCCGAGACCTGGCGGGTGACGGCGACCGCCGAGAACCCGCGACTGATCCCCACGCGCTCGGCGATGGCCGCGCGGCGCAAGGAAGGCCGTCCCGACCTCTTCACGATCTCGGGGAACGGTCTCTCGGTGCTCTCGGGCGGGCGCGTGACCGACCGCTGGTTCCGCCGCGTGGACCCCGTGGAGCGCGATCCCGGACGCCTCCGGATCGAGGACGGGCTCCGGGGCCAGGGGACGCTGATGGTGGAGTGGATCGTGCGCGGCAAGGGCGAGGTGAAGGTCGCCTACGACGCCGAGAAGGGCGGGCTGGCCGAGAAAACCGTCCCTCTCCCCCAATGACGATCGAGGGGTCGCGCGCGCTGCTCAAGGAGGGGACGCGCAAGTTCGCCGCCTCCGACTGGGAGGGTGCCATGGCCGACTTCCACCGGGCCGGCGAGGAGCTGAGGCGGGCCGGCGACCGGAAGGGGCACTGCCTCGCGCTCGAGATGGAGGGGCTCTCGCTCTTCAACCAGGGGAGCCTCGGCCCGGCGGTGGCCGCCTACTTCCGGAGCCTCCGGGGGCGCGAGGGGCTCGACGACCGGCTCGGGTTCGCGCGCCTCCTGTTCCTGCTGGCGCTCGCGGTGCAGGCCCAGGGGAAGAACGCGGAGGCGATGACCTTCGCGCGGCGGAGCCTGGAGCAGGCGCGCGGCTTCGAGGACTACCCGTTCCGCTCGCAGCTCCTGAACCTGCTCGGCAACCTCGAGATCGAGGCCGGCCGCGCGCGCGAGGCGGAAGAGTTCCTCTACGAGGCGATCTCGGCCGCGCGCACCCGCAAGGAGCCGGACATGGAGTCCCAGGCCCTGTCGGGGCTGGCGCTCATGCACGCCGCGCGCGGGGACCTGGCCGAGGCGCGACGCTTCGCGCTCCGCGGGCTCCGCCTCGCCCGGAAGGCGCGGTCCCGCGGCTCGGAGGCGACCGGGCGCCTCAGGCTGGGTCGCGTCTACGCGGGCATGGGCTTCCACGCGCGCGGGAGGCGCCAGCTCGAGAGCGGGCTCCGCCTTGCCCGCGCGATCCGCGCGGCGCCGCTGATCACCGCGCTCGAATCGGCGCTCCAAGGGATGCGGTAGGGGAGGACCGCGGCCCCGGACCGCGTGTTACGATCGCCGCGCGCCTGGGCTGGAACGTCCGACGAGGAGGTCCGCATGAAACCGTGGAAGGCGATCCTGCTGCTGGCGGCGACGGGCGCCAGCGCGCAGACCCTGCCGGGGGACTGGGTGGTGAGCGGCGGCACGGGGAATCCGCTGACCTCGGGCGGGCTCTTCTCGATCCGCCCCGGGACGGGCGCGATCACCACGATCCTCCCCGAAGGCGGATCCAACACGACCGGCCTCGACGCCGTGCGGATGGCCCCCAACAACGAGGACCTCGCGGCCGCGTTCGTGCAGCCCTCGCTCCCGGGGTCGCAGAGCGCCTTCGCCGTCGTCACCCCGTCGGGCGTCGTGGTCACGATCGCGACCTTCACGTTCCCGGGCGGCACGACCACGCTCGACGGCCTCGATCGGGACCAGGACGGCGCGCACCTCTGCGCGGTCAACTCCGCGAGCATGGTCACGAACCTGCCGCCGCTCCGGCACGTCACGGACTCGGGTCAAGTGACGACCATCTGGAACGGGCTCTCGTTCGGCCAGATCGCGCGCTCTCGCTCGGGCTCCGTCCGGGCGTTGCGCTCTCGGACGGCCGGACCATCCACCTCGACGTCACGAGCCCGCTCCTCGATCTCACGCTGGGCGGTTTCCCCGGGGTCGTGACCGGCTTCGCGGGGACGCTCGACGCGACCGGGCGCGCGAGCGGGAGCGTGCTGATCCTCCCGGGGCTCCCCGTCGGGACCCGGCTCTTCGCGACGGGCGTCGCGCTGAACCCCGCGCACCCGCTCGGGCTCGACGTCGCGCCGACCTGGGGCTTCTCGGTGAACTGAGCCTGCCCGCTACCCGATCGCCACCTCGACCGCGTTGGTCGCGGAGAAACCGTTCGCCGCGCCGACGTCGGTGATCACGCTCTGGAAGTCGAGGACCACCCCGACGATCAGCGGGTCGGCAGGGACCGGCAGCACCAGCGAGCCGCTCCCCGCGCCGGGCGCGCCGGGCGCGCCGCCGAGGACCACGCCGAAGGTCGCGGCCGGGATCGTGAGCAGCGTCCCCCCCAGGAGGGGGATCGAGGTCCGCGCAAACCCCAGGAACACGACTCCGGTCGTCCCTCCGCGCGTCTGCGCGACGTTGAGGGTGAACGGGCTGCCGGTCACGGGGATCGCGGCCGCCGCGAGCGTCGGGACGACGCCGCCGGTCCCGGCCTTGCCGGCGCCGTAGGTGACGCGATAGCCGGCGCGGCGGATCGAGTTCAGGGCGTTGACGAAGCCCCAGCCGAAGTCCGTGTCGTAGCCCGCGGCGCCGAGGTCGCGGCAGGCGGGCCGCATCTTCGCCTCGAGCTGGCTGCTCGTGAGCGCGGGGTTCACCGAGAGCATGAGCGCGGCGACGCCGGCCGAATAGGGCGAGGCGAAGGACGTGCCCTGCACGAAGACGTAGTCCGTCGTGTTGTAGCCGGGGGCGCCGGTCCGGTCGGTGCTGTAGACGTTCGTGCCGGGAGCCGAGAAGTCGAGCCCGGCCCCCCAGTTGCTGAACCCCGCGCGCGCGCCCGTCGGGGTCAGCGCGGCCACCGCGTTCACGACCGGGATCGAGGACGGATAGCCGATGGCCGGGGTGCCGTTGTTCATGGCGGAGGCGAAGTGGACCACGCCCGAGTTCCAGGTGGAGAGGTACTGGGCGTCGATCGCGCTGGAGGTGAAGCCGTAACCGTTGCTGTTGTTGGTCACGCGGCACCCCTGCGCGAGCCCGAAGGCGAGGGCGTTCACGGTCCAGGCCGCCTGCGAGTTCCACGACCCGTCGCACGCGAGGGTGGAGACGAAGGTCCGCGCCGAGACGGACCGGCAGTCCGGCGCGATGCCGACCGTCCCGAGCGAGTTGTTGATCCGGGCCGAGACGCAGCCGGCCACGGCGGTCCCGTGGTTGTCGCAGGCGTTGAACGGGCCGCCGCCGGGGCTGCCCTGGCCGGTGAAGTCGCTGCCCGCGACCTGGTTGAGGTCGGGGTGCGCCTGGTCCACGCCCGTGTCGATGATCAGCACGCGGACGGAGGAGCTGCCGGTGGTGACGCCCCACGCGAGGTCGCCGTCCATGTCCTGGTTCGCCACGCCGCCGAACTGGCCGGTGTTCCGGATGCCCCAGAGGTTCGGGAACCCCGGGTCGTTGGGGAGCAGCGTTCCCCGCCCGGTGAACTGCATGTCCGGCTCCGCCCATTCGACGCGCGGATCGCGGGCGAGACGGTTCGCGGCGGCGAGGACCTCGAAGCCGTTTCTCGAGCGCGCCTGGAGCCGCCAGGCGCCGGTCATCCCCGCCCAATCCCGCTCCAGGGGCGCGAGGTCGGAAGCGAGACCGGCGAGGAGCGCCCCGCCGGACCTCGCGTGCTCCGGAAGGAACCGGAGCAGGACCACGTCGGTCGGCACGACCCAGCCTCCGTCGTTTCCGACGAAGACCGGCGCCGCGAACGAGACGCCGGGGACCGCGAGCAGCGCCTCGAGGCGGAACTCCGCGTCCTCGGGACCCGAGAGGGGGGCCTCAAGGTCGAGGAGGAACCACTCCCCGATCCCGGTGGATCGGAGCGTCGAGCCGGCCGCGGCGGCGGCGGCGCGCGGCCCGGTTGCGGCGGACGAGCCGGAGTCGAACCGCACGGCGATCCGTCGCGCGTCGAGCACGAGCGGGACATCCCGTCCCTGGTAGACGTAGAAGCAGGGATCGGCCGCGGGCACGGCCGCGAGCAGGGCCGTGAGGAACATCGAGGGGCTCATGCATTTCCTCCTGGGTCCGGACCTCGTCCCGAGGCTGCCGCTGCGGGTGGAAGTCTACGCCCTCCGATGCCGGAAGCCGGTCGAGCCGAGGTCGGACCTCGTCTCAAGAAGAAGCGTCGAGCGGCAGCGAATCGGGACGTTGGTCCGGAGCCGGCGCCGTCATCTGCGGTGCGACGGGCACCGGCGCCGCTCGGGGCGCCCGGGGCGCGACCGGCTCCGGAGGCGTTTCCGGCGCCCGCGGAGCGTACGGCACACCGGGCACGTCCGCGGGCTCCGGCGGGGCGTCCGGGCCGGGAGGCGCGTACTGCGTCTGGCCGGGGCGGGCAGGCCGGCTGAGCGGAGCAGGGAGGCCGCCCATGTCGGGCGCGCCGGCCTGGCCGGGGCGTCCGGGGACGGCGGGCCAGATGGCCCGGCCGGGCGGCAGCTCTCCGGCGTAGCCCGACCGGGGGCCCTGCCCGGGAGCCGCGGGCGCCGGATGGCGGCGGAGCTTCTGCGCCGGCAGGTTCAGCTCCTGGCCGACCCGCAGCCGGCGGCGGTCCAGCTCCGGGTTCATCCGGATCACGACCTCGATCTCGAACGGTCCCTCGCAGTAGCGCCGCCAGAGCCGGGGCAACGTGTCTCCCGGCTGCACCTTCACGCGCTGCACGGCCGCAGGCGCCTGGACGGCGCGCTCGAGCTGCTCGAGGCGCGCGCGCAGCTCGGCGATCTCGCGGAGCAGGTCCTCCCGGTCCGCAGCCGGCGCCGGCCAGCCCCCGGTTCCCTGGGCCAGCGCCTCCGGCGCCCGCCACAGGAGGCCCGAGACCACGAGGAGCGCGCCTGCCCCCAGGGCCAGGCACCACCGGCTGCGACGCGAGCACCGGGTCGGAAGGCGATCTTCGCGTTCGAGGAGCATCTTCATCCTCCGATAGAACTCGGACGGGGACCGGAACCCGGACGGGACGGCCACAGGCTGGACCCCCAGCCCGGCGTCCGCCTCCGCGAGGCGGATCATGCGGCGCGCGTACTCCGCGCGCCCGTCCAGGGCGGCCCGGTCGTCCGCGATCAGCTCCGCGGCGAGGCGCACTCGGGCGCGGAGCCACCAGTAGAGCGGGTGGAAGAAGAGGAGCGGGAGCGCCGCCGCGTAGAGGGCCTGGCCCAGCCCGTCGCGGCGCCGCGCGTGCGAGAGCTCGTGGGCCAGCACGGCGGGGAGCGCGTCCGCGAGCTCGGGCGCGCAGAGACGCTCCGGGAGCACGATCACGGGCCGCCGCCAGCCCCAGCAGAAGGGGCGCGAGCGCGCCGCCGTGACCAGGAGGCGCGGCCGCGGCGCTCCGGGCCCGGCGAGCTCGCCGAGCAGCCGTTCGAGTCCCGGGACCGGCGGGTGCGCGCGGCGGAGGATCCGCATCAGACGGAGGAAGCCGATCGCGAGCGAGAGGACCGCGAGCGCGGCGCCGGCGAGGAAGGCCACCGTGAGCGCCCGGGTCGGGTCGATCGCGGGATCGGCCGGGCCGGGGGCCGGATCGGGCGCCGCGACGGCTTCCGTCAGTGCAGAAAGGGGCAGGAGGCCTGCGTCTCCGGGCCGGAGCGACGCGGGATCGAGGAGCCGCGGAACCGGTACGAGCGCGAGGGCGGCCCAGAGGAGCGCGACGAGGAGCGCCAGCTCGCCGGCGCGCTGCCGCACCACCGGGGTCCGGAGCCGGGCGACGGCGAGCGCGCCGAGGCCGAGCAGGGCGGTGGCGCCCGCGACCAGGACCGGGCCGGCGCTCTCGACCAGCTCGAAGAGGCTCATGGCTTCCGCTTCCGGGCCGGGTCGGCGCGTTCGACCAGGTCCTTGAGGCGCTCGAGCTCCTCCTTGCGGGGGCGCCGGAGCGAGAGCGCGCTCTGGACGAGCTGGTCCATCGAGCCGTCGAACACGCGGTGGAGGAGCCCCTCGAGCAGCCGCTGCGCGGTCTCCTCGCGCGGCTGGACCGGCCGGTAGAGGAAGGCCCGGCCCTCCGTGCGGTGGGTCACGAGGCCCTTCTCCTCCATTGTCCGGAGGAAGGCCTGCACCGTGTTCTGGACGATCGGGACCTCCTCGGGGAGCGCCTCGTAGACCTGTCGCACGGTGGCCTCGCCGCGGTCCCAGAGCACCTTCAGGATCGCCAGCTCCCGGGCCGTGGGGGGCGGGGTGTGCTCGGCTGGGAGCCTTCCGGTCGTTTGACTCATGCGAGTAAGCTTAGTCTTATAAGACTAAAAGGCAAGCCCGGGTTTCCAGGCGCGCGTCCCGCCCCGGGCGTCAGGCGGCCGGCGGAAGGCCGAGGAGCGGCCAGGCCACGCCCTCGAGGAACGGGCGGTGGAACACGAGCGGGAGCGGCGCCGCCACCGCGATCGTGGTCCGGAGCGGGCCGGAGCGCCGCCGGTTCTCGAGGAGGACGAGCGCTCCCTGGAGCGCGAAGTAGGCCAACGGAAGGCCGAACCCGGCGCGGACCGGGAGGCTGATCGCCAGCTCGTGGAGGAGTCCCGAGAAGAGGAACGCGGCGAAGAGGGCCGGCCGGCGCCCCAGGGCCCGCGCGAGCGGACGATGGACGGCCAGCGCGCTCATCTCCGCGAAGGCCGCGTTCCAGCGCTGCCCCCAGAACTCCGCGAGCGTGCGGGATCGCAGCGGCGCGCGGAAGAGCGGCTCGCACGGCACGCCGCGGCGCCGCCACGCGGCGGCCAGCAGGTTCAGGAGGCCGAAGTGGAGCGCGAGGCTCAGGCCCGGGAGGAGGAGGAGCGTCGCGAGGAGCCGGGAGCCGGTGGCGGCACCGACGCGCTCCGCCGCGACGATCAGCAGCGCGCCGATCGCGAGGCGGAGCGCGCCCCGGCGCGCGAGCGCGCGGCTCCCGGGGCGCGGGCGCGCGCGGGCCGGCTCGAAGAGCCGGGGCCGCATGCCCGGCCATCCCGTCGCGAACGCGAGCCAGCGCCGCCCCGGGAGCGGAGGGGCGCCGCGCGCCCGCTCGGCGACCGAGACGAGCGCCTTCATCGCAAGGAGCCCGCCCGCGATGAGCGCGAGCATGCGCACGCCGGGGGGCTCCGCGGCGGTGAGCCGTTCCAGGAGCGCGGTCCCGCCGGCCAGGAGCGCCCACGCCGCAGCCGTCGCGGCCCGCGTGCCCGGCGCGCGCGCGAGCCCGAACCCGGCGCCGAGGAGGACGGCCAGCGTGAGGCCGACCAGGGCGAGCGTCCCCGCGTCGCGCGGCGTGTAGGCGTCCATGGGCGCCCGCTCAGAAGGGGCTCTTCCCGCCGGTCAGGGCGATGGTGCCGTAGAGCGTCGTCCAGCCGACGAAGCCGGCCACCAGCAGGACCTCGGCGATCCGGTTGAAGGGCCGCTCGGCCGGGACCGAGCGGTCGTAGTAGGCGAACTGGAGCACGATCCGCGTCCCCCAGTAGAGCGCGATGTAGCCGCAGACGGCGCGCGCGAGCGGGGAGCCGTCCAGGAGCCAGCCGGGCGCCAGCGCGGAGAGGAAGCCGAAGCAGAGGTTCGTCGTCCAGATGTAGGCCGAGTACGTCCGGAAGACCTGGCGGGTGAGCGGGCGCACCTTGGCCAGCTCGCCGCGCCAGTCGAGCATGCGGGGGAGCGCGAGCATGGCGGCCGAGAGCAGGAAGAACCCGCATCCCGAAAGGACGAGCAGGGTTTTCATCGGTTCTCCTTTCCATCGAGAGCCAGCCCGCGGACGAGCGCGAGGAGCCGCGCGCGCAGCGGGGTGGCGAGGGGATGGGCGACGAACGCCAGCGCGCCGGCGCCGAGCTCGAGAGCCTCCTCGGCGAGCCGGAACGTGCGGGCCTGTCCCTTGGAGCGGTCGTGGAGGAAGAACAGGATGAGCGCGAGATGGCCCATCCAGGCGAAGCGCCCGAGCAGCGTCCGCGTCTCCGGGTCGAGGCCCTCGAAGGCCGCCTCGAACTGGGCGACGCTCCGGCGGCGGACGCGCGCCGTGCGCCGGCCGAAGAGGGAGAGGGGATGCGCGGGGTCGCCGAGGCTCGAGAAGAGCGCCGCGAGCAGCTTCCGGTCGCGCCGGAGGAGCTCGAGCTTGGTCCGGACCAGCGTGCGGACGCGCGCGGCCGGGTCCGCGCCGGGGGGCGCCTCGCGGACCAGCCGCTCGTGCTCGTCCTGGAGGTGCTCGAAGTAGCCGAGCACGAGCGCGTCCTTGGACGGAAAGTAGTGATAGGCAGCGCCGAGCGCGAGGCCCGCGGCCTCGGCGATGTCGCGCATGGTCGTGCGCTCGAACCCCCGCCGGCGGAAGAGCCCGAGCGCCGCGCCCAGCACCCGCTCCCGCGTCGCCGCGCCCTTGGTCCCCGCCGGGGGGGTGGCCCGCTCGTTATTGAACATCGTTCAAAACGATACTACGAAGACCCCGGCGTGTCCAGGGAACGTCGGGGCGGCGGGGGATCAGGAGCCGATCGTGAACGCGATGGGCTGCCCCGGCAGGGCGACCACTCCCGCGGACGGCGACCAGGTGACGAAGGCGAGGTGGATGCGGGTCCCCACGAGCGCGACCAGGTTCGGCAGGTCGAGAGCCGGGGCCCTGGTCTGTCCGAAGCCGTCCAGCACCCCGATGAAGTCCCGGAAGGGCGGGCCCGACAACGACAAGGTGGCCAGCGGCTCGAAGAGATCGAGGTGAATCGGGCGGGAGACCGGCGGGGGCAGGAAGGTGGGGCCGGACCCGAAGGAGCATGCTGCCACGTACCACAGCCCCGAAGACGCGGGCCAGTCGCCCAGCGTGATCTCGAAGGTTCGTCCGATCCGGGGCAGGCTCCGATACACGATGGGGAGCGCGCCCTTCGCGAAGCGGATCGTGAGACCCTCGAGGTCCGGCAGGCCGCCGAACTGTTCGTAGACGGCGGTCTGGTTCCCTTCTCCGGTCGCGGGCGGGACGCGCTCGGACAGGTCGACCGGCGTTTCGGCGAGAGTCGGGCGGTTGCCGCCCACCGAGTAGCCCACCAGGGCGCCGCGACCGATCGGCGAGGTGGTGATCCGGGGGTACGAGAAGGCGAAGGAACCATCGACGTCCAGCGTGACGGCGAACTCGGTATCGATGGTCCAGCCGCTGTTGTACCAGGGCTTCGTGCGGAAGGTGAACGTCTGGCTCCGGTCGTCCCGCGAGATCCGGAGCGCCCCCTCAGCCGCCGGGAGCGGTTGGCTCCCCTGAGGCTCCGGATACCAATCCCGCCAGAGCGGCGCGATCCGGGGCCAACGGGCCAGGAACTCGGCGCTCGGGTTCACAGGGATGGCCTGTTCCTCCGGGGCGCCGTCGGTGCTCTCGAACGAGAGGTTCCCCTTTCCACTCACCCAGACGACATCATAGGTCGCGCCGGCGAAGGGGAACCGGAGCGGACCCACGCTGGTCTGAAGATCGACCTGGATCATCGAGGTCCCGAAGAGCGAGACCGGACGCGGCCCGGGGAAGGCGTTCCAACGAACCAGGGAAGGGAGGTCGAACGGGTTCACGGGGGGGGAGCCGGCTTCCCAGCTCCAGCGCTCGAACAGGGCGGGCTCGTTGGCGCCCAGAGGCTGCGGAAGAATCGAGAGATCCGAATAACCCTCCGTCCCGTCCGTGGCGGCGTACCCTCCGGAGATTCCCGTGAAGGCCGGGGCGGTCTCCCGCGCCACCCGGGTGAACGTCATGTCCATGGAGCCGTCCGCGTGGAGCGTCGCTCCGAAGGTGCTGGTCTCCGGGGACGATCCCGCCGGGACATCGATCCATTGGGCGGTGAAGACATCCGCCGTCTGGGCCACCCGGATCGTGCCTCCCCGGGACAGGGAATGGTTCGCGAGGAGTGGAGCCACCATCGCGGCACCATGCCGGAAGTAGTTGGGGTCGATGCCGGGGTAGGCGGGTCCGCCGAGAATCAGCGTGCCCACTGCGCAGAGCCAGACGTCGTAGTACCGGTTCCCCTGGAACCAGAAGCCCCCCGGGATCTGCAACGGGAGCTGAGCGTAGTCGCTGACCGTCAACCTGCCCGAGCCCGGCAGCACGGGACTGAAGGAGAGCCGCAGCTCGGCCAGGTCAAAGGGGACGGCGCTCCCGTAGATCTCGAAGACCGCTGTCTCGGTTCCGTTTCCGATCGGTTGGGGCAGCGAGGACAGGTCCAAGGCGGTCTCCGTGCCTGACGTATTCGCCCGCCCGGAAGAGAAGCCCACGATGGTCCGCGGGGCCGTGGAGCCAGGGGGTAGACCGGTGACTGCCCCGAAGAGGATCTGAAAGGACCCGTCGGAACGCAGCACGATGTCCTGGTTGAACACGGCTCCCGGGTTGCCCGTGACCCGCACGTTCTTCCACGAGGCCCGGAACTCGCCGGGTCCGGAGATCCCAGCGGTGATCTCCCCGCCTGCCTGGGGCGCGAGGTCGGTCCAGGTTCCGATCACCGGCAAGCCATAGTTCTGCTCCCCGGGCACGCCCACGAGCCAGTTGGCGCGGGTGATGTTGACGCCCGTCCCCACCGTGGCGTACGCGCCCAGGGCGAGGAAGCCGTTGGCGCTCACGGTGACGCAGGAGTGTCGGACGCCTCCGAAGGGGAAGGAGAAGTCCCGGGGGAAATAGACCGCGCGCCGCGCATCGTCTGAAAGAACCAGACGATGAGGCCCGGCGGTGACCACGGGACACAAGAGAGCGCCGAGAAACAGGACTCTCCTGACCATGGTTCCATTCCTCCCTGCAGGCTGACCTGAACTTCCCTTGCGTTCGCGCGCGATTATCATCACTCCGCGCCCTCATTGGAAGCTTGGGGTGGGTGTCCGGAACCGGCGGGGATGCCGGTTGCCCCGATCGGAGGTGCCTTCAATGGCCGACGGTTCTCCTGCCTTTGCTCTTCGCGGGCTGGCGGCGCTGGTGCTGTTCGGATCGTCTGCGGTGCTCGGGCAGACCTTCTGGACTCCGCGCGCCCACCCCGGCTCCCCGCCGCAGGGCCGTTTTGGTCACGGCATGAGCTACGACGCGGCGCGCGCGCGGACGGTGGTCTTCGGGGGGAACGACGGCGACGCGGCCCGGGCGGACACCTGGGAATGGGACGGGACGACGTGGTCTCCGCGCCCGTCCGCGACGTCGCCGTCCGCCCGCTACGAGTGCTCGATGACCCATGACGCGGCCCGCCAGCGATCGGTCCTGTTCGGCGGGCGGGGCGGCGATCCCGAGGTCCTCCGCACGGACACCTGGGAATGGGACGGGACGGACTGGACGCTCCGGTCCGGGGCTTCGCCTCCCGCGCGCCTGGGCGCCGCCTTCGCCTTCGACGCGGCCCGAGGCCGTTGTCTCCTCTTCGGCGGGACCAACCGGATGGTCCGGTTGGGCGACACGTGGGAGTGGGATGGATCTCAGTGGACTCAGAGGTTCCCCGCCTCGGCCCCGTCGGCGCGCAGCCACGCCGCGATGGCCTTCGATGCGGCACGGGGCCGCGTGGTCCTCTACGGAGGCGACGCCGGGGCCTATCCGGGCGACACCTGGGAGTGGGACGGAACCAACTGGCAGCAGCGGTCGCCCACCGCTCCCCCCCTCCAACCCACAGCCCGCCATGGAATGGTCTATGACTTCCACCGCGGGAGGACCGTGCTCTTCGGAGGCGACGAGAGGGGTGCGGTGACCTCTACGACCCACGAGTGGGACGGAACGACCTGGAGGCTGCGCGCGTCCGACTCGCCGAGCGCCCGTCAGGACGTGGGACTCGTGTACGACGCAGCAAGGGGAAGGGTCGTGCTCTTCGGCGGGCAGGGCTCCTCCACCCGGTTCTCCGATACATGGGAGTACTGCTCCTACTGCGACGTGGTCGGCCGGGGCCATCCGCCGGGAGGGGCCCCCCTCTTGTGCCGGACACCCCCACAGCTCGGGACCTCCTTTTGTCTCGTCTTCCCCAGCGCGACCAACTCGGGCTTCATCGGGGTGGGCCTGGCTCCTCCGATCTTTCCACCGATCCTGATCAATGTCCCCGGCCTCTGCTCGCCGGTCCTGGTCCACACCATCCCGTTCCTGACGATCCCGGCCGGCGGCGGACCCGCTGTGGGTTGCATCCCCCTGCCGGCCGAGCCGGCGCTCCTCGGATGGAGCTTCTGTCTCCAGGCGTTCGCACTCCAGGTCTCGTGCTACCTGAGCACGGACGCCGTGGTGGTGCGCATCCAATCGTGAGGGGAGAACCTGCCGTGAAGAGCCATCTGCCGGCGATGAGCGGACCAGGGACAGCGGTCCGGCTCCTTGCCCTCGTTCTCCTGACGGGCCTGCTGGACGGAGACCATGTGGCCGCCCAGCCTTCCTGGGCGCCGGTCGCGCCGATGAGTCGTCCGGCATCGCGCTCCGCCCATGCTCTCATCTTCGACACGCTCCGGAACCGGGTCTTCCTCTTCGGCGGGGCCGACTCCCAGCAGCCGATGTTCGATACGTGGGAATGGGACGGGACCGCCTGGACCCGCTTCTACCCGCAGAACAGCCCGGCGCCGCGCGCCGGGCACGCGATGAGCTTCGATGCCGGCCGGAACCAGGTTCTCCTCTTCGGCGGCAACGTCCGGGGGCTCCTGGTCGCGGACCTGTGGCTCTGGACGGGAGGGAACTGGATTCCGTTGTTCCCGTCGGTGAGCCCTTCGGCCCGACAGGATCACGCGATGGTCTACGACCGGGCCCGGAACCGGACCGTGCTCTTCGGGGGATTCGTCTTCTCGGGGAGCCAGAGCGAGACCTGGGAATGGGATGGTCTCGTCTGGACGCGGCGCGTAACGACGCCTGTCCCTTCGGCCTGGTCCGGGCCGCGCCTGGCTTACGACACGCTGCGACGCCGCACGGTGCTGTTTGGAGGCCGTAGCTACGGCAACATGTTTCTGGACGAGACCTGGGAGTGGGACGGGACGGTCTGGCGCCAGGCGTTCCCTCAGGAGGCTCCTCCGCCGCGATCGCATCATGGAATCGCCTGGGACGAGGCGCGGGGACGGGTGGTCGTGTTCGGCGGACGGGGCGCAGGCGGACGCCTGAACGATACGTGGGAGTGGGACGGCACGAACTGGTGGGAGCGCACTCCCGCCCCGGCGCCCCCCGCCCGTGACGCGATGGGACTGACCTACGATGCGCGCCGCGGGCAGATGGTGCTGTTCGGGGGAGAGGCCGCCACCGGATCCCTGAACGATCAGTGGGAGTACCGGGTCCCGTGCGACACCGTGGCGCGCGGCCATCCCGGGGGCGGGCTCGCGCTCACGTGCTCGGGACCTCCCCGCGTCGGCTCGAACGTCTGCCTCGGCTTCACCACCCCGAACTGGGCCGGCAGCTCGTTCCTGGCCCTGGGCCCTTCGCCTCTGCTCCATCCTGCCTTGCCGCTCGGTCTCCCGATCGTGTGCAACCAGGGCTCCTTCCACGTGGCGTTGCAGGCGGTGCTCG
>Ga0187892_10007773_pt1 | contig 15074 bp, 8 predicted proteins | sample MA1701073metaG_FD_139345 | JGI IMG/M metagenome (GOLD analysis project Ga0187892, IMG submission 139345) | Bio-ooze microbial communities from a basaltic lava cave in the Kipuka Kanohina Cave System on the Island of Hawaii, USA - MA170107-3 metaG ... | reverse complement strand
GACTTGGCTGCCCACTGCACGTTGATCGTCGCATAGAGCGGGGTCGCGCCCGCGTCGCTCGCCAGCTTGGGGTCGGCGCCGCGCTCGAGCAGCAGCTTGGCAAGATCGAAATGGCCGTTGATTGTGGCCATGAGTAACGGACTGGTATGATCACCAGCGCTTACCTGATTGACATCGGCACCGGCCTTGAGCATCGCGAGCACCGGCTCGATGTAACCCTGACGCGTGGCGAAGAGCAGTGGGGTGAGGCCGCCCTTGTTCCCCACCAGGTCGCCGTATCCCAGGCCTCCACGCGCCGCACTCGTCGAATCCAGGCGTGAGCCGTCGGGGGCGGGGGCGGGTCGTCGCGCCGAGCTGTCCGCTGGCCTCGCGTTAGGCGTCGGCTGCGGCTCGTTCCTGGCCTGCGACTCGCGCCGAGCCTCCTGTCTGGGTTCCTGTGCCTCGCGCCGCACGGTTCGTGCAGAATCCGCTTTCACTGCCTGTGAGTCGCGAGCTGGCGCTGCTGCCATCTGCTGCACGACAGGAGTAGGACGCGGCGGTTGTTCGGCGGCCTTGAGCGCGGCGACGCGCCGCTGGCGCAGCTGATTCGCCGCGCGGTCCGCGCGCTCGCGCGCCGGAATGTCTTCGACCTTGGACGTCAGCTTCACGTCGGCACCGCGCGCGAGGAGCAGTTCGACAGCGCCGAGGCGGTTGTACGCGGCCGCCCACATCAAAGGGGTCTGACCCCAGGCGCCCTCCTTCGCGTTCACTTGCGCGCCGTGATCGAGTAGCGCCGTGATCGCTTCGGTGTTGCCTTGCGCCGCAGCGAGGTGCAGCGGCGTTGCGGCGCCCGATGTCGTCGCCGAGTTCGCGTTGGCGCCCGCAACGAGCAGCGCTTTGACGACTGCCGCGCTGCCGTTCCTCGCCGCCAGGTGCAGCGGTGTGTACGTGCCGTTGCGCGTCGCCGCATCCTTGCGCGCGCCGGCGTACAACAGCATACGCGCCAGCTCCGCGTCGTTATGCATCGCGGCCCAGTGCAGGGCCGTCATGCCGTCACCCTGCGCCGCGTTCACGTCCGCACCCTGCTTGAGCAGCTGCTTGACCGCCGCGGCACCTCGGCGCATCGCCGCATCGGCGACTGGCGATTCGGGTGCGCTCGCCGCTGTCAGGCTAGCAGCCAGCAACAGGCAGGAAGCAACAGACACAACGCGCATGGCGCGGCTCCTTACCACGTTAGGCATCTGCCAGCAGCGTAAAGGCGTTGGTGCTGTCGCCGAACCGCTTGACGTCGTCCATTCCTAACGAGTGCATCATGCTCAGCATCGCGTTCGCCATGGGCGTGCCGTCCGGCGCCTTGACGTGCATGTTGCCGGCGAGCTTGCCGTTCGCATGACCCAGCACGATGAGTGGGCAGCGACGATGGTTGTGCAGATTGCCGTCGGCCATCGGCGAGCCATAGAGGATCATCGTCTTCTCCAGCAGGTTGCTGTCGCCCTCGGACATGCTCTTCAGCTTCCCGAGGAAGTACGGCAACATGCCGACGTGATACTTGTTGATCGTGAAGAATTCCCGGACCGCCTTCTCCGCACCGCCATGGTGCGACGCCGGATGGAAGGGCTTCTCCGATCCGCTCTCCGGATATGTCCGCGAAGATCCGTCGCGTCCCATTTTAAACGAGAAGACGCGCGTGACGTCCGCAGCGAAGGCGAGCGCCTGCAGATCGAACATCAACTCGACGTGCTCCCTGAACGAGTCCGGCACTCCGGCCGGCGCCTCGGGGAGTTCACGCTGCTCACCGCTGGTGTTGCGCGTCTCGATGCGAGCGATACGCCGCTCTACCTCGCGGATGTCTTCCAGATAACTGTCGAGGCGGTGACGATCTTCCGGACCTAACGAGCGCTTGATGGACGTCAGCTCCGATGCCACCCAGTCCAGGATGCTGCGTCGCGTACGACGCCGCAGCGTGCGCTCCTCGAGCGAGCCGCCGACACCGAACAGCTTCTCGAACGCCACGCGCGGATCGCGAATAACTGGCAGCGGTTCGCTTGGCGATGCCCAGCTGATCGAGTCGGTGTAGACGCAGGCGTACCCATACGCGCAGCCGCCGGCTTGATCGACGTTCTCGATGCACAGCTGCATCGATGGGATCGGTGTCTCCTGGCCGAAACGCTGCGCGTACATCTGGTCGAGCGACGTGCCGACACGAACGTCGGAGCCCTCGGTCTGCTTGGGATGCGACTGCGTGAGAAAGACCGCGCTGGAGCGGAAGTGGTCGCCGCCGATTTCCTTGGGCGTCGTGGGCTCCGCCTCACGACAATCGGTGTTGCTGATGATCGTTAGGTAGTCGCGGTACGGCTCCAGCGAGGTGAGCGCCGTCGGGCTCAGGTCGAAATTCTTGCCCACTGCGGCGGGCGACCACATGAACTGCTTCGCGCCCCATTCGTTGCAGCCTGCGGCGCCGTGCACCATTTCGATCGCGACGAGGCGCGTGCGGTCGGCTGCGCTTTTGGCCGCCGCGCCGCGCCCGATGGGTACCATCGCGTCGAGGAAAGGCAGCGCGACCGTAGCTCCCATACCGCGGACGAACGTTCTTCGTGGAAGCGACTTGCCGTTGAGAAGGTGCATATCTAAGAGTCGAGGTCGAAGGTCAAAGAGCGGAGGTCGAAGAACCTAACGATTTGATCCTACTGGCTTGCCGTCATCAGCCGCAGCGACAGGCACACGGCGCATGCGGAACGCGTCACTCTTCACGATGCCTAACACAAAATCCGAAAAGCGATAGTCGCCGGGCTCCGCGTCTTTCGCGATGCGACGAATGGCCGGGGAATCGTAGTACTCGATGCGGCGGCCTAACGCGTACGCCATCAGGTTCTGCGTGAACGTGCGGATCAGCGGAATGGGCCGTTTGAGTACCACCTTCTGTAGATCCACCGGTGAGGAGATCGGCGTGCCATCGTAATAATCGCCCTTCGTATCGACCGGCACGCCGTTCTCGCGGATGCGCCACTGCCCTGTGACGTCGAAGTTGTCGAGCGCGAGGCCGATAGGATCCATGTACTGGTGACAGGAGCGACATGTCGCGTTCGATCGGTGCATCTCCATCCGTTCGCGCGTCGTTAGGAGCCGCCCCTCGTTCGACTCCTTCGTTTCTTCCAGGTCCGGGATACCCGGCGGCGGAGGCGGCGGTGGGACGCCGATCAGCACTTCCATGACCCACTTGCCGCGCAACACGGGTGACGTGCGATTCGCGTGTGACGTCAGCGTCAGCACACTCGCGTGGCCTAACAACCCTGCTCGGCGGTCATCCGGGTAATTCACGCGCCGGAACTCTTCGCCCGTGACACCCGGAATTCCGTAGTGCGCCGCGAGCGCTTCGTTCACGTACGTGTGATTCGCGCGGAAGAGATCCAGTACGCTGCGATTCTCGCGCACGATGCTGTAGAAGAAGAGCTCCGTCTCGCGCTGCATCGCTTTGGCGAGCTGGTTGCGGAAATTGGGATACTGCAGTGCGTCCGGGTGCACCTTCTCGATGTCCGGAAGGCGCAGCCATTGCACGGCGAAGCGCGTGGCCAGCGCTTCCGAGCGCGGATCGGAAAGCAGACGCATGGTTTGCGTCTTCAGTCCGGCCGGCGTACCCAGTGAGCCACTCCGCGCGGCGGCGAGGAGCTTCTCGTCAGGCGGCGTTCCCCAGATGAAGAACGAGAGCCGCGACGCCAGATCCACGTCGCTCAGCGAATAGCGCTCGCCCGGCTTGGCGTTCGGCGGCAGCTCTTCTATCCTGAAGATGAAATGCGGGCTGGCCAGGATGGCCTCGAGGCTCGTGCGGATGCCGATCTCGAAACCGCCCTCTTGGGCGCCCTGATCGTAGAATGCCAGCAGCGCCTTGAGATCGCCGGAAGCCAGCGGCCGGCGATACGCCGCCGAGCCTAACGAGTTGACGATCTTCTCGGCGCAGGGACGAGCTTCGTTAGGCGATGTCGGGCGGCAGCTGAAGATGCGCTTGCGGCTTGGCGTCTCCGAGACGCCGGTCGGGCGGTAGGGCCCCTTGATCGCCATCTCGCGCAGGTGCGCGACGTTCGTGATCCCCGGTTCCGACCCGATCTGCGTGTCGGCGATGCTGTGCGCGATTGGGGCGATGTTGTCGTTGACTGGCCCGTCGAACGTCTGCAGGAACGCCGCTGTGACGCGCTGCGGGCCGGCACGGACGCTGATCGGTCTCGTCTTGAGATCCATGCCGTCTGGATCCGCTTGTGACATCCAGCGGTCGACGTCGATCAGGGCAACACGCTCGCCGTTGATCGAGACCTCGATTTTTTCATCGAACGGTGCGTCCGAGCCGAAGAGCTGCCCGGTCGGGATCGAGTGTAGCGTGACTTCGAAGATGTACTCGCCGTCGGCCGGGAAGTTGTGAATGACGGAGACGCCGCCGCGCGTGCCGAAAGGCGCGCCTTCTACGCGATCCCATTGCGAAGCCAGACGAGGGAGCTTGTACGTCGCCGAAGTCGGGCTCGCGTTAGGGTCGCCGACGGCGAGACGGCTGATCTCGCTGGCCGCGTCGAGGTACGCGTCGAGCGTCGTGGCCGACGGCGTTTGCACGTCTGCGATGTTGTCGAAGTTCGCGGACTTTGTATCGAGCGGCAGCCAATTGCCCGCGTTTACATCGAGCGTCAACAGGTCGTGGATCGACCGCTCGTACTCCGCCCGATTTAGCCGCTGGAACGTGCGGGCGCCGGGCTCGGGCTTGAGCGCAGCGGCGGCGTCGATGAGCCGCTCCATCGTTTCGGCGAGCTGAGTGAGCGTGTCACCGGCCGGTCGCGGACGACCTGGCGGCGGCATCATCCCGGCGCGGAGCTTCACGATCATCTTTTCGGTCGTTTCGGCCGATCGCGCGGCGTTCGCGACTTCGAACTTTTCTAACGAGAGGTCGCCGCGTTTGCGCTCGTTGTTGTGGCAAGATTCGGCGCAAGTTTTTCGAACGACGGCAGTTAGCGCTTCCGGCGATATAGCCGCGCCGCGCGGATCAAAAGCGTGAGCGCTGACGAACGCGGAGGAATGCGGGACGAACGCGGACGCTTTATGAGTTAAAAGTCCCTCCGCGTGAGTCGGTGTGGCGCGGTGCGGGGCCTCCGCATTAGTCCGCGCTTCCGCTGTTACGGCCCGAGGAGCTGATTTGGCTGCGGCGAGATGGACCCCGCTCCCCGTGGCGACCGCGACAAGCCCTACCGTCACCGCGGCGAAAACTGATTTCACTCCGGGTCCTCCGAACAATCAGTGGTTGCCTTGGCCGACCTACTCTATAGTGGGCCAGAGCCGGGGGCGAAGCAACTATAGAGCGCCCGCGGCCGTCACGTTACGGGTCCAGGCACCGTTTCGCTGGTTTGGACCGGCCCGGTGGCCGCCATCAGGCGGCGCGGTGACGCTTCAGAAGCGCGCGTGCAGGGCGACGCCCAGCTGGGGCCTACCTAACGACGTTATTGCGACGGGCACGAGTGTGGCGCCGGCGAATCTGGCTCCGCTTCGCGCTGCCGACCGGCTCGAGGGCCGCGGGGCGAAGATACCGCGAAGGGCCACACCCATCGACACCACTCCAATGGCAGTGTTCATCGCTGCGAGCCGTCGCGTGTCGCGGGGCTGCTCCAACAATATGACGCCGTTCACGAGCGCGATGCCCCCGGCGATCATTCCGAAGACGCCGCTCATCCGGCTCGGTGACACGGCGTTCACACCTGCGGTCGCGAGCGCTCCTCCGCTCAGTGCCAGCGATACGATCGCGTAGTCTGCGTCCACCCCCGACTCACGTGTGGAGCCATATTCCGGCTGGATGCGCCCGGCTTCAGCTACAGTCAAACCCGTGCTGTCGAGCCATGCGATGAGCCGCGCATCGTCCGTGAGCTCGGCCACATACGCGGTATTGCGCTGAGCCGAAATGTCGTCGACAAGGTCCGTGCGACCCGAACGATGGATCAGATACGCCATTGCGCACAGGACCCCGCGCGAGTCTCGGAAGATCGGCACGGCGCCTGCCGAGACGCCGTCGTTCAGCGGAAATGTCGCGGCGCGGCGATAATCACGAAGCCACTCGGTGAGCTGTGTCCTGGAAATGCGTTGCGCAGGCGTTAGGTGCGAGGTGCCGCGTGCCCTCAGCTCTTCATCGACGGAATCGAAGTGCGCCTGAAGCCGACGTACCTCGTCGCGGATGTGAACGTCGAGTGGATTCGCGAGTCGACTCGATGACGCGTCCAGCGTTGCGATCAGCGTGATCGCGATCGGAAGAGCTACAGCGCGCGTGCGGTGGCGCATACCCGTGACTCGCTTGTGAGGCATTGTGGCTGCTACGCGCACTCGAGGCGCGGACCCCTACTTTGTGAACCCTTCGTGCTGCGCGGCCGTCACTTCGTCGCGATCTCTCGAATCGAGCTAGACGCAGCGGCCCGCTCCACTCACCTTGGTGCCCACCCGCCACGACCGGAATCGTATGACGACCCCGCGCAGCGAGACCACGGAGCTCCACCGCAGCAGGCTCTTCTTCGGCATCTGCTTCGCGCTCATCCCCACCGGTGCGTCGTTCGCTCTCGTCAGCAACATCCTGGTGCAGCTGAAGCAGGAGTTCATCCTAACGAACTATCAGGTCGGACTCATCGGCGGGGCGGCGTTGTGGGGGATGGCAATCTCGCTACTCGTTATGGGGCCACTGCTCGAGGGCTTCGGGCTCAAGAACGGCGCGCGCATGGCGTTCACCGGCCACCTGATCGGGATCACGCTCATGATCTCGGCAGCGGCGCGAACCGGTGACCCGTCGGCGTTCTGGCTTCTCATGATCGGTGCCGCGACGCTCGCGGCCGGCAACGGTATGATCGAAGTGACCGGCAATCCACTCGTCGCGGCACTTTACCCCGACCAGAAAACGACGCGACTCAACTGGTTCCATGCATTCTTTCCAATCGGAATCGTGTTAGGCGGCATTGTCGGTTACCTGCTCGCGACATATGGCGGGACGTTCGCGCGCTGGCCGTATCAGCTCGCGGTGATCTATATACCGATCCTCGTGTACGGTGCCCTCGTTCTCACACAGCAGTTCCCTAAAACCGAAAATGCTGAAGTCGGCATTCCAGTCGGGGAGATGTTTCGCTACACCCTCACAAACCCTTTCTTCATCATGATGCTGGCGATGATGGCGATCACGACGTCGATGGAGCTTGGGCCGATGCGTTGGGTACCATCGGTACTGCAAGCGCGCGGTCTGCACGGTATCCTCGTGCTGGTGTGGATCAGCGGCTGGATGGTCGTTCTGCGCGCGCTCGCGAGCCACTTCGTGGAACGTCTCTCACCGACCGGAATGTTGTTAGGCGCCGCGACGCTCACTGGCACTGGCCTCTTCCTGCTCAGCTTCGCCGAGAGTACGGCGATGGCGTTTGCCGCGGCGACAGTATTTGCGTGGGGAGTCGCCTTCTTTTTCCCAACGATGGTCGGGTCGATGAGCGAGCGAGTCCCGAAGACCGGTTCCCTCGGCATAGTGCTAATGGCTGGGATAGGGCTTGGAATGTCCGGCGCTGTCGGCGTGCCGCTGATGGGAAAGCTGGCCGATCGCTATCTGGCCGAGTCATTGCCGGCGAATACGGGCGACGTTCTGCAGCGAGTGGCAGCAAAGCTGCCGTCCTACATCGAACGCGCTCGGACGACGACCGAGCTTTCCTCGTTAGGCTATCGTGTGGCTGAAGTGGAAGCGGCGCTGGTAGCCACGAACACGGCGCTGGCTGGGGCTCAGCAGGCCGGGACAATCAACAGCGACGCGACGGCAAATGCGTTGCGCGCCATCGTCGCAACGGCGATCCCGAACGAGCCGCTCGTTGCCGAAGCGAACGGCATCCTGCAGCCCGCGGAAGCGCAAGGTGGTCAGCGCTCGTTCCGCTATGTCGCTCCAGCCGCGCTGATCCTGATACTCGTCTTCGCCGTCACGTACACGCGCGATCGCAGTCGCGGCGGGTATCGCGCCGTGCGATTGGAACGCGTCGGCGCGGCCGTGCTGCTGGCGGCGTCGTTAGGCCTGCCGCGCACCCTGCAGGGGCAGGCGCGCCCGGCCGCCCGGGCTGAACGGTTGCGCGTCCTCTTCCTCGGCGACAACGGACACCATCAGCCTGCCGCGCGAGCCAAGGAGCTGTTGCCGGCGTTGGCACGCAACGGCATCGATCTCTTCTACACCGACGACCGCAACGACCTCAACCCTAACGAGCTGGCGCGATACAACGCGCTCATGCTCTACAACAACCATACGTCCATCTCGGAGTCGCAGCTCAACGCACTGCTCGACTTCGTCGCGCGTGGTCACGGACTCGTCGTGCTGCATTGCGCCTCGGCGTCGTTCCAGAACTCGGAGACGTTCATCAAGCTCGTCGGCGCCGCATTCAAGAGTCACGGAACCGGAGTTTTCAGTGCTGTGCGGGCCGCAGGGGATCATCCGGTGATCAACGGCGTGCCGACGATCGAGAGTTGGGATGAGACGTACATCCACACGAAGCACAATCCGGTCGATCGGACGGTGCTCGAAGTGCGCCGCGAGAACGGACACGATGAGCCTTGGACGTGGGTGCGCACGTACGGCAAAGGGCGTGTGTTCTACACGGCCTGGGGACACGATCAGCGCACGTGGGGCAATGCGGCGTTCCAACGCCTCGTCGGAAACGCGGTTCGCTGGACCACTGGCGATTGGGCGCTGACGCGGATCGCGACCGATCCCGAAACGAAGGTCGTCGATCTCGAGGTGCCGCTGCCGACGTACAAGCGTCCACCGGCGCCGTGGAACGTGCTCGACACAGCGGTCACGAAAGCGCAGGCAGCCCTAACGACGCCTGCGATGCTGCGCATGGTGACGCTGCCGCCGCGTTTTCGCGTCGAGCCGTTCGCGACGGAACCGATGATCGGCAACATCATCGACTTCACTTGGGACGCGCGCGGGCGCATGTGGGCTGTGGAGACGAACGACTATCCCAATGTGGTGCTGCCTGACAGCGTTCCAGGCCACGATCGTATTCTGATCATCGATGATGCCAATCGCGACGGCCGCGCGGACAAGGTCACAGTCTTCGCAACCGGGCTGAATCTCGCCACGAGCCTAACGCTGGCTAACGGCGGAGTGGTCGTCGGCCAGGCGCCGCATATGCTGTTCTTCAAAGACACGAACGGCGACGACGAGGCCGACGAGCGCAGGATCCTCTTCACCGGCTGGCCGCGCACCGACACGCACGGGGCGATCAGCAACCTGCGCTACGGCTTCGACAATCAGGTGTTAGGCTCGGTAGGGTACAACGGATTCCGCGGAACTGTGGGCGGTGTGACTTATGGCCGCGGTGAGTTCGGTTCAGGCTACTATCGCTTTCCAGCGGACGGCTCGCGCATCGAATACCTCGCGCGCACGAGCAACAACACGTGGGGCGTCGCGCTCACCGAGGACAACTTCATCTTCGGCTCCACCGCGAACAGCCGGCCGAGCAACTTTGTGCATATCCCAGTGCGCTATTACCGCGCGATGGGGTTGCGTGACACTATCCTCCCCGGCATCGCGGATCGCCTCGACATCTATCCGCAGATCGACATCCTGCAGGTCGATCAGTTCGGCCGCTACACGGCGGGCGCGGCGCACGAGATCTACACGGCGCGCGCGTTTCCGCGTGAATACTGGAATCATCGCGCGTTTGTCGCCGAGCCGACGGGGCACGTCATCGGCATGTTCGACCTAACGCCGCAGGGGAGCGCGTACCGCGCGAAGAATCGCTGGAACTTCCTCTCGGCGAGGGACGCGTGGGTCGCGCCGGTTCAAGTGAAGGTCGGACCGGATGGCGCCATTTGGGTTTCAGATTTCTACACGCTCGTCGCGCAGCACAATCCGACTCCCGAAAACATGATGGGGTGCTGCAAGACGGGCGCCGGTCAGGCATACGAGACGCCTAACCGCGATCGTCTGCACGGACGCATGTATCGCATCGCGTACGACAGCGCGCGCGCGGCTTCGCCGATGCGCCTCGACAACGCTACGCCGCCGCAGCTGCTGCGCGCGCTCTCGAATGACAACATGTTCTGGCGCCTAACGGCACAGCGGCTGCTCGTCGAGCGCGGCCGGCGCGACGTCGTTCCGCAGCTCGTTGCACTGGTGAGTGATCACACAGTCGATGCGCTGGGACTCAACGTCGCCGCGCTGCACGCGCTCTGGACCTTACACGGACTCGGTGCCATCCCCACCGACATGTGGACGCCGCAGGTTGTGAACGTAGACGCGAGCGCCGAGTTAGCAGCGCGGCGCGCGTTGTACCATCCGGCTGCTGCGCTGCGGCGGGCGGCGTTGCAGATGCTGCCGCCTAACGAGCGCTTGCTCAACGAGATGCTGTCGGCCGGGATCCTGCCCGATCGCACGTCGCCGTGGACGGTGGAGTACACTGTGCCGACGTCGGTGCTGCAAGACGCCGACGCGCACGTCCGCGTGGCCGCGTTGCTCGCGCTCGCCGACATGCCCGGCTCGCCGCGCGCCGCGACGGCGATCTCGGAGATGATTGTGCATCCGGACAACGCGCGGGACGCGTGGCTCCCCGATGCCGCTGCCATGGCCGGGTCCAAGCAGGGCGTGGAGTTCACACGACAGCTCGTTAGGCGGCAGCAACTGCCTGCCGCTGACTCGGTCGCGATGCTCGGGATCGCGCGCACGGTGCACAAGCTGGCGCGTTTCTATGCCGCGCCGGCTGACGCGGCTGCTGTCGTCGCGCTCATCGAAGTTGTACCCCAGGCGCCTGCGCAACTCGGCGCGGCCATTCTCGACGGTATAGCAGTCGCCTGGCCGGAGGAGCGGCAGCCGCAGCTTTCGGCGGAACAGCGCAGCACGTTGCTCGCTGCAGCGCGCGCCGCGCCGGCACTCGCCGACGCGTTCGCCAAAGTCGCGACACGCTGGACACTGCCTGACGTATTCAAGAGCCCGTGAAGCTGAGCTTCGCTCTTTTCGCGTTATGCTCCGCTGCGGGCGCGCTCGGCGTCACAGCGCGCGAGGGCGCTGCGCCCGTGGTAGCGGCCGACACGACGCTGGTTCTTCGGGCCAGCGGGAGCACGCTCGAGTTCGTTCCGGCGCGCCTGTCGGCGCGCAGCGGGACGCGCGTGCGGATGCACTTTATCAATGACGGCACGTTGCCGCACAACGTCGTCGTGGCCAAGGACGAGGACGACCTCGATGCCCTGGCGACGGCGGCGTACAGTGCGAGCGCATCCGGTTTTGTGCCGTTAGGCGACACGGCGAAGCTGCTCGTGTACTCCAAGCTCGTGTCGCCGGGAGAAACGGTAGAGCTGAGCTTCGTGATGCCGGCGCCAGGGGAGTATCGCTACGTCTGCCTCTTCCCGGGACACGCGAACTCGATGTTAGGAACGCTGCGCTCTCTTCGTTGAGCGTTCGGCGCGAACCGCGACGACGGCCATCCACAAGGCAACGAGCAGAAGGCCGTACATCTCGCGCGACTCCTCGATGCTGATGTTTTTCATTTCCCACGCGCTGAACATGGACTTTGGATCGACTCGCCCGATGACGCGTGGAGCGATCGTCACGGCCCAGATCAATGCGATAGCTCCCACGCCAAGCGGCTGCCATTTGGCGACGCGACCGACGAGGGATAAGAGGCACACGACCGCTGCCGCGCCATACATCGCGGCCCAGCGCAGTGGGTCAGGGTCGTTGAATTGAACCGCCGCTGAGAGCACGAACATCAAGAGGAGGAGCGCGTCGGCCGCCAGCCAGATTCGTCTCGCCATGAGTCAGGGCCGGCTACGGATGCCTAACGAGAATGTGTGTCCCGCGGCGGGATAGAAGTATGCCTGGCCGCTCCCGCTCGGGTCGAGAAAGCCGGTGCTGCTGTAGCGCGAGTCCATGAGGTTGCGTGCCCCGAGCACGACGTCGATTGCACCGACGCGCCGCGAAAGCTGTGCGTCCACGCGCGTGTAAATGGGAATCCGACGCGTGTTTTCGTCATCGAGGAACATGTGGCGCGAATGCGTCGCCGTGATGCGCAGATCGAACGCGTCGTTCGGCGTGATCCCAAAGCCGGCGGCTACCGCGTGGCGCGGAATTGCTTTGAGCGCTTTGCCTGACGATTCGCCGCTGCGCGCGGTGGCAGCCTGCATCGAGTAGTTGCTGAAGAACGACCAGGGACCGACTCGGTCGGCGCTCAGGCCTAGCTCGATGCCGCGATGTCGGCTGCGCCCGATGTTGACGTACCGCAACGTCGCCACGTCGAAATCCAGCTCGTCCTTCATGTCCATATGATAGACCGCCGCCGAGAGCGCGAGCGGACTCGCGGTCGCCGCTCGGAACATGTGCGACGCGCCGACCTCGAGATTCACTCCGTGTTGCGGGTTGAGCGCTGCGTTCGATGTCGTTAGGGAGAACGGCGGAAACGGAACCGGTATTGGTCGCTGATCGAAGAGCTGATCGAGAGTGGGCGCTTTGAAGGACCGGCTCGCCACAAGGTAGAGATGCGCGCCCGGCCCATAACGGAAGTTCACAGCTGCCTTCGGACTCACCGCGGCGTGCGAGGCGGTGGCACTCTCGGCGCTCGCGGGTGCGCGGGGCTGGAATTCATCGCGCAACCAATCAGCGCGAGCACCTAACGAGAATCGCACCGGCGGCAGCGGCTCTACCACGTAGTGCACGAAGGCCGCGGCGGCGACCCTCGTGGCATCGCCACGTGCCGACAGGTCGCCGCGCGAGCCGTCGGCAGCGGCGTAGGCGAAGCTATCGCCAGTGACAACTTCGTGGTAGCGCGAGTCGAGCGTGCCGCGTGATAGATCGGCGCCTAACGTCAGGTTACCGAGCGTGAGCTGCGTGCTCGCCAGCGCGCGTCTGGCTGTTGCGTCGCGCCGTCGCGTGTCGCCGAAGTCAGGCGACAGAGGCAGCGTTCGCAGCGCGGTCACGGCGCGATGCTCGAGGAGCAACGATCCTGTGAGATGCCCCCGCAGCGCGATCAGCCGCTCGCCGTCGGCTGTCAGCGTCATGGCGCGGTCGCGTGTGTCGTCGAAGCGAAAGAAGACGGCGGACGCATTCCGGTTGCGCACGAGGAGCGAGTCGAGCAATGGGCCGGGCTCCTGGAACTCACGCGCGTGCAGGGCGGTACCTAACGTGAGCCGTCCGCGCGGAGTCGACACCACGTCACTGCTCGCTCGCACGCGGAACGCTCCGCGCGCGGAGTGCATCCGGCTCCCCTCTGTCCAATCGAACGCCGTAGAGACGGACGCGGGGCGACCGCGCAGCATACCCGTCAGCGCGGCGGCGGTCGCGAGGCTCCCCTTGGAATCCGCGCCGAGGTGCCAGCGTGCGCGCCGCCTGCCGCTGCCTAACAGCGGCCTCGTGATCACATTGATTACCGCGCCGAGCGCCGCGTCGCCATACAGCGGCGATGCACTGCCGCGCACGACCTCGACGGCCTCGATCGCGCTCACGTCAGGCAGCGCGTCCCATGCGACCAGTCCACTGTGCAGCTGGTTCACGGGCTGACCGTTCACGAGCACGATGACGTACTCGGCCTCGCCGCCACCATAGAAGCCGCGCACCATGAGTTGAGGATCGCGGCCGTCGCCGTCGAAGTCGACGAGCGAAACGCCCGCCGCCAAACGAAGGAGATCGGCCAGCCCCGCGTGCGGCGTCACGCGCAGTGTCACCGCATCGATCCGCGTGATGGGCGTCGGCGTGGCTGAGAGCGCGGTCGGCCCGCGTTCCGCGGTCACGACGACCGGATCGAGCGGACGCGCGCGACTTGTATCGCGCTGTGCGTGGGCGGCGGTCGCGCAGGCACCGATCGCCAGTGCCAGTACGCCCCTCACGACGGCAGACGAAGCGCCTTGAACTTGCGGGCTTGCTCCTCGATCGCGGGTTCAGTTGCCAGTCGCTCGATGCTCGACGCGCCGAAGAAGCCAGCCACGCCGCGCGTTCGCTCGAGCACGTACTGCGCGTCGTTAGGTTGTGCGATGCGACCGCCGTGACAGAGCACGATCACGTCAGGGTTGGCTTGTTTGGCGGCGTCGTGCATCGCCTGCACACGCTCCACGGCCTCGTCGAGTGACATCGCCGCGCTTTTCACGCCGACCGATCCCGCGACCGTTGTATTCACGTGCGCGACAACGACGTCCGCGCCGGCCCTCGTGAAGCGCGTGGCGGTGTCCTCATCGAACACGTATGGGCAGGTGAGCATGCCTAGCGCGTGCGCCTGGGCGATCATGTCGACCTCGAGCTGGATGCTCATCCCCGTTTCCTCGAGGATCTGGCGGAACTGTCCGTCGATCAGTCCGACCGTTGGGAAGTTCTGTACACCGTCGAAGCCCATCGCCTTGAGCTCGGGGAGGAAGACGCGCATGAGGCGGAACGGATCAGTGCCGCAGACGCCGGCGAGAACGGGGACATCCCTAACGATTGGCAGGACCTCGCAAGCCATGTCCACGACGATCGCGTTGGCATCGCCGTACGGCATCATGCCCGCGGCGCTGCCGCGGCCCGCCATGCGATATCGCCCTGAGTTGTAGATGATGATGAGGTCGACGCCGCCCTTCTCGGCAAACTTCGCGGAGATACCTGTGCCCGCCCCCGCGCCGATGATCGGTCGCTTGGCGTCGATCTGCGCCCGCAAACGGCGCATGCATTCCGCGTATGGGATGAAGGGCACGGATTACTTAGAGTTCGATGATCGGATTTCGTAAGGTCCAGAGCAAACCCGTGCGGATTTCACGGCTGCAACGGATAGTACGGATTCACGTTCGTCGGGCGAATCTTGACCCCGTTAATCCGCAAGATTTTGGTCCGCAAGTGTTTTTGTTGTTTGTTTTTAAGTCCAAAGCAAATAACAAGAGCTCACGGAGGTTCGGGCTCGGCGAGTGATACGAATTCTGCTTTGGCGACGAGTCGTGATCCGGGTTAATCCGTTAAATCCGTTTGATCCGCACGGGTTTGCTCTTAAGGTGGATGTGTCCCGAAGTCAGTTGAAATTCGAGTAGCACCTCAGGGAGAGACGCTTAGGCCGCGTCTCGGACGTTGGGTTTGATGTTCGACTGCAGCGCACGCTCCAGCAAGATCAGTTTGTCGT
>Ga0187892_10007772_pt1 | contig 15075 bp, 13 predicted proteins | sample MA1701073metaG_FD_139345 | JGI IMG/M metagenome (GOLD analysis project Ga0187892, IMG submission 139345) | Bio-ooze microbial communities from a basaltic lava cave in the Kipuka Kanohina Cave System on the Island of Hawaii, USA - MA170107-3 metaG ... | reverse complement strand
GCTCTCGCCTCCCCGACTACATGGTGCCCTCGGCGTTCGTGGTCCTGGGGGCCCTGCCCCTGGGCCCCACGGGCAAGCTCGACCGCTCAGGCCTGCCCGCCCCCGAGATCGCCTCGGGTGGGGATCCGGGTCGACCCCCGCGGACCATTCAGGAACGACACCTCTGTGAGCTGTTCGCCGAGCTGCTGGGCGTGGCCAGGGTCGGGGTGGACGAGGACTTCTTCGCCCTGGGGGGCCACTCCCTGCTCGCGGTTCGCCTCCTCCACCGGGTCGAGGCGACTCTGGGGGTGGGCGTGGGGATCCACGCCCTGTTCGAAGCCCCGACGCCAGCCCAGCTCGCTGGCCGGTTGCACATGGACGACGCCGCCTCCTCCTTCGACGTGATCCTCCCCCTGCGGGCCAACGGCAACCGGGCCCCGCTGTTCTGCGTTCATCCCGGTAGTGGCATGGGTTGGGCCTTCGCTGGCCTCATCAACCACATCGGCCGTGACCACCCCATGTACGCCGTCCAGGCTCGGGGTCTGGCCGGCGATGAGGCACTCCCGATCTCGATCGAGCAGATGGCCGCTGACTACGCCGATCAGATCGCCAAGGTTCGTCCGAACGGGCCCTACCACCTCTTGGGCTGGTCGATCGGGGGTCTGGTCGCCCATGCCATGGCCACGGAGCTCCAGCGCCGAGGCGAGGACGTACCCCTGCTGGTGATCCTCGACGCCTACCCCAACTGCGGCATGCGATACGAGGACATGGACATCCCGACGGACCACGAAGTGCTGACCGCTCTTCTCGACCACTACGAGATCCGATCCGACCAGAGCCAGGTCGCCACGGCAGCCGACGCCGTCGAGATCCTCCACCGCCATGGCAGCGCACTGGCCGGCTTGACGGCCTCCCACCTGGAGGCCGCTCGCAGGATCATGGACAACAACACCCGGATGGGCCTCGAGTTCGAGCCGGCCTCGTTCCACGGAGACCTGCTGATGTTCAACTCGACCATAGATCGACCGGATACCGGCTTCTCTGCGGAGCTGTGGCGACCCTACGTCGACGGAGTTGTCGAGAGCTACGACATCACGATCGAGCACAACCGCATGACCAGGCCAGGTCCCATATCGCAGATCGGAGGTTTCGTAAATGCTCGACTCGAGGCGATCGACGGCAACAGCTGACGAGCACACGACGACGAGATGATGTCGGATGGCATCGGGCGACCGATCTCATCGGTGAGGGCTCCGGGCACCAGCGACCTGGTGGCGGAGGGCACGGGCGCTGCGCCGGTGCCCGAGGTCCTCAACATCGTCGATGCCATGGCGACGCCCGAGTTCCGCACCGATCCCTATCCCTTCTACGAGCGCCTGCGCCGCGACGAGCCCGTTCACCAGGGTTCCCAGGGCGCGTGGTACCTCACCCGCTACGACGACGTGGCGCCCGCTCTGAGCGACCGCCGACTCTCTGTCGATCGGGACCGCATGACCGCGGCGCTGGCTGCCCGGGGCGGAACGGACCGGTGCCGGAGCCGGCTCACCGGGAGGCTCGGCCGGGTGATGACCAACACCGACCCGCCCGAGCACACCCGGTTGCGGAGGTTGGCCGCCGAGGGTCTCGGAGGGCGGATCGTCGAAGGCCGCCGGGCGTCGGTGCAGGCGCTCGTCGACCAGCTCCTGGACGCAGCACTGGCGTCGAGCGAGGGACTCGATGTCGTCGCCGACCTCGCTGCCCCGCTGGCGAGGACCATGAGCCTCCGGCTCTTCGGGGTCCCCGCCGAGCATCTCGCCGACGTCGAGGCCATGCTGGCCGCCGTCCTCGAGCCGGCTGACGACCCCGAAGCCTTCGGACGCGTCGAGCGTTCGCTCGACGATCTCGAGCACTACCTCGGCGGCCTGCTCACGGAGCGGCGATCCCGTCCTGGCGATGACCTGCTCTCGAGCATGGCCGCGACGGCGAGCGACGACGAGCGCCCCGACGCCGAGGTGGGTGCCGAGGTGCTGTCCACGGCCTTCGTGCTCTTCACCGCTGGCATCGACACCACCCGCAACCTCATCGGCAACGCGGTGGTCGCCCTGCTGCGCCATCCTCGCGAGCTGGAGCGGGTACGAGCCGAACCCGGGCTCCTCACCGGGGCTGTCGACGAGCTGGCCCGCTACGACACGCCGAGTCAGATGGTGTTGAGGGTCGTAGCCGAGCCGCTCACGATCGGCGGGCAACGCCTCGAGGAGGGGGAGCTCCTCTATCCGGTGATCGCGGCGGCCAACCGCGACCCGCAGCGGTTCCCGGATCCCGACCGACTCGACCTGTCCCGAGCCGGTACCCGTCCTTTGACCTACGGCCCCGGCGCCCACTTCTGCCTCGGCGCCCCCCTCGCCCGCCTCCTGGCCCAGGTGTCGCTGGCCGCTCTCGTTCGGCGGCTGCCCCGGATGCGCCTGGCCAGGCCCGAGATCGAGTGGGGATCCAACCCGGTCCAGCGGGGTCCGGTGGCGCTGCACGTGACGTCGTGATGGCCACGACCGCCAGCTTGGGCTCGCGGGCGGGAGCCGGGGATGGGCCCGGCAGCAGATGGGAACCACGGCTGGTCTCCAGCGTTCCTGGCCGACGGCGCTGGGAGCTCGACGCCCTCCTCGGGCGGACCGAGCCGTGTCGACGGCTTGAGGATCGCCTCCTGGCGAACCCCGGTGTGAGGCGCGTCCACGCACAGCCGCTGAGCGGCCGGATCCTCCTCTACCACGAAACGTCGGTCGATGGTGACGAGCTCGACGAGCTCCTAACCCGTGAGGTGGCCGGGCTCGCCCCGCCCGGACTGGTCGGAGGCGATGGAGCCTCGATCGACCCCAGGGTGCTCGTGCCGCCAGCTCGGTTGTCGCCCGAGGGCCGCCCGTCGACGGCGTTGGTGGCTGGCGGCGCTGCGGTACTGGCCTGGTCGGTCTTGGCCTGGCCCCTGGCCCGACTCGCCGCGGTGGCTCTGGTCACCGGCGTGGTCTTGACGCGCTCCTGGCGCCGGGCCCGGCGCAGGGCGGTGAGCTCGGGTCAGCGGCATCCCCTGCGGCTCATTCTGGGCTCGCGCCGGGCGCGGCTTTGGCGGCCCGTGCTCTACTCGTTCTCGAGCCAGGTCCTCGACCTGGTGCCCACCGTGCTCACTGGAGCCGTGGCCGTGGTGCTCCTGGCGGGCGAGAGCGGGGTGCTGAAGGGCCTGGGCTTGGCCACTCCCGCCAGCCAGCTCACGTTCCTGGTCGCCGGCATCGCCGTGAGCAGCGCCGCGATGTCGGCCACGTCGCGCGCCGCGGCCTCCCGCTGGAACGACGTGGGTGGGGAGGTCGAGCACGACTGGCGCGCCGCTCTGTACGCCCACGTGCAGCGGGTCGAGCTGGCTCAACTCGAGGCTCGAGACCCGACCCGGCTCGCCGCCGTGCTCGACGACGACGTCGCCGAGCTGGGTCGGCTGTTCTCCGCCCAGGGCGACTACCTGGTCCGGTTGATCGCCGGGTTCGGACTGCTCGTCGCCACGTTCGCCCTCGTCGCGCCGAGCATGGCCTGGATCGCGTTCCTGCCCGTGCCGCTGCTGGCCTGGCGATCCTTCCGTCACCACGAGCAAGCCGCCCTCGACGGGGCGTCGAGCGCGGACGCGGCAGCGAGGCTCAGGACCCGGCTCCGCGGCAACATGGAGGCCAGTGCCACCGTGAAGAGCTACGGGGCCGAGGACCATGAGGCCGCCCGGATCGAGGCCCTGAGCGCCGGGAGCTGCGAGGCGACGGCGGTCGTTGCCGCCCGGTCGTCTTCCTACGCCGAGTCGATCCGGTTGGGGACCATAGCGTCGCTGGTGGGCACCATGCTTGCCGGTGGCCTGAAGGTCGCGTCCGGCACCCTCGCGTTCGAGGCCTTCACGTTGCTGGTCGGGCTGCCCCAGGTCGTGCTCTGGCAGCTTCCCCGCCTCGGCTCAGCCGTCGACCAGTACCACCGCACGCTGGGGGCCCTCGACCGCGTGCTGGAGCTGCGAGGGCTGCCCGCTGAGGAGCTGGGGTCGGGAGCGCCGCTGTCGACCACCGAGGTTCGGGGCGAACTGGTGCTGGATCGCGTGTCGTTCTCCTACGAGGACCGGGGCACGCTCTTCGAAGACCTGTCGCTGCGGATCGAGCCTGGGAGCACGACCGGCATCGTCGGTCCCAGCGGGACCGGGAAGACGACCGTGGCCAAGTTGCTCCTGCGGTTCCGCGAGCCGGCTAGCGGTCACGTGCGCCTCGACGGCCGTGACCTCCGGGTCCTGCGGGTCGACGACCTGCGGCGGCACGTGGCGTTAGTGACCCAGGAGCCCTACATCTTCGAGGGCACGGTAGAGGAGAACATCCGCTACGGTTCCTTCGACGCCGCTCCGGCTCGGGTGATCGATGCGGCCAGGATGGCCAGCGTCGACAGCTTCGTCAGCGAGCTCCCCGACGGGTACCACACGGGGGTCGGCGAGCGGGCCGTCTCGCTCTCCGGCGGTCAGCGCCAGCGGATCGCCCTGGCCCGAGCCATCCTCAAGGACGCCTCCATCCTGATACTCGATGAGGCGACGTCGGCCGTCGACAACGAGACCGAGGCCTCGATCCAGCGAGCGCTGGCCGCCATGACCGAGGGCCGGACGGTGATCGTGATCGCCCACCGGCTGTCGACGCTTCGTCACGCCGACGTCATCCACGTGCTGGGAACCTCAGGGACGGTCGTCGAATCGGGCAGCCACGAGGACCTGCTGGCACGCGGCGGCGACTACGCGTCGCTGTGGGCCCACCAGCTGGGCGAAGCCGTGCCGTGAGGTCGCCCAGGTTCCCACGTCACCCACCAGCCAACGTCACCTACCGGAAGGGATGCCCATGACCAACCCGTTCGAGAGTCCCGACGCCACGTACCTGGCCCTGGTCAACGCCGAGGGCCAGTACTCGCTGTGGCCGGCCTCGGTGGAGGTGCCCGAGGGATGGGAGATCGACCATCCCGCCGACGCCCGCCAGGCCTGCCTCGACCACATCGAGGCCAACTGGACCGACATGCGACCCCGTAGCCTGATCGAGGCCATGGAGGGCGACGGGTGACGGCGGTGATGGAGATCCGTCACCGCGCCACGCTCCCGGCCAGTCCCGAAGCCGTCTGGGAGGCGGTGGCAACCGGCCCCGGGACCCGCCGCTGGCTGTTCCCGGTGGAGATCGACGGTCGTGTCGGCGGGACCTTCTCCCGGGGTCCCTCGACCATCACTGCCTGGGAGCCTCCCAGCCGCTTCAGCTGCCGCTACGAGGGCGAGGAGGGGTTCGTGGCGACCCTGAACCACCACATCAGCGCCGGCCACGACCGGTCGACGGCGGTGCTCGACGCACAGGTCCGTTGGGAATCGCCGGGCCCGACCGACGAGACCTGGACACGTCGCGAGGACGCCGCCCGCTGCCACACGGCGCTCTACTATCACAACCTGGCCGAGTACCTCAACCACTTCTCGGGTCTCGACGCCACCTACGTCGCCGTAGACCAGACGGGTGCCACCGGCTTCGAGGACTCCGCTAGTCTGCGTCGTGCGCTCGGGATCTCCGTCTCGACGGAGGTGGGCGACCCGGTCGAGCTGGTGGCGGCCGGCCGCACCGTCCCGACGGTGGTCGATGTGCTGACGCCCCACTTCGTGGGCCTTCGGGGCCCGGCCGGGCTCTACCGGTTCCTGGGTCGCAGCGAGTGGGGCTGGCCGATCGGGGTGGCCCACCACCTCTACGGGCCCGAGGCCAGCGTCGCGAGCCTGGAGGCGGACTGGGCGCAATGGCTGCGCGACGTGGTCGGGGACAGCCAAGGCCCGGTGGACGCGTCGGCGGCCCCCGGTGGGGAGGTGGAGTGAGGTGCCGACGTCGCCGCCCAAGCCCCAGATCCCCGGTGCCGACGTCGTAGGTCGCGGCCTGTACCTGCGTCCTGATCAGCCCTACGAGTTGAAGCTGCCCTTGCTGTCCCAGAAAGGAAGAGGCCGATTCCACTCCGTCGAGACCGACCTCACCTATTCAGTACCGGGGAGCGTCGAGGTCGACGACGGCCCACCCCTGCCGGCTGGCCGCTCGCTCAACCAATCGCTGGTCGAGGAGTCCTGGGACCGCTTCGAGCGCAGGACGGGGGTCGACGCCAGCGCCACCTTGAGCCAAGCGCCCTTCAGCGTCGACGTGAGTGCCAGCCAGACCCGCAGCCTCCGCCAGGAGGAGGAGTCCTACTACGCGCTGCGGACCTCTTTCATCCCCCTTTGGGCCCTCTACGTGCCCCACGCCGTCGTGCTGGGCGACGACGAGATGAGAGAGGACGTCCCGACGCCCTTCACCCACCGTCACCGGGATGCCTACACCCGCTTCTTCGATCGCCACGGCACCCACCTTGTGAGGCGCGCGTGGGTGGGGGGCAAGGCCACCTTGGCCCTCACCATCAGCAAGCAGACCGAGCTGTCGGCAGCCGACATCCAGGCTGGCCTGAACGCCTCCATGGCGGGAGCGGGTGGCGCCGCGCTCAGCACCAGCGATCAGCGCTCCCGGGAGCGACTCCAGAGCAACTCTCGCTGCACGGTCTTTGGCAGCGGCGGAGACAGCCTGCGGCTGGCTGCGCTGACGACCCTCGACGACGAGGCCTACAACCAATGGGTGGCGACCGTGAAGGACAATCCCCAGGTCATCGAACTGGAAGCGGTGGGAATCTGGACCTTGGTGGCCGATCCCGAGATCGCCGCTGCGCTCCAGGAGGCGTACCGGGAGGAGACCTACTTTCCGTCCCTCAGGGTTGTTTTCAACCTCGGTGCAACCATCTACTTCTTCGAGGACTCGACCTACTACACCTTCGACACCGAAGCCGTCGAGACCACCAAGCCCCGGAAGATCCGGGAGGGCTGGGGCCCGCTCGCCGATGCGGGTTTCGAGACAGTTGATGCCGCCTTCGTAGGTCGCTACCTGAGGGCCGCCGACGGGACCGATCTGAGCCGGAAGGTCTTCTTCTTCAACCGGGATCGCTACGTCCGGTGGGACGTCGAGACAGGGACCATCGACGCCGGCTATCCCCGACTTGTGGCCGAGGGCTGGCCGGGCGTGACCTTCGAGCGCATCGACGCGACGGTGAACGCCGGCCCCGATGCTGTGTACTTCTTCGCGGGAAACAGTTACATCCGCTTCAACATGGCCTCCCATCAGGCGGACGGCGGCTACCCCGATGTTGTGAGCCGCCGCTGGACCGGGGTCGACTTCGATCGCATCGATGCCGCGACCTACTGGGGCAACGGGAAGGTCTACTTCTTCCGAGGGAACCGCTACATCCGCTACGACACTGTCACCTGGCGCGCCGACCCTGGATACCCCAAGGTGATACCCAGCCACTACGTCCAGGACTGGAGGTTCTTCGAGTGACCGTCGGTTCCGAGACGATGATCGACGCCGAGGTCCGCGAGGTCGGGCCCCGCCAAGTTGGGGTGTCCGAACCTTCGGGAGGATCTCCTGGAGCAACTATCACGGACAAGGCCGAGGAGGTGGTACGGGGTCATGTGACGTCATCGCTTACCACCGGCCTGGTGCCGGTGCCGGCCATAGACCTCGCCATCCTCGGGGCCATCCAGCTTCGGATGCTGTCACGCCTGGCCAACCTCTACGAGGTCGACTTCGCCGAGCACCGGGTGCGATCACTGCTGGGGTCACTGGTCGGTGCGGGGACGACCCACCTGGGTGCCGGTGCCCTGTGCCGGCTCGTGCGGCTCGCGGTCCCGGGCACCGGTTGGGTCGTGGGCGCAGCCACCTCGGCCTTCGCCGCCGCTGCCTCCACGTACGCCGTGGGCCGGGTTTTCATCCAGCACTTCGAGTCGGGCGGCACCTTCCTGACCTTCGATCCCGATCGAGTCCGCGCCTACTACGCCGAGCAGTTCCGCCGGGGCCGACAAGCTATTCCGGGAAGCTTCGCCGGAATCAAGCCTTGAGGTTCGAGGTGAGCCAGGAGCTGCGAGCGACGCCGGCCGAGGTGGAGGACGCCCTCACCCATCCGCTCCTGTTCGAGCGACTGGGTCAGCGGGCCGACCTCGGGGGGCCCAGGCTCCTGGATCGAGTCGAGGACGGCGACCTCGTGCGCATGAGCGTGCGCTACCGCTTCCACGGGAGGTTGGCTCCGGGATTGCGTCGAGCGATGGACCCCGACCTCCTCACGTGGGTCGAGCACGCCACGCTCGACCGATCGGCCCACACGCAGGTGGTGGAGGTGAAGCCCGACCACTACGGGTCACGCTTGCGCTGTAGGGCGACGGCGGTGATCGAGGCCAACGGCGAGGGGACGCTCCGCCTGGCGGATGTAGATCTCGAGGTTGTTGTTGCCATCGTGGGACCGGCCATCGAGCGCGCCATCGCCGGGAGCCTCGTGGCCACAGCCGGCGCACAAGCGCGCGCCATTGAGGACTGGATCACCGAGCGCCGAAGTCGCCAGGCAGGGCGAGGAGGGGGTCAGCTGCGAGCTCCTCGACCGTCACAGGTTGAGACTGCAAGATCGTGAGGGCAGCCACGTGACCCGGTTGGGAGGCGAGGTCGAGCATCTGGGCGGTGCTCGCGTCGAGGCCGGGATAAGCCAGGAGTGCGGCGGGTTGGTCAGCCGCCGCCACGCGGACCTCGTTCATGGGTGTCCGAAGGCCATCGCCGGTCGCCTTGAGCGCAGACTCCTTGCGAGCCCACAGGACCAGGAGCTCGACCGACGACGAAACAGCCTCGCCGGGCGAGAGCACGAGGTCGGCCAGGGCCGACGCATCGATGGTGTGCACCTGCTCGACATCGACTCCAACGGGTCCGGTTGGCGACAGCGCCACCGCGACCCAGTCACCCGAGTGCGCCACCGAGGCGCTGAGGCCCGAGCCAGGAAGGAGGGGGCGACCGTGTTCTCCACCGCAGCCGGGGCAGCGGCGATCGACCCTGATCCCGGCGGCGTCCTGGTCGATCGTGGCGCCGGCTGCCAGGCGAAGCAGGGCTGCGGCGAGAGCCGACCGCGTGCGGTCGGCGGCGAGCCGCAGCCTGGAGAGTCGGCTTCGCTCGCTGTCGCTCAAGAGATCCATGTGGCGATCGTCGAGCTGGTCGGTGCGAGCCCACCAGACCCTGCACCAGGCGGCCTCGGGCCCGTCGAGCGGGCCCGTACCAAGTGTGGTCACCAAAGGTTCAGGGGTCACCGGGGGTACAGGCTCTCATGCTGGCTGGCTCCGACCTCGGCTGTGTCGCCCGGGGGGTGGATGTGGTGACTGTACGAGCCCCGACTCCGGATCACCGCACCGTGTCCCTGGGCCGGCGCAGCCCACTGCTGTCAGGCGTTGCCTACCTGGCCGGGGCGGTCACGGCACTGAAGTGGCGCTCGCTGGTGCCGCTGGTGGTTCGTGAGGGGATGCGAGCGGTGACGTGGCTGCGCCCGGGTGTGACCGTGGTCGTGCGTCGCGGCGAGGATCTCGTGGACGCGGTTCATGAAGCGACCCACGAGGTGCGCCAGCGGGTAGACCAGCGCACCGACACCGATCCTTCACCCGATGTCGTCATCACCACCATCTCCTACCGGGGATCGGTGCCCGGGCGCCAGTCCGACGAGTACGTGGAGATCGCCAACCAGGGCCGGGGTACCGCTGACCTGTCGGACTGGCTGCTCAACGCCGGAGACCGGGATCAGACGTTCACGTTCCCGCCGGGAACGACGCTGGCGCCGGGCGCGATCGTCCGGGTCTACACCGATGAGATCCACCCCGAGACCGGCGGCTTCTCGTTCGAGAGCCGTCGGGCCATCTGGAACGATGACGGCGACCTCGGAGTTCTGCGGGACAGCCGGGGCTCGGTCGTGTCGTCGCTCGCCTACGGCGAGGCGGACCGCTGACCGACCGGAGGATCCGGCTCGAGCTGGCCGGGGTTGGGCGTCAGTGCTGCAAGATCCGCCGTGACGTTCTGGCCCTGGCACGTGGCGCACCGGCTCCGAAGAGGAGCGCCTGCCCATCTTGCTGCTGGACGGCGCGCGAGCGGGGACGAAGAAGTGCCGTGCATCGATGCACCTGGCCATGGCTGGGAGCCTGTGGGCGGAAGATGTTGTCGCAGATCGCCACCGAGCAGGTATGGCTCTTGCCCGCGCCAGCTCTCGGGTGTGTCTGAATCAACCGCGGAAACGTCCCTCTCGCGGAACCTGTCAAGCCCCTTTGAGACGAGTTCTTACCGTTCTTCTGTGCGTCGTTCTCCACGGCGACCCTGGGGATCTGCACGAGGCCCTCGCCGGCAGTGAGGCCGAGGGTTCGGGCCTGGCCTCGTGGGTGTCGCGGAGGCCGTCGACGGCCTCAAGTTCTCCGAGTGCCTACCCCGCCACCTGGCTGTCGAGCTCGTGACCCGCCGGCTGGACGACCGCGAGTCGGTGGAGATGGCGCTGGGAGAGAGCGTGGTGGGCTGGTGGGAGGGGTGAGGGTCAGGAGAGTCTCGGGTTGCCGATGGCGATCACTCGTGACCGGCTCAGCGGAGTGATGGCGATCTTGATCCTCAAGACCTCCGTGACGTCGAGGTCGATCTTGCGGATCTCGCCGAATCGAATCTCCGACGAGAAGACGGGAGCACCGTTGTCGAGGCTGATCTGTACTTCGTAGACGCTGTCGGAGGGCTCGTCGTCGGGAACCCCCAGATCTCCCTGGAACCTGCCGAAGTCCCGCCCGGCATCGATCTCGATCCGCCCCGGATCGGGACTGGAGCACAGTTGGGCATTCATTGCATCGGTGTAGGTCGTGCCGTTGATCGACCGAGTCCCGAAGCTGAGGCTGCACACATCCTTCTCCGGGACCCGCCCTTCGTCGATCGCCGTGTCCGAGAGCGTTGTCCCCAGGGTCGTGGTCACGGCGCGCGCCGTGCCTGTCACTCGGGTCGTTGTCGTGAGGCCGTCGGCGGATTCCGGATCCGTTGCTGTCGCCTGCGTGGTCGAAGGCGAGGTTGCCTCAGCGGCGGTCTCGGAGGCCGTATCATTACCGCACGCGGCTAGTCCAAACGCTGAAAGCGCTAGAACTGTGACTAGAAGTGGTCGCCTTGACTTACTCACGGCCGGAAGGCTCATGGCGGCGGAGTTTAAGTGGTCCCGATCCGGCCTGGCCATTCAGGGCGGAGCCGAGAGCGGTTCGCGCGGTCGGGCGGATCGTCAGCCCGGAAGCAGTCTCGGGCTTGCCCACGCCGGGATCATGGGCGACTCGTTGCTACCACCCGCCCCTTGCCCCGTGACGCGTAACGTCAACCGTGTGACGCTGCTGACGTCCACGCTGATGGGAACCACTTCTCCGAGCGTGACCGCCGTGGGCTCTATCAGGACGAATCTCGCATCGCCGATGAAGTCGAAGACGACCTGGTCTGGGGTAGCCAGCGTCGAATCAGCAAGACCAATGTCGACCTCTAGTCGGTCGTACTGCTGGTTCAGGGGGAACTCGATCTCACCTGTGCCGTCAACGAAGAGGCTGCATGTGAGGGCGACAGCGTGATCCACGCCGTTCAGCGATGTGGCCGTGGTCTGCCACGAGGATCCGCTTGCGGTGCGAACGCCCCCGCACGGCTTCGCTGAGACCGCCTTAACATCCCTACCGAGGAACGTTCCGTTGCTGGCAGACACCGTCGGGGGCTCCATCGCTTCCACGGCACCCTCCTCGCCTCTTGGTGGTGTAGCGGCATTGGTGGCGCTGGAGGGCGCGCTGCCCCGATCTGTTCGACTGTCCGAGCCTGTGACATCAACAATGCCCGTCGCCACCATGGCGGCTATACCTAGCACCGCGACAGCCGGACCTAGGATGTACTGCCACCGCCATGCGACGGGCCGATCCTTGGACTTGGGTTGCGAATCAGCCACGGGCGGCGTACCAATTCCTCAGATCAGCGGGCTGACAGGTTCTCGGGGCCGGACGACCTTCCACGCGTGGGAGGGTAGCGGTCGACTGCCCTTCAACCATGCGCGCTGGGTTCAACGCTACGCCAGAGCTGGAGTGAGCCTCGAAGGCCGACATGAAACGAGGTGTGTGGGTCTCGCTCACGACACGGTCTGCCGGTCGGGCCGCCGTGCGGCCGGCTGATGGCCTACCTCCTGAACGGAATGTGCGCGCCACCTGCCGGGGCCCGAAGCGACGCCGGGCCAGGGCGCCGTGGGTGGGGTCAATTGAGCTCATCCGGCGGTCTCACCTGAAGAGGGCCGTGTGCGCGGGGTCATCCCTTCCGGCCGGCCGAGGCTCGCAGCCAGGCCAGGGTCGCCTCGTCACGGGCACGATCCCGCTCCTCCTGCTCGAAGAGGGCCTCCGTCTTGGTGAGCACCAGCGCATAGGGGCTGCCCTTCCGGCGGGTCTGGTGGAGCACGGGCAGCTCTTCGCGGTCCAGCACGCCGTGCACGTGGCCCCGTCGTTGCTCGGCCAACGGCCACTCCAACACCTGCTGCGCCGGGTCGGCCAGGAAGGCTGCGAGACGTTCGCACAGCTCGCAGCTACATCCGCCGGTCAGCACGATCGACCAGTCGCCATCGTCCCGCCCGGGGCGATCCAGCCTCGCTTCCAGGCAACTGGCGCAGTAGTGGCTCAGCTGCTCGACACCCGCCGCCTCCCGCTGCTGCGCCGACATGGCCCGGGCCTGGCGCACCACGCCCACGGAGCAGCAGAGCAGCTCCTCGCCGTCTGCCGGATCGCAGAGGAGGCCAAGGAGGTCGTCGCGCACCACGCTGGCACCGGCGCGGGCGGCACCGTCGATCACGCCGAGGACCGGCGAGGCCATCTCGGACAGCTCTCGCTCCCGTTGGCTGGGAGGCATGAGACGACGCCGCCGATCGATGCTCTCGGCCAGCCAACGCCACGAGTCGGCCACGAGCAGCTTCGCCGCCTGGGCTCCGGACGGGCCCACGGCACACAGTGCGTCGCACAACCCGGCCATCCCGGCGACCCACTCGGTGCGCGACGGGGTGGCTGGGGTGGGCCACTGGCGACCGGCACGGTCCGACCACGAAGCCAGCGAACGAGCCACCCATTCCTCGCCGTAGGCGTCCACGAGCGCGGCTAGGGCCCGGGCGTGGACACGTCCGAGGACCTCGATGCGGAACGGGCCCAGCAACATGGCCGCGAGGTCGGGCTCGTCGAGGGCGCGTGCCACCCGGATGGCCTTGGTCAACACGCCGCTGCGGTGGTCGCCGACGGCCACCACGTTCCAGAACGGGGCCACGCTGGCGGCCGCATCTCGGGCCTCGGCCAGGTCCCCGGACCTCAGTCGGCCCCACAGCTCGTCGAGAGCCCACGCCGAGGATCCCTCGGCCCGGACCTCGAAGTCACGATCGTCAGGCCACACCACCACGGCGCCTCGGTAGTACCAGCGGTCCATGGTGTTGCCGTAGTTGCCCATGTAGCCCTCGTACTCCGAGGAGTACGGCCGCATCTCCACCGAGGGGGTGCTGGCGCACAACTCGCCTTCGAGGGTCGCGGGCGCCAGCGGACCGCCGGGACGGTCGGAGCAGTCGAGCCAGTGGTCGAGCGAGACGCTCCAGTCGACCAGCTCCTCGAGCTCGTAGTCGTCGGGGTCGTTCATCGACGGCCCGTCCTGCCACTCCTCGGCTTCGTCGTCGCTCCAGCGCCGACGCCGAGAGTACCTCCCCCGGCCCCAACTCCGGTCGGGCTCGTAGCAGCTCCACACCTCGTGGACGTCGGCCAGGGCCAGGAGGACGTTGCAGTCGCCTCGCTGTGCGGCCTGGTGCAGCACTCGCGCCCGGAGGGCGTCGCTGCCCTTGAGCCGAGACCAGCTCAGGGCCCGGGGGGTGTACTCGTGGTCGAGCAGGTACACCAAGCGCCGGGCCGAACCGGTTCGGGTGTTGGCGCCGAAGTGCGCCGCGAGACTGTCGGCCACGGCCTCCAGGACCTCCACGACCTCCGCCGGGACCGGAAGCTCGGCAGGGCCGGGGGCGTCGCCGCCCAAGACCAGGTTGTAGGTGAGCACCACCCGGTGGCCGGATCGCACCGGCCGCACCTCGTGGCGACAGTCGGCGTAGAAGGCCACGAAAGAAAGGTTGGCCCGGGGGCCCCTGTAGGTGACCTCCTCGGTCCCGTGGGCGACGACGAGGGCACCCCCCTTGATCTCGGAAGGCAGGCTGACGACCAGCGTGCCGAGCATGCCGTCAGCCTTCTCGGAGTCCTGGTGGGGTGCGAAGAACTGGCCGCGGGCGTACACCAGCATCGAGTGCAGCTCCGCCTTCAATCCCCGACCGGCGGGCAGGCCGAGATCCCGGGCCAGCTTGGCCAGGATCGGCGCCAGGGTGCGGTTCCACCGCCGCTTGTCGATCTTCACCCGGCTCCTGGGGACCTCCCAGGTGTCGCGCACCCGGCGGTCGACGAGCGTCTGCTCGCCGAGGCCGACTGCGGCAGGACGGGCGACCTTGCAGAGCTGGCGAGCCTGGGCCGGCGTCACTGGGAGGGCCAGCCGCCCGACGCCCCGAACCTCGATGGCGAGGTCGTCGACGGGTGCCGAGCGACGGGCGGTGAAGGAGCCCCCGGTGCTCACCCCGTCCAGCAGGGCGGCAAGGGCTTGGCGGGGCGTCGAAGCCATCAGGTCGCGACGTGCCCAGTTGCGACGATGGTCCACCCTACCCCAGGACGCCTCGTGACCCTCCAGGACGCCGGGTGCAACTGGCCGTCCTTGGCCCGCCGGGGGACGAAGCGGCGGGCCCCGTGTAGGCGCCGCGGCTCTCACCCGGAGCCGCCCGACCTGCGCGACAACAGCTGGGGAGGCGCTCTCCGCACCCAGCCGGCACCCACTTCCTCCCTCGAACGGCCTGCGCCTTCGGGAGAGACGCGCCGTGTGCGAGACGCTGGAGGGACTGAGGGATGCGCTGGTGGACTACGCCGCTTCCTTCGACGCTAGGCGTCTGACCGGCGAGCAGGCCTCGGTGGCCCTGGATCTGGCGGCAACGGTAGAGAACGTCGGGGCCACGCTCAAGGGAATCGCTGCGGCCCGGATGCCTGAGTTCCGCAGATGATGGGCACACGACCGACCGGAAACAGGTGTTGACCAGGAAGTTTGGGCGTGCGACGCCGCAGGGTCGTGTTACTACAGGCTTGGTTGGGCTAGTCGGCGGCGGGGG
>Ga0187892_10007771_pt1 | contig 15076 bp, 8 predicted proteins | sample MA1701073metaG_FD_139345 | JGI IMG/M metagenome (GOLD analysis project Ga0187892, IMG submission 139345) | Bio-ooze microbial communities from a basaltic lava cave in the Kipuka Kanohina Cave System on the Island of Hawaii, USA - MA170107-3 metaG ... | reverse complement strand
CGCTTGATTGGGACTTTCACCTGGGGGCATTGCGGCTCGTCGTCACAGTTCCATCCGGAGTCGTCGATGGGGATGGGAGGTTCCCTGGCGGAATCCGGAGGCCGCACCTGAATCGGCACGGGAGCCTTCGCCGCCGGCGCGTCTTGGGCCCTCTTCCGCTCCGGCCGCCCGGCGTAGGTCGTCATGGTGCCGCTGGGCGCGTGGACGATGAGGACGCCTCGGGTGCGTGCGGCCCGGGCGAACGCGTCCACGCGGGGGGCGAGTTCTTCGGCTCGGCGCGCCGCGCTCCGGCACCACCCGCTCAGGTCGGCCCACATGTCGCAGATGACGAGCGCCGTCCGGCGGCCGTCCCACCGAAGCCTTTCTTCGACGACCATGGAGCCTCCGCCCCCGGCGGCCGTCGCGACCCGGCGGAGCGCGCGGAGATGGAGCGTGCCGTCGGACGTTCGGGGGTCGGTTCCGCCCGGGCCGGCGACGGAGCAGCCAAACGAGAGGAAGACGGCCCCCAGGGTTGCCACCCCTTTCATGCTTATCCCCTCCAGGCGCTACATGAATTCGTACGCTCCGCGCGGGATCTCCGGGGGAAATCGGTTCTGTGTTAACATTTCCTGGGCCCCGCTTCATTAGCGTACGAGGTCGAAAGATGGACGATTCTCCGCAGCTCACCCTGGAAGCCGTCCGGAAGCGCGAGCCGGACGTCTTGGCGGCGCTCGTCCACGCCCACCACCGCCGGCTCAGGGGCTTCGTGGCCATCCTGGGCGCGGACCTGGGTTCGGTGGACGACTTGGCCCAGGAGGTCTTCCTGCGCGCCTTCCGCATGCTGGACCGCGTCAGCGACCTCGAGCACTTCGACCGGTTCCTCAGGGCCATCGCGCGCAACATCGTCAAGGAGCATCTGCGCCTGAGGTCCCGACATTTCGAGAAGTACGAGGATCACGCCGACCGGGTCTGTGCGAAAGATCCCGCCCAGGAAAGGAACGATTCCGAGATCATGCAGGCTCTCCGGCGGTGCCTGTCGCGGCTCACGCCCAAGGCGCGCCGGATGCTGGACCTACGGTACACCGCGGAACGGCCGATCGACGAGATCGCTTCGGAGATGGGCCTCGCGGCGGGTTCGGTCCGGGTGCTCCTGGTCCGGATCCGGGCCGCCCTGGTGAAGTGCATGCACTCCCTCCCGGGACTCGGAGTGCCGGAGGTGGAGCTGTGACGCACGACCGGTGGACCGAACTCCTGGGCAAACTCTTCGAAGGCACGATCACCGCGGAGGAACACGCTGAGCTGCGGGAGCGCGCGGCCAAGGACCCGGCTTTGGCGCACGAACTCGAGGGCCTGCTTGGCGCCGAGCCCTTTCTCGTGGATGCGCTGAGAGGGGATGAAGAGGGCGAAGGGTTCGTCGGTTCCGTGCTGCACGCGCTCGAACCCGGCGACGACACCTCCTTCGTGAGGCAAGTCGTCAAGAAAGCCAGGGAGGACGTGCCGGCGTCCCGCATGAGGTCAACCCCGTGGGCGTTCCGGCAGCGGAAGTATGGGGGTGGCCCGCATCGAATTTATTGGGCGGCGGGCGCGGCCGCAGCGGGTCTTTTCCTGATCGTGATCTTTCTTGCCGCCGGGCGTTTCGGCGAGCGCCGCGACCGGGTCGCGGCGAACCCCGGCGCGGAACCTCCGTCAACGGAAGCGGGGAGCCCGTCCCGCCCAGAGAAACCGTCGACGGACAGCCGTCGGGAGGCGATCGAGAAGGCGCCGGAACCGGATCCTTCCCGCGCGCCGGTTCGCACGGACGCCGAGAAGCCGTCGATGCCGCCGCGGGTCGATCCCGCGCCCGCCCCTCCGGCCGAGGTCGCGCCGCGGCCGCCGGAGCGAAGGCTCGATGACGCCCGTCCGAAGGAGGCAAGACCGACGGAGGTCGTGAGGCGGGAGCCCAGGGCGGTTGGCGCGAAGGTAGAGGAGGTCCATGGGGAGGCCTTCGTGACGGCGGGAGGGGCGAAGAAGCCGCTCTCGAGCGGCAACGAGATTCTTGAAGGCGATGGGGTTGAGACGGGGGTCGCCGGCGGCCACGTCGTTTTGAAATTCGCCGATGGAACGCGCGTCGAGCTCGGGCCGAGGGGCGCGATCGGAGAACTTGCGGGCGCGGGTTCGCGGGGGAAGCGCGTCTTCGTCGAGGCGGGCACGGTGAGGGCGGAAGTGGCGGAGCAGCCGAAGGACCACCCGATGGTCTTTGCCACCCCGCACGGGGAAGCCACCGTCCTGGGCACGACGCTCCGGCTCGTCGTGGACCCGGACCCCAAGGTCGGAACCCGCCTCGAAGTCCTGGAAGGCAAGGTGCGGCTCAAAAACTTGGCCGGCAGAACGGCGGAGGTCACCGCCGGGCACTCGGCGGTCGCGGCGGTGGGAGTGACGGCCTCGCCCAAAGCCCTCTACTTGTTTGGAGACGATTTCGATCGCGGGACGCTGGCGTCCTGGCGTCAGCCGAAGGGCCGCAAGGTGTGGCGCCTCGTCCAGGACCCTGGGGGTCCCGGATTCGTGCTCGCCGGCGGGACCGTGTCCGAAGCCGGAGTGGGACGCGAGACGTTGGCACTCCTGGGCGGGGACCCTTCTTGGGGAGACTACGCCCTCGATGCCATGGTGCAGTTCCGGCGCCTGGATCAGCTCCCCTCAGGCTTGGGCGACGGGGTCATGCTCCTGGGACGCATGCAGGACGCGACGAACTTTTACTGGCTGGAATGCGCTTTCGTATCGGGCAAGCAGGGGGTCTACATCTGCAAAATGGCCGGAGGAAAACCGGTCACCCTGGCGGGCGTCACGACCGATGGCATGCCCGACCCCGACCGTTGGGAACACCTGCGATTCGAGCTTCGAGGCCCTACGCTGCGGGGCTATGTGAATCACCGCCTCAAAGTGGAAACCCAGGACGGCGACTTCAGGAACGGCCAGGTAGGGTTGACCCGGGTTCACCAGGTCGCCGGAGGAAACGTCATTCACTGGGACAAGGTGCGCGTGTGCGACCTGTCTGCTCCAAGGAAATGATGCGATCCCGCACCTCTTTCTAAGTACAGCCGGGAGAGAACGTGATCACCACAGAGGCACGGAGGACACAGAGAAGACCATTGGGAAGCCTCACGGAATGCTCTTCTCTGTGTCTCGGTGGTGGAGTCGTGTTCATGTTTCCAACAGGACCAACTTAGCGTTCATTCTCGTCGCAAGGTGCCGGTCGGGCGAGCCGCGGGCAAAAGGAGAACAAGGATGCCCCGCTTGGAGTCTGTCTCGAGGGTCCCGTCCGTCGGCGGAATCGTGCTTCTCACCTGGGTCGCCTGGGTCGTGGAGGCCGAGGCGCAAGACCCGTCGGACCCCATCTACGAGGAAAGTCGCGTGGCGACTTTCACGCTGACGTTGAACGCGACCGATTGGAATGCCATCTGCAACGACGGAGCGGGCGCCGGGGATCAGTGGAAGCGGGCCACGATGACCTGGCAGCCGCCCGGCGGTCCAGTCGAGACGGTCGACGGCGTGGGCGTCAAGAGAAGCGGCAAGGGCACGCTGCCCATGGATACTCCAAAGCCGTCCATCCGCATCAGCTTCAACGAATTCGAGTTCGCCAACCCCGCGGGCCCCGGCACGCCCGGACGCAAATGGCGGGACGTCAACCGCATCAAGCTCGACTCGATGATCGGGAACACCGATCCGGCCCTAATGCGGGACCGCATCGCCTACGGCCTCTTTCGTCAGATGGGGGCGCCGGCGCCTCGGGCATGCCATGCCCGGCTCTACGTGAACGGGACCTTCAAGGGTCTCTACATCGTAGAGGAGCCGATTCGGAAGGACTTCGTCCGCTACCGCTGGAGCGAGGATAGCGGAAACCTCTATAACATGTTTGCGGGGTGGGCCAACTCCTACGTGTGGCGCGGCGCCGACCCCACCCAGTACGTTCCCTCCCCGTTCTATCCCGAAACCAACTACCCCGGAGGCGACTACCGGGACATCGTCGAGGTCTGTAGCACGCTGAACAACTTCGCCGCCGGCCAAATCCGTACGCGGCTCGAAGGCCAGATCAACGTCGACGGATTCCTGCGCCACTTGGCGCTCGACCACGTGCTGGGCAACCACGATTCCATCCATTCGGGCAACAACTACTACTGGTACTACCGCGTCGGAACGAATCGGCTGGAGATCATTAAATGGGACCCGGGGGCCTCGCAGGGCCTTTACGACCTGGTGTTCCCGGGAACGGGCGGGGCGGAAACGAGCTACCCTTTCCAATCCAACTGGGCCAATCTCCCGGAGCTTCGCTGGATCCAAAACGACGCCGTGGCGAATACTACCTTCAAGGTCAAAATCATCCAGATTCTAGACGGGCCCGCATCTCAGAGCAACATCCACGCCCGGATCGACTCGGTCTACAACCAAATCAAAAGCCACGCGTATGAAGACCCGCTCAAAGGACAGTCCACCGACGACCCGGGGGGGTTCACAAACGCCGAATTTGACGCGGCGGTGACGTGGCTCAAGAACTGGTTTCCCCGTCGGGAGGCCTACTTGAGGGGCGTGATCGGCAACGTCCCCACGACCCCGACGGTCACAATCACGGCGTCCGACGCCAGCGCCGGAGAGCCTTCCAACACGGGAAGCTTCAGCGTTGCTCGCACGGGCAGTACCGCCGCATCGCTTACCGTGAACTACGGGATCGGCGGAACGGCCACGAACGGGACGGACTACAATTCCGTGGCGACCTCCGTCACGATCCCGGCGGGCGCCGCCTCGGCCGCTGTCACCGTCACGCCGCGGGACGACACGGCTCAGGAGTCGAACGAGACCGTCATTCTCACGCTCTCTTCCAACGCCTCTTACACGGTGGGATCGCCTTCCAGCGCGACGGTCACGATCGCCGATAACGACGCTCCCGCCACCTTGCCCGTGGTAACGGTCACCGCCTCCGACCCGAGCGCCGGGGAGCCTTCCAACGCCGGGGCGTTCACGGTTTCGCGTATGGGGGCGACGACCGCGTCGCTCGCGGTGAGCTACACGGTCGGGGGCACGGCGACGCCGGGGACCGACTACACGGCCCTTTCGGGGTCGGTGACGATCCCGGCGGGGGCGGCCTCGGCCGCGGTCACGGTCATCCCGCGGGACGACACCGCCCCGGAGTCCGGGGAGACCGTGGTCGTGACGCTTTCGGCCGGGGGGAGCTATACGGTGGGCACTCCCTCCTCGGCCACCGTCACGATCGCGGACAACGATTCGGGGACGACCCCGACTCAAATTACCGCCCCGGCGCCGGGGACCCCCTTCCGGCCCGGCCAGTCGGTGACCGCGACGGGGACGGGCGCGAACCTCTCCTGGTCGATTAACCGCGTGGGGGACGGCCAGCCGGCCTTCGCAAGCGGAACGGGGTCGACGATCACCTTCACGGTGCCGGCGGACTCGACGGGCGCGCATTCGATCCAGATCACCCTTACGGGAGGCGGGGGAGTGGACGAGCAGACGCACCCCATCGAGGCCTCCCCTTCGGTGACGGCGAGCTTCCAGGACGGGACAAGCGGGTATGCGGGGACGAGGGACACCTACCTATCCCAGAGCAGTCTCTCGACGAACTTCGGGAGCGACGTTTCCGTGCGCGCGGACGGAGACGAGGTGGGGGGCCAGGACCTGGTGGGTCTCTTGAAGTTCGACCTCACGTCCATCCCGGCGGGGAGTTCGATCCAGGGAGCGGAGCTGACGCTCACGGTCACTAACCCGACGGCGGGGGGCTACGAGCTCTACGAGGCCAAGCGGCCGTGGATGGAGGGGGAGGCGACCTGGCAAGGGTACGCGAGCGGCCAGGCCTGGCAGTCCGGGGGGGCGCAAGGGGCTCAGGACAGGGGGGCGGTTCTGCTGGGGACGCTCTCGCCTGCGTCCTTGGGCACCTATACCCTGACCTTCACGGCGGCGGGGGTGGTGGCGGTGCAGGGGTGGGTGGACGCGCCGGGGACGAACCACGGAGTGGTCATCGCCAACGCCGCCAACGCCGACGGGATGGCATTCGAGTCGCGGCAGTCGGGGACGGCGGCCAATCGGCCGAAACTCACGGTCACGTACGGTCCGGGGACGGCGCCTGTGGATACGGACGGGGACGGGATGACAGACGTGGCAGAGGTAGCGGCGGGGTTCAACCCGAACAGCGCCGACCAGGACCAAAACGGCACCGTCGACGGCCAGGATGACTGGGATGGCGATGGGATCATCAACCAGACGGAGATCGCGTCAGGGACTCCGGCAGGGAGCCCTCCCGGAGGCGGTGCGGCCGGAGCGGGTGGGGACGGCGGCTGCGGGGCGACAGGACTGGAGGCGGCGCTGCTGTTGGCGTTCCTTGGGGCCACGCGCGCAGGACGAAAGGGGAGGTAAAGATGTTCACGGCTCTCTTTGCCCTGCTCCTGTCCTTGCAGGACGGGCTTTCGAAGGAAGAGTTCGAGAAGCTCCATCGTGAATTGCAGCCTCCCAAAGACGGATTCTGGAGCATCCCCTGGAAGTTCAGCCTGATGGAGGCCAGGGAGCTCGCAGTCCGCGAAAACAAGCCTCTTTACGTGTTGGCTCCCGTCGGCCATCCGATGGCGGCGAGCTGAAACGTCGGCGTGGAGGCTCGCGGATTCTGGTTCAGCGAGCCGGAGGTGGTCGACCTCCTCTCCCGGGAATTCATTCCGATCGTGCTCGACAGCTGGCCGTTTTATCGGGAGTTCATGGCGGGCACCCAGGAGGGCGAATTCTGGCACAAAGCGTTCGGGCCGCTCCTCGAAAAGTACGACTCGGGACTGAAACAAAGCCACTTCTGCTTTACCGCCGGGGGCGACCTGATCGGCGGCGCGACAAGGCTCTACGCCGGGGGTCACGGAGATCTCAAACCTTACCTGAAGGCGGCCCTTAAGGAATTTCAACGGGGCAAAAAAGCCGGCGATCCCGGCGCGCGGGCCGTCGAGATCAAGCAGGACCCGGGGGTGGTCGGGGCCTACGACCAGGGTCTCCTGGAGGGCGGGATCGTGATCAGGGTGACCAACAAGTTCGTCGAGCAGGCGGGAGGGTGGACCTCGGTCTTTCCTAAACCTCACGACGAATACCGCAGGAAAGCGGAGGAAGCCTATCGCGGAGTGGGACACGATCGCCTCTGGGTCCGCAAGGACGAGGCCGAGCAGCTTGCCGGAGGGATCTTTCCCGAGAGCCTGAAGACGCGGATTGCCCGGTTCCATCTGTATCCGACCTATTACGGCCTGATCGGTCCGGACTGGGAAAAGGACGGCAAACGTAACGTCGATGTCACTCTCAGCCAGGGGCAGATTCGCGGCAAGGTCGAAATCAAAGCGGATGAGGGCAAGCGCGGATACACGCCGGACCTCGTCGGGCGCGTTGAAGCGGAAGGCGGAAAAGTCACGCGCTTTGATCTCGTGGCCAGAGGTTGGTACTGGGAGAACGCGCGCTGGGAAGGCAAGCCCACGAACGGCATGCGCCTTCTGGCCGTGGGCTTCACGCTGGCTTCCGAGGACGACCCCAGCAGGGTCGTTCCACCGGCCACATTCTATAGAGGAATTCGTCCCGCCGAGTACCTTCGCTGATCCGGGAGGCATCGTGAACCGTCTTCGAATCGCTTGCGCCGGCGCGCTCCTCACGGGTGCCGCCCTCCTCCTGGGGGCGCAGGAAAACCGGAAGGTCCGAACGGATGTCCTTGGAGACCCGCTCCCGGAGGGGGCCCTGGCTCGCGCCGGAACCTCCAGGCTCCGTCACCCTCACTGGGTCCAGGCGGTCGGCTTCTCACCCGACGGCAAAACGCTGGCGTCGGCGAGCGCGGACGAGACGGTGCGCGTGTGGGATTCGGGATCGGGCAAAGAGCTTTTGAGGCTCAAACCCCAGCCGCGGAACCTGGGAGTCCTGGGGCACCGGAACTTCGTCAGGTCGGTGTGTTTCTCCCCGGACGGGAAGAGCCTGGCCGCCGGATGCTGGGACGGAACGGTGCGGGCGTGGGAAGTGCAAGGCGGCAAGGAGATTCTGAAGACCGACGGACATACGAACGGGATTTGGTCGATCGCCTTCTCACCGGACGGCCGCAGGGTGGCTTCGGGAAGCGTGGACAGGACCGTCCGCGTGTGGGAAGCGGCGACGGGAACAGAGCTCTGGAAGGTGGAGAAGGGGCCCATCTTCTCGGTTGCCTACTCGCCCGACGGGAAGGTCCTGGCTTCTGCCGGCGGCGTCCCCAACATCTATCTCTGGGATGCCGAGACGGGCCGGCGGCTGGCCAAGGTTGAAGGACATCAGCAGACGATCCTCGCGTTGAGCTTCTCCCGGGATGGGAGGATGCTCGCCTCGGCGGGCGACGACCGGACCGTGCGTCTCTGGGAAATGCCCGGCGGGCGCCCGGTAAGGACGCTGACGTGGCACGACCGTTCGGACTGGTGGGAGCAGAGCTCAGGTTTGTGCGTGGCCTTTGCTCCCGACGGCAAGACCCTGGCCTCGGGGAGTTCAGACAGCGTGATCCGGCTCTGGGATGTCGTCACGGGGAAGGTCCTGCTGAAACTCGAGGGGCACGGGAAGCCGGTCCAGTCCGTGACCTTCTCGCCGGACGGCTGCAGGCTTGCCTCGGGAAGTCTGGACGGCACGATTCGGCTCTGGGACGTCGCCACGGGGAGAGAGTCGGCCGCCGCAAAAGGGCATCGGGAACCCATCTCGTCGGTGGCGGTTCCTCCGGACGGGACGGCGCTCGCGACGGGGAGCGACGATGCGACGTTGCGCCTCTGGGATCGAGCGACGGGCAAGCCTCTCTGGACCGCGGCCGGGCACGCGGAAGCGATCTCATCCGTGGATTTCACTCCCGACGGGAAGAAGGTGGCGACGGCGAGCGAAGACCGCAGCGTCCGGCTGTGGGACCGCGCGACGGGCAGGGAACTCCTCCGGATGGGAGGACATCCGAACGTGATCCGGTCAATAAAGTTCTCACCCGACGGAAGGACGTTGGCCGGTGCCGGCGTGGAAGGCGTGATTCATCTTTGGCAAGCGGCCACAGGCATGGAGGTTCTCAGGTGGGAGGGACATCGTAACTCAATCCGCGCCCTTGGGTGGAGCCCGGACGGGAAGAAACTCGCGACGGCGAGTCTCGACCGCACCGTCCGCCTATGGGAAGCCACCACGGGGAGGGAGGAGCAGACGTTGAGAGCCCATCGCGCGCCGGTCTGGGCCGTGGGCTTTTCGCCGGACGGAAAGTGGGTGGTCTCGGGCGGCGACGACAAGACCATCCGCGTCTGGGACGCGGCCACGGGACAGAAACGGTTGCTGTGGGACAGCCGCCAAGGCTCGGTTCAGGCCGTGGTCTTTTCTCCCGACGGGAGATTGATCGCCTCGGCGGGGTGGGACGGCACGGTGGGCGTCTGGGACGCGAGCACCGGGAAGGAGATGGCCAGGCAGTCCGGGCACGAAGGCGCGGTTCTCTCATTGGCCTTTTCTTCGGACGGCGCCACGCTTGCCTCCGGCTCCGCGGACGCTACGGCGCTTCTGTGGCAGATGAAGTGATCGGGACGCCTACGTTGACGCCCCCGTTGCCCTGATCCGGGTCTGGTGATGAAAGGAGAGGATGGCATGTTTCGACGGGACGATGCGCTGACGAAGACCATCAGTCCATCCCCAAGACCGGTCTGGGTTGCGGGGCCCGCCCTGTTTATTCTTCTCTCGACGGGTCCAGGGACAAGCGAGGTTCGGGCCCTGCAACAGCCGGCTCGCGGTAAGGCGCTCGCCTTTTATTCCGATCCGGGGTATGTCCAGACTCCCCAGGGACAGCCCGCTCAACGAGGTCAGCGCGTGCTCTTCAATTCGCCGGTCTATGTGGGAACCGGTACGAACTCCATGACCGTCGAAGGGTGGTTCATGCTTCGCGAGCTCGGGCCGTACGGGGTCATCATCTCGCAGGACGACGGTGTCGGGGGCAATTTCAAGGTGTTCATGAATGTCCCGGAAGCGGGTCCGTACCTGATTTTTTCCATTTGGGGGGATGACGGCACGCGGGTGAACAACGCGTGGCAAGGGATCATCGCCTCGTCTGCCCTGCAGATAAACCAGTGGTATCACTTCGCCGGCGTGATCGATCGAAGCCGCAACCCGGGAGTCACGCTAAGGGCCTACTTCAACGGACAGTTCATCCGCGAGGAGTTCCACCCCGGGCCGGGGACTTGGAACGAACGGCTCAGCATCGGAAACGATCTGGGAGACGCCTGGGGGCCGTTAGGGCGGTGGTATTGGCACGGCTCGTTGGACGAGATCCGCATCTACAACCGCGTCCTCGGCCCGGCGGAGATCGCCGCTCACTACAACGGCGGTCAAGGGACATACGGCCAGCCCGAGCCCGGACTCTTGGGCGGCTGGCATTTCGACGAGGGGACGGGAACCGTTGCCCAAGACTATTCGGGCAACGGCCATCACGGCACGCTCGTAAACGGTCCGCAGTGGGTGGACGGGCATATCCCCGTGGGAGGGGCCACGCCTGCCGCCGACTCGGACGCCGACGGTCTGCCCGATAGCTGGGAGCAAACCTTTTTCGGGAATCTCAACCAGACGGGGAGCGGCGACCCGGACGGCGACGGAAGGACCAACGCCCAGGAGTATGCCGACGGGACAAACCCGAACGTCTCCGACACGCCATCCAACCCCGCCCCGATAAATCCCACTTCACCTCCCGCGGGCACGGGCGGAGGGGGAGGGCGCGAGAATGACAATGGGGACGCATCGATCAACGACACCTTGTGTGGGGCGCTCGGGGTCGAAGCACTCCTCGTCATGGGTCTCTTGGCCTACGCCCGGCGCCGGCTCAGAAAAGAATGAGGGCATGTCGATGAAGACAGGAATTGGGAGGACTTGATTCACGGAGGCGTCGTGCCCAGAAAGTTACCGCTGTCCGTTTCCGCGTTAGGGACCCTCCGAGCCGGCAACGCTGTCTACGGATAGAGGCGCGGCCCTACATGGGAGCTAACCTGATGAGGCGCGTCATGAAGCTCAGGCGCGGGGCGGTCCTGATCGTGGTGCTCGGGGTCTTGGCGGTCCTCTCGCTCCTGGCGACGACGTTTGCGACCCTTCAGGCGACCGAACGGAGCGTGGCGCGCAACTACCTCGACACCGTCCGCGCCAAGCTGCTGGCCCAATCTGGAATTCAGGACGCCGAGGCAAGACTTGCTGAGTATTTCCCAGCCCACTATTTCGACGGCATCAAGCAGGGCGTGCACCGGCCTTGGAAGTTCTGGGGCCGGGACAAGACCGAAACGGTGGAGCCTCCCGCCCAGGAGCGGCTCGAAGAGGCCGTGAACCCCTCCTTTGCCGTCGAGAAAGAAGCGGTTCAGGACCCCACGGACCCGCAGGTCGAACCCCGTACCGTCCGGATCGACGGGAAGGAACGCGGGGCTTCAGGGTTCGTTTCGAGCGGCACTTACGCCCTGAACGGGGACCATTACGTCCTCAAAGTCTCGGACCTTTCGGGACGCCTTTACGTCAACGACGGCCTGGATGGAGATACCCGCGCCACGACCCCGGCCAAGCTCGGGAGCGTCTCCCAGAATCTCAAGCGCATGCTGAACGTCCTGGGGGACGTCCTTAAGGTGCCCGAGTTGGGAAACCGGATCCTTTCCGCCCGCCCCCCGGCCGGCTACCGCCAGACGCAGGACCTGCTCCGAGCCGTGGGGTACGACGAAACGGTCTATAACCGCTTCAAGGACTACGTGACCGTACACGCGTGGATCGACCCGAACGTGGCCTTGCCCGTGCCGCTTTCTCCGGCCGCGACGGCGAACTACCCCGTCGCCTACGCCTCCGCGAGGCGTTTCGGGTCGAGCCTCGACTGCGCCGGCAAGGAGTGCGTGCCGTCGACGGGTCTGGCGACCTGTCCTTCCGTCCCGCATGACCATCCCGCGATCCGGGTCTATGGGCTCGACACTCTCAATCCGCAGTGGATCGAAATCGTCTCGCGGGCGCCGGTGAACGTGAACGCGGCCCCGCGGGAGGTCTTGGTGGCTGTCTTCACGGACCTCCGAGGGTTCTTCCTGGCCGATCGCCGGCGCAACAATCCCCGCTGGAAGGGCGACATGTACATCTCGGTCAAGCAGACGACCACGTTCTCTTCCGCCGGCACGGAAGGGGACGAGATCGGATTCCTCATGGAGACGATGCCCATCGCTGGGCCGGGGGGGACGGGGGCGGGCAGTATCAGCGCCTACGAGCTCGCCGACGAGATCATCGCCTGCAGGAACAGGAAGGCATCGCGCCACTTCAATTATTCCGCGGTCGACTGGGGCGGCCCTTTCCGGACGTGGAACCAGTTTAACCACTTCGTGGACAACCTCGCCCGTCCGAAGGCGGAGGGCGGGGCGGGGCTGCTCGAGGACACGCGCCCGCTTCATTTCGATTACGAGGAGGAGACGGACGACCCGACCGGACACGGGGCGCTTGTGCCCTCCGAAATGCAAAAGCGGCATGCGTCGCGCGCGATCGCGGACGTCTTGAAGGCCAATTTCAACCCGAACCTGCACCTGAACGAGGCGAACCCCGACGAGAACCTTTACCTCCGGGTCGACAAGACGGACCTGATCGTCAATTCCACGGAATTCTGCTTCCTGCCGACGGGGTACTTCGAGGTCGAGTCCTTAGGGAGAGTCGTCCGGCCGAAGGATCCTGCGGTCCGGGACGCTTATCGCGGGGAAAATGAGCTCATCGCCCAGGCGAAGGTAACGGCGAGCTTCAAGTTCTACGACCTCTATCGGGAGACCCACCAGAGACACTTCCTGGCGGGGTTCTACGAGGGGCACCCTGGAGGTCCGTCCCCGAGGGCGGGCGCCTTCGAGACGAACAGCGGCTACTCCCTCGAGGCGGGGCCGGAGCCGGATAACGGGGTGTGGCCGGGGAACTTCGGAGACACGAGCCGAGAGGCGGATAACGAGTGGGGAGGGTACGTCTCGCTCCCCAGTGTGGGAGGGCCCACCCACGACGCCCCGCTTCATCCCAAGAACACCCTGGAGCGCACCCCGGCGGGGACGTCCCAGTTCGGGGAATCGATGCACGTCCACTTCGCGCAGGATACGGACGCGCACTATCACGTCGGGGATCGGCAGGACCTCGCCACGCGCCGGCTTCCCCAGGAGGCGATCGAGAATTATCCGGACTCGGTGGGGGGGAGGCCACTCTCCTACGGCGGGCCCTACGACCCGACCGACGGAGTCCAACCGGGTCCTTCGGTCCCAATCCACCGCCTGGCCCGGAGCTTCCGCCAAAAGACGATGGGGGAGGGAAGAACGCGGGCCGCGCAGTCCCTCGAGCCCTACGCGCCTTCGGACTTGAGGATCGACGGGATTTATTCCGAGCGCCACGCCGCCCCGGCCTACGCGACAGGCGAATCGATCTGGCACTTCTCGACGGAAGAGCGGGGCTCGGGGATGGTGAGCTTTTGGCTGAAGCCCTCTTTCTTCCCGGAGCTCACCGGGAAGGTCCGCGGGATGTGGGACTTGGGGCGGTACCACACGCCGTGCAACGCGGGAGTCTACCTCTTTCCCTTCGCGATGTGGTTTTTCCCGGCCCATTACAACGCTCAAGTCGCCGAGGCCGGGAGGCCCATGTACTTCTCAAACGCGATCGGGCACTTCCATCCCGCTTCGATCGTGATGGGGAGCGTGAACGGGCACTATGCGGGGGGCCTGCACTACCCCCACCAGTTCGGAAAGATTACGGCGTCCCTCAATCACCTGGGCCACCCGGACGAGACGGCCAAGCCCAGCCCCCTCAGAGCACACCGGTGGATGCACGTGGCCTTCAGCTGGCACCTGACGGACCGGCTGGACTTCCAAGGGCAGTCTTCGAAGCTCTACGTGAACGGCTCAAATTCCCCCATCTATGTTCCCTTTGGCCTGACGACCTACGGATGGGGAGAACTGGGCCCGAAGCTCCTGAAGTGGGACCGGCACGACGGGGAGGAGCTCAACCACATGAGGCTGGGGGCCCCTTCCAAGATCGCAGAAGCCGCGGTCGTCTCGACCCAAGGGGGGGTGCCGGGGGCCTTCCGGGGGAACCACTCTTCGGACTTCACGTTGGATGAGCTCTACGTCTGGAAGACGGCGTTGGGGAATGACCCCCTGACCCTTTGGCTCCGGGGGCGTTACTACGCGCCTCGAGACAAAAACGCCGGGGAGGGGGTCTTCACCTCAAAAGGCGTGGCGCTTTGGCCGTCGGTAAGGCGGGAGCCGCCACCGGCCTCGAGATCCGCGCCGCCGGGGGTCGCGGGCACAGGGTCCCCGTCGGGGAACTTCGCTGCCCCGAACGTGCGCGTTCTGGGAGTTTCGTGGACGTGGTATGGGGAGTCGCTCGATCCGCAAGGCCGGCCGATCCTTCTCGACTACAATACGCCCCTGGGCGTGGGCGGCAGGGACATGAAGCCCCAGGTGAGGGTGGGGATCCAAGATGGTCCCGACGGGGCCGTGTACGGGCCCTTCGAGGACGACGGCTTTTCCTCGGTGCGCGACCGGGAGGGGGCGATTCCGGTACTCCGGAACCCCGGACACGTGAAATATGTGGTCGATTTCAGCCTCGCGGAGGCGGACGCCGGGACGGTGCTCTTGGCGACGCCCGTTTTCGACGACGTCACGATCTACTACGACGCGGGAGGGTCGCGCCTGCTTTCTTACGTGTTCGACACGAGGAGTTTCTAGATGACGGAGCGAGCCGGCCTGGCCGCGGTGCTTCTTGCGGCGGGGATGTTTCTCGGGGCCCAGGAGGAGAAATCGGTGACCCTGGTCGTAAAGGCTCCGTCGGATCGGGTCTCCGAGCGGCACTTCCGGCTATCGGGAAAGGCGCCATTTCCGGACGGGACGCTTCTCAAAGTGACGCTCCATCGGTACGTGGAGCGCCACGCGGAAGGGCGTCTGGAGGCGCGGGCGCACCATGCGGGCGCGAGGCATGCCGAAGTGGAGTCCGGGAGGTTCCGGCTCCAGCCGGAGTGGGACGGGCCGGGGCTCTACAAGGTTTCAGTGGAAGTGGCGGAAAATCAGAGGCCGGGGGTCGTCAAGCTCTGGACGGCGCCACTCGGCAAGCAGAAGTGGGAGTT
>Ga0187892_10007770_pt1 | contig 15077 bp, 17 predicted proteins | sample MA1701073metaG_FD_139345 | JGI IMG/M metagenome (GOLD analysis project Ga0187892, IMG submission 139345) | Bio-ooze microbial communities from a basaltic lava cave in the Kipuka Kanohina Cave System on the Island of Hawaii, USA - MA170107-3 metaG ... | reverse complement strand
GGTCACGTCAGGCCTTGAAGGCGGGCAGGACGTCGCGCGCGAGGATCTGGAGGCTGCGGGTCTCGAGCTCCTGGGGAATGCGGCCGCCCGGATTCAGCTCGGCCACGATGCCGTCGAGCTGGAGCTGCTCGCGCAGCTCGGTCAGGCGATCGACGATCGCCGCCGCGGTGCCGAAGACCACCTTCCGGGCGAGCATGTCGTCGTACGAGAGGGCGGCCATCCGCTCGGCCTGCCGGAGGCGTCGGTCGGCCGGCCCGGCGCCCGCGCGACCCACCGCGCTGCGGGCCAGATCGGTCTGGCGGGCGAAGAAGGACGTCAGGCTCTCGCGCGGCTCCTCGACCGCGCCGCGGGCGGTGGGCGAGGCGTAGACCGGGATGCGCAGGTACGCGCTCGGCGCGCCCGGATGCCCCGCCTCGCGCCAGGCCTCGCGGTAGGGAGCGAGCTGGGCCTGCAGATCGGAGAGCTCGGTGGCGCGCAGCCCGACGAAGATGGGCAGGCCCAGGCGCCCGGCGGCGGGAAACGTCTCGTCGCTGGTGGCCGCCATCCGGATGGGGGGATGGGGCACCTGGTAGGGGCGGGGCGCGACCGTCGCGTCCCGGATCCGATAGAACTCGCCCTCGTAGCTGAACGGCTCGCCCGTCCACGCCCGCCGGACGATGTCGAGGGCCTCGCGGAAGCGCGCCTGGCTCTCGTGGTAGCGCACCCCGTAGGTGTCGTAGGTGCGCACGACCCCGCTGCGGCCGATGCCGAACTCGAAGCGGCCCTGGCTGATGTGGTCGACGGTGGCGACTTCCTCGGCGATGCGCAGCGGATGATTCAGGGGCAGCACCTGGACCGCGGTGCCGACCCGGAGGCGGCGCGTGCGGGCCGCGATCGCGCTCGCGACCTGGAGGGACGCGGAGATGATCGAGCGGGTGGGCGTGAAGTGGATCTCGCCGAGCCAGGCACAATCGATGCCCCACGCCTCGGCGTGGTCCGCCGTCTCGAATATGTCCCGGAACGCCCCGGCCTGAGTGGCTCCGTGGCGCAGCTCCTCGACGAAGATCCCGAAGTGCACGGCGTGATACTGGCCCGCGAGGGCGGGCGTCGTCAAGGAGACCAGCCGGATCATGCAGAGCACCGCCGAGGGCCGGCGCACGACGCGGTGGCACCAGCAGCTGACCGGGATGACGCTCGCGGGGCGCTGGGTGATCGAGGACACCACGAGCGGACAGCGCACGGAGCTCTCGCAACAGGAGATCAATAGCCTGTTCGAGCGGTTCCCCGGGCGCTACCGCGTCGTCCCGTCGGACCACCTCAAATAAATCAGCTATTTCCAAGCCCGAGGGCGGGGTGGTAGCATACCCGGGGATGAGACATCGGCGTCTGATCGGCCTGGCTGTCGTGGTGGCCCTCGCCGCCCTCGGCTGGGGCGGCCATACCTGGTGGCAGAGCACGAAGCGCGTCGCGACCGACGACGCGTACGTCGAAGGCAGCATCGTCATCATCAGCGCCAAGGCCTCGGGCCACGTCGCCGAGATCCACATGGACGACAACCGCGCGGTCAAGGCGGGCGATCTCCTCCTCCGTATCGATCCGCGCGACTACCAGGCCCGGCGCGATCAGGCCCGGGCCGCGGTGGCCGTCGCGGTGGCGAGCCAGCAGGCCACCCGCTCCGAGACCCAGCTCACGCGGGAGACCACGAGCGCCCAGGCCGAGGAGTCGCGGGCCACGCTCGAGTCGGCCCGGGTCGCCGAGCAGGCCGCCGAGTCGGCGGTGACCGAGGCCCGGGCCACCGTGGAAGCCAAGCGCGCCGCGATGGCCGCGCTGGCCGCGGAGGTGACCGGCGCGGAGAGCACGCTGCGCCAGAACGCGCGGGAGAAGGAGCGGATGCGGACGCTGCTCCAGGGGGGCTTCGTGTCCCAGCGCGACTTCGACCAGGCGGAGATGAGCGCCGCGACCGCGACCGCCGCGCTCGAGGCGACGCGACGGCGGCTCAACCAGGCCGAGAAGGAAGTGCAGCAGTCGGAGGCCGCGATCGCCAGCCGGGTGCTCGCGGTGAGCCAGGCCCGGCAGCGCATCAACGAGGCGCGCGCCGCGCTCGGGCGCGTGGAGAGCCAGCGGCGCCAGGTCACGGTCAAGGAAGCCGAGATCGAGCGTACGGTGGCCAGCCTGAGCCAGGCCCAGGCCGATCTGGCCTTCGCGGAGCTGCAGCTCCAGCACACCGAGGTGCGCGCGCCCGCCGACGGGGTCATCTCGAAGAAGAGCGTGGAGGTCGGGCAGGTGGTGCAGATGGGCCAGCCCCTGCTCGCCATCGTGCCGCTGCACGAGGTCTGGGTGCTCGCCAACTTCAAGGAGACCCAGCTCGCGCGCGTGCGGCCAGGCATGCCCGCCGAGGTCGAGATCGACACCTTCCCGGGCCAGATCTTCCACGGCACCGTGGACTCGCTCAGCGCGGGCACCGGCGCGCGCTTCTCGCTCCTGCCCCCCGAGAACGCCACCGGCAACTGGGTCAAGGTCGTCCAGCGCGTCCCGGTGAAGATCCGGCTGAACCCCAAGGACTTCGGCAATCCGCTCACGCTCCGGGCCGGAATGTCCGCGTACGTCGTCATCCGTGTGAAGTAGCCGCGGCGGGCCCCGCGTGAGCGCGTCCCCCGCCGAGGGCGGCCCGATCTCCGCGGCCCGCAAGTGGGCCATCACGCTGTCGGTGATGGTGGTGGCTTTCATGCAGGTGCTCGACACCAGCGTGACCAACGTGGTGCTGCCGCACCTGCAGGGCTCGCTCTCCGCCGGCCTCGAGGAAGTGTCGTGGGTCATCACCTCCTACCTGGCCGCCAACGCGATCATCATTCCCGCCACCGGGTGGCTCGCGGGCCTCATGGGCCGCAAGCGCTTCTTCCTCGTCTGCTGCGTGCTGTTCACGGTGAGCTCGGTGCTCTCGGGCATGGCGCCGAACCTCACCTTCCTGATCCTCGCGCGCATCGCCCAGGGGATCGGAGGCGGCCCGATCATCCCGCTCTCGCAGGCCATCCTGTGGGAGATCTTCCCGCTCGGTCAGCGCGGCCTCGCGATGGCGGTGTGGGGCGTGGGCTTCATGATGGGGCCGATCATCGGGCCCACCCTGGGCGGCTACATTGCCGACAACTGGTCGTGGCGCTGGATCTTCTACATCAACCTCCCGGTCGGGCTGCTCGGCTTCTTCATGGCCAGCGCGTTTCTCTTCGATCCCCCGTATCTCCGGAAGCCCAGCCGGGTGGACTGGCCCGGGCTCGTCCTGATGGTGCTGGGCTTCGGGTGTCTCCAGCTCATGCTGGATCGGGGGGAGCGCGAGGACTGGTTCGACTCCTCGATGATCATCGCGCTCGCGGTGGTCGCGGGCATGGCCCTGGTGGGCTTCCTCGCCCGCGAGCTGATCGCGAAGGATCCCATCCTGGACCTGCGGGTGTTCGCCGATCGCAACTTCGCCTTCGGGGCCAGCTTCATCGCCCTGATCGGCCTCGGGATGTTCTCGAGCATGGTGCTGCTGGCGCTCTACTCCCAGAAGCTGCTCGGCTACGACGCCCTCACCTCGGGTCTCGTGCTCGCTCCGGGCGGGCTCGGCAACATGGTCTCGCTCATCCTGTGTGGGCGTCTGGTGACCCGCGTCGACCAGCGCCTGCTCCTCACCTTCGGCTGCCTGGTCAACGCGATCAGCCTCTACATGATGTCGAACATCACGCTCGGGATGGACTACTGGACCCTGACCCTGCCGCGGATCGTCCAGGGCTTCGCGCTCGGCTTCATCTTCGTGCCCCTGTCGACCCTGACCCTGGCCACCATCCGGCGAGACAAGCTCGTCAACGCCACGTCGGCCTACAACGTCCTGCGCAACCTCGGCGGCAGCGTGGGGATCGCGCTCGCCACCACGTATCTCGCCCAGCGCAGCCAGTTCCACCAGCACAACCTGGTGAGCCACGTCACGATCTGGGATCCCGAGACCCAGGCGCGGCTCGCGCAGTGGACGGGCCACTTCATGGGCCAGGGGGCCGATTCGTTCACCGCGCAGCGGCGCGCGGTGGCCATGCTCTACCACGACGTGGTCAACCAGGCTCAGGTGCTGGCCTACGCGGACGACTTCTGGCTGCTCGCCATCCTGTTCTCGATCGTGCCGCTCTTCCTGCCGCTCATGCGGCGGGTGCACGCCGAGCCCGCGCCCCGCCGGGAGGAGTCCGACGGAGAGGTGCGACCGCTGCCCGCTCCCGTCGACTGAGTCGCGTCAGTCGCGGCTGGTGACCGCGTACCCGCGCGGGTCCATGCACTTCCGGAACTGCAGGCGGCCGACGTAGCCCATCCCCGACTCGTCGTTGCACGCCTTCAGGTCGCGGGCGATGACCTCCACCGGCTGGCGCGGCTCCGCCTTGGAGCGCACCTCGACTCCTCCGGTCGCGACGTGCCCGCGGTTGATCAGGCACGCGACCGTCATCCGGCCAGAGTGCTCGAAGGTGCGCGCGTAGGCCTTGCACTCCGCCCGATCCTTCGACTCCGCGGGGTTGGACGCGGTCGTGGCGCAGCCGCCGAGCAGGGCCACCAGCATCGTCGCGAGAACGAGTCGCTTCATGGTCCCGTCCCTCCGGGGTGAGAGGTACCGGGCCGGATCGAACATCAATATGCCGCCACCGCCGTCAAAGGTACGCTCGTCGGCCGTTGATCGACAAGACCCGCCACCGCCGGACGGGGTACAGTAGAGGCCATGAAACCCGAGCCCGAGCACCCGCTGGCCGCGCCCGCCCCCGGCCTCACCCATCCCTGGCCCGAGCCCCCCGAGGGCGGCACGAGCATCCTGGTGGCGCCCGGCATCCGCTGGATCCGGATGCCGCTGCCGTTCCAGCTCAACCACATCAACCTGTGGCTGCTCGACGACCTCGCCGGGGTGACGGTGGTGGACACCGGGGTCGGGCTGCCGCCGACGCGTGACCTGTGGGAGCAGCTCTTCGCGGGCGAGCTGGCCGGGCAGCCTCTCGTGCGCGTGCTCGTCACCCACTTTCATCCGGATCACATCGGCAACGCGGACTGGCTCGCCCAGCGCTTCGGGGTCGAGCTCTGGTGCCCGCAGGCCGAATGGCTCATGGCCCACCTGGCCTGGCAGGGAATGGGGGGGAACGACTCGGAGAAGCGGGTCAACCACTATCGCCGCCACGGCGTTCCCGCCGCCGAGGCCGCGGCCTTCCGCGGCCTCGGCAACCACTACCCCAAGCTCGTGCCCTCGGTCGCGCCCAGCTTCCGGGCGGTGCGCGAGGGCGACGTGATCGGCATCGGCGGGCGCCGGTGGCACGCCTTCACGGTGATGGGGCACGCGCCCGAGCATGCCTGCCTGTTCTCCCCGGAGGCCAACGTGCTGATCTCGGGCGACCAGGTGCTCCCCAAGATCACCACCAACGTGAGCGTGTGGCCGGACCAGCCCCACGGCAACCCGCTCAAGCTCTACCTGGACTCGCTCGGGCGCTTCCGGCCGCTGCCCGAGGAGACGCTCGTGCTGCCGTCGCACGGGCTGCCCTTCATCGGCCTGCACAAGCGGCTCGACTACCTGCAGCACCATCACGACGAGCGCCTCAGCGAGACGATCGACGCCCTCGCCGAGCCGCGCACCGCCCACGAGCTGGTCCCGGTGCTCTTCCGCCGCCAGCTCGACACGCACCAGATGGGCTTCGCGATCGGCGAGACCGTCGCGCACCTGCACTTCCTCGAAGCGCGGGGCCAGGCCGGACGTCTCGTCGACGGCCTGGGCGTGCACCGCTTCCGCAAGGCCTGAGGGTCCGGCTACCGCAGCTCGTCTCGCGTCTAGCCGGTCTCGGTCGGCGTCATGCGCCGGCCTCGGGCGGGGCAAGGGCCCGTGCTAGACTGGCCCGCCGACATCCTCCGCGGAGGTCTCCACGTGGCGAACGAGCACGGTCGTCTGCCGAAGGCGGATCCCGAGCGCCTCGATCCCGATCTGCGTCGGCGGCTCGAGGTCTGGCTCGCCAAGGCCTATCGGGACGACAACCTCTTCCTCACGCTGGCGCGCCGGCCCGCGGTGCTCGACCTGTTCCTGAGCTGGGTCAGCTTCGTCTACGCGGGCGGCTCGAGCCTCGAGCCGGGGCTCGTCGAGCTGTGCCGCGTCCGGCTTGCCGCGCGCAACCACTGCGTGCACTGAAGCCTCGCGCGCAGCGCATCGTTGGTGCGCAAGGGGCTGGGGGAGGGAGAGGTGCAGGCGGCCCTCGGCGATCTGGACCACGCCGAGCTGCCCGCTCGCACCGTGGCCGCGCTGCGTCTCGCGGACTGCCTGACCAGCGAGCGGCCGCGGGTGGACGAGGCGCTCTTCGCCGAGCTACGCCGCCACTTCGACGAGGGCCAGATCCTCGAGCTGGGCGCGGCGCTCACCGTCGCCTCCGGCTGGCAGCGCCTCATCGAGGCCTTCGGTATCCGTCCCGACGGCTGGAGCGAGGGCACTCGGCTGCCCTGGGAGCGCTGACGAGGTCCGCGGCGGCCGCCGCGGGGCGGGTCGTCTAGCGGCGGCGCTCGAGATCGAGGTCGGTGCGGCGCAGATGCTCGATCTGGGTCCGGAGCCGCGCGGTCTCGTCCTTGAGCCGCGCCGCTTCCTCCTTGAGTCGCGCGGTCTCGGCCTCGCGCGCGAGCAGGTCGCCGATCAGCGCCTGCCACGTGCGCGCCTCGGCATCCCAGCGGCTCTCCGGGTAGTCGGCCAGGAGCCGAGCGAAGGTCCGCTGCGCGGCCCGGTAGTTGCGAAGGCCGCCGGCCGGATCCGCCTGCAGGCGCCCGAGGGCGTCGAGCGCGGCGGCGGCCACCGGATCGCCGGGGTGCTCGCGGAGCACGCGCTCGTAGGCCGCGAGCGCGGCCCGCGTCTGGCCGCTCCGCGCGAGATCATCGGCGTGGGCGATGAGCTGGACGGCCGCGCGCGCCTCACCCGGGCCGCGCGGCTCCGCGCCGCCCCACGGGAACGGCCTGACCGTGCCGCAGGCGGTCGCCACGAGCAATAGGAGCGGAGCGACCCACCGGAGGCGCCGCGCGTCGCGCCTCATCCGGCGACTCCGGCGACGGCGGCCTCCGAGGCCACCGCGGTCTTAGGGATCGTCACCGTGAAGCAGGTCCCCTCCCCGAGCTCCGATCGCACGGCGACCGTGCCGCCGTGGGCCTCCACGAGACCTTTCACCACCGCCAGGCCGAGGCCGGTGCCCTTCCGCGGCCCGTGGGCCTGGCGATACGGCTCGAAGATCCAAGGCAGCGCGTCGGCGGGAATGCCGACGCCGGTGTCCTGGATGGCGAGCACGAGCCGGTCCGGCAGCTCGGTCAGGCGCACGTGCACCGCGCCGCCGGCCGCCGTGAAGTGCAGGGCATTGCCGAGCAGGTTCACGACCACGCGCACCAGACTGCTCTCCTCCCCCACCATCGTGAAATCCTGGCCGTCCGGCGCCAGATCCACCCGGATCCGCTTCTCGTCGGAGAGCGGCCGGAGCTCGTCCATGGCGCGGGAGACGACCTTGAGGAGATCGGTGGGCTTGCGATCCAGTGGGACCGCGCGCGCCCGCAGCCGCGTGAAGTCGAGGATCTGGTTGATCATGGCGAGCATGCGGGTCGCGCTGGCGTCGATGAGGTAAGCGAAGCGCGCCTGCTTCGCATCGCCCATCTCCCGCGCCCTTTCCTGGAGCCGCTCGGCGCTGAGGCGGATGGCGGCCAGCGGGTTCCGCAGGTCGTGCGAGATGTGCGAGAAGAACTCCTCCTTGAGCCGCTCCACCTCGCGGAGCCGCTCGGCCATCTGATTGAAGGCCCGGCCGAGCACGCTGATCTCGTCGCGTCCCGTGACGGCCAGGGGCCCGGTCCAGGTCCCGGCCGCGAGCGACGTGGTGGCCGCGGAGAGGCGGCCGAGCGATCGCGCCATCCGGTAGGCGAGCAGCGCGCTGGCCGTCAGCGCCAGGACCAGGCTCGTCGCCAGCGCGGTGGTCACCGCGCGCCAGGTGCGGGCCTCGAGCGCGCGGGCGCGCGCCTGGCCCGCGACCAGTCCCGCCTCCGTCGCGGCGGCCGCGTCGGTGAGGGCGGCCTCCGTGCTCTCGGCCGCCTCCCGGGCGGGGCCTTCCGCGATCCGCAGCGCGGCCCGGGCCTGGCCGACCGCCACGAGCCGCCGCTCCTCCTCGACGTGGCGACGGTACGCCGCGAAGGCGTCGCGGGCCCGCGTGTGGGCGAGCCGCTCCTGGGCGCTCTCCAGATACCCGCCGAGCTCCTCCAAGTCGCGGGCCGCCCGCGCGGCGCGGTCGCTCCACATCGCCGCGTAGTCCTGGTCCTGGAGCACGAGGGCCCGGGCCTCCAGGCGCACCAGCCCGTGCACGGACTCGCGCAGCGCGCCCTGCAGGCGCAGCGCCGGCACCGCGCGGGTGGCGATCTCCTGGTTCGCGGTGACGAGGCGCTTGACGGTGAGCAGGCTCCACACCACCGTGCCGCAGAGGACCAGGATGACCAGGGCCGAGACGAGGAAGATCTTGGCGGCGAGGCGCATCGGATGAGGCTAGGGCGTGGCGGTGAGTAGGACGCTGACCATCTTCCGGACGATGCGCAGCTCGAACGGCTTTTCCAGGATCGGATCCGTGGTGCCGCGCAGGAACTCGGCGTGCTTCGCCGGGTTGCCGCTCATGAAGATCACCCGAGGCAGCTTGGTGGCGAAACGCACCGGGAAGTGATGGCGGTTCCGGAGCGTCTCGTAGAGGGAGGGGCCGTCCACCCGGGGCATGTGCAGGTCGCTCAGGACGAGGTCGTAGGGACGCAGCTCGAGCAGCGACAGCGCTTCGCCGCCGTCCCGGGCCCCGTCCACCGTGTGCCCGTCGCCACCCAGCGCGGTGGCCAGGAGCTCCCGGATCTGGTCGTCGTCGTCGACGACGAGAATGCGCCTGGGCAAGGGTTGAGCGGGCATGTCCAGGAGCAATGCACCGGCGGTGCCACCCGGGAGAGCCTGTAGGCACGGGACCTTACAAGCCTAGCGTTCTTACCGAGTTACGAAACGCGCCTGCCTCCTGACAAGCCCTGTCAGTGGGGCAAGAGATCTGTAGGGCGGCCGTTCCGCGTCGGGTCAGCCGCGTGAGGCCACGAGCAGGCGTCGCAGGTCGGCCCAGATCGCCCGGTTTAGGAACAAGACGAGGGGCAGATACGCCGCGGCACCGATCAACACGAGGGCGGGCAGCCGGTAGCCGCTGGGCACGGCGCTCAGCGCGGTCCGTCCCGCGAACACCAGGGCATACATCGCGCAGCCGGCCAGGAGGGGATCGCGGAGACTGCGGGCGACGTCGAGCAGTCGGATCTCCAGCCTCGCGCAGATCCGCGGAACGGTCGAGGCGAGCCCGAGCGCGATCCCGATGACCCAGGCGGTGGCCAGTCCGTCCACGCCCCACTGTACGCCGATAAGAAAGGCGATGGGCAGGACGATGAGGTAAACGATGGTGTTCCGGAGGTCGAGAGTCGCGGCGCCGACTCCGAGGATGGAGGTCGAGAAGACGGTGGAGACCATCTTGAAGGGGATCAGCAGGCAGATCACTCGGAGCGGGTACACGGCTCCCCGCCATCGCGGCCCCAGGACGAGCTCCACGAGCTCGGGCGCCACCGCCGAAAGGCCCCACATGACCGGCACGCTCACGAAGGTCAGCAGCCGCAGGCCCGAAAGCAATCCCTCGCGCAGCCGCGGCCGGTCGTCCTGCAGCCGTGCCACCGCGGGAAACACCACCTGGTTGATGATGCCCATGATGCGCTGCATGGGCATGGTGGCGAGATGGAGCGAGACCGAGTAGAGCCCGACCGCGCTCGGCGACAGAAAGCGTCCTGCGATCAGCACGTCGCACTGGTCGACGACCTGCCAGGCGGTCCGGCCCGTCGCCACCGCGCCGCCGAAGGTGATGTGCGGGCGTAGGCCGCCGAATCGAAAAACCGGCCGCACGCCTTGGCCACGAAGGAACAGCGCGGCCCGGACCGCGGCGCCCGCAAGGCTGCCGAGCACCAGGGCCCACACGCCGTCGCCGTGGAGCGCGAGGAGAAGTGTGCTCACGCTCGCCACAAGGCCCGCAGCGAGATCTACGGTCGCGGTCCACTTGAAGTTCATGTCCCGGTACGCGATCGCTTCCGGAACGATAGCGAGGGCCGCGAGCGCGAAGTGCAGAGCGGAGACCTGGATCACGCGCCGGAGCACGTCGTCACCGAAGAAGGTCCCCGCCAGCGGCGCGGCGAGCACGACGACCGCGCCGAGGCTGAGATTGAGCAGGAGGGCGAGACCCGCAGCGCGGGCGAGGGTCTGCCGATCGAGAGAGGGGGCTTGGACGAGCGATGTCCCCAGGCCTAGTTCGCCGACCGTGGAGAAGACCGAAATGATGACGGAGCTGAGCGCGGCGATACCGTAGTCCGCCGGCGCCAGGAGCCGGACCACGATGAGGGTCACCGCCCACCGCACGGCCTGCCCGACGAGCCGGGTGCCGCCTGTCCACTTGAGTCCGGAGATCGCCTGTCGTTCGATGCTCATGGGTGGGGTGCCGATTCCGCCCCGAGTGGATACTGCGCCTTGGCCTCGGAAGCGTCAAGACGCTTCCCGTCCTTACAAGCCATGTCACCGAGAGCGAGGACGCGGTACCGGGTGAAGAGCAGGTCCCGCTCCTGTTGCGGCACGGGGTACGACGTGTAGCCGGTGGCGCTCCGCGCCCGGGCGAGCGTGCCGGCCTCGTGCCGGAAGAAGCGCGCGATCGCCCGGAGGGCGCGGTGGGTCTCCTTGCGCCGGGCTCGGGCGCCGGCGTGGTCCACGAGGCGGAGGGCGAGCGCCTCCAGCGCCTCCCGTGAGGTCCCGTCGAGCAAGGCGCTCCACGCCGCCCCGCTGTCGGCGGGCAGGCGCCGGAACCCGCGCACGTAGGAGTGGCGGGCCACGCCGAGGCGGCGGCAGCGGTGGCGCGGCACCGGGTGCCCGACGTAGCGCAGCAGATCCATGAGGCGGAAGAAGGCCTCGCCGGTCACCTCGCGGGAGCGGAAGGCCCCGTGGAAGGTGAAGGCCGGGAAGGCCTCGGGCGCGGTGGTGAGGCAGAAGTACGTCTCCCCGCCCTCGGTCGCGACGCCGACGTAGGGATAGAGGAAGGGGAAGGCGCTCGCCACGTTCTGCGGCGGCCGGAGCGTCTGGATGAGGCGGATCTCGGCGAGCGCCGCGGCCAGCGGCGACTCGCAGACCTCCCAGCTGATCCGCGCCGCCGCCTTCACGAGCGCGCGGCGCTTGCGCTCCTTCTTGCGGCGCCCGAGCAGGCGGTACTGCCCGAGCCGCCGACGCAGGTTTCCGGCCCGGCCGACGTAGAAGAGCACGCCGGCCGCGTCGTGGAAGCGGTAGACGCCGGGTGTGGTGGGCACCTCGTCCAGGAACCCGGCGCCGAACTTCCGGTCGAAGAGCCGCACGCGCCTATCCTCGCAGGCCGCGACAGGTCCCGGGAGCTTTTTCGGGTCACGCCTTTCGCACCCGATGCTGGGCGCATAAGATCGGGGCCGTGTCTGTCACCGTGCGCTTCGTCGGCTCCGGCGATTCCTTCGGCAGCGGGGGGCGCTTCCAGACCTGCATCCTGGTGGACGGGCCGCGCTGCCGCTTCGCGGTGGACTTCGGCGCCTCGTCGCTCATCGCGCTGGCCCAGCAGGGGATCGAGCACAACTCGATCGACGCGATCCTGCTCACGCATCTGCACGGCGATCACGCCGCCGGGGTGCCATTCCTCCTCATCGACGCGATGCTGGCGGCCCGGCGCATCCGCCCGCTCACCATCGCGGGCCCGCGGGAGCTGCGCGCACGCATGGACGTCATTCGCGAGGCGCTCTTTCCCGGCTCACACGCGATGACGCCCCGCTTTCCGGTCGACTGGATCGAGATGGAGCCGGGCCGGCCGCATCCGGTGCTCGATCTGCTCGTGACCCCGGAGCGCGCCCGCCACACCGAGGAGACCAATCCCACCGCGCTGCGCATCCAGGTGGGGGACAAGGCCATCTGCTACACCGGCGACACCGAATGGACCGGCGAGGTCGCCCGCGCCGCTCGGAATGCCGATCTGCTGATCGCCGAGTGTTACTTCTACGACAAGCCGGTGAAGTGGCACCTGAACTACCCGGACATCACGGCCCACGCCGGCCGGGTGGGCGCCCGGCGGCTCATCCTCACCCACCTGAGCCGCGAGATGCTGGCGCGCGTGGCCGACGTGCCGGAGCAGTGCGCGTACGACGGGCTCGTGGTCACCCTCTAGGGGTCAGCCTCTGGTGGAGCCGGCCGGGCCGTGGCGCCGGCGGCGGACCAGGCGCACCAGGACGATGCTGGCGGGGCCGACCACGGTCAGCACCGCGACGGCCGCGAGCGGGACACCCCAGCCGTAGTGCTCGAACAGCGCGCGCCACTGCGCGCCCAGGGCGTAGCCCAGCCCGACGAAGAGCCCGGCCCAGGCGACCGCGCCGATCAGGTCGAAGAGGAGGAAGCGCGGGTAGGAGATGGCTCCGCTACCGGCCATCGGCGCCGCGAGGATGCGTACCCCGGCCACGAAGCGCCCGATCACGATGGCCAGCGGTCCGAAGCGCCCGAAGCGAGAGCGGGCCCGTGCCTCGCAGCGCCCGGAGGCGAGGGAGAGCTTGCAGTAGAGCGCGGTGAGCCGGTCGGCCGCGCCCAGCCGTCCGGCCGCGTACCAGAGGTGGTCGCCGATGACCGCACCGAGCGCGCCCGCCGCGGTCATCGCGGCGAGGTGCCCCCAGTCCTTCGCCATGGCGGCGCCCGCCGCCACGAGCACGACGCGTCCGGGAAACGGGAGTCCCGTCGCGTCGATCAGGGTGGCCAGGAAGAGCCCGAGATAGACCAGGCTCGCGTCCTGGAGCAGGGTGTCGAGGCCGGCCGTCCACGTGGCCATGCCTCCAGTATGAACGGCCCGGTCGGGCGATCCAGTCTGGCGGTCTAGATGTCGCCGAAGCCGGGGCGCACGGGCGGCTTGGAGCGCTCGGTCGGGCCGGGCTCGGGCTCCGCTTCGTCCACGCTTGGCCAGGGGCCGGCCGGCTCCGCCGCCGGCGCGGCGAGCCACACCGAGGCGCGCTGCCCCGCCATGTACGCGATGGGGCTCAGGAACACGACGGTCAGGACGACGACGGCTGCCAGTGCCATGCGCTTCAGGGTCATCGGGCCCTCCTGCCCCAGAAGGAGAGCAAGGGCCATTCCAGGAGAAATCGCTCTATTTTCCGCGTGGTTTCGAGTGTGCAGGGAAGACAAGAGGTAGGGATTTACCCCTTGTTGGCACGGATTTCACCCAAGCCGGAAGCGGGCCGGCTCGACGATTCGTCCCGGGCGGCGCGGATCAGGGGCGGGTAGGCGTAGGTCGGCAACGAGCAGCCCGGCGCGAGGATGAAGCCGCTGGCGCCGCCCGCGTCCAGAGCCCGCGCCACCTGCCCGCGCACCAGCCGGGCCGAGCTCTCGGTGAACCTCACGTGGTCGAGGCCCGACATCAGCGTGAACCGGGTGCGCCGGCGCGCCTCGGCGATGGTGGGGCCGCCGTTCAGATCGGCCCACGACAGGGCGTGGACCGGGTAGTCGACCAGGCGGTCGAAGTAGAGGCGCTCGCCGTGCGCGTGCAGCACGTGACACTCGCCGCGGCCCTCGATGGCCTGGAGGAACGCGAGATCGAAGGGCCGCATGAAGCGCTCGTACTGCGCCGGGGTCAGGCTCTCGGCGGTCGCGGGCACCGAGAAGAAGATCCCGGCCGCGCCGCGGGCCAGGCTCGCCTGGGCGTAGCGGATCAGGTTGTCGTTGACCACCCCGAGCGCGGCCTCGAGCGCCTTCGGCTGCTCGGCCATCAGCGCGGGCATCGCCTCGCGCACCAGGTTGCGCTTGAGCGTGTTCCAGGCATTGAACACCGTATCGACGAAGAGCGCCCGCTCGCGGAGGGCGCGCGCGACCAGCTCGACGGTCTGGAGCTGGGTCCCGAAGGGGCTCTTGACCGGGTCGAAGGGCGCGAGCTTGCCGAGGTCCGCCGCGCTCGCGACCACTTCCATGCCCGCGGGCATGGGGTAGTCGTAGTCGTTCATGAGCTTGAGGAGGTCCAGATCGTAGTGCTCGAAGAACTCGAGATGCACCTGGGCGGTGCGCTCGGCGGGGGCGTGCTGGTTGCCGAAGTGATACCAGACCGTGAAGGGGGCCCGGTCCACCGGCCGGCCCGCCAGAGCCGCCCGCACACGCTCGATCTTGTTCATGCGCGGGACTTCTCGCGGTCGATCAGGACCCGGCGCAGGATCTTGCCGGAGGCCGACTTCGGGATCTGGTCGATGTATTCGAGATGGCGGATGCGCTTGTGCGGGGCCACCCGCTGGGCCACCCAGGCCATGATGGCGTCCGCGGGGGTGGCCTTCGCGGCGTCGTCGGGCTTGAGGACCACGTAGGCCTTCGGCACCTCGCCGGCCTCCTCGTCGGCCTTCCGCACCACCGCCGCGTCCAGGATGGCGGGATGCGTGAGCAGCAACGCCTCCAGCTCGGCGGGGGCCACCTGCAGGCCCTTGTACTTGATCAGCTCCTTGGTGCGGTCGACGATGAAGAAGTAGCCCTCGTCGTCCACGTAGCCGACGTCGCCGGTGTGGTACCAGCCGTCGCGGTCGAGGCAGTCCGCGGTCTCCTCCGGGCGGTTGAGATAGCCCTTCATGATCTGAGGCCCGCGGATCCACAGCTCGCCTTCCTTGCCCACCGGCAGCTCGGCGTCTCCGCCCGAGCCGACCTCGACGATCTTCACTTCCGTATTGGGCACGATCTTGCCGGCGGAGCCCGGCTTGAACGGCTCGTCGTGGGTGGGGCTCAGGTGGGTGACCGGGCTCGCCTCGGTCATGCCGTAGCCCTGCACCACCGGGCAGCCGAGCTTGGCGCTGAGCGCGCGGGCGATCTCCTCGCCGAGGGGCGCCGCGCCCGAGAAGGTCAGGCGCACGCTCGAGAGGTCGAACTGGGCCACCGCCGGGTGCTTCACCAGCCCGAGCACGATGGGGGGCACGAGGGGGAGGATCGTCACCCGGTACTTCTGCACGAGGGTGAGGAACTCCATCATGTCGAAGCGCGGCATGACCAGGAT
>Ga0187892_10007769_pt1 | contig 15078 bp, 12 predicted proteins | sample MA1701073metaG_FD_139345 | JGI IMG/M metagenome (GOLD analysis project Ga0187892, IMG submission 139345) | Bio-ooze microbial communities from a basaltic lava cave in the Kipuka Kanohina Cave System on the Island of Hawaii, USA - MA170107-3 metaG ... | reverse complement strand
GGCATCGACCTCCCCGTCGAGGTGTCGTTCCACCCCGCACATGAGGTGTTCGCACCGCAGCCGATGCGGCTGACGTAGCCGCCGGCGGCAGGATCTGGAACGGGTCGATCGACCGCCGGCCCGCCCCATGGGGGACGACCAGGGTTGCAGCCTTGGCGACGTCCTTGCCCCACCAGTAGACAGCGAACACATGTTCGTGTAGACTGCGTGACACTTCCCCCGAAATCGCCCGACCCGGGGGGATGGAGTTGCGTCACGAGGATATGGCGGCACTGATCGAGGCGGTCGATGTGCTGTGCGCGGCCGACCCGGATCGGCTGGCCGACGGTGAGACGGTCGTCCAGTTGCACGTTCAGCTCGAACGGCTGAAGGCGGTCGTCACGAGGGCCACGGCGGCGTTCGATGCGGCGGGGGAGTGGGAGGCCGACGGGGCTCGGTCGGCGGCGGCGTGGGTGGCGGCCCGGTGCCGCACGCCGGTCACCACTGCCAAGGCCCAGGTCCGGGTGGGGCGCGACCTTCGAACCATGCCGGCGAGCGAAGCGGCATGGCTCGAGGGCCACATCGGGGAGGCCCAGGTCGAGGCGCTTGCTGCCGCGAAGCGGCGGGTCGGGGCGGAGCGGTTCGATCCCGACGAGGCGCAGCTGGTGGGGCATGCCAAGGATCTCCCGTACCGGCAGTTCCGGCAGGTCGTGGCCTACTGGGAGCAGGCGGTCGATCCCGACGGGGCCGAGGATCGGGCGGCAGAGCAGCGAGACGGCCGGCGGCTGCATCTGTCCCAGAGCTTCGAGGGCGTGTGGTTCCTCGACGGGCTGCTCGACCCGGTCAGCGGGGAGATCGTGTCGAGGGCCCTGCAGAGGATCGACCAGGAGCTGTTCGAAGCCGACTCGGCGGCGGGGACCGATCGCACGCCGGCACAGCGGCGAGCCGATGCATTGGTGGAGATGGCCCGGCGGGCCGCCGCGGTTCCCCCCGGGGCCCGCATGCCCGAGCCGCTGCTCACCGTCCTCGTCGGCTACGAGACGTTGGCCGGCCGGGTGTGCGAGCTGGCCAGTGGCACGGTGATCACTCCCGGCTCGCTGCTTCCGTGGTTGACCGAGGCGAACGTGGAGCGGGTCGTCTTCGACGGGCCCGACCGGGTGAAGAACGTGGGCCACCGGCGGCGCCTGTTCAGCGGGGCGACCCGGCGGGCCGTCGAAGTACGAGACCGGGCCTGTTACTCGCCCTACTGCGACGCACCGGCCGAAGACTGCCAGATCGACCACGTTGTGCCCTTCGCACGAGGCGGTCCGACCATCGACACCAACGGCCGGCCGGCATGCGGGTACCACAACCGCATCCGGCAGCGACCGCCGTAGAAGGGCGGCGCAGTACATTCTCGGGCCGTGGCGAGTGGAGTGATCGTGGGTCTCCTGTCGGGCGTGCTCACATGCCTGGTCACGGAGATCTACTGCCATCGGTGCCTGGCCCACCGGGCGTTCACGGTGGACCCGCGCCTGGCGAGGGTGCTCGACGGCTTCATGCAGGTGTACGGCGGGGTGCACCCGCGGCGGTGGGTCGGGGTGCACCGGCTGCACCATCGCTACGCGGACACGCCGCTCGACCCGCACTCGCCCCTGGAGCGCCATCCGCTGCTGATCCTGGTGGGCACGCCGTACCTCTTCGCCAAGGCGAGGACCCGCCTGCCGGCGGAGGCCTCGCCGGCGCCGGGCGCAGGCCACGTCGCCGTCCGCATCGGGATCACCGCCTTCTGGCTGCTGACCATCGGGCTGGTGCAGACGGTGGTGGCGGCGGCCGCCCACCTCGTCGTGTACTTCGGGATCATGGGGATGGTGAACACGGCCGGGCACCGGTCGGGCACCAAGCCGTATCCCGACGTCCCCGGCTACGACTCGGCCTGGCTGGCGCTGCTCCTGCTCGGCCACGGCTACCACAACACCCACCACGCCCGCCCCGGTGCGGCCCGCACCGGCCCGCTCGACCCCATGTGGCCGATCGTGCGCGGGCTGTCGGCGGTGGGGCTGGTCGACCTACTCGGCGGCGTCGGCCAGCGACTCAGAGAGCGAGGGGTGGACGAACAGGCTGTCCACGATGTCGTTCACCCGTAGCCCGGCGGTGACGGCCAAGGCCACCACCGCGATCAGCTCGGCGGCGTGGCGGCCGACGATGGAGCCACCCAGCACCACCCCCGTGGCGGGGTCGGAGACGATCTTGACGAAGCCTCGCGGGTCGTCGTTGATCAGGGCCTTGGCGCTGGCCGCGAACGGCACCTTGGTGACGCGGATCTTGCGACCGGTGGCGAAGGCCTCGGCCTCGTGGATGCCCACCTCGGCGATCTCGGGCTCGGTGAAGATGGCGGAGGCGGCCTTGTCGTAGTCGAGGTGGCGGTGCTGGCGGGTGGAGTAGCCCATGACGTGCTCGGCGATCTTGCGGCCCTGCATGGAGGCGACCGACGACAGCGGCAGCTTCCCCGAGAGGTCTCCGGCTGCATACACGTGAGGCACGCTCGACTGGCAGTGCTGGTTGATCGGCACGAACCCCCGCTCGTCCACCTCCACGCCCGCATCCTGCAGGCCCAGCCCCTCGGAGTTGGGTACGGAGCCGATGGCCAGCAGCACGTGGCTTCCCTTGACGACCCGGCCGTCGTCGCAGCGAACGGCTACCACGTCGCCCGCTTCGCCCTCCCGGTCGATCCCGACCGCCTTCGCCCCCTTCACCAGCGCCACGCCCCGCCGCAGGAAGTCGTCCTCGAGGGCGGCCGCCACCTCGGGGTCACGGTCGGGAAGGACCTGCTGGCGACTGACGATCAGGGTCACCCTGGAGCCCAACGACCGGAACATGTGGACGAACTCCACGCCGGTCACGCCCGACCCCACGACCACGAGGTGGTCGGGGATGGTGGGCGGGGGGTAGGCCTGGCGGGTCGTCAGGACCCGGTCGCCGTCGGGCCGGACCCAGTCGGGCTGGCGGGGGCGGCTGCCGGTGTTGAGCACGATGGCGTCGGCCTGGATCGTCTCAGTGCCGTCGGTCGACTCGACGGCGACGGTATGGGCGTCGACCAGCCGGCCGCTGCCCTGGATCATGCAGACGTTCTGGCTGCGCAACAGGTCGACCACCGATGACCGCAGGTGGTCCTCGATGTCGGTGATGCGCCGCTTGAGGGCGTCGACGTCGACGGTGGCGGCGAGGGCGCCCAGCCCCATGCCCGACGACCGCCGGGCGAACGACATGGCGTTGCCGGTGGCGATCATCGCCTTGGACGGGATGCAGTCCCACAGGTGGGCGGCGCCGCCCACGACGTCTCGCTCGACGAGGGTGACCTCGGCGCCGAGGCGGGCGGCGGTGGTGGCGGCCTGGTTACCGGCCGGGCCGCCACCGACGATGACGAGTCGTACGGGCCGTACGGGCACGACCCGAACCTACCCTTACTGCCAGATGTGATACGTCACTTCGTCGTCCTTGTGGATGAACACGTCGAAGCGGTCGACACCCCGTGAGGTCGACCCCGGCCCGCCCGCGAACGTGTCCGTGGCGAGGACCAGTTGCACCCACGGGCCCCATCCTCCGGTGCCGAACGGCAGGGCGTAGGCGAGGCCGTTGGTGCCCCTCACGAACACGAGGAGGTTGCCCGGCTCCCACGAGGTGACGTCGGGTTCGGAGGCCAGCGTGCCCTGGTCGCCGACGGGTTTGAACCAGCCTGTCCAACCCGCTCCGTCGTAGAACTTCTGCCAGAGCTTGTTGTCGGTGCCCCGGGCGAACAGGTCGACCCGCTCGGAGCTGCCCCAGGCCACCGTGCCCGGCTCGGACTTGGCTGTGTTCTCACCGAAGATGCCGCCGCTCGGGGCCTGCTGCCAGATCCAGCCGCTGTTCCAGGCCCCGTCGTAGAACCGCTCCCACACGGAGCCGTCGGTGCCGACCACGAACACGTTGAGGCGGTTGGGGCCGCGGGTGGCCACCTCGGGCGCCGAGGCCAGCGTGCCGTCGTCGCCGAAGGGCTTCAGCCAGTCGGACCAGTTCTGCCCGCCGTCGTTGGAGAACCGCTGCCACAGCTTGTCGTCGGCACCGCGGGCGAACACATCGAGGCGACCGGGGCCCCAGGAGGTGATCGACGGGTTGCCCTTGATGGCGCCGCTGGAGGGCCGCTCAAGGTTGGTCCAGGCCGTCCAGTTGGTGAACGGGAAGTCCTCGCGCGTCCACCGCACGTTGCCCTGGGCGTCGGCGACCACCACGTCGAGGCGGTTGAAGCCGCGCACGGCCGTGGCGTCGGGGCTGCTGCCCTCCCGCGCCACCGCTTCGGGCCGGATGGCGGCGGGACCGTTGCCGGGGCCACGGTGGGGCGCGGTGGTGGTGGTCGTCGAGGTCGATGTCGTGGACGACGTGGAGCTGGTCGAGCTGGTCGACGACGTGGTCGTAGAGGATGTGGTGGTCACGTTGTTGTTCCAGGTGATCTGGAACGTGCTCACGTACTTCGCGGCCGTCGAGTCGACGAAGAGATGGGTCTGGGAGTCGGACCGGGTGGCCGTCGTGCCGTCGTTGTAGGTGGCCTTGACCTCGGTGACGTTCACCGTGCCGCTCTTCTCCACCAGGAAGATCTGGCCCCCGGCCTGGTTGCCGCCGCCGACGATCGTCACGTTGTTGCCGCCCGGCGGCGAGGGCGAGGTGGTCGACGACCCGCAGGGGTTGGCGCCAACGCTGGCGCACGTGACGGTGGTCGTGAACGTCTCGGCGTAGGCCGGCGATGCCAGCAGGCTGACACCGGCCACGAACAGAGCAACGGCCACCCCGAGAGCGCCGGGCGCGCGTCTACGCACTACGAACCTCCTCATGATCGGCCCCCGCCCGTCGTCGAGGGGCTCCGTCTCCTCGTGGTCCCGCCGCCCTGTCACCGCCTGACCTCCTCGGTCGAGTTTCCGGAAGCCTAGGGCACGAGACGCGTCCCGTCGCCTGCGGCCCTCCCGCCGGCCTTCTCATCCTCTCAACGGGCGACCCTGGCGCCGGGTTGACGCGGGCCCGTCAGAGCACGACCGTGGCCAGCACGCCCGCCGCCACCGCCGCCTGCATCCCCACCGCCAGGCGGTGCGAGAACGGGCCCCAGGCCTGCAGCCGTTGGTGCAGCCGCCGTAGCTGGGACGGCTCGTGCACGCCCGCTGCGGCCAGGACGACCAGCCCCCGGGCTGCGCCGAAGACGAGGCCGATGGCCAGCCCTCCGGCCGCCGACCCGGTCAGCACGGCCAGGACCAGGGCCAGGTAGACGCTGAAGCTGTTGACCACCGTCACCACGCCCAGGCCCAGTTGCAACCCGTAGCTGGTCCCGTACACCCACCCCCGGTACTGGGTCAGCATCTCCTCGTCGACCTGGCGGCGGACGGTGGGGACGGAGAGGCCGCCCAGGCCCAGGTCGAGGGCCACGCCGGTGACGGCCAGAACCACGACCACGCCCGGCAGGGACGGCACGTCCAGCCAGTCGCCCGCCAGCCCGAGGGCCGTGCCCAGCAGGGCCGACGCGCCGATCGTGGCCACCAGGTAGGCGGCCACGGTCACGCCCCATCGTTGCCTTCGGGACCGCTCCCCGAGCGGGTGGATGCTGGCCAGCATCGACTCCCCTCAGGGGGACCAGGTCGAGCGCAGGCCGGCGGCCACGGCCACCGCCATCCCCGCGGCCAGGACGATCACTCCTCCCGCTCCTGGTCGGGGTACAGGCGGGGGTCGCCGGGGCCGATGCCGGCGGCCAGGAGCAGGCGGTCGATGTCGGCCTCGCTCTCGGCCACCTGCCGGCGGGCGCCGGCCCGCATGGCGGCGTCGCCCACGGCCCGGCCCAGGAGGGACGCCACCTGCTCCCAGCTGCGCCCCGAGCCCTGGCCCACGATCTCGCCCGTGGCGCCGTCGACGTGGAGGAAGTAGGGGGTGACGGGTACGCCGTAGGCCGACCAGGCGGCGCTGGACATGACGACGGGGTGGTCGGTCGGCGCCAGGAGGGCGATGCCGGCCCGATCCTCCTCGCCCGGGTCCTTCGTCACCACCACCAGGCGGGTGCCGGCGGGGAGGCCCAAATCGGCGGGCGGGCGGCGGAGGGCCCGCCAGAACTCGGTGCACGTGCCGCACGTACTCGACAGGAAGGCCACCAGTGTGTCGGTGCCGGGCCGGCGGACCTCCACCTCGACCGGCTGCCCGTCGGGGCCGGTGCCGGCCAGGTCGACGCCCACCGTGGCGGTGGCCGACGGAACCTTGCGGGTGGGGCCCATGCCGAGCGGCTGGGCGGCCGTGCCGCTGTGGCCGATGCTGTCGCCGATGCTGTCGCCGATGCCGGCGCCGAGGCGGTGGAGGGTGCGGACGATCTCGGCGTGGCTGCGGAGCAGTCCCACCACCAGCACCGCCAGCAGGGCCAGAGCCACCGCCTGGAAGGCGATCAGCGTGCTCACGGCGACCGCAGGCCGGCCAAGGTGCGGGGCAGCAGGGCGAGAGCGGCGTAGGCCAGCCCTGCGGCCACCACGGCCAGGGCGACGAACGGCACCCCGCCCAGCGGCTGCCCCGAGACGGCGGTGGGCAGGCTCATCCCGCCCGGGCCGGCGGCGACAGCCGCCGCCACCGCGGCGAGCGTCGCGTCGAGCACGAGATGGACGGCCGAGGGTGGCGAGTCGGCTTCCCCGAAGCAGCCGCAGCCCCCTACGGGGGCGGGGCGGGTGAGGGCCAAGGCGACGAAGCCGGCGAACCCGGCGTAGCAGGCGGCCATCAGGCCGGCGGCCACTGCGCTGTCCACTGCGAGGGCGGCGAGCCCGGTGGCCACCTCGGCCGCGCCCATGGCTCGGGCGAAGGGGGCGAGGCGGCCCAGATCGGCCTCGCGCAGGGCCCGGGCGGTGGGCGCGGGACGGCGCAACTTCAACAGGCCACCCAGCGCAAGGAGCGCCGCAGCGACGACGTAGGGGCCAGCGAGCATCCGCACCTCGACGGCCAGGCTAGCCCTCGTACTCCCCGTACACGGAGCGGAGGGTGTCGCTCACCTCGCCCAGCGTGGCCCCTATGCGGAGGGCGGTGCGCATGGAAGGGAGAACGTTCTCCCTGGTGGCGGCGGCCGCCTCGACGTCGACCAGAGCTTGCGACACCGCCGCCTGGTCCCGGTCGAGACGGGTCGCCCGCACCCGTTCGGCCCGGGCCCGTTCCAGGGCGCGGTCGGCGGCCAGGATCCTGCCTGCCGACGCCTCCCCGTCGGCCCGGAACCGGTTGACGCCCACCACCACCTGCTCGCCCCGGTCGATGGCGGTGGCGGTGGCGTAGGCCGCCCGCTCGATCTGGCCCTGCTGGAAGCCGGACTCGATGGCCGCCACCGCCCCGCCCAGCTCGTCGATGCGGTCGAGCAGCCCTTCGGCCTCGGCCTCGAGGGCGTCGGTCAGAGCCTCGACGAGGTAGGAGCCGCCCAGGGGGTCGACGGCTTGCGGCACCCCCGACTCGTGGGCCAGCACCTGCTGGGTGCGGAGGGCGAGGCGCGCCGAGTCCTCACCGGGCAGGCCCAGGGCCTCGTCGTAGGCGTTGGTGTGGAGGCTCTGGGTGCCGCCCAGGACGGCCGCCAGGGCCTGCAAGGTGACGCGGACGACGTTCACCTCGGGCTGCTGGGCGGTGAGGGTGGACCCCGCCGTCTGGGCGTGGAAGCGCAGCTTGGTGGACGCGTCCCGGCGCGCCCCGAAGCGCTCGGTGGTGATCCGCCACCACATCCGCCGGGCGGCCCGGAACTTGGCCACCTCCTCGAACAGCCCGTTGTGAGCGTTGAAGAAGAACGACATGCGAGGGGCGACGTCGTCGACGTCGAGGCCGGCGTCGACCGCCGCCCGCAGGTAGGCGATGCCGTCGGCCAGGGTGAAGGCCAGCTCCTGGGCGGCCGTGGCCCCCGCTTCCCGCAGGTGGTAGCCCGACACCGAGACGGTGTTCCACTGCGGCAGCCGCGCCGCGCCGTAGGCCATGGTGTCGGTCACCAGCCGCATCGACGCCCGGGGCGGGTAGATGTAGGTGCCCCGGGCCATGTACTCCTTGAGCGGGTCGTTCTGGACCGTCCCCCTCAGGGCGGCCGGGTCCACTCCCTGCTCCTCGGCGACCAGCTCGTAGAGCAGGAGGAGCACGGCGGCGGTGGCGTTGATGGTCATCGACGTGGTGACCTCGGCCAGGGGGATGCCGGCCAGCAGGCGCCGCATGTCGTCGAGGGTGGAGATGGCCACGCCGACGCGCCCCACCTCGCCCTCGGCCCGGGGGTGGTCGGAGTCATAGCCCATCTGGGTGGGCAGGTCGAAGGCGCACGACAGGCCGGTCTGGCCGGCGTCCAGGAGGAACCGGAAGCGGGCGTTGGTCTCCTCGGCCGAGCCGAAGCCGGCGTACTGGCGCATGGTCCAGAGCCGGTCCCGGTACATGCCGGGATGGATGCCGCGGGTGTACGGCGGGCGCCCCGCTTCGGGGTCCATCCCCAGAGCGTGGCCGCCTACAAGCCGAGGGGCAACCGGTTGGGCGTGAAGGGCTCGGTACCGGAGGCGAGCTGCACGGGGTCGGCGGGGACGCCGATGTTGCGGTAGGCCAGCTCCAAGGCCAGGTTGCCGACCCCGTTGGCGCCGACCAGGGGAGCGAGCTGGACCGTGCTGAGCACACCCATGGCCCGGCCCGAGCGGTCAAGGAAGCCGCTGCCCGAGTCCCCGGGAATGCCGGGCGTGACCGTGTAGACGTTGGTGCTCCAGCCACCGCCGGTGCTGCCCAGGCTCAGCCCCGTCTTGGGGCTGAGGACGGTCAGGCCGAGGCGCAGCGACGAGTTGCCGTAGGAGTAGACCCGCTGGCCGAGCGGAGCGCTGCCCGTGCCCATCCCGACCGGGCCGCCCCAGTGGGGGACGGACGGGTTGACCCGACCCCAGTCGGCCGGGTCGATGCGGACGAGGGCGAAGTCGTTGTAGGCGCAGGCGTTGGCGTCGGTCTCGCCCCACTCGTCCATGGCGATCCACGAGTTGTAGGCCAGGGTGCCCGGTTGCGACGCCCCCGTGATGGTGATGGGGGTGCCGAGGGGCAGGGAGGTGGCCTCGCAGCCGTTGGTGTCGGTCGGCCCTCCGGTCGAGGTGCAGTGGGCGGCCTGGCCGATGAACACGTCGTCGGAGTCGTAGAACACGAAGTTGGCCGTGCACTGGCCGGCCGAGGACCGGACCTGCACGCCGGGATGGATGGTGGCGGTGCCCGCAGGGGCCCACGCAGGGACGGCCGCGGCCGGCGCCACCGTCACGAGCGTCACCGTCCCCAGCGCAGCCGCCACCAGCGTCGCCACGCCCAACCTGCCGAAGTGCCGCATCGTGCCGTCCACGGCGCCGATGGTAGCGCTATGCGTGCGGCGGGGCCTGGCGGGGGTGGGGCATGCAAAGCTCGTCGTACTCGGCGATGACGATCTCGCCGGCATCGGCCCCGCAGGCCGGGCACGCCGGGTCGCGTGGCACCCGGAACGTGCGGAACGACTCCTCGAGGGCGTCGTAGGCCATCAGCCGGCCGACCAGGGGGTCTCCCAGCCCCAGCAGCAGCTTGATCGCCTCCATGGCCTGGATCGACCCGATGATCCCGGGCAGCACGCCCAGCACGCCCGCCTCGGCGCACGACGGGGCCAGCTCGGGCGGCGGCGGCTCGGGGAACAGGCAGCGGTAGCACGGGCCCTGGTAGGGCGAGAAGACGGTGGCCTGGCCCTCGAAGCGGAAGATCGACCCGTGCACGACCGGGATCTTCTTGACCAGCGAGGCGTCGTTGATCAGGTAGCGGGTGGGGAAGTTGTCGCCCCCGTCGACGATCACGTCGTAGCCGTCGATCACGTCGAGGATGTTGTCGGCCCCCAGCCGCACGTCGTAGGTGACCACGTTGACGTCGGGGTTCATGGCGGTGAGCGTCTTCTTGGCCGAGTCGACCTTGCGCTCCCCCACCCGGTCGAGGTTGTGGAGGATCTGGCGCTGGAGGTTGGACTCGTCCACCACGTCCATGTCGATGATCCCGAGGGTGCCCACGCCCGCCGCGGCCAGGTAGAGGGCAGCGGGGGACCCGAGCCCGCCCGCCCCCAGCAGCAGCACCTTCGATTCGAGCAGCCGCTGCTGGCCCGCCTCGCCCACTTCGGGCAGCAGGAGATGGCGGTGGTAGCGGTTGCGCTGGTCGGCGGCCAGCACCTTGGGGGTGACCCAGGGACGGCCCTCGTCCTTCCACCTGTTGAACCCGCCCGCCATGGAGGCCACGTTCGTGTACCCCAGCTCGGCCAGGGTCTTGGCCGCGAAGGCGGAACGGTTGCCGCTGGCGCAGTAGACGACCACGGGCGCGTCGTGGTTGGGGATCTTGCCCTCGACCTGGCTCTCGAAGTGGGCCCGTGACAGGTGGACGGCGCCCGGGATGGCGCCCTGCTCGTACTCGCTCGGCTCCCGCACGTCGAGCAGGACGGCGGAGGGGTTGCCGTCGACCACGGCGGCCGCCCCCTCGGTCTCGACCTCACGGATCTGGGCCTTGGTACGGGCGAGGAGGTCTCGGAAGTTGGGCATGTTGCGGGTTCCCCTACGCGGTGCAGTCGTTCGTCAGGAAACCCTACCGCGTAGGTCGACATTCCCACTCAGGAGATCAGGAGGGACCCGGCACGAACGGCTGGAAGGTCCCGTCGCAGTCCGGTGGTGGGTTCTACTCGACACCACAGCCGCCAACTTCGCCGTGGCCGAGGTCAGCGCCGACAAGGGCTACCTGTCCCACGCCAATGCCACGCCCGTCGAGAAGGTCGGCGCCACGCCCTACATCGCCTTCAAGGCGGACACCAAGCGGTCCCCGCCACGGAGGACAGCGCGTGGGCACGCATGTACCACACGTTCGTTTGGCACCGGTATGACTTCCTGGCCCACTACCACCGCCGGTCCAAACGTCGAGACGACGTTCTCCAGGATCAAGGGAGTTCGGGGACACGCTGCTGTCCAAGTCCGACACCGGGCAGTGAACGAGGTCTTGGCGAAGGTGCTGGCGCACAACGTCTGCTGCGTCATCGCCGCGACCCACGAACTCGGGATCCGAACCGAGGTACAGCGCCGTAGCGGTTTGACCACGCAGCGTGTTCGCTATGGTTGTCGTAGGGGCTGACTATCCTGTGACACATGGCGACGGTGCGATTCGACGAGAAGAAGATGCGAGAGCTGATCGTCTACATCGCCCACCGGCAGGCGGATGATCCGACCTTCGGCAAGGTGAAGCTGGCGAAGCTGCTCTTTTACAGCGACTTCGAGGCATATGCGCGCCTCGGTGCACCTATCACGGGCGCGACCTATCAGAAGCTTCCACAAGGACCAGCAGCGAGGCAGTACATGCCCATAGAACGGATCCTGGTGAACGAAGGTGCAATCCGAGAGGAGGCCGTCCCGGTCGGCAAGTTCACGCAGTACCGGGTCGTAGCCGACCGTGACCCCCACCCGGCGATGTTCTCCAACGACGAACTTGTGATCATCGATTGCGTCATCGACGAGCACGAGGGGATGACAGGAACTCAGATCAGCCGCAAGTCCCATAGGGAGGTCGGGTGGCAGGTCGTCGCTATGGAAGAGACGATCCCGTACTCGTCCTACCTCGTGTCCCGCGCGACTACTTCGCCGGAACTCCTCCAAGCGGCACGCGAAGTAGCCGCAGAACATGGCTGGCTTCGCGCCGCATAGATGCTGGGCTTCTACGAGTCGGCGGAATTCTCGGCGCAGCGCGACCGGCTCGGGCTGGACTGTCAACGACTCGACGAGATGCTTGAGGGCTTGACCTTCGCTATCTTTCTTGACCCCGACCGGTTCCCAACCATCGAACCGGACTCGAACGTTCAGATCGGCCTGACGCGCATGCCTCGACCTCACGCCGCCGACCACACAGGTGAGCACCGCACCTGGAGTTCGATGTCGGCGACGACCCGGTCGAACCCTCGCCGAAATGAGATCTCCGTGGCGGGTTTCAGCCCGTATTCCGGTCGTCCCCGTCCTACGCCTGTTCGCCGACGAGCTGCTCGACCTCGGCATGGAGATCGCCCGCACCCGGTCGAGTTCCCCGGCCACATCTCAACGTGGTGACCGCACCTCCGCGTTCACGGGGCCGATGCCGGATGGCGTTCATCAAGCGCTGCGACACACGTGCCGACAGCGAGGCCGGCAACATCTGGCCTAAAGCAAGTCCAGCCGAACCACATCAGTAAGGCGGGACCTCTTGGGCAAGTTAGTTAGCAGAGCCGCACGTAAAACACCCCCACCAACTGCGCGGCTCTATCGTGGCTGCCCACGTGAGTCGGCCTCGTCTGTCAGAGAGAACCACGTGATCCCATTCGCGTCAGGCCTCTGACTCGCAAGCCACTCGCGCGTGATCCAACAGTCGACCGCTTCACGAAAGTGAGTGGCGATCAGTGTCATCAAGTAGGAGCCCTCATCGTCTGGATACCGAGTGGCCCCGTCGTTCGCCCACGACGTGGCAGCGGGACCCCATCGGTAACCGACGGTCACATTCGGAATCCGTTCCAGGTGAAAAAGTACCTCGACAAAGACGCGCGGATATCTGCCGCACAGACGGCTCTCAACGATTCGAAGCCGGCGCTCCTCCCATTCAAACATTCCGCCGACCGCGGGCGGGAACAGTCTTTCTATCTCCCGGGCGAGAACTGTGCAAAATATCGCAGGGTCAATAGAGCTAGTGCCTTCCGATGCCAATGTCTGATTGCCCCTTCTGATTCGCTGCATCCTTGCAGGACTAAACGCCCTCCGACGGAGGATAGCTCGTGATGATCCCCTGCATTCCCCCGTCAGGAGCGATCGGTTGACCGTTGCGATCCACGGTTTGCACCCGCACAATCACGAGTCGGTCACCCCGCTTGAAGACAACCGATCCGTCTGACTGCCGCTTGGGATAGCCGGTATCCGGATTCAATAGTGCGTCCGCAGTTGCCTGACGGTCCTCAGGCGTGAACTCATTTCCGCTCGGACCGTGACCGTGGCCCTGCTCAATGTGAACGAGGCCCCATCCCGGCGTCCCATCCCGTAGGGGAATGCTGGTACCACGTGGGTAGTACGGGGAGTCTTTTGCTGGAAAATTGTTTCCCGGTTGGACGTTCCAGGCCGAGGACTCTAAAGGTGGGTAGACAACTGCGTGAACTTCGACGAGAGCGGTTGCCACGCAGGCATACGGATGAGTGCCAAGACCTGGTACAACGCGTGGACAAACCCAGGAGAGTTAGGTGGCCCGACGCTATTGAGCTGATACCTAACATTGGTGAACTGCCCATTGGTGTCCGTCGTTACACTTCGGAGGAAGTCGGAGCCACCATCAGGATTTACCCAGTATAAGTCGTAGGCAGAGTCCGGCGAAAACCCGGCCCCTGAGGCGCTGCCGATGTAGGCGTTGCCCTCCATCACAACATTGGGGTCAACCTGGATAGTCGCGTTCAGGTACTTGAGCCACAATGTGGGTGCGCAGCAGCTTCCCCAAGGCTCGCCATAGAATCCCTTGTAGGAGTCGTTGGTTACCGGACCCCCGGACAATTCGGCCGCCGCGACGAGTGAGACACCATTGTTCGGCTTCGTGTTCCGGAGCCAATCCCGAGTCATGTCGGTCGCCGGAACCGCCTGCCACGCCGGTCCGGCGCAGCTGGTTCCGGATGTACTATAGGCGGTCCGCCAGGAAGCAGATGTCCACGCAGCAGACTGGTCTGGGGGTGGCTGCTCGTTCCAGGTGGTGAGGTTCGTGAAAGGCGCGGACAGTGGGAATAGGTAGACGCCCTGCGGCTCGCAAGATGTCCCGACACCGGGCTCGGCAAGCCAGAGGTAGCTCGCCTGAAGGAACCACCCGGCAGGGAGAGTATCGGGCTTTACATCGAACCACATCAGGGACCGGTACCGGGTCACGTCATTATCGTTCGTTCCAACAACGACGTACGGGAAGGCTGGAAACGCCTTATCTGCATTTGCGCCGCTTATCAGTTGATTGCTTCGGCCACCACACCCGGCACAGGTCTGCCGCAAGAGGTCTGGATCTATTGCCACTGGGTACACCCTTTCGGGTGCTGCAAGCCAGTTATCGGAGACGCTCACCCGCACTGTGGCACTTGAACCTACTTGGCGTACAAGTTCAACGGACACTGGCGTAATAGAGCTGGCCGCATCGTGGGCTATACCCCCACCGTAGGTCGCCAGTAGCGAGCCTGAGGTGTCTTTGAACTCGATGCCGGCGGATCCAACGCTCGCCTGAATGCTCTCGGGCAGATCAAACATCTCGATATAGCTACCAGGTGCCCCGGCTTCGGGGAGGATCACCGTTTCCTTGAAGCCTCCGGGTGTCGCCTCAAGCACTACGTCGCGGCCACCGGAAAGGGCATTGCTATAGGTTGCTCGGGGGCCGTCGACCTTCAACGTCCCGCGTTGCGCGCCCGGGTGCCGCAGCTTGATTGTGCCGGCAGCGGTCGGAAGTTCCGCGAGTGTTCCATCCGCCACTGCTCCGAACTGAACACTATCCGGCGATGCTTTTGCTGCTAAACGACCATTCGGAGTAGGCGACAGGCTGAAATCGAAGTCTCGCCAGATACCGTCGGTCCCCTTGAAGCGAACTGGGCTTGCGGAAAGTTGGGCCGTCCGTGAGCCATCGGGATTCTGCCAGACGCGCTTCGTTGGCGTTGTTTCGGCAGGAATAGGCGTGGACCGAGCCATGTCTAGTTCGGGAGGTGACTGCCGTGCTCGTCCATTCCCATCGACGGACGCCGGGGCGGGACCAGATTCGCTGTCTCTTGAAGGGAGAGCCGTTGCGATACTTGGCGACGACCCCACGAGGAGCCATACGATCACGGACAATCGGACGAAAGAGTGCAAAGACATTTAGAACTCCAAGAGCAGCGGTCACCACAAGGGTAGGCACCATCACGGCACATGCTTCCAGTGCGTCCCGATGAGTGTCGCGTCAAGATGCCAGGGTACCACTATGATCGAAGTGCTAGTGAACCAGTAATTTCGTCGGTACGGGAAACGGATTCTCCCGGCGGCAAATCCCTCGCGGACGGCTGGCGGGCTCCACGGGCTTAGCCTAACCTCGATTCTCGCTCCCAAGAGTTCGCCT
>Ga0187892_10007768_pt1 | contig 15082 bp, 14 predicted proteins | sample MA1701073metaG_FD_139345 | JGI IMG/M metagenome (GOLD analysis project Ga0187892, IMG submission 139345) | Bio-ooze microbial communities from a basaltic lava cave in the Kipuka Kanohina Cave System on the Island of Hawaii, USA - MA170107-3 metaG ... | reverse complement strand
TCGCAGATTCGAGAAGCTGTGCCGCAAGGCCCAGGGCACCTACATCGAGTTCCGGCCCGACGTGGACATCTGCCTGAACCCGTTCACGATCGTGCACGACATCAACGAGGACATCGACATGCTCGTGCCGGGCATCGCCAAGATGTGCTCGATGCAGCACACGCTGGACGAGGTCCAGTACAAGGCGATCTCGGCGATGGTGCTCAAGCTCTGGCGCGAGCACGGCCGGGACCTCACGATCACCGGCCTGCGCGACGCCTTCAAGACCGGGACCATCGAGGAGCTGGGCGTGTCGGGCGACCAGCGCATCAAGGACCTGGCCATCATGCTCAACCCTTACGCCAAGGGTGGGCAGTACGAAAGGTTCTTCGAAGGGCGCGCGAACGTCGATTTCTCCAACGACTTCATCGTCATCGAGAACGAGGAACTCAAGCGTCGGCCGGACCTGCACGCGGTGGTCAACATCCTGCTGCTGCACCAGATCACGGGCGAGATGTACCTCACGCGCAACCGGCGCAAGGTGCTGTTCATCGACGAGCTGAAACAGCAGCTCGGCGACATCGGCGCCGACGATCCGGTCAAGGCAGCGGTGGTCGAGGAAGCCGCACGGCGCGCGCGCAAGTACGGCGGCGCGCTGGGCACGGCCACGCAAAGCGCCGACGACTACTACGGCTCCGCGCAGATGGAGGCCGCCTTCAACTGCTCGGACTGGGTGTTCCTGCTGCGCCAGAAACCCGAATCCATCGAGATGCTGGACCGCAAGGGGCGGCTTTCAATGGACGAGCCCAAGAAGCGCCTGCTCAACTCGCTGCGCACCGAGGCCGGGGCTTTCTCGGAGGTCTACATCTCCTCGCCTGTAGGCGAAGGCGTGGCGCGCAACATCCTCGATCCGGCGACCCACCTGCTGTTCTCCAACAAGCTGGAGGACAACGCGCCCATCGACGCCCTGCGCGCCCAGGGCCTATCGATCGATGAGGCGATCGCCGAACTGCTGCGGCAGCGGGGGCATGCGCTATGACGAAACCCCTGCTGCTCAACGCCATCGTCTCGGCGCTGCTGGTCGCCCTCGGCATCGCCGCCTACGACCGCTGGGTGCTGCGGCCCGCGCTGGTCGTCGGCGTGGTGGACCTGTCCGAGGTCTACCGCGCCAAGGAAGCCGAGTTCACCCAGTTGCTGACCCAGACCGGCAGCGACGCGGAGCGCGAACGGGCGCTCGCGCTGGCTCGCAGCTTCTCGCAACGCCTGCCCGCGGCGCTGGAAGAGCTGCCCAGGGAGTGCGGCTGCCTGGTGGTGATCAAGAGCGCGATCGCGGGCGCCCCGAACAGCCGCGACCTGACGTCGATGCTGCGCAGAAAGGTGGACCAGCCATGACCATGGACCCGATCCCAACCACAGCCGACGCGCCCGGCGCGAGTTGGTGGCGCCGGCGCGCGCGGTCCTTCACTGACCTGCTGCGCCACATGCGTCGCCGCTGGTACCTCTACCTGCCGGTGTTCGCCATCTGGGGCTTCGCCTATGTTCGGCTCTTCATCGACCCGACGCCGCGCATGCCGATCCTGGTCAACTGGACCCCGAGCCTGCCCTACCACGTGGCGCTGATGCAGTTCCAGCGGCAACCCGTGCAGCGCGGCGACCTGATCGTCTTCGCGTTTGCGGGCGAGGCCCAGACGCACTACCCGGGCCTGCGCGGCCAGCCCTTCTTCAAGCGGGTGCGCGGCATGCCCGGCGACGTCATCACGGTCTTGGACCGCGCGGTCTTCGTCAACGGCGAAACCGTGGGCCTGGCCAAGACGCATGCCTACGACGGCCATCCACTCGCGCCCATCGCACCGGTGGTGATCCCGCCCGGGCATTTCTACGTGCAGGGCGTTGGCCCCCACAGCTTCGACTCGCGCTACGCCGAAAGCGGCCTGGTGCGCGCCGAGCAGGTGGTGGGCATCGTAGTGCCGATCTTCTGAGGGGGCGGACCATGCCACGAGTCTTCATCCTCGCCCCGCTCCTGCTAGGCCAAGCGCTGGCCGCAGGCATCGCGCTCGCCCAGACCAGCTCACCGGCGTTCGGCCCGCTGTCGCCGTCCTCGGCACCAGCGCCAGACACAGCTGGCGAGATGCCGCTGGCCGACTACCTCGGCCTTCTCAAGCAGATCGCACCGGCCGCGGAGAGCGGCGCACGCACCTACCTTGCAGCCGTGCGATTGCGCTGCGGCCGCGAGCTGACCACGGCCGAGCTGCGGCGAGCCGTGTCCGAAGGAGAAGGCAATCCGGCCCTGATGGGGCTGATCCGCGCCGGCCACCAGAAGGACACAGCGGCCCGCGACCGGCTGGTCGCCCAGTTCCCCTGCCCCCGCGGAGGCACGCGATGAAGGCCCACACGGCCCTCGCACTCGCCGCGGTGGCCGGCATCGGCACGGCTGCACAAGCCACCGACCTCGGCACCCTCGGGCCAACCTACGAGATCGCCGAGCCCCATCTGCTGCAGATGATCGAGCAGCGGCTGCGCGAGAAAGAACGCACCGGCGAGTTGGCCCGGATCGAGCAGGATGCGCGCGCCCGAGGCACGGAGGCAGTGCGCAGTCCGCCACCCGTCGCCGGTGTGCAGACCACGGCCCATCCGCGCACCTTCTATTTCGACCCCACCTACACGCTGGACCGCAACATCCTCGGCGCCCAGGGCGAACTGCTGTTCGCCGCCGGCACGAAGGCCAATCCCTTGAACGTGGTCTCGCTGTCGCGCCACTTGCTGTTCTTCGACGCGCGCGACAGCCGCCAGGTGCGCCGGGCGCGCGAACTGATGGCGCATTACCAGGGCAAGGTCAAGCCGATCCTGACAGGCGGCTCCTACCTGGACCTGATGAAGTCCTGGCGCATCCCCGTCTACTATGACCAGCAGGGGCTGCTGACGCGCCGGCTCGGCATCACCCAGGTGCCCGCGCTCGTCTCGCAGGAAGGTCGGCGGTTGCGCATCGACGAGATGGAGGTGCCGCGATGATCCGTCTGCTCCGCTCGCTGGCGGCCGGCCTGCTGGCCGCGCTGCTCTTGACGGTGAGCACCTCAGCCACAGCCGCCGGGGCGGCCACCTGCACGGGCAAGTTCCCAAACCCGATCACCGACATCTGCTGGAGCTGCATACTGCCGCTGAGCATCGGCGGCGCGCGCATCGGCAACTTCGGCGACCAGGAAGACATCGACAACCCTTCCAGCCCGCTGTGCACCTGCGGTGTCAATCCGGTGATCGGCCTGTCGATCGGCTTCTGGGAGCCCGCGCGCCACGTCGAAGCCGTGCGCAAGCCCTTCTGCCTGACGTCCCTGGGCGGCATCGACCTCGATCCCGGCATCCCGGCCCCCGAGGCGGCGCGCTTCACACGGCCCGAGGGGGATGGCGACGGCGGCAGCTTCTACCAGGCCCACTTCTATGTGAACCCGGTTCTCTACTACCTGGAGGTCGTCACCGATTTCCCGTGCCTGGAGAAGGGTTCGTTCGATCTGGCCTACCTGACCGAGGTCGATCCGCTGTGGGCCGACGACGAACTCACCCTGATCATCAACCCGGATGCGGCGCTGTTCGCGAACCCGGTGGCGGTCGCTGCCTGCGCCGCCGACTGCGTGGCCGCCTCGGTGGGCTTCGGGATCCGGGAGATGTTCTGGTGCGCTGGCTGCCAGGGCGGCCTCTACCCGATGAATGGCCATGTCCCGTACCACATGGGCGGCGTGCGCACCGCGGCCCTGATGGCCCAGCGCCTGACGGCCAAGATGCACCGCGAGCTGATCGCCTGGGGATGGCACGGCCAGGCCGGGCTGTGCGGACCGTACTTCGCGCCGGTGATGGACAAGGCGGCCTACAAGACCCAACTCACCCATCCCATCCCCAACACCTCCAAGGAGGCCGGCAAGTGCTGCCAGCCCTTCGGCCGCACGACCGTGACCTGGGGCGCCGAAAAGGAGTACCCGGTGCGCGGCGAGGACTTCGCCTTCATGTTGTTCAGGAAAAGGAACTGCTGTGTCGGCTACTGACCTTTCCATACTGCGGCGCGCACTCGCCCTGCTACTGGCCGCGGGCGCGATGCCAACGGCCTGGGCGACCGGTCCGACCATCACCGAGGCCGACATCGAGCGCGCCCGCCGCGCGCAGCCCACGGTCACGGAGCAGGACATCGAGCAGGCGCGGCGCAAGCACAGCCTGCCCGGAGAGGCCGAGCCCAAGGCCGTGCCCGCGCCTGCCGGCCCCGCCATCGACGCCCTGCCACAGCCCGTGACCCGCACGCCGATCGACCTGGAGGCGCTGGCGCGCGGCTATGCCTCGCAGACGGACGCGATGGAAGCGGCGCAGGGCTTGGCGCGCGGCCCCGGTCTGTTCGTCTTCGTCAGCCTGGCGATGCCCCGGCCCACGCTGCAGCGCCTGATCGAACAGGCGGAACGGGCCCGTGCCTCGGTCATCCTGCGCGGCTTCGCCAACGGCTCGCTGCGCGAGACCGTGGCCCAGGTTCAGCCTCTGATCGGCCAGCGCCAGGTCGCGGTACAGATCGATCCGCAGGCCTTCGACCGCTTCGCGATCTCGCGCGTGCCCAGCTTCGTGCTGGTACGCGATGGCACGCGCCCGGTTTCCTGCGCCGCCGGCAGCTGCGCGCCGCCGGAGGCCTTTCTGCGCACGGCCGGGGATGTGAGCCTGGACTATGCGCTCGACCACATGCAGCGCGCCGCCCCGGCCTTCCGCGCCGATGCGGCCCCGTTCCTGGCCCGGCTGCGGAACTAGGAGACCGGCATGCGTACCGCTCTTGCATTGCTGCTGCGCCGGATCATCGTCGGTCTCACGCTGGCCAGCTTCCTCGCCATGCAAACGGCTGCCGTGGCTGGTCCGCACGAAGAAGGCACAGCCACCGGGCAGGCAGCCAACCCGGTGGTCCGGGGAACCATCACCACGCCCAGCGCTTCGTCCGTGGTGCCGGGTTACACCACGGCACCGCCCGAGCGCCTCTACTATGGTCAGCCCAATCTCTCGGGTCAGACCAGTGCTCAGCTCGCAGCCTGCGCGCTCACCCCCAACGACCCCGTCTGCCAGGCGCTGATCGGCGCCCGGGCATCGGCCAATACCCCGCGCGAGCCCGTCTCGCCCTACGACCCGGCCGTGCTGGGCGCGCGGCGCATCGCGGCCAACCCGTCGACGCAGTTGGAAGACATCGCGAGCTACTACAGTGGGTGTCAGGTCGATACCGTGGCCACCCCGGCAACGGAGAGCCGCGTGTGCCGGCAATACAGCGGCGCCACGACGCAATCCTGCGCGCGCACCCTGTCGGTGTCGATCTCGCGCACGAGCAGTTGCTCGCCGGGCGAGTGGTTCGTCCAGGCGGCCTCGGGCAGCACCGGCCTGTCCGTGCAGTGCAAACCGGATCAGCCCGCCTCCCAGCAACGCATGCGGGTCACCAGCGCGGGAGCGCCGGTGGCCTTCTTCGACGTCGACATGACCACTGCGTACGTGTTCCCGCAGATGGTCGCTCAAGTGCCGGGCGGCGACTGGTGGGGTGGTGGCGCCAACGGTGTCTGGGTCGCCAACAACCGGTGCAACGGCGACGACTGTCGCCTGACCGGCTTCATCGCCCAGCAATACCGGCAGATCTGCACCGGGAGCGGCGGGGACGCGGGCGACTGGACCTGCACCACCGAGCGGCCCTTCCTGGAGGTGTACGGCGCCTGCCCCGCCGGGACGCAAAGCGGCGACAACATCGGCAACACGACCGGCACTGGCGGCGATGTCGGCGACATCCAGACCACCTATCTGGAAGAAGGTCGCTGCTACGCGCCCAGCACCGATCCCGGCGATGCGCCGGGCCAGGACGTCACAGGTACGTACTCGGCCACCTACTGGCGGTTGAGCGGCGAGCGGCCCGTAGTGGGGTTCCGGCTGAACCCCAAGTACGGGTACATCCCCCAGATGACGCTGGCCTACGAGCGTCCCCACACGACCGTCACCGAAACGGATCAATGGGACGATCAATGCCAAGCACGTCAAGGCGATGGCCGCTGCGCGGTCACCGGCGCTGCGCGCTGCGTCGACGGGCCGGCGACCAAGCAGATCGACGGCGCGCCGGTCACCCGGGCCTGCTGGCGCTACGAAACAGCCATGTCGTGCCAGTACGGCGCACCCACCGACGAATGCGCGCCGCTGGCCGCAGCGGGCTGCACGCCGGCGGGCACGACCTGCAGGCAAGCCAACCCCGCCACCGGCGCCTGCGAGATCACCGAGAACCGCTACACCTGCCCGGTGGCGCCGGGCTCGGCGGTGACGACCAGCAACTGCCCGACCAACGTCTTTTGCATCGCGGGCAGTTGCTTCAACACGACGTACACGAACGATGCCGACTTCGCCCGGTCCATGTCGTTCCTCGAAGCCGGACGCGAGGCCGGCGTCTACCTCGACACCGACAACCTGCAGGTGTTCAAGGGCGAGGCCAACAGCTGCCGCGACCGCCTGCTGAAGAACTGCTGCTACGCCGACTCGGCCGGCTCGGGCATGAGCAACCAGAGCGTCTACGGCGTCGGCTCGCGGCTGGTCTACGACACGCTCATGAACGCCGGCAATCGCGAGTTCGTCTACCAGGGACTGACTGCCCTCCTGACTGGCGGGGGATTCTCCGGCAGCTTCACGAGCTATGGGGTCACCGTCGCTGTCAACGGCACGGCGCTGCCCGCGAGCTCCTCCGTGCTCTATGCCGGAGAAAGCGTCGTGGTGGCCTTCGATCCCTGGAGCCTGGTGATCGCGGTCGTCATCTACATCGTGATGTCGATGATGTCCTGCAACGAAGCAGAGGGCAAGCTCGCCATGAAGGAAGGCGCAAAGCTGTGCCACACGGTCGGCACCTATTGCTCTTCCTGCCTGCGGATCCTGGGCAAGTGCGTTTCATGCATCGAGCACACGACCACGAAGTGCTGCTTCAACTCGGTGCTGGCCCGGATCATCAACGAGCAGGGTCGGCTGCAGATCATGAAGTGGTGGGGCACCGCGGAGATGCCGGACTGCTCGGGCTTCACGATCGCCCAACTCCAGGCGCTGGATTTCTCGCGCATGGACCTCACCGAGTTCTATGCGTCCATCGTGCCCAAACTGCCCAACGTCAACGCGATCCAGGGCGGCAACGCAGGCCGTGCGAGCCACTGCTACTACGGGGAAGGGAGATGCCAATGAGAGCCCGCACGTACATTGCCGCTGCCGTCATGGCAGGCACGACGCTCTTTCTCCCTGTGGGGGCGCGCGCCGAGCCGGTCCGCACTCCGGTCCCCGACGCCCGTCCCGTCCTGCTGGCCGCCCTGCAGTCTGCCGACGGCACGGCCCACGGCGTTCTGATCGGAGAAATCGCGGACGCCATTACGAAGCGCTTCGAGGCCAGTTCGCCGATCTATATCGACGTCTCCACCGAGCGGCGATACCGCGAGCCGGGCTGCGGCCGCCTGAAGGTGCTCTTCTGGCAGGAGGGTGTCCGCCTGCCCGGGGCAAAGGCGCCGCGCAAGCAGACGATCGAGTTCGGCATCAACTACTGCGCCACGGGCCTGCCGCCCAAGTCGCTGCTCTGAGGGGAGGTCATGCACACGCGTCGCCCTTCACTTCTGGCCACTGCGGTGGTCTCAGTGGCCGCAATGGTGGTTGGCATCGCCTCTGCGCAGAACGCCGCTCCGCCCGCGCCCATTGGTGATTCCCTGCGCCCGTACTGGTCCGACCGCTGGCGCGGCTGGCACTTCTACGAGGACCCGCCTTCGGAAGAGCCGGTGCCTGCCGCCCGGCCCGCGCCGGCCATCCCGGCCCGGCCCTCCACACCGCCGCGTCCACCCGAGTTGGTGGAGTTCGAGCGCCTGCAGAAGACCCTCGAGGATCTGCGCAACATCGCGATCATGCGCCCGACCGAGGTCAATGTGCGGCGCTACATGGACCTCGAGATGCAGGTGGTGAACCGCGCCTCGTACTTCGCGGACGTGGCGCAGCGCGTGGCCTGGGCTACGCCGGAGCTCGATCCGACGCTGCAGGGTCGCCCGGTCAACGCGCAGGCGCTGGAGGTCTTCGATCAGCAACAGCGGGCTGACCGCTCTACGTCGGTGGCAGCGCTGGGCCGCGACCACGTGCTGTTCTTCTTCTACCGCTCGGACTGCCCCTACTGCCACGCGTTCGCGCCGACCTTGCAGGCCTTCCAGGCACGCCACGGCATCCAGGTGGTGGCCGTCAGCGTGGACGGCGGGCCGATGCCGGGCTTCCCGCGCGCCCGCCCCGACAACGGCATCGCCACCGCTCTGAAGGTGACCCAGGTACCGGCCGTGTTCCTGGCCCAGCCCTTCACTGGAAAGATCACGCCGATCGGCTTCGGCGTGTTGTCCGAGTCGCAACTGCTGGAGCGGATCGCCTCCGTCGCTTCACCAGGGGGCGAAGCAATGCTCCCCAGCGCCACTCAGCGCCTGGCTCTTCCATAGGAGGTCTCGATGTTCGCCTCACCCCGCACCGCCCATGCCCGCAAGGCGATCGCCACCGCCGTCGTCCTCTCGCTGTTGACGACCTCGATGCCCAGCCGCGCCGACCTCAACAGCGAGGTCAACGACATGTTCAACAACCTCGGGGCCATCGGGAACTACACGGCGCCCGGGGCGTTCCGGGGCCAGACCTACAACACCTACACCGGCGGCAGCCTGATGATGCGCTCGCCCAACAAGGTCTACCAGCTCGCGGCGATCCAGTTCCCGAGCGCCAAGGCGGGCTGCGGCGGGATCGACGTGTTCGGCGGCAGTTTCAGCCACATCTCGGCGCAGGAGTTCAAGAACATGCTGCGCAACATCACGGCGGCCCTGCCCGGCATCGCGTTCCAGCTTGCGCTGGAGGCGGTCTCGCCGCTGCTTGGCGGCCTCACCAAATGGGCCAAGGGTCTGGAGACCTGGATCAACAACGCCCGGATCAATTCCTGCGAGACGGCCAAGGCGATCGTCAGCACGGCGGCCGAGGCGGTAGGCTACAGCTCGCAGGAGACCTGTGCCGATCTCGCGATCGACATGGGCCTGGAGAGTGACCGGGACTCGGCGCGCAAGCGCTGCGGGACGGACCGTCCCAGCATCCTCTCGTCAGCGAGGTCGTCGGGCGACGCCAATGTGCGCAACAAGGCCCCTTTCGTCGGCAACCTGACCTGGAAGGCGCTGCAGTACACCGGCTCCTATCTGGATGATGCCGAACGCGAGCTGATCATGAGCATGGTCGGCACCATCATCTACTACCCGGAGGAGTCGAAGCGCGATCCGGAGCCCATCGCTCCGACGCTCACCTCCATCAGCCAGTTGCTCTACGGACAGGCCGCCGGCTCCGGCACCAACGTCATCCAGCACTTGCTGCGCTGCAACGACCACACGAATTGCGACGTGGTGTCGCTCAATACCAATTACAACCACGTCCCTTTCACGGCGAAGGTGGAGACGATGATGCGCTCGATCGCGGACAAGATCGCCATGCGCACGCCGATTCCCAACAATTCGGCCGAAGTCGGCTTCGTGAACCAGACCACCGAACCCGTCTACAAGATGCTCTCGGTGGGCACCAGCATCCCGGGATCGGGCCTGGCCGACAGCCTGATCGGCCAGTACCGCGACGTGATCGCCGCCGACTACGCCTATGTGTTCCTCGAACGCAATCTGCGCCTGGGCATGGCGGCCCTGTCCAAGGACTACACGCTGCAGCAGACCCAGCGCGACCAGGCCAACCAGGTGCGGCAGCGCGCGCAGGCCCTGCTGCTGCAGATCTCCCAGGAGAAGAACCTGCTGTACCAGAAGGTCGGCTCGTTCCGGGCGGTGGCAAGCCACTTGGAGCAACTGGAGCGCCAGCTGCGTTCCAGCATGCCTCAGCACGTCATGGACATGCTGGGCCAGCAGGCGGCCTACCTGTCGCGCTGACACCGATGGAACGACACGGCCATGTGGGAAATCTACGCCTACCAGAATGTCGACAGCCTGTTCGGCGTGTTCAACGCGGCCGCGGCGATCCATGCGTCCAGCGATTACGCCTCGGCCGTCGCGGCGGTCGCATTCTGCGGCTTCGTGGCCGCCCTGATCGCCTATGCGTTCGCGCCCGAGAAGCTGCAAGGCTGGAAGTGGCTGGCCTCGGTGGTATTGGTTTTCAGCATCCTGATCGTGCCCAAGGTGACCGTGGGCATCGTAGACAAGACGGGCGGCTCCGCCGTCAAGGTCGTCGACAACGTGCCGTTCGGCTTGGCACTGCTGGCCAGCCTAACCAGCACGATTGGCCATACGCTCACGGGACTCTTCGAGACAGCCTTCCAGGTCATCCCCGGCGCTGGAGCGCTACCGGCTGAGCTGTCCTACCAGCAGAACGGGCTGATGTTCGGCAACCGGCTGGTCCGGGAAACCGGCAACGTCGTGTTCCAGGACCCAGCGTTCCGCACGGACGTCGTGAACTTCATCCACAACTGCACGACCTATGACCTGATCGACGGCACGCTCGATCCGGCGACCTTCTCCACCTCCGATGACGTCTGGCCGCTGATGGCCTCCCCCAACCCGGCACGGTTCAGCACGCTCACGGGCGTGGGCGGTACCGTGGGCGTGGACACCTGTCCGAACGTGTACCTGAGCCTGAACGGGCGGCTGCCGGCGCAGCTCCAGCGCATCCAAGGGCGACTGGCCTTCCAGCTCAACCCGACGCTGCCCGGCACGGCCGCCGCGGCGGCGATCGCAGGGCAGATCCAGCAGGCCTATCTCAAGAACAGCATCGCCAACGCTTCGGCCACCGCCGCCGACATCATCCGCCAGAACGCCATGCTCAATGCCCTGGAGGACACGGGCAAGATTGTGGGCCAGAAGGTCAACGATCCGGCTGCCATGGTGCTGGCGGTCGGGCGGGCCCAGGCCGTGGCGCAGATGAACGCCTCGTGGCTCAACTACGGCAAGGTGGCCGAACAGGCGCTGCCGGTGTTCCGCAACGTGATCGAGGCGGTCACGTACGCCCTCTTTCCGCTATTCGTGCTGCTCCTCCTGCTGACCAGCGGGCGCGAGACGATGCTGGCCTTCAAGGGCTACGCGGCCATCCTGATCTGGATCCAGCTCTGGCCGCCGCTCTACGCGATCCTGAACTATATGGCGTCGATCTACGCGGCCTATGACCTAGCGGCTGCCGCCGATCTCGGCACCGGGACGAAGGCCCTGGCCCTGCAGACGGCCTCGGTCATCTACTCACGGGCACTGTCGGGCGAGGCCATCGTCGGCTATCTCGCGATCAGCATCCCCTTCATTGCCTGGGCCGCGCTCAAACGCATGGAGAACTTCGGAACGGCGCTGGTCGGAGGGTTGTCGGGTCTGCAGGCCATGCTGTCGGGTTCGACCTCGGCGTCGACGGTGGGCAACACATCGCTGGGAAATGTCTCCATGGATCAGATGCAGCTCGCGCCGAACCGGACTTCCGCCTTCATGGGCAGCTGGCAGCATGACCTGAGCGGCAACACCTTCTCGTCGAATGCGCTCACCGGCAGGACTGCGGTGAGCCTGCTGCGCAACCAGGGCTATGCCTCACGGGTGGTATCAATGCGGGTGTCCGAGCAGGATGTGCAGGACGCGAGCCGGCAAGTGGACGCGGCGCGCAGCGAGGCGATCGCGGCCAGCAGCGAGCGGTCGTCCGTGCTGGCGGAGGCCTTCACGAAGGGCATTGCCAAGCTGCGTTCATCGCGCAGCAGCACCGGCTCCACGTCAAGCAGCTTCGAGCAGTTCGGCGAGACACTCAACCGGCTGGATCAGATCAGCAAGAGTGTGGCGGACTCCACTGGACTATCACAGTCACAGGTGGCTCGCATTGCGATGGGGGCATCTGGGCACCTGGGGGTCAGCACGCCCATTGCCGGACTCGGCGGCAACGCCTCGGCCGACAAGAACTTTGTATCGGGCCTCTCTGCAGCCGAACAGAAAGTTCTGACCTCAATGAACAGTGAGCAACTCGCAGAGTTCAAGCAGTTTGGCGATCGAGCGTCCAGAGACAAGAGCTTCATGAGCGTGATCGCCAGTGACGCCCGCGAAGCACAGGATCTTTCAGCGCGGTTGGCGTCGACGACCGCCCGGTCGGAACGCGCTGACGCCAGCCTGTCGGAGCGAAGCGCCTTTGCGGAACGTGTCTCGACGGCCTATGAGCGAGGCGAGACCATTTCGATCGACATCGCCCAGGATCCGCACAACCTCGCCATGTTTACCCGCTACGCGGAACAGTATGGCGGCAGCAGCGCTTCCGCCCGCGTGTTGATGGAAGCGGAGTTGGCGCGGCAATCCCTGCGGCCCCAACAGGTGTTCTCGGATGGAACCGCAGTGCCTACGGCGTTCGGCGATCTCCAAGCCCAGCACCTGCGGAACGCCGGCGATCCCGCGCTCGCACCTGACCTCACAGGGCGCCACCACACCAACCAGGGTGAGGTGCGTCGCATCGATGGCGCCCCGACGTCCGCTCCATCAGTGGGAGCGTCTTCGCCCGTGCGAAGCGCGATCCGCGAGGAAGGCGAGCGCATCCGCGCGACCACATCCGCCGATCAGGGCGCGTTCGACCGCAAGGCACAAATCACGAAGACCCCTGATGGCACACTGGCGTCCGAGCGCTCCCTGATGCTGCAGACGGGCAAGCAGGTCAAGGAGGACGCTGCACCGCTCATCGAGGACGCGAAGCAAGCGGTCAAGGACGCGTTCAAGAAGTAGGCCCGTCAGATGTTCTTGTCAGCGTCGAGCATTCGATTTCCATGCTCGGGCCGAGGCGGCTTCATGAACTGCGGGTGGCCTTCGTCCCGCCAGTAGTTGGCTGCGAGATCCCGACCCGATGTGCCCATGCCAGGAATCGGCTCGATCTCTTCCTCCGTGCGCCAATGGCGGACCTTGGCTTGTGCGCGCGGCTTTCCAATCTGCGAAAGCCCGCCACCGATCGCACCGCCGAACAGCGCGCCCACGGCCATCATGACGATCTTCAGTCCCCAGTCGTCATGGCGCGCGGGCAGGTAGCCGAGACCGACGCCCAGCAGCAGGAAGAAGAGGAAGATGGCTTTTCGCATGGAAACCCTCACGGCAAAGTTTAAAGGGCCCGCGCCAAGCGTCAAACCCAACAGAGGCACCCCAACAGAGGCAGAGGGTCTTACTGAAATCGCCGCCTAAGGATTAGCGTACGCCCGGTCACTCGCACCGGCTATCTGCGTCTGATAGTCCCTTGCCCGATCGGACATGACTCGTTCACCGAGACCCATGTGCCTTGGCTCATCTTCAACGATCCGCCCACCGGCGCGTCGTGGCTCAACATGGTCGAACGCTTCTTCCGCGACATCTCCGAGAACCGCATTAAGCGAGCATTAAGCGCGCGATAAGCTTCACCAGCGTGGCCGAACTCGAACTGGCTATCGACCTGTACATCGCGCATCACAACGCGCATCCCCTGCCCTTCATCTGGACCGCCAGTGCCTCGGATATCTTGGCCAAGGTCACGCGGGCCAAGGCGGCACTCGCTGCGGCTGCGCGATAAGTACAGAACGGAGTGGCGCACCACACTAGACTTTAGTCCGAATCGAGCGAACGCGGCCCAGAAGTCCTTGATGGCTTCGCACCGCAGTTCGAGCGCACGCGCTTTGGCCGCATCCATCAGCGCCGCGCGCTGCGACGGCGACAGCTCGCACGAGGTCAGTTGGTCCGGTTCGGGTGCTCATCATCATGTCGGCGCCCTCGTCCGTCGACTGGCTGCTCATCTTCAGACTTGGTCTTTGGAGTCCTCGGGCTGGGGCTCTTGTCCGTACTTGTACTGCGACCAGGCGGAGAGCACCTTGCTGCCAAGCCTGCGAGCAACACCTTGCTTCCACGGGGCGTAGGCTTCTTCGGGGCCCCGTGCCAACGGCTGCTGCCTCGGACCGCGCCCATACAGATACCGGAAGCTCATGAACATCGGACGCCAGCGATCCGGATCGATGCGATGTTCGTTCGCGTCCATTAGAAGGCTGTCGTCAACGTGGACCGCGACGATGCGCAACTCCACCGCGACCGACGGTATTGCCATGCGCGCGTCGCCGACAGCGAATGGGCGAATGTGCGCGACCTCAGCTTCGAGTTGCACCGGACATTCCTGCACCGGATGCGGCACAACCTTCGCCGACCGACCCCGCGTAAGCCTGGCCGTCGCAAACTTGTCGGGCTCGTGACGATAGCCGAGAAGTCTCTTGTGCACCGGAACGGCCGAACTGCCCGTCGTGAGTGCGAGGCGATTGACGTAATCCGCCATGTAGTCTGATGGGAGATTCAACACGCAACCCTTCGAGCGCCGGAGATCTCCCACCGTTTTCGAACTGGCGTCCAGGCCCAACATACAGCTCTAACCCAGCCACCATGCCGACGACATCGGTGAGACATTGGTGCTGCCGTCCTCGTTCAGACTGCTGATGAGCACCACGGGAGTACCCCAGTAGTGAATGGCGGGTTCAATGCTTCGATGCATGAGTTCTCCGGTTGTGCAATCGCCCGGAAGTGATGGCGGCGGTGCGAGGTTGCGATTTTTCTCCGCCTGCATTCGGCCGCCTCGCCGTATTCGGACAGGTGATTCGACGCAGGCTGCGTCGCTCCCGAGATGCTGTTCATTGCAGCTTCGCCGCGCTCGGGCTTGTCTCCGAGTGGCCCGCCTCGGCCAGCAGCTTGAAGTTCCGACTCGGCGCACACGAGATGCGACGACCAGCGACAGGTTGGTCTGCTTGACGATCGCGTCGGTGACTCGGTCGGGCGGACGTCGCTGCCCTTAAGCAGCAGCATCCCCTGATCGCTGAACTGGGTCGAACTGCCAGGCGGGGCTTTCGACGATGCGCGGCCAGGTTGTGCACAGTCCACCGCCTTCCGGCTGCCGACCTCATATCAGACAAACCGCGTTTCGAGACACGTCGGGACCTATGCCGAACGTGCCACCGCGGGATAAGTGCAGAACAGAGTGGCGCACTGCACTAGTGTAGTGTTGCATTCTGTTTGGAACTTAAGCGGCCATTGGCGCGAATGACCTTCTGCAGGATATCGCGAGCGCTTTTGGTCCAGATGAACGGCTTGGGGTCTTTGTTGTGTTGAGCGAT
>Ga0187892_10007766_pt1 | contig 15086 bp, 9 predicted proteins | sample MA1701073metaG_FD_139345 | JGI IMG/M metagenome (GOLD analysis project Ga0187892, IMG submission 139345) | Bio-ooze microbial communities from a basaltic lava cave in the Kipuka Kanohina Cave System on the Island of Hawaii, USA - MA170107-3 metaG ... | reverse complement strand
TGGGGTAAATGCATCAACTGTCACTACTATGGTAATGTCATCAGCTGGTCCAACTGGTAGAGAACCATCTGGAGTTGGGGTACACGTTACTGTTCCGCCAGATTCGTTACAGTCCCATCCGGTTCCTGTAGCACTTACGAATGTAACGCCAGCAGGTAGGGTGTCTGTTACTTCTACACTAGTAGCAACACTTGGACCGTTATTGATTACTTGTATTGTGTAAGTTAGTTCGTTACCACTGCCAGCAGTAACTGGGTCAGGACTGCCTGTCTTTGTTATGGATAGGTCAGCTGATGTTTCGACATCTGTATCCTCGCTACCTGAATTGTTGCTAGGATCGTTATCGTTATCTCCTGTTACCTCTACATTGTTTGTTATGATGCTATCTGGTGTATCTTCCTTAACAGTTACCTCTATGGTGATGTCAGGAGCTTGGCCAACTGGTAGGGTATCCCTTGTACATGTTACTACTCCTCCAGATTCACTGCAGTCCCATCCATCTCCTGTAGCGTTTAGGAACTCGACCTCAGGAGGCAGTGTATCTTCTACCTTCACGTTTGTGGCAGTGCTTGGGCCGTTGTTAGTTACCATGACGGTGTAGTTGAATCCACTGCCAGCATCTACTGGGTCTTGGTCATCGTCCTTTGTCACTTCTAGGTCAGCTGATGCTTCTACTGTAGTCTCTTCATCATCAGAATTGTTACCTTCATCAGGGTCAGTTTCGTTGCCAGCTACGAATGCTGTGTTTTGTAGGTCGTCAGTCTGTGCAGGGTCGACATCTGCAGCTATGGTTAGTACAACTTGGGCTCCATTAGCCATGTCACCTATGGTGCAAGTTACATCCTGGCCAACTGCTGAGCATTCTGATGATGATAAGCCTTCGTTGAAGGTAAGGCCGGCTGGTAAGGTGTCTGTTACTGTTACACCGGTAGCAGCACTTGGGCCGTTGTTATCTACTGTCAAGGTGTAGAAGAGTGTGGTGCCAGCAAGAACTGGGTCTGAACCTTCATCACTCTTTGTTATGGCTAGGTCTGCTTCTACCTCTCCCGCTACGACATCCAAGTCATGACAATTAAATTCCGAGTCGTCATCATCGTCATCGTTGTCTCTGGAATTACTTGCACTAATACACAGAACCGTATCACCGGTGATTGATGGAGCGTCTATCAAAAATTCAAGAGTCATAGTTTCGCCAGGGCCAAGATCATTACTGTTAGAGCCAGTTCCATGGATACCCAGATAACTGAAGATGCTACCTGAAAATGTATTATCTATATCCCATTTCGAACCATCAACAAAACCACTAATTGATACTGAAGACTCGCTTATCTGTCCCCAACGCTCACTGGAATTAAAGGGAAAAGTTCCAACATGAAATATGAACACGTTTACGTTACCTATATCATCAGCACTCCCTGGCTGTGGAGTATGTGTATTTTTTAAGGTAATAGTGAAAGGGACGTCTGTTGCACCAGCTGTCACCTCTTCTGGATCCAAGGAGAATTCAAAAACAGTATGACCAAAGACTTCAGCTGGCACATTCAAAAGCAAAACTGAGGACAATACTGCAGGCAAGAGAAATGACAGAATCTTTCTATGCATGTCTCAAATCCCGATCCAAATTGATAACATGAGTTAAGAACAAGTATTCCAAACCAATACCCAGCAACGAGTATCCTGCGTAGTAACTCCTAACTATTCCACTACAGTGGCCCAAGGTGTTTTATATCAAACTGGGATTTATAATAAGATTCTGATACACATATTCTAGATCTATAGTAAAAATTTATATGATTTTCTAGTTCTGATAATAATTGTTATTATTAGGTAACATGTGATATAGGTTTCAACACGTGTTTGAGCGTCAGTGCAGCAGGTAATTGTAGCTAAATGTATTCAATGTTGAAGATAATACGTTGATGCTTCATGTGCATTAACCAAAAAGTTCGACCTGCCATCAAACTCTAATTTCCGAAGAATTTATTGCCTTGACGTTAGATTCTGCAAATTATGTACCAAAATAAGCGTAGTGCTTATCTATAAACGAAGTTCCTAAACAATTGTGCAAAAAACAAAAATTCCAATCAATCTTGTCTATGCTCACTTTATCTTCGTTGACATCGTAGGACTTACTGGCCCGATCGGAGTTAAGGAGCAGATCGATAAGATCAAGGAACTCAATACTGTAATGAACTCATGTGAAATAATCCAGAAAACAGAACCGAGCTCCATGCTTGTTTTGCCTGCCGGAGACGGCATATGTGTTGGTTTTCTCTTGGGTCCAGAACTTCCCTTGATGCTTGCTTTGGAGCTTAACCAGAAACTCAAGGAGTACAATAAGAACAAGTCTCGAGAAGAAGTTTTGAAGATACGTGTTGGGATGAATGATGGACCAGTTTACTTGGTTCAGGATGTTATGGGCAACCAGAACATATGGGGTCCTGGAATAATTATAGCCAGAAGGGTGATGGATGTTGGTGACGAAGGTCATATTCTTGTTTCTCAAAGGATGGCGGAGATGTTGCGTGAACTTTCTGATGAATACAAAACATTGATCAAGCCATTGCATGATTATACTTTCAAGCATGGCCTGACCATGCTCCTATATTCTATATACGGAGACGGTATAGGCAACCCAACTACGCCAACAAAGAACCTGAGCCAGCGAAGCAAGATGGCGGAGGTGCTGCAACAGCTCAGACTTTATACGGTATACAACAGGGTCGATGTTTCTCTTGAGGTTAAGGATCCTAAAACTATGAAGGTGCACCATAAAAGGGTCTATTATGTAGGTTGCACATCGAACGAGCCTATAGAGACGGTATTACATGGCATAGCAACAGATGTGCCCAAATCACTCAATGATCTAAACATAAGAACTACTGACGAAAGTGGAAGAGAACTGAAAATAACAAGCGTAAACTTCGACAAACCCTTCCAGAAGGAGTTCACTACCACATTCATCAAGCCTATCTACAAAGGAGAAAAAGACAGGCACTATACGCTTGAATACGATGTAGAGGAGCCCGAACGCTATTTTGAAAACTACTTTGCCGTTAACTGCAAGCAGTATGACATGTCGCTCATTTATAACCCAGCGGCTGATCTGAAGCCGACGGTTTACGATGTCAATGTAGAGAAGGATGCCAGAACAAAATCTGCAAAACAGCCCAAAATAACAAAGTTTGGGGATCATTTGCTGAGAGCTACGTGGACAAGGAAAGCTGTGGTACAAGGCCAAGCATTTAGGATAGAATGGTAGGAGGCTTGGATTTTGAAAGAAACCAGAATTGTTTGTCATTCTTGTTATTTGCCATTTTCCGCAAAGGAGAGTTTAATTATTAAATGGGGAATAGAGGCATGATGTCACAAACAGAAGAGCTAACTTATGCATATTTCTTCTTCACTGATATCGTGGGGCTTTCCGATCCAAGGATACCGACCAAAAGACAGATCAAGAAGATCGAAGGTCTCACAAGTCTGATAACTTCATGCGAGGCCTTCAAGAAAACCGAGCCAGGTTTGATGCTGTATTTGCCAACAGGTGATGGTATGGCTATTGGGTTTCTGTCTGGCCCGGAACTTCCCTTGATGCTGGCAGTAGAGCTGCATAAGAAACTTAGAGACTACAACATGGGCAAGTTTCCAGAGGAAATACTGAGGGTACGGATTGGGATCAATGATGGACCAGTTTACATTGTCAAAGGCATGTCAGGCAGTAATAACCTGTGGGGACCCGGTATTTTGCTTGCTAGAAGTATAATGGATATGGGCGACGATGACCATATACTTCTCTCTCCGCAGACTGCAGAAGCACTGCGAGAACTGCCTGAGTACAAAGACCTGATAAAGCCTGTGCATGATTACAAAATGAAAGATGGAAAGTCGATTTTGATATATTCTGTATATGGAGATGGTGTAGGTAATCCGCACAGACCAAAGAAGGCTCTTTATCAAAGAAGAATGATGAAGAAATACCTAGAAAAAATCAAGGATACAATAGCGCATAGAAATATTGAAGTTACGCTCACTATAACTGACCCCAAAAAAATGCTTCTCCATTATAAGGGATTATACAACATAGAGAACATCTCCCGTGAACCCCTGCAGACTGTTCACCATGGTATAACAACTCATGTTCGCAAGTCATTTGATGACATGCGCCTTAGAATTTCAGATGAATCTGGAAGAGAACTGAAGATAACAAGCATAAACCTAGACACGCCGTTTCAGAAGGAATTCACTACGATGTTCAATACCCCAGTGCTTAATGGTGAGAAGAATCGTAGCTACACGCTGGAATATGACGCAGAAGAACCCAAACGATACTCTGAAAGTTATACTGTAAATTGCAGCAAGTATACCATGTCGCTCATTTATCCATCTAATACACACTTTAAGCCTGTTGTTTACGATGTGAAGAAGGGTAAGAAGGCAAGGTCGAAAACCCAACCCATAATTAAGAAATTGGAAAATGGTCTTACACGAGCTTTATGGAGTAAGAGCAACATAACAGAAGAAGCGTTTAGACTAGAATGGTAATCTGTTTTATCGTTTTAGCATAGTTAAAATCCTTCTTAGTTCTTGCTAACGCTGCGCCGAAGGGTCCATGGACGAGGAGCCGGGGTTTCGGTATTACTAATACCAAACGGAGTCTCCTAGCATGGTAGGGAGCAGGCCTGCTAAGCTACGTTTGTGCAGAAAGTCTGTTGCCTTATGGGCATCGTGGGTTCAAATCCCACCCCCGGCGCTTTCAAAAATTAGCAGAGCGTTTGCTCTCATCTGATCCGAGGCATGGAAACTCGTTAAAATTACATATATTATGGAAGATTGTTTCAAAATTTACATAATATCCACACCATAACATGTAGCGACAAGTGCCATATCGCAACGTGAGTGTCCGTAAAATATTGAGAGATTCATCTTGTCCATAAGATCTCATATAGTTATCTACATGATCTATATTTTATAGATCTTAATTATAAGATTCACAAAGATTAAAGGATGCATATATCCATCTAGGCAGATACTATGATAAAACTGGTGATCTTTGATGCAAGCGGAACGTTGCTTAATGACTTTATGGTTACATGGAAAGCAGTTTCCAAAATACTTCAGCATTTTGGCAAACAGACAGATGACCCAGAAACATTCAGAAGGAATTTCAGATTACCATATTTGAATTATTATATCGACAAGGGTATAACACATGATACGGCTAAATTAGAGGTCCCATCCCTATATGCAAGATTCTATCTAGACTTGATAGATGAAGTAAAGCCTTTCCCAGAAGTCAGGCAAGTCTTAGAAAGTCTCAGTAATATGTCAATCAAACTTGCAGTCGCATCACAGACACCAAAAGAAGCACTTGCAGAGCTGCTAAACGAACCAAGTATTAACAAGAAATTCAGCGTCATGTTGGGATTAGGCGATTACCAAGAACCCAAACCGTCACCTGAATCAGTTTTGTTAGTTTTGAACAAACTAGGCGTCAATCCTACTGAAGCAATCTATGTTGGAGATATGGCAGAGGATATCATTCTTGCCAAAAAGGCCGGCGTGATGCCAGTTGCAATATACAGGAATGGGATGTCGTATCATACCAGATCCTACCTTGAAAAGGAAGGTCCGGCGTTTATAATCACCGACCTTACAGAGTTAACCCAGATTCTTGCCAAGAATGCCTAGATGTCGCTGTTGTGTCTTAATGGAGTAGTTTTATCATAATATCTAGAAGGAGAAAAAAGTTCATGACTAGTCTTACCATCAATAATAATTTCTGAGATCATCCTTCCTGCGAGGAAGCCAAAACCCAACCCATGCCCTGAATACCCTGCCGAAACAAGAAGGTTCCCTTCATCGAGTACAGGGCCTACAAGTGGTAGATGATCCCTTGTGAAACCCATTACGCCAGACCATCTATACTCAACCCTAAATCTTAATGACATCTGAGCAAGGAGTTTCTCCAGACTTTTCTGGATCTTTTTGGTTGTACCCAGTCTATACCCTTTCTCCCTTGCAAGATCGAGTTCTCTAAAACCTCCCACAAGCATTCTTCCATCGTGTGTCTGCCTCCAATACTCATGCCCATAGTTAGCGTAAAATACGCCTTTGAATCTTTTCTTTATAGGGCTTGTGGCGAGCATCTGTCCCCTAACTGGCATTATCTTGTCTTTGAAATATCTATGAAGCATCGGCGTATACGCATTTGTAGCCAGAACCACAAAATCAGAATTTACTGTAGCATGATCAGTCATGATCCTGAAGCCACCCTTTTGTCGAGTAATTCGTTTGACTCCGGTTTTTTCAAATATACGTGTCCCACTGTCCTTTGCCTTTCCCACTAGCGCTTCAACAAGCCTAACTGGATTAACTTCACCATCCTTTGCATTATAGGCCGCACCACTAGAATTCTTGCTCGAAAGAATCGCATTCATTTCTCCTTCACTCAGCAATTTGTAGCTGAATCCGTCCTTCTTTAGTAAATTCACACTTTCATAAAGATCCTGCATTTCCTTATCGCTAGTGGCTACAAGGTAACTGCCTGATCGTACATGGTCGCAATCATCATCGTTGAAAACATACTTTTCTAGTAGAACATGATTCAATTGTGTGGCTTCCCAGATCGCCCTTGCTTTTTCATGTCCGTAACGTTCAATCGCCCTACTGTAATAGTCTGAAGTACCAGTCAAGATGAACCCAGCATTTCTTCCAGAGGCCTGGCTCGCTACTGCTTCCTTTTCAAGTAAGACAACACTGCATTTATTTGATAACCAATAACATACAGATGCGCCTGTAATTCCAGCGCCTATTACTGCAACATCTGCATGCAAATTATGTTTAAGAACGGGAAAACTACTTTTCTTCCCGACAAGCCAGTAGGGCTTCATGGTCAACCCGCTTACTTGTACATGTTCTGCCTTAAGATTGTCTTTATGTCATGAATTATTGCCAAAATATTGTCAGCATCGGTAGCATCTGGCTGCATCTCTAGGTATTTGGTAAGATCGGAAAGTGCGTTTGAGTAGAGTTTCTTGTAGTAAAAGATCATGCCGCGATCCCTGAACTCTTCTGCAATTTCTGGGTTTATTGCAAGTACCATTTCGGTCGCCATGAGTGCCTTCTCATAATCGTAGGAATAAACGAACGCGTCCTTCAAGTTGCGTAGCATCCTGATGAGTATCTGCTCGTTGGTAACTGTGTTTAGGAACCTTTTCTCGAACCTTACCTGACCATTGTAAAGCTGATCAAGCAGTACCTGATAATCCTCATATGCAAGTATTCTGCCCTTGCTGAACGGATCCAAGACTATCTCCAGATCATTGTCAGCATACTTGATCAGAAAATGCCCTGGAAATCCAACTCCATACAACTTGAACTGCACTCTCCTTGCAAGCTCTATGTACAGAACGGAGAGTGTAATTGGTATGCCACTTCTGCGTGCAATAACATCGTTAAGGTAGCTGTTTCTCGGATCGTAGTAATCCTCCATGTTGCCAGCGAAGCCCTGCTTTTCAAACATGTATTCGTTCATGGCGTTGATTATCTCCGTTGGTCTCTTCCTGCGATTAATGATATTTTTCAGATCAGAAGCCATAGAGTCTATTATCTGCAGCTGTGCATCTATATCAAGCGGCAGATACTGCAGTATCTTGGCAATCATAAATGCTGTCTTGTCAAGTGCAAGATCTCCATTCTTGACATAATCTTTCCACTGCGATAGTTTGGATAGAGACTCCAACTCTGTTCATAACAATATGGAAAGTGATTGCCTTAATAATGTATTTTTGGTCCCATCAGAACTGATGGTCTGGACAGTTAAAGACTATTTCCGTATCACCCAGATCTGACAGTATTTCCCTACGAAATGTTCTGTCATAACAGGGGGTCAAGCACAAGTATATTTCATGTATGTAACATCCATGTACTGACTCTAGGATTTCTCAATAGATTTTGAGATAATATTAGCTTGATACGCCATCTGCTCATCTCTGCTGCTGCAATAACACTATTCTTTATGATACAGCCAGCTTATGGCTACCCTACCTTTATAGATCAAGCTGTGCCAGCAAAGTGGACTGATCTGTATTTTTCTATATGCATTAATAACATAGCTGATTCTAGGTATGAAAAACTATTCGAAAGAGCAATAGAGCAGTGGAAGACTGCATGGCCTAACTTCGACTATGTAATACACGAGAACCAAGATGGTTGTGATGTCGATGTCTCTATTACAAAGGATTCTGTCGGGCTTCCTAAAAAACAGCACACCCAAGGGACGACTGTTCTCGGCTACTGGCTAGGCAATCACATAACTAGTGCTGACATTACTATCCCTACTCAGACCAAGGAGGAGGTAAAGCAAGGAAATTACTGCTGTAAGGAACTCGCATACGAAATTTCTGAAAAGAAGTTCTATCTGATAGCACTGCACGAATTTGGCCATGCACTGGGATTGGCCCATGCAGAGGACGATGGTGAAGAGCCCTTCGACGTCATGACCGCGATGGGAGAAAACAACAGATACGTGGTATCTGCAGTTGCTGTTAATAGCCTGAACAGCATTTATGGAAAATCCGCAAAGGCAAGTGATCATCCAGTCACAGTAGTACCTTCTGTCACTGTGGAGATGGAAATGGACAAAGATGCCTACGTATTCGACGATTCGGTAAAAGTTACTGGTAAAGTTTCAAAGGCAGGAGCATCTGGCAAAATCATGTTACTTAAACTCCTGGATGGATCTCCTTCCATGTCTCTAAACACACTCGCAGATTTCACGCCAAACAAGGATGGTTCTTTTGCAGTCGATATGGATCTGAAAACAGATCAAAGTGGTGAATGGATGCTGCTGGTACAGTACCTGGGAGTATCAAAGAGTATGTTGTTTGATGTCGAAGAAATACCGTACAAAGCTTTCGCACAGACAGATAAGACAAGTTATTCCATAGGTGATAGAGTAAAGATCGATGGTAATGTAACAAGATACGGAGATAAGGTTTCCATAGACGTAATCAACCCTAGCGGTATCAATTTTGCCCATACAGTTGCTCCCATATTGTCGAAAAAATTCAACACAGAATTTATCCTGTCTGAATCAAAGTTCACCACTGAAGGACAGTGGACTATTCGCCTAACATATGCAGATAGGATTGACATGTATACTTTCAACGTTGTAAAGCCAGTTCAACAACAGCTCAAACAGGTTGATGACCTTACTGATCAAGGTATAAAGGCAAAGACAGTCAATGTCCAAGCCAAACGTATTGGAGATCTGGTCATTATACGTGTGAAAAATATCGATCATGCCAAGTTAGATGCTTATGGGTTCAAGGTATCTATGCCTGATTCAACGGTAAAGGCTTTCAAGGCACCTAGAGAGTGGAGCAAGATGAACATATTGTTTGACGGATCAACAGTTTCAGCTTTATTTGATTCTCATATGGACAAAGCATACTTCCTTCTCAAGGTCGATGGGTTAAAACCGAGAATGAACTGGCTACTGCATGATCTTCAGAAGAACACTCTTGCAGAAGGTTCGATTATCATACTGTGAAGTAGTGTGATATTGCTAACGCAGACCATGCTTGCCTAGGAACGGCAGGATCTCCTTCATCAGAATGGATTCATGATCACCCTTCGTTTCAAACGAAATCATCAGAAGGGAATGATCGCCCAACGGTATACTTACCATAACCACTTTTTCATACAAGGTCATAGAGTAAATTATTTTACCTAGACTAGACTGCATTACTTTTCTAGAGCCCATTCTTATCGATGCCTGGAGAATTGAGGACATGGCTTGTTCCCTTGATAACAACGGAACCAATCCCTTTCTATATTCGGACATAGCCATCTTCCCGAATTTATCAACAACACCAGCGAATCTAATATTCTTGTTCAATTCAAGGATTTGGGTGCAAAAATCCTCGGGAGGTTTAATCATATGCTTAAGATAAAGCGCATATAGATAATAGTTTCTGACAAAACCCAACCCGGCAACTGCATACATTAATGAAAAACAAGGCGAACTAACGGATTTTGCCACATTTCCATATAATGACCTTGATGTATGCCCAGACTCGTATTGGAAATCTTTGCTTTCTTTATATAGAACTCCCGAGGGTACAGGTTTTGCATCCGTGCGCGGGTTTGCGCATACGGGCTTTTCACGAGCGAACATAGATTTGTTGTATGTATTGGAAACGGATATGACTATTTCAAGTTCGCCCAGATCCGCACTAAATACAGATTTCGCATGTTCTTTCGATTAGAGAACCCTGATTATTTTTTGCAGGGATTCGATCGTCAAGGGCGACGGATCTAGCGCGCTCTTCCACACAAACGCCTGTACGGTATACCTGCCTTCAAAGTCTGGCGTCCATGACTGTGCAACACTAGCTGTTTGCTTTGCATTCAAGGTGCTCTCGAACCATGACAGCATGACAACAACACCGTCAGAGTCCTTCACCTGCACAATGAAAGCAAATTCCTGCTGTATGCTCAGTGTATTGGTTAGCTTTGATTTCACCAGCACCTGTTCGCCAACTCCAAGCGAGTCCTTCTCTGAACCAGCAATGTCAACAAACGAGACCCTCTCAGCATCGACCTTGGAAACCGTCTTTGGGGGTTCTGGACTGGGCTCTGGTTGTGGTGTAGGTATTGGAACTCCCTCTACAAGTATAACAGATGAAATAGTTTTGTTGAGGTAGGTAGCCATGATAGTGTAGTTCCCAGCAACAGCAAGATCGCCTTTCAACGGAAATGAATGTGAAAACTTGCCATCCTCTAAGAGTTTGATCTGTCCTAAGGTGAACAGTGCATCGATAGGATTGAAAACCTGCATTACTACATCTTCCATCAGCACAGGATGTGCAGAACCTGTTACCTTTACTGTATCTCCTAGCTTGTACTTTTGTTTGTCAGTAGACATTGATAGATCCACTGTGATTGGAGCCTGAACATCTTCAGCAACAATTATCCTTCCCGTCATCCATGAATGTATCTTGCAAAAGTAAGGATATTCGCCAATATCTTCGAATAAATGACTATAAGCAGTATTGGATCTGATCATCCCCGAATCAAACTCCGTTCCAGCGTCAGATCCACCTTTTTGTCCGTAGATGACAGTATGTGCTGTAACGTCATTGTTGCTCCAGACAACCTCGACCCCTTTCTTTATCGTTATCTCCTCTGGATCGAAAAACCTGCCGTTATTCGAATTTGATGATCCAATTGTTATACCAACATCTACCACTAACAGTTCCTGAGCTAGAACTGTAAAGTTCGTAAGTGAATTATTGCCCTGATAACTCACCCTGGCAGTCCATATGCCTTCTTCGAGCAAGCTGCCCTCGAGTTTGAACGTGTAGGAAAAAGTTCCGTCTGGCTTTGGTGTAAAATTGGCTTCCAAGAATACCCTGTTCTTCGAAGTCAGTATCTTGACCGAGCCCTTTGCTCCTTCCGCATATGATGGAACCTTGCCCGTAATGGATACATTACTCCCGTATACATAAGTAGCCTTGTCAGATGTAACGCTCAGACCCTGCTGACCGCTAACGCTAGCACTAGAAAGTAACAGCGATATTGCAATCGTTACTGCAAGCAGGGCTGAGAAAACACGCATCACAATTCATTCAAAGATCGGGTATTTATTTTATGAGAACGTGTTTGGTTTCACTCTTGTAGCAACAGAGCTGATCCACGGACTTTTAATAAACCTAGGATCAGAATGGAAGCTTAGCGATAGAACTCTCAGCTTCTCAAATACGAACTCTGTAAACCTTAACGCCAGAATTCTCGAAAACTGGCTGGAAATGCTCCAAACCTTCACCGTTGAAGAATAACAACTTGGTGAATATGCTATCTCTAACTTCCTCGGTCATGAAAAGTACGTACTGCCAGTCAGGAGATGCCCAGAGCAACCCCTTAACTGTGTTATCAGAACCATAATCTACTCTCTTCTCATTCCCTAGGCGATCAAAGTAGACTAATTGACCGAAGGTTTGGTTTGCGCCTTGCGCTGATACGCCTAGGAAAGCTACTGGCTCATCATTCCTGCGTTCAATCGATATCTTTCCATTGTCATACAGTAACGTTCCATCAGCACCCTCATCAGTCAAATTAAGGATGTCATAACCAGTGCCTTTGCCAGATCCTGATTCAAAATCGTAAGAACCATAATAGCTCATCCAGTAATAAGTTCCTATCATATCGCTGCTGGCTATGATATAAGTTTCGTTAACATTAGTACAAGCATCATCTGGAAGTATATTGTTATACTTCTTTGCAGCTGTTTGACATTTCGCTGGATCTATAGAAGCATACTTTCTTATCAAATCCACAGATTCATCTTCACTGCTCGTGGTAAGAATGCGACCCATATCGATCATTCTCATATCATGGCCATATGGAATACAGCTAACACAATGAGCACCATCTGTATGAACTTTCAATCCAGTGAAAGCTGCTAGCATGTGACCGTGATGCCACCAATTCAATATCAGAGAATTCTTATCAGCGTTATCCTTTAGCCAAGTCATGGCTTCAAGCCATTGTGGAGATGTCTCAGACCTTTCACCTACTGGATATGCGTAATTCACATTATCCGCTGCCAGAAGCAGAATTCCAAAAATAATCAAAGCGTATACCTGAGGAGCCAATCCCGTACCTTTCTTACTCTTCAAGTGTTCAACTATGTTGCCAACGACAAGACCTGACGCAACTGCTACAGCCATCGTAAGCATAAGCGAGAATCTCTCTCCAGCAGTTATCAGGAACAATGAAACTATCACCCAGAAGAACACAAAGTATTCGAAAGCAGTAATTTCCTTTCTCTTGATGGATTTGAAAAACATCACTCCTAGAATACCTATTCCTCCAATTATAATGGGGGCGCTGCCTACCTTCCATAGAATTGTCTGATATCCTGCTGATGAGAATTGAATAGGCTGCAACTCCACGATGGATTGATTCACTATCGTGCCTTGCTGTCCGGACACGCCTGAAGATAGCATTACAAATACTATGGCCGAGCATATGACGCTTCCTGCTAGCAGACCTTTGACTCTTCCTAACGACAAACCAGCGACGCCACCCAACGATACTAGTAACAGTGCGAAAATAGAAAACACAACTGGACCTGCTTGTAGGAAATTTAGGCCGCTAATCATTTGTTGATGTAGCGGTATCGTGAAATATGGCCAAGTGTATGTAGAGATGGAAATCAGTTCTCCTATAACACCAATTAGAAGTACTGGCACGACAACATTTCTGCTCTCTCTAATTTTCTGGATTACAAATGCGAAACCTTTCTCACGTCGCAACAACTTGCCCTCGATCAACCTGAACAATGCCAGAACAGGTATGAAAAACAAAAATACAAAGAAGATGTACCAGCTAAAGTTCCAGTTCACACTGAACAACCAATAAGCTAGCAACGCAGGCGCTATGTAGGGAAGATATTTTGAAAGAGAAAGTGAAAAACCCTTGAATGTTTCGAAGTTTAGTCTATCGGCTTTCTTAATTGCGTAAAGCGTTGTCAAGATTGCCAAGAATGTATAAAACACGACTGGCGCATCACTGTCAGGATATCCTGCCAAGGATACGCCAACAAATTTCGGTGACATGACGGCAAATAACGCGGCAAGTAATCCTCCCCACCTGTTGGTAATCACCCTGCCGACAAAGTATGCGGGTACTGCTGCAAGTGAAGCGAAAACAGGAGTAAACAAACCAGAAAACTGCATCATAGTCATTCCGGAGAGGAAGGGTTGAGTTATAGCATGAAATATCGCTATCGTGTAAGACCAGCCCATATAGTAATCGGCAGGCCTACCTGGCGGAGAGTAACTAAGTATGTCCCACTTGGGCGGCTCAAAGTTGTTATTGTAGATCTCCTCAGCATGCCTGTAAAACCACCAAGAATCAGCACCGAGAAGACCCTGAAAGTCGGCAGAAATCCATCGCAAACCTATTGCAGCAAAGATAATGCCAGCCAAAATGAAGTATTGGGCATATTTAAGTGCGAAATTCTGATGCGAACTATCTTGCTTGCTGGATTTTACAACTGTCTTCTTCCCTCTTGTGTGCATAGTAACAAGAATCAACCAAAAGCCATTACCAATAATATTTTATGTAACACATGATATAGAGTACTAGTTACATACATTTTAAAATTATGAATTAGCCACAAATGTGCAGACTCCTTTCATGGAAACTTTTGAAACTTCATCTAATAGAGAAAATGAAAGACGCAGAACATCAAATGTAACCGCATGCATACCAGCATATAACCAAGAGAGGAGCATAGAAAAAATTGTTCGGGACACGCTGAAGTATGTTGAGCATGTCATAGTGATAGACGATGGCTCATTCGATAGAACTGCAGAGCTTGCAGAGCGAGCAGGCGCGTTGGTAATAAGGCATGCCATGAACATGGGTTACGGAGCTGCGATAAAATCAGGGTTCAAAATGGCTCTGAGGGATAGAGTAGATATTGTAGTAACACTCGATGCTGATCTACAGCACAACCCCGCGGACATACCATCTCTATTGACTCCAATACTTGACGGAAATGCTGAGATCGTAATCGGTTCGCGGACAGATCATGAGGACAACAAGATGCCCGTCTACAGGAGGGCTGGGGTGCGTTTCATTACGAAACTTGTGCAGTATAATGGTGTCCCAGTAAAGGATGCCCAGAGTGGATTTAGGGCGTATTCATTAAGGGCTTTGAGAACCATCCTTCCAAATCTAACGGACTCTGGTTATGGTCTGATCACGGAATCATTGACTGAAGCGAGTAGATACAAGTTGACTATTGTAGAAGTGCCAGTTGTAATAAGCTATGATACAGGGTTACCAACTTCCAAGAAACATCCACTTTCACATGGAGCGTCTGTAGTTTACTCAATACTGTATTATGTTGCCGAGCGCAGACCCTTGCTTTCTCTTGGTCTGCCTGGGTGTGTCTCGTTCACACTAGGATTGTGGTGGCTTTTTACGGTGCTAGACATCTTTAATAGGACTGGGCAGTTTGCCATTGGAACAGCAATATTTTCTATTGGTGCGATTGTTCTCGGTGTTCT
>Ga0187892_10007765_pt1 | contig 15086 bp, 17 predicted proteins | sample MA1701073metaG_FD_139345 | JGI IMG/M metagenome (GOLD analysis project Ga0187892, IMG submission 139345) | Bio-ooze microbial communities from a basaltic lava cave in the Kipuka Kanohina Cave System on the Island of Hawaii, USA - MA170107-3 metaG ... | reverse complement strand
TCGATGTTGTTCAAATAGGGCGGGCTGGTGATTACTGCATCCACGCTTTCATCAGGGATGTCAGTCATTCTTCGGGCATCGTCCTGGTGCACAGTTATGTTGGCCCAGGACCTACGGGCTTTCTCCAATAAGCCCGACTCAGAAAGCTGGCTCGCCTTCGACTGATTGGTACGCGCAGGCGCCTTTTCACTAGCTGAGGCGGGGGTATGGCTGGCTGATTTTTCCCTCGTGCTTATTGTTTCCGTTCCGCTTATGGGAAACCGTTCCAAATCCTTGAGCATTTTCCTGTACGTCTTCGAAAGCATCTTCCTGAACGGCGGGTTGGGGTGCTTCTTGATTTTCAGCACTGCGCCGTCCTTCCAGGCAAAAGAAGCGCGCATAGCCGCGCTGATAAGGCCTAGAAGCAGGAAGTCGCGGACTGCAAGGTCATCGTTGTCCAGTATGTGCCCGCGGAAGAAGTATATGTCCTCCAGCGCGTACTTGCTGAAGTAGCGCCGGACAAATTCAGGCACGCTCACGTGCAGTCCCTTCTGGTACCTGTGCGCCAGCAGGGCTTTCGCAGCTTCCTCGAGCTTCTGGATGTTATAGTCGCGGGTTTTCACTTTGCTTGCAAGCACGGAAGCAGGAAGGGTATCCATTCCTATGGCATCTATCCCTTTCTCCTTGCACGCTAACAATGTTGTACCGCTTCCGCAAAAGGGGTCCAGCACGACTTTCCCCTTTGTCATATTGAAATCATCAAGCATCTTGTGGACCAATTCCCGCGCAAAGCCCTCCTTGTAATAAAACCAATTATATACGGGCATCTTCTTGTTAGGGATGAACGTGACCAGTATTCCCAGCTCTGGTCGGGGCTCCAGGCGGTGTTTCATGTGAAGAGTTCCCACTTTAATGTTAAATACTCTTTACTTCTTATCGGATTAGGTGAAAGCTGTGGTAAAAGAACTGCAAGAATTTAGTAAGCGAGTCCTTGAGTTGAGCGCGGCCATAGAGAACGCACCCTACGTAATTTCTAGGGGCTACAAAGCTGCGGCAGCGGCAGGCCATAGCAACTGCGGCAGCGGCAGTGGAGGAAGCTGCGGCAGCGGCGGTGGCAGCAGCAGCGGTGGTGGCGGCGGTGGCGGCGGTGGCGGTGGTGGCGGCGGAGGCGGCGGTGGCGGCGGCAGGGCCATCCCGTACCGGGCGTAGCTTCCTTTCTTTTTAAGTTTATCGCCAGCCAATAGGGGCATGAAGGCGCTTGGAAGCCTCATGCTTACAGCTCTTTGGGAAGAGCCGCAACCATTCGTCCAGTTTACGGACGAGCCCAAAGTGCCGGGCTATCTGACTTTTCCTTCCGAATCCGCAAAGCGCAAGTATACAACATCCGAGTCGTTCGGCCAGGGCTTTGATACAGACCGCGCACGGGCAAGGCTTAAGTCGGTTGCAGAATTCCACGAGCGGCTCTGCCTCTACAATCCCCTTAAAGACAGGTTCACGGACGGCGTGGAGTACAGCGGCGGCGCTTTCGTAGACCCAGCAGCCTTTTTTTGCTACTCTGAAGAGCAGGTGCCGGAAAGGGGAAAAGCAATCGATGGTTTGCGCAGGGAAAAATACGCATGGTTCCCTGTGGCGGATATGCTTGGCGGAAGCGCCATGCTACCCGCCCAGCGGATATTCCTTAGCAACTTTTCCGATGAAGTCGCCATCTGCCGCGAGACCACAAGCAACGGCGCCGCATTTGGAGAGGCCGGAAGCGGCCGCGCTTTCGCTAACGGCCTGCTTGAGCTCATCGAGCGCGACGCCTGCATGCATGCGTACTTGTCTAAAAGGCCCCTGAGGCGCATAACGGGCATGCCCGACGGCATCGCTGAGCTTGAGGAATACCTGAGGCGTTATCGGCTAGAACCTTACATATTTGATGTCGACACCGGATTGGGGGTGCCTGCTGCAATGACCATAACCGTTGACATGACGGGCATCGGCCCTGCTATTACCGCCGGGTCAGGTGCCGACTTCACGTATGCAGGTGCAATCTGCCATTCAATATTCGAGTCTATACAGTGCAGGAGCCATGCCCGCTTTACAAAGGAAATGGAATTTCCAGCGGGAACATTTCCTGTTGAAGAGGGGATCACCGACCTGAGAAAGAGGATGTTCTACTGGTCCAATCCCGAACGCATAGCGGATCTGGGATTTTGGCTTGGCGGATCGCTTGGCGTGGAGTACGCAAGGATAGAAAGGGAGCTGTCGGTTCGTGACATTCTGGAAGCGCTGCAGGCAAAAGGCTTCCACGCTTACAAGGCCGATATCACGCTCCCGGAAATAAAAGCGGCTGGTTTTGAGGTCGTAAAGGTTATTGTGCCGGAGTTTCATCAGCTCTACCTCGATGAGAGGGCAAAGGCACTGTACAGCGCCTATCACGGCGCAATACCGGACGACAATCACCTGAAGCCTCACCCGCTGACTTAGGTGAAGCGATGCTAGATGAAACAAGGGATTTTTATCGCAAGACAAAGCTGGACAAGGCCCTTGGGCCTCCAGGCGAGGAAGCACCGATCACATGGACGAAGGTATTCTACAAGTCCTACCCGAGGCTTCCCAAGATTGCACTTCCCAAGGCCATGCCTGATGGGCAGTTTGGCGAACTCCTGGAAAGCCGCCAATCATGGAGGGATTTCTCGAAAGAGCCTGTAAGCCTTGAGGAGCTTGCGCCCGTGCTCCTCTCCTGCCGGATTGTGGACAGGGAGCGCCAGCCTGAGAGGAGGACCTATCCATCGGCGGGGGCGCGCTTTCCTGTGGAAATTTACCTTGCAGCATTCAACGTGAATGGTCTGGATGGAGGGGCCTATCATTACAATATTGCTGATGAGTCGCTTGAGCTTTTGTGGAAAAAAGATTTGAGGCCTTACGAGAAGGAACTCGCATCGCCCTTCCTGGCAAATACCGCTGCAGCGCTTATGCTTACTTCGGTGATGGCAAGATCGGAAGTAAAGTATGGCCACAAGGCCTATCCGTATTCGCTAATCGAGGCGGGCCACATGGGGCAGAACATACAGCTTGCATGCACAAAATACGGGCTCGGCTGCTGCCCTATCGGCGGCTACGTCAACGACATGGTGTCAAAAATCCTTGACCTGACAGATGAAGAAATACCTATTTATGTTCTTGGCATTGGAAAGCCATGTAGGGATTCCCATGCAAATCCACCTGATAAGGGATGACAGCGGAAGGACGCTTGCACGAATTCACGATTTTACGGACAAGCCGGCCTCGGCAAAGGCCCTTGCCGCCGCAACCCCTTACAGCCAGCGCTGCGGCTACGCCGGCTTTAGGGAAAGGGAAAGCTTGGAGGCTCACCTGAAGTACTTTTCGGGAGAGAGCAATGCAAAGCACAAAATCGTCGTGAAGGAATTGTTAGTTGAAATCACTCCTGCGCTGAACGCCTGCTTTTCCGTTGTCAGGGCGAAGGCCATGGACATTTTCGTGTTCCCAAGTGCAAACAGCTTTGTGAAGGAAAAGATGTCCGGAGTAGGCGGATATTGCTTCTGGAAAAACCTTATCCATATTTACCTCAATCCGGCAAAAGGCTGGCAAAGCGCATTGCGCAAGGCCATTGCCCACGAATTTGCGCATGCATTCTCACTAAATTATTTAACAAGGAGGACCCTGCTGGACGACTTCGTTCAGGAGGGCGTGGCTCAGCAATTCCAGGAGAAGGTGATAGGCGAGGGGCCCGAGCCATGGGCAGTAAGCCTCGACAGGGGGCAGTCGCTGGGCCTGTTCGCGGAGCTTAAGCCAATGCTGGGCTCGAAAAACTTATTCCAAGAAGTCTTCTTCGGTACCGGGAAATATCCGGGCTGGGCAGGCTATGCTATAGGATACAATATAGTAGCCGACTACCTTAAGGGGCTGCCAGAAATTTCTTGGCCAATAATATTGAAGTCTTCTTCCAGGACCATCATAAGAAAGTCAGGCTGGCTGTTTCTGACCTAATGGAACTTTCTACCCTCAGCACTGAAGTGCCCCGCGTATACGGCATTCCCGCAGAGCCGTCTCCTGAAACCCTCCCGATAAAGGTGTGGGGCATAAAGAAGAACGGCCAGAGAGAGCAGATTTATCCTAAGAACTGATTCTGTCCATGGCTTCCTTCAGCTCAGGCGCATGGTGCGCAGCGCTTTCGGGGACGCGGGGCAGGTGCAGGAAAGTGGTGCTGTAGGCAAGGTCGTAGCGCAGGTTGTTTTTCTTGCCGGGCATGTAAACCTGGGTGTAGTTCTTCTTCAGCTTCTCCAGGACTTTATCAGAAGCGATGCCAAGCAGAGCTGGGAAAGCAGCCTTCATTATGTAGAGCTGGTCGCCGTCGTCTGTTATTATCGCTGCTTTCCTTCCTTTCAGGTTCTCGTATATTCCGCGCGCAGACAGGCGGTTGTCCGTGACACCGAAGTCCCTGTCCGCAGCCGCCGAGAAGGCGTGGTAAAGGTTTGCAAATCGCCCGTATTCAGGGTCGTCAATCTTGTTCCGTTCGCTGAGCTTCTTTATTTCCCTGAAGTCCTGGATTATGTGCCTGAGGGTCCTGACCCTTTCGCCGAAGTCCGGGAAGCTTTCCTTGACTTCAATAGGAGCGCGTATCAGGTGGTTGAAGTTCCTCCTGAAATGCACGAGGAGCCTGTCCAGCTCCTCCGAGACTTCGGGTATCGTGCATATGTTGTCGTAAGCATCGGTCACGAGGCTGACGACGCCGTGCCTGTTTTCGTAGCTCTGCAGCCCTCTCAGGCTTCCTTCCTTGTCGTCATCGTCAAACAGGTATTCGAGGAAAGTCTTTCCCTTGCTGTGGCCTTCTATTGCGCAGTTGTCGAGCAGTACTATGTCATAGCGCTGGGCTATCTTTTCCCAGCTCGGCATGAGCGAGTCGAGCATTTCATCCATTGTGCCTTGCATAGGTATTTTGTCAGAATAGAAAGACTTAAGAGCCAAACGAACTCCTCGAATAGCGAAGGCTATTCGGGATTCCGAAGAAGCTATGCTTCTTCGAGAACGTGTGAGTTTAAGCTGAACGAAGTGCAGCATTAACGGACTAGCCGAGAGCGGCAGAACTAAGCTGACCACGGCGAGAAAGCACCAATAGCCCACTTCAATTCTTCTGGCGGAGACCACGGGGGCTCGAACACGACTTCTATGTTGACCTGCTTTGCCCCTATGCCCTTGACGCTGTTTTCTATGCTTTCAAGGAGGGCAGGCCCGTACGGGCATCCGGGGGTAGTGAAAGTCATCTTGATGTTTACGGTTTCTTCCGCTATGTCCAGGTTGTAAATAAGCCCGAGGCTGTAGATGTCCAGGCGTATCTCCGGGTCTATGACTTTGCGTAGTTCTCCTATCACAGCTTCCTTGTCTACGGGCATACTATGACTAGCCTTGAAACCCTTTTAACGTTTTCTGCCGCAGCCTTAGAATGGAAAACGCAGAAAGGCTGGAGATTGTGTTCGATGCCTACCGGAACCTCCTGAGTAGCGGAGACGTGCTTACGTACGCAGTCGTCGACTCTTACGCTTCCAGAATGGGCGTCCGGGGCCATTTCCACGAGCTTATGGATATGCACCGCATGCGCAGGCCTACTCAGAAGGAAATGGAAGATGCGCTGAGAGTGGCTTTAATTCCATACAAAGAAATGGTATTTGCATGAAGAAGGCGGAGAAGGAAGTCATAATGAAGAGCAACGAGGCAACCCGCGTTGCCTACAGGTTTCCCGATGCCAGTTCAATAGAGTTCTCGGAAGCCCCAACCGAAGTCCTGGTGAGGGCGTCTTTTCCCAAGGAAGGAGCTAACTACGAAGTCTTCTACAAGAGCGACGGGATTGAGACAGCCCCTCAGATTTCCAGTGCGACAAAGGATGGCGTCACTGTCGATTTCTACGGAATCGAGGCAAAGACAGCAGGCGGGCAGCATATGAGGTACTCGCCTATGCTGGACAGGAATTACCAGGCCCGTGCCGAATTCATACTACTGGAATTGCAGTGCCCTGAATACGTCGCAACGCGCGACCACATCGTGGTGCTTCCGCATTTCTTCTCTGGCACTGCGCTCAAGGCCAGATTGGACAAGGAAGTTGAGTAGCTACTTCCTGTGCTTGAAGAACTGCACAGCCCGCTCGTGCTTCTTGGCAGCCGCGAGCGTGTCGAACGTGCCTAAGTTGCGGCGCTTTCCGGTCTTCGGGTTCTTCTTCATCGAATACAGGCGGTACTTGCCGTTCGGCAGTCTTCGTATTACCATTACAATCCCTTGATTCTCTTCAGCGCTTTCTTCATTATCTCCTTCGTGTTGGCGTACTCGATCTTCTCCGCAGCTTCGTCAGGAGAAAACCACTGCGCATCCTGGACTTCCCACTGGTGCTTGAGCGCAGTGGTTTTTGACTCTACAAGGAAAAAGGAAACGGCCTTGAAGATTTTTTTCCCATGCAATTGGTACACGTATTTGATGTCCCCTAGCTTTTCAACAGCTTTCAGGTCGCCAAGCGGAATTCCTGTCTCTTCCGCACATTCCCTGAGTGCAGCCTGCTCGGAAGTCTCGCCTTTCTCTATGTGGCCCTTTGGCAGCGACCACCTGCCGTAGCTGTCCTTGATGAGCAGCACGTGGGTCTTGCCGTTGTGAGAGTGAAATATCACGCCGCCTGCAGAGAATTCGCGTTTCCACCGCGACTCCTGGGAGCGTGCCTCATTAGGCCCGCTCTTCTTTGCCGAAGCCTTGCTATTCTTTTCTGGCATAATGATAGTTGCTCTGCTGTAATAAACGCTTTATTATCGCTATCCCAAGTGGTAGCATGAAGCACGTTCCTGCCTGGAGTTCTTCGCTTAAGCGCACCTACCCGAAGCTCTCCGGAAGCGCCAACGCAGACGTCGCAATCATAGGCGGCGGCATAACAGGCGCAAGCACAGCCTATCACCTGAAGGGCAGCGGGCTCAAAACCGTGCTTCTCGAGGCTGAAACTCTGGGCAGCGGCGCTACTTCGAAGAACATAGGCGTCCTGGTCAGGGGCACGGAGCACGACTTTTCCGAAGCAATTGGAAAGTTCGGAAGGAAAAAGGCCCTGGGAATATGGAAGTCTACCGATGCAGCCCTGAAAGAGCTGGAGCATGCTGTGAAAAAGAGCAGAATTAATTGCGGCTTCGCGCGCCACGGGCTTGTTGTAGTAGCGCAAGATAAGAGCCAGCTCGAAGATGCGCGCGACGAATACAGGGCCCTTAGGCGCGCAGGCTTCAAGGCAAAGTGGCTTGAGCCTGATGAAATTGGCGTTTGCGTCAACGAGCGTTTCCTCGGCGGGATACGCAGCGACGACGTCCGCGGCTGCAACTCAGTGCAGTTCGCGCAGGGCCTGGCTGCAAAGTCCGGGGCAAGGATATTCGAGCGCTCGCCTGCAAAGATAGCGGTCAGCGAAGGAAGCTGGTTCGTCAGGACGGCGGGCGGAAAGATAGGCGCAGATAAGCTCGTCATGGCGACTGAGTCTTTCACGAGGCTTGATGGAATACGCATGGGCTATGAGAAAATAACCTGCATGTCCACGTCGCCAGTCAGCCGCAGGCTCCTGTCGCGCATCTGGCCAGGCAGCCAGATACTCTGGAACTTCGGCAAACACTACCATACTTTCAGGAAGATGCCCGACGGCCGCGTGCTGTTCCATGCAACCGAAGGCGCGCAGAAGGGCCTGCACCACTACTTCCCCCAGCTCAAGGCGCATATAGAAAGCGTATGGTCCGGAACGGTTGCAGGCTTTCCAGACCACGTCCCGCGCATCGGAGAATTCAAGCCCGGGCTCTACGCAGGGCTGGGCTACTGGGGCCACGGCATGGTAATGGGCTGGCTCGCAGGGAAGCTGCTGGCCGATGAAATAATGGGCAGGAAGAGCCGCTGGTCAAAGCTCTATCAGCCCGCTTGAAGAAAAAAGTTCAGCGATGATGGCAGCCGGGCCAGCAGCAAGGGCGGCGCATCCCTTCTTTTAGCTCCGAGCGCACGCGTCCAATATGCTCTCGCCGCGTCTCACGTTTCTTCACTGAGGTGACCCAGCAGATCCACTCATTGCGAGCAAGTGGAGTGATATCCTCCCATTTCGCCAGTGCTTTTGGGTCAGCCTTGAGGGCTTTCCACAAATCCGCCGGCATCCTGTGCATAACCATAGTACAGACCGCTAAGTTAATTTAATATACTTAGCATATAATCATAGAAAGAAGCTCCATTCTTCCTGCCGATTACCAAAGGGAGGAGCTCATAACAAAGGGAAATGCGACAAGCCTTTCGCTTTGTCTTACTGGAAAAGAGACTATGCCGAAAAAAGCTGAAGCTAAGAAGCCTGAGAAAAAATCTGAAGCCAACATAGCCGTGCCTAGAGGGCATGCTCCGGAGCCCCAGAAGAAATTCGACCCCAAGGCCATAGAAGCGAAGTGGAAGGAGTTCTGGCAGAAGGAGAAGATATTCTCGTTCAACCGCAAGCCTAACCAGCCTGTCTTTACTATAGACACGCCGCCGCCCTACCCGACCGGCGAGCTTCACCCGGGGCACCTGTTCAACTGGTCCTACATAGATTTCGTCGCCCGCTACAAGCGCATGCAGGGCTTTGCAGTGCACTTCCCGCAGGGATGGGACGTGCACGGCCTTCCGACCGAGAGCAAGGTGGAAAAGTGGAAGGGCAAGAAATCGGGCGAAGTAACGCGCGACATATGGGTGAAATGGTGCGAGGAATGGACCGAGAAATATATCAAGGGGATGAAGGAAGGCTTCACGGACATGGGAATTTCAATGGACTGGGCCCTGGAGTACCAGACGTCCATGCCGGAGTACATGAGGATGGTGCAGCTGTCGTTCCTGAAAACCCTGGAGAAGGGCTTCGCCTACCGCGGGCGCCACCCGGTCAACTGGTGCCCGTCCTGTCGCACTGCAATCAGCGACGCCGAGGTGGAATACCAGGAACGTGAAGGAAAGATGTTTCACATAAAGTTCAACATAGGAGGTGGCGGCTCTGTTGTAATAGCTACAACCAGGCCCGAGCTGCTTCCTGCGTGCGTGGCTATGTCTGCACACCCTGACGATGAGCGCTACAAGAACGTCGTAGGCCGCCGTGCAATCGTCCCGCTCTTCAGCCAGGAGGTCGAGATCCTTGCGAGCGACAAAGTAGATCCGTCGTTCGGCACCGGGCTCATGATGACGTGCACTTTCGGCGACAAGGAGGACGTGGATTTGGTAATCAAGCATGAGCTCCCTATAATTGACGTTGTCGACGAGAAGGGCCAGATGACCGCCGTGGCTAGAAAGTATCAGGGACTGACGACCGCAGAAGCAAAGAAAGTCATAGTTGCAGACCTGGAAAAGGAAGGGCGCCTGCTCAAGGAGGAAAAGCTGCAGCAGAGCGTGGGCGGCTGCTGGCGCTGCAAGCACCCGATAGAAATACTGAACAAGGAGCAGTGGTTCATGCGCGCAATGCAGTTCCGCGAGAAAGTCATAGAAGAAACGAAGAAAGTCCGCTGGATTCCCGAATGGATGTCCAAGCGCCAGGTCCAGTGGGCAGAAGGCCTGAAGTGGGACTGGGTAATATCAAGGCAGAAGGTTTACGGAACGCCTATCCCTGTCTGGTACTGCGACAAGTGCAATGACATTATTCCTGCCGAGGAGAAGGAGCTCCCTGTCGACCCATCCCTGAAGGAGAAGAAGTGCCCGAAGTGCAAGTCAAGGCTGCGCGGCGAGACCGACACTATGGACACGTGGATGGACTCCTCTGTTTCCAATTATTGGCACGCGGGCTGGCCCAATGAAGGCTGGGAGGCAAAAATCCCCGCCAGCCTCCAGCCCAACGGGGCGGAAATCATACGCACATGGGACTACTACCTCATGCTGCGCTCGCTCATGCTGACCGAGAAGCCTTCGTACAAGGAAGTCCTCATCAACGGCTGGGTCACGGACGAGACGGGCCAGAAGATGAGCAAGAGTCTCGGCAACTACACGCCCGTAAGCGAAATCATGAAAAGAAGCAGCGCAGACGCGATCCGCTACTGGGTAAGCCGCTCCACGGCAGGCACGGACTATCCCTTCAACTGGAAGGACCTCGAGCATGCTTCGCGCTTTTACAACAAGCTCTACAACATGTTCTCATTTTTCAATATGGCAATGGACAAGGCGGGCAAGTCCGCAACCAAGCACCCTGAGGAGCTTGTCGAATACGACTCAGACACAATCGAGCTTGCAGACCGCGCAGTGCTTTCAAAGCTCAACCGCCTCATAGAGAGCGCCACGAAAGACCTCGAGTCCTACAGGTGGCCGATGCTTGACATAGAAACTTTCGTCTGGTTCGACCTTGCAGACTACTATCTCGAGATGATTAAGTTCCGCATCTACCAGAGCCACAAGGCAGGCCAGGCACTCTGGACGCTCTACACATGCCTGCTCAAGGTCACGCAGCTCATGGCGCCGTTCGCCCCATTCATCGCAGAAGAGCTATACCAGCACTACTTCCGCAGGTTTGTCGGCGAGCCTTCAGTCCACCTGACAAAGTGGCCCCAGGCAGATAAGGATTTGATGAGCGAAGCGGCAGAGGAGCTGTACGAGAAGGCAAAAGACGTAATAGCAGCCGTGAGGCAGTACAAGACGACGAACAAGCTTCCGCTCAACGCTCCGCTCAAGGAAGTCGTGATAGAAGAATCTGAGCTGGAGAGCCTTGCAGATGCCCTGCGCGGCACGCTTAAGATTGAAACGCTAGTCTTCGGCCCTGCAGAGGGCTTCCGTACCGAAAAGTTCAACATTGGTATAGTTGTTAATAAGTAAGCATCGGCTGGCTGGCGCCAGCCTCAAGGAAAGATAAGCGCTCTTTCTCGCCCTTTAATTTGATTAGCCGCTTTATAGAATTAGCGCTTATCGAGACCTGCGGCGCCCGAAGGGCGGAGCGAACTTTATTTGGCCGTGAACAGGCGCGCAGCCTTTCAGAGTTGAGTGAAATGAAAGAAGACGAAAAGAAGAAGCACGAACTCAAGAAAATTGTGAAGATGCTTGGAAAGATCAAGGGGAGGCACACCGAGCTCGTCTCTGTGCTGATACCCGCAGGCTCGAACCTGGCAGACATAGTGAGCATGCTGCGCGCCGAGATGAGCACAAGCGAGAACATCAAGTCCAAGGCAGTCAGGAACAACGTCACGAGTGCAATAGAAAAAATCATCCGCCACCTGAATACTTTCTATAAGTCTACCCCGCCCAATGGGCTGGCGATGTACTGCGGCAACGTCTCCGAGAAAGAAGGAGGAATTGACATACAGATATTCCCCATCGAGCCGCCTGAGCCCCTGCGCACAAAGCTCTACTGGTGCTCCCAGTCCTTCGAGCTCGAGCCCCTGCTGGAAATGGTGGAGGAGAAGGAGGTCTATGGCATTATTTGCATGGACCGCTCCGAGGCGGACGTAGCGCTGCTGGTAGGCAAGAAGCTCAAGTCCATCAGCCACATGGAGTCCATAGTTCCGGGAAAGACGCGCGCCGGAGGCCAGAGCTCTGCAAGATTTGCACGCGTGCGAGAAGGGCTCATGGAAGACTGGATGAAGGAAATCGCGGACGCAGCCAACAAGATATTCACCGAGCACAAGGAGATACAGGGCGTGATAGTCAGCGGCCCCGGCCCGGGCAAGGAGATGTTTCTCAGGCAGGACCTCCTGCACTCGGAAATCAAGAAAAAAATCCTGGGCACGGTCGACACGTCGTACACCGGCGACTTCGGCCTGAGCGAGACCGTGGAAAGGGGAGAAGAATTGCTTAAGGAATCTGCCATAGTAAGGGAAAGGAACCTGATAGCTTCGTTCCTGAGCGAATTGCAAAAGCCCTACGGGCTCGTGGTTTACGGCCTGAAGGAGACTATTGAGGCGGTACAGCGCGGCGCTGTTGAAAGGATACTTCTTATAGAGAACGCCCCGTACGTGAAAGTCAAGTACGACACAGAGGAAGGGCCCAAGGAGGAGTTCATTCCTGTCGGCAAGATCGACTCAATCAAGCGCCTCGTCAGCAAGACAGAGATAGACGAGGCTATGGAAGACCTCGCAGGCCAGTTCGGCTGCGAGCTCATACTTGTGACAGAAGGCACCCGCGAAGGCCAGCAATTTTCTGCATTAGGCGGGATAGGCGGGTTTTTGAGGTATAGGTTGCAGTAAGCGGCAATTATTTCTGGGAATCCTCGGCCTTCTTTATCTGCTCCTTCAATTCTGCCTGGTCGCCGAGATGGAATTTTGTTACGGCTTCTGCAGAGCCGCTGTTGTCGTAGAAAGTCGGGTCGAAGAATGATACGACAGCAATCGGCTTGCTGCCCTCCTCCAGCGTTATGACCTGGTTCCAGAGGTGGTCAACCCTTGCAGAATAGCACGATACGTATGTGTTTTGCAGGCCCGGGTTGGCTTTCTTCAGCGCGTTGAATATTCCCTTTGCAAGCCTGGCGTAGTGCCTGCACACAATTTCGCCGTCTTTTTCGAAAATTTCGTCAATCGGCTTGGAATCGAGTTCCACTGTAGAAAGGCCGCCGAACTTTGACAGCGCATCTTCAAGCAGCCTCATGCTGGCAAGGGTATTGTCCGTATCTTTCATTTCATCAAGAATTTGCCTGGCGTACTCTTTTGCCCTCTCCGGAGCTTTCGGGTCGTCAAGCATTTTCTGCAATTCTTTCTTGTTCTCCTCCCTTTTGGCAAAAGCCTTGTCCATTCTCTTTTTCTCTTTGTAATCCTGGGCAACGCCGTAAAAGTTGAACTTGTCGGCAATTATGTCGCACGTCAGCTGGATAGTTTCCTTCGGAGAAAGCCGGGAGATTCTCTCACGGCTATAGCCATGTTTTTCAGCTTCTTTGTATACGAGTTCCCTGAATTTTTCAGGGTTAGTTACAGAATCGCCGTCTTTTCCGCCAATTTCATCCATATCAAGCCCGTGCTCGGCGTAAGCCTTGAGGCTTTCCGGAAGAGGCATAGTTTTGGCGGAGCTTGAAGGATTGTACTTTCCAAACTCCGAAATTACAATCTTGTAGGGCTCCCCGGGCGTTTCGGCAGATGGCTTTGGCTGCGTGCAGCCTGCAATAGCCAGCATCGCTGCAAAAAGGTAGTTTTTCATAATAGGACTTCAATCAAAATCCTTTTAAGCACTGCACCCAACCCTTAAATCCCGTCGAAAGAAAATACAGCCTATGCCAGACCTCAAAGAGAAAGTAGGAGTCGACGTCCACTGCCACCTGGACAGGATGGAAGACCCGCTCGCCGTGGTGAAGCAGGCGCGCGAGGAGGGGCTAGCTGCTATAGTCACCAGCGTCGCAGACCCTGAGGACGCGCCGAAGGCGTTCGAGATCCTGAAGGGCAACGAGGATTTTGTCAAGCTCTGCCTGGGGTTCCACCCGCACGCAGTCGGGCAGTATACCGAGAAGGAAATCGAGGTCTACGAGGAGCTCATCAAGGGGACGCGCTTCGACATCGTAGGCATCGGGGAAATCGGGCTGGAGTACAAGGCTCCCTTTAACGCAGAAGAACAGAAGAGGATATTTACGCGCTTCGCAGACCTCGCCGCCGCCCTGCACAAGCCTATTGTAATCCATTGCCGCGAGGCGTGGGCAGACCAGCTAAAGATTTGCATCGAGAAGAATTATCCGCATGTTATCTTTCATTGCTTCTCAGGCACCGAGGCGGACATCCGCACCATCTGCCAGCGTACCGACTGGTACGTTTCCTTTGCCACTAACGCCACGTACACCAAGCGCCATCCGCGCCTTATAGAGAAGACTCCGCTCAACCACATGCTGCTTGAGACGGATTCGCCGTGGCTCGACCCGGACCACCCGCCGGGAGTGGAGCAAAAATTAGTAAACAGGCCGTGGAAGATAAGGAAAACGGCCGAGCTCGTCGCAGGCCTCAAGGGCATTTCCGCAGAGGAAGTCCTGAAGATAACTACCGAGAACGCGAAGCGGGTTTTCGGGATTTAGTTCTTAAGCACTTCGGCTTTACAAAAATTATGGGAAGGCAGAAATTGATGCCCAAACAGGCAGCTGCAGTCAAATGGAGGATGGAAGTAGGCGAAAAAATAGCCAGGGAATATCCCCAGGTTGCAGAAAATTTCAGGTCAGGATGGTATCAGAACGACATAGCAAAAGAATACGGCTTCATGGAAAAATACATGCTCAATTCTGAAAAGATGGCCGAGGACGCGGTTGGCTACGCCCTGAAGCTTCTCATGCCTCCCGGAGAGCTTAGGCGTATCTCCACAGAGCACCAGAGGGCAGCCCAGAAAGAAAGCGGCCTTCAGGCAAAGGAACATGGGACAGGAGTCCATTCGCTTTCGAAAGAGGAAAATAGTAAGTATGCAAAGGAAGGCGCTGAGAAGATAATGCGCGAGAAGCTGGGAATATTCAAGCCGGGATACAAGCGCGGCGCTTCTGAGAACCAGATCAGGTCCAGGGGTCTTATTCCATGGACGGACGAACAGAGGCAATATTTCGCAGAGCTTTGCAGCAACCCCGAGTATAGAAAACATGATTTCAAGAACCAGTATACGAAGTCTGGGACTGGCGCGCCCGATTATCAGAAGATTGCAAAGGAAATTGAAAGAAAGTTTGGAGTTCGGAGAAATCCGCGATACCTCCCCCCGTATTTCTACAGGATGAAGAAGAAGTCAGAGACTAAGGCTTCCTGATGTCTTCCTCGATTATTATCGGCCCCAGGTACTCACAATTATTACACTTGTAGAAAACGCCGACGGCGGCTCCCATCCATAGCCCTACATTTATGTTGCCGCATTTGGGGCAGCGTTTTCTTGTCTTGGCTTTAGGCAAGCTTGGCATACTTGATGCTCTCAACTCTGTCAAACCCTTCGAAATGAACGCTCTTATCAGAAAAAACTTCCACGATCTTGTACTTGCCTTTTGTGTAAGGCTTCCCGTTCTGGAGAAAATGCGTAGATTCGAGAATCACGATGCTCGCCAGCGGACGCGACAGCTTTCCTTCGCCTTTGGTCTCGCGGAGCGGGACTTCGCCTTCGAGCCAGTAGTTGCGCAGCCCTTCCTTCAGGAACAGGTGAGTGGTGCCTTCTTCCAGCTTCTCGGGAAGGCACTCTTCCTTATGGCGGCCGCTGCG
>Ga0187892_10007764_pt1 | contig 15086 bp, 28 predicted proteins | sample MA1701073metaG_FD_139345 | JGI IMG/M metagenome (GOLD analysis project Ga0187892, IMG submission 139345) | Bio-ooze microbial communities from a basaltic lava cave in the Kipuka Kanohina Cave System on the Island of Hawaii, USA - MA170107-3 metaG ... | reverse complement strand
TCGAGGACCTCCTTTGAAAACTGCTCGATATAACGAGTCATTCTTTCTAGGGTTTCCAAGGTTTCAACGAGCCACAAGTAATCATCCGGGATATCCGCTTCCTTAAGGCGGCCCGATTCCACCCTGTCGGACAACCCCTCGTGCAGGTCGAGGTACATTTTGAGCAGGTCGTTATTTGTCATTTCGCCCCCTTTCATACTTCCTTCTCTCGCCGCTTACGACTCGTAGCCCAACCCTCGCAGTATAACTCCGCTTTCCCTTCTGAGCCACAACGCAGCCCATCGAAGCGGAACGAACGCGCCTCCTCCCCCCGGCAAGTCTCCCCACCGTTCCCACATAGGCATTCGGCTTTCCAGCGTCTGAACGAACGCGGCCGGTTCGCTGTCAGCCCAGGTTTCGATAGTGGAGCGGAAAGACGGATTGCTCGTGGCGGAGAGCGCGCCAACCGGATAAGTACTGCTCAGCTCGACAGAATAGACTTTCATACTTCCTCCCTTGCTTCGCGCTCGAATCCAAAAACGCGAAAGAGAATCGCGGTCAGGACCTGGCTCCGTACTACGCGTCGGTACTGCCGCTCGCGCCGTACGGCTTCGGCCCATCGCGCACAGGAGCGCTCGCCGTGGCACACAGTTTCGCCGTACAGAATGTAGTAGGTGGCCCTTAATTCCCGTCCGCAAACTGTGCAATTCATTGAGCTACCTCCGAGCCATGGTATCGGTTTGTCTGAAGGATGTTACATTTTTCGGACTTTCCTGATTCCCTCCCCTTTTCTCTCACCGATAAGGATTTTCTCCTTTCTACCGGTGCAGTAACAGTCGGCTGGGCAAGGCCGCAGTTCTTGCGCTTGCATTCGCTTCCAGGCATCGCGGTACATGGCCGTCTGGGTTTCATCGCCCCAGGGGGAGTTGACCAGCGCATGGACACTGTCAGGCTCCCAGAGGAACCCGGCGGGCGCGACGCAGTTGACTTCACTGTCGGTGGTGTCGAGAGTGGCTCCCAACTTCGCTGCCAGGGTCTCGGCTCGCTTTTTCCAGCTTGTCATAACTCACCCCTTTCCTCTCTCCCAATCTAAGCACGCCGGGAGTGTTTGTCAAGCATTTTTTTGTATGCATTTTCCGTGCCACTTCGGCCGACCGGAAAGCCGCGCCACTGCGTGTCCTCTTTCGTGGACACTGCGTGTAATCTTTACACACCGTGTAAAACCTTCCCCCAGGTCCTAGACTATCCTTATTAATACCCTCTCCCCCGTTAGTACCCTATCTCGCCCGCCTGGCTTGAGCTGAGCAAGGCCGCCGGCTTGACCTCTCGTCGAGCAAGGTCCCCTGCTTGCTCCCCCACCTCTGGCGCGAGCTGGCGTGCCCGTTGGCGCACCACCAGCGTCAAGGCAGTTCACAACGGGGGCAAAACTCCGCTGTTACGGGAGAAGTGAGCAAGCGGACCTTGGGCTCAAAAGGTGGTACGACGCTTGCGTTGTCAAAAATCGTGCCAACCGGGGGCGGGCTTGTGGCATGGTTCTTACGCGAGTTAGTGGCGCGGGCCTTGCATTGTCAAAAAGCATGCCAAAAGGGGCAACCTACTGACCGGCCGGCCGGGCGTCGCGCTGTTGGCACGATTCTTGCTTTGACCGGCCGCTCGGTAAGCGAGGGGGGAGGACGACCTACCGGCCGGTAACCCCGCAGCCCCTGCAGCCTCGAAGCCTCGAAAAAAACCTGGAGATACCTTTAATCGGCGGACGGTTGGCCCGGGGCGTTACCGTTGTGGTAACGAACCGTCCAGCCCGCAACCAGAGCGCGGGTCCGGAAAATTTCTGCTTGACATCGGGCGCCCGGTATGGTAGAGTGCTGGGCATGATGACCTACGAGAGATTCCTTAAAGTTTCGGCTTGGCTGGGGCTGCTGCTGTGGCTCAGTGCATTGCTTCTTGTCATGAGTGGGCTTTTCAGCCCTGGAGTCTAGAGGGGCTGGGCATGATGACAGGTGTTGCTCTGGGTGCTCAAGCAGCGGGAGTACCCGAAGAAGAGGAGAGACGTCCCATGAAAGCAATTGCCGGTTTATATACATCCGCTGGAGCCCCACGTTACCTTCGCATCCAAGTTGAACCACAAGTTATCGTCTTGGATGTTTTTGCGCTCGGAGAGGCCGACATGGCACTGGCTTCCATACGCTTCTCGTTGGCAGACGCGGATTTGTTTCTTAACCAGCTGACCAAGGCCCGAGACATCGTATCCAGGGCACCAGAGGAGGGGGAAGGATAATGACCAGACGCGGGCTACTTAAGAAAGTAGTGGAGCACTGTAACAAACAAGGTGCGCAAAGCATAGTCAACGCTGCGTGTAAGTATCGACACGGTAAGTTACGGTGTGCTATTGGAGCGCTAATGCCCAACAAAGTTTACAGACGAAAAATGGAGGGGCTCGGGGTATACCAGCTAAGCGATGCCGTGTTGGTAGCGTGCGGTTTCAACCTAAACCGCGAGGGAGAACGTACCTTCGCTGAAGAACTCCAAGGGCTCCACGATAACATCAGCAATTGGAGTCGTGTCTCCCCAAGTAGCGATAAACTTAAGCTACGAAAAGAAGCGATTGACCGTGTTAAGAGCTTATTTTTGATAAACTTCTAATCGGAGGAAACGATGAACCTCCCCGAATGGTTCACCGAAGAGAATTTCGAGAAGTGGTTGGAAGGCAGGCTTGATTACCGGCGAGACCAAGCGGTTCTGAGTTCTAGAATGCGCACTTGCCCGCTTGCTCTATTTGCCCGGGAGAACGGGTTGACTGAGGCTAGTGTGGGCGGTGACTGGCTTCATGCTGGTCTTGGGACCCCAGTGGTACTGCCCCAATGGGCCAGGGACGTTATGAAGAAGTTTGACACGCTTTACTATGGTGAAGAGCCTAGGTGAAGGGCCTAGCGGGAGGGGTAGGAATGACCATTAAAGAAGAGGTAGTTGAGATCCTCAAAAAGGCGAAAGCGCTACACGCAGATTGGCACGGTGCGGGGGGCTTAGTCAGTTCCACGGACGGCCGGTGCCCGCTACAGGTTTTAACGGGCACACGAGTAAACTATGGGAGCGAGGCCAGGAAGATGGGATACTCGCCAGAAGCCGTTGAGGAGGTGCTTGCGGCCGCGGACTCTACTCAGGAGACATATCGGTACCTGATCGAAAAGATACTGCTGAAGTAGTGGGCTCGGGACGCTGTAGCGAAGTTTGACGCTCTTTACTATGGCGAAGAGCCGAGGCGATTGGGAAGTCTATGAACCCGGAGCACTACTTTCTGCTGGGCTACGCGGCCGGCATGACGGTCGGCATCGCGTGGGTCCTGCTGCAACTCTTTTGGGGAAGAAGCCGGAACAAGAGGGCGGAATGAAGACCAAAAACGTTAGCGTTTTGAATCCAGAGTTTGAAAGCGTGATGAAGCGGGAGTTCATCTCGCTGCTGAAAAGAGTTAAGAAAAAGGGTAAGAGATGGGAAAGCGGTCACTACCTTCGCACCGTTTACCGGCAGTGCCCACTTCAGGTCTTAACCAGCTGTCGCTTCGGTTATCAAGAGGCAGCCGCGGAGCTGGGATACTCGAAGTTCACCATTTTTAGGATTATTCACGCCGCGGACAACCCGGCTCACCAGTATCGACCGCTGATGGAGGAGATCCTGCTCGGGAGGACGGACTGATCGATGGCCCCCCGTAAGAAGTTCTACAACCGGAAGCAGTACTGGAAGCGCAGGCTCCGAGCGTTGGACCAGAAGGTCATGGGAATGGTGACAGCCGAGGCCCGACTGCGCCTATCCCCCATGTCGGACTACTTCACCGTGGGGTACGACATTCAAACCCTTGGCGAGTTGACCGCAGAGCTGTTCAAACAGGCTACGACCCTCGGACTCTCCGGCCGACTGCTCGATGAGCTGCGGGACGGGGATAACATGCTAGAACTGTTTTCCACTAGGCTGCAAACCGTCGTGGAGGAAAAGTGGGGTGCAGCGTTGCCCACTTTTCCACGGTATTTGAGCAAGTTTCGTGCCTCTGGGGAGTTGTCACTCCTGCCGTGGCTGAAGGTGGAGAAGCAATCATGACTTGGGGTGAGTTCAAAAAGCTAGTAGAAGCACAGGGTTTAAAAGACTTTGACCAGCTCGCGTTTATCGACTGGGAACGCGGCAAAGATCCGGAGATATATAGGGAGCCACAAGACCACTGGGTGGACATCACATGAAACGCCCGCGCGATATTATCAAAACCGTGGACCTGCTCCAAACTCGAGAGCCAGGCACTGGTCTAGTCGGTGCCGCGCAAATACGCTTCAGGCAAACCGGCTGGGGTTTGATAAACGGAGAGACCCACATTGAAATGTGGGAATTTGATCCCTGGGACCTCGCCAGTAAGGAAAGAGAAGTATTGGTTGGTTCAGGCACCGCGTCTCGTGTGGAACTCCTATCCCTCGCCCATGCAGCGCTGGTCTTCGCTGGTGAGCCCGAGCTTGCCACCCAGATCCAAATCCCCAACCGTCCGTCTTTCGTGGGCCGCCGGCGGGCGCGTCCGGAGGGAACCCGATGAAAACGAAAATCCCAAAGCCTTATTGTAAGCCACAGGACTTGCCACAGTATTACTTCGATCTGGTTGAAGAGAAAGGCGGAGTCGAGCTGGTAGCTCGCCGGTACGGCAGCTTACAGACGTCAGGAATCAAAATTCTACGTATCAACCCCGACGGGACTCTTACGCGGCTACCTATGTCTTTTACGAGTGCCGATGCTTTAGGATTGTCCGTTGCAGCAGGGGGGGCGTATACTCGTATTGACCTTGTGGATGTTGACCCTTTGGATGAGTACCGAGCAGAGAAACCCGATGCATCGGATAAATAAGAAAACTGCAGACGAAATCCGTGCGGCCCTGGACGCAGAAAAACGCCGTAAAGCCCGGGATGCTGAGGAGGCCGCTGGAGGCATCGTCTCTGAAGCCGAGATCGTGCCGCGCAAGGGCCGGCCCCCGAAGAAAGAAACCCCGTGAGGCGAGGAGTAGATTCCAGGAGGAATCATGACACTCAGAGATGAAGTAGAAACGATTCTGCGCCGGGCTCTAAGAATCATCCGCCGGCCGTGGCGCTGCACAACTTTCCATACGAAGATTACGAAGATTAGAACACATAAGGCCGGCCTGTGCCCACTTCAGGTGGTCACTGGAAGAGGGTCTGGCTATAAAGAAGCCGCCTTGAAGATGGGCTATAGCCTAGAGGGTGTCGACGCAACGATGCTTGCAGTGAGTGAGTGGAGTGCAGAGTTCTTCCCTTTGGCTCTGCGCATTCTTCGGAACAAGCGCATCGGCCGACAAGCGAGGTAACCGTGCGAATCGAAATAACCGTGCAAGTTGAAGTGGATCCTCGTGACTATGAGGACGCCGAAACGCTGGGCGAAGAACTGGTTATGAACATTGAAGAAGCGCTCTTTGAGTTCGATAGTATCTCCGTAGAAGTCACGGATGTCGAAAACGGAGACGACTACGCCAAGGAGGAGGAATGAAAGTCTACCTTGCCGGTCCGATTACCGGGTTAACTTACGACATGGCTGACTCCTGGCGCTACTACGCGACTCGTAACTTGGCTCCTGCGGGTATCATCGCTGTATCTCCCTTGCGAGGTAAAGAGTATCTCACGACGCTGGGTAAGCTCAGTGGGAATGGAAGAGAATACCTGGATATCTCAGCCCTTTCTAACCCACCTGGGGTTCTAACGCGGGATCACTGGGACTGTCGACGTGCGGATGCCATTCTGGCAAACTTGTTGGGAGCTACGCACGTCTCCATTGGGACCGTGATGGAGATTGCCTGGGCACATGCCTATCACAAGCCGCTCGTCCTGGTTATGGAACCGGAAGGAAACCCACACGATCATATGATGCTTACCCAGGTTGCGGGCTTCCAGGTTAAGACGTTGGACGAGGGCTTAACCGTAATCAAAGCCTTGAAGGCAGGAGGGTAAGATGGACTTGAGAGAATTCGAGCAACTTGTCGGTACTGCTCGTGCGCGCCAAGACCGGCTTTTGACCGCCAAGGGCGCGGACTACACCCGGAAGGAAGCTGACCGTCTGAGCAATTTCAAACGCGTGGCCGAGGCTATCGGCATTCCGGTCAACAAAGTTTGGTCGGTCTACGCGCACAAGCATTGGGACGCCCTCATGACCTTCATTGCTACCGGTAAGGTGGAGAGCGAAGATCTGGTTGGACGCCTGGACGACCTGCACAACTACCTCTACTTACTGGAGGCGTTGCTGGTGGAGCAGGGGGCAGGTGGAGTTCCGCCCCATCTGGAGTGGCCTCCTTTCGTGGCCTCCTTTCTAGGCGGGAAAAAGGAAAGCCGTGACTAAAAAGCCGCCCGCGAGTATCTACGAATCGTTCAAAGAAGAACCCCGCCGTGTCAGGTTGCTTGCGGAGGAAGAGTTCATTTTGGAAGTGACGGAAAAACTGGTCAAGTACTTAAACCGAGAGAACGTATCTCGAACCGAGTTGGCTAGTAGGCTTGGAGTTACGAAGAGATACGTGACGCAGCTCCTTTCCGGAGGAAAAAACTTGACGATTCGTGCTATTGTTAATGTTGCTGAAGCGCTTGGATACGAGCCTAAGTTGGAACTTAGGAAGAGAAAGCCTTGGGACTGGGAAACTCCTTGATGCCTCACAACGTTTCATAAAGGAGAAACCCTGATGCTAATCAACTCCAGCCGTTTGGACCAGTTCCAGAAGTGCCCCCGCTTGTACTACTGGACGAACCTCTTCGATCTGGGCGGGAACTCCCCAGGAGTGCGGCCCCAGAGGCCCAATACCGAGCTGCAAACCGGTGTGATCGTACACATCGGGCTTGCCAACCTGTACCGCGGCAAACCCATCAAAGCGTACCGTGAAGAGGCGCTCCAGGTACTGGACTTCGACGCGCTCACTTGGGATGAGCGGAACTACTGGCTTGACCGGTTCGAGTGGGTTGATCGGTTGCTGGGGGAGTATGAGATCTGGGCCGGCGAGCAGGACGACTTTGAAGTCGTAGACGTGGAGCAGCCTTTCTTTGTAGTCTTGAGCGAGCTTTGTTACCACTGCGGTGAGCCCTATTCTCCTAACGATATGCAGGGGCTGTCCAATCATTGTGAGACCTGCCTTAGTAACATTCACCGCCTCGCGGGCATGACCGACCTCCTGATTCGCCAGAACGGCCGCCTCAAGGTGATCGACCATAAGACTGCCAAGTCCACCAGTGAATCATACCTGACCTCCTGGCATCATTCCTTACAACTGTGGGGCTATGCATACGGCCGGCAGAAAGCTACCGGTGAGCCGGTCGTGGGTTATGCTGTTAACATCCTGCGCAAGCTGGAGACTGTCGGGTTGCCCCAGCAGACCACCAAGCAATGCCCCGACTGCCGCAATGGGGCGCGTAAGAAGCTCTCCTGCTCGACCTGCGCCGGCGAGGGTCGGGTGGAGAAAGAGAACAACCCCGCGGACACTCCGTTCGTCCGCGTGTGGGAGAAATTCGACGGCCCTCGAGCCGAACTCCTGGTCCGCTCCCGATTGCGTACTATCCAAGACATCGAAAGGGAAGCAGACCGTTTCAAGTCCGAGCCTGATGCCGCGTACCCCATGAATACCACCCATTGCTTCACCTACGGCATATGCCCCATGTTGAAGCTGTGCTGGCACTGGGGGCTGGATCATCCAGAGAAGTGGTATGAACCCCCGATTGAGCTGCTGGACCAATTCGACCCGCAGCCGGATGACTACCTGACGGCTGAACGCCTTCTACTGGAGGAGAAGAAATGATGGAAGAACCCAAGTCCGGGCATAGCGACGTGACGGTTGTAGACCCGCAAGAGAAGGTCACCGCCCTGTGTGAGCTTCTCTACCTTGTGATCGAGACCTACGGTAAGAACAACGTGCTGGAGGTTGATACAAAGTACCTGGAAACCATGCCGGAGCCGGGCGCGCTGTCCATAGAGTGGCATCGAGTGGGCGACACCGCCGCGATTGTATTCCTGGTGCGGGAGTCAGAGGAGGAGGCGCCCAAGAAAGGATTCGACGCATGAAGGTCTATCGAACCCCGAAGTTGGAGATCGAGTACCTACATCTTTTCCTCTACGGCCTTCCCGGTGCGGGCAAGACCAAGTTTATCGGCGACTTCGAAGCCGCGGGCCAGACGGTCATGCGCGTCGGGGAGATCGACCGGGTCACCTTACCCGCTCTCGGCCTGGACGTCGTAAGCGTCCTGCCCAGTACTGAGAACGAACTCCGCGCTTTCACGGAGTGTCCTGAGGTCGTGGTAGAAAAGGTCCTTCGGCCGCTCCCCGGCTTGGAGAACTTCACCCCCAAGACCATCGCCTTCGACAACCTGCGCGTGCTCCAACGTGTTGTCTTCGGCACGCCCGAAGCGAGGGAAGATGATAAGGTTTTCGAGGGGGCTTTCACCATGCCGACCCGCAAAGCCACGGGCATCATGGCCCTGCCGAATAAGCGGGACGCAACGGGAATCCCCGCGAACAAGGATTATCGCCTGCTGGATGAGCATATGCGTTCGCTTATCCACAACATTACCTCGCTGCCGTACCACACTATCGTTACCTCCCACGAGGAGCGTGACCTCTCCATCGAATCCCGCCTGAAGCTATCCGGGGATGCCGAAAGGGACGCTATGGTGTCTCGCACCACCAGCGGTTACCCCGCGCTCGATGGCTTCTCCCTGAAATACGACCTTGGCGGCCTGATCTCCGACTTTTTTATCCGGCTGGAGTGGACCGGGGATCAATACTTGATGCACACCCGGCCGAACGCGGGCTTCCACTCTCGGACCCGCATCAACCAGGTCATGCCCCCCACCCTAGATTGGACCGGTAAGAACGCCTACCACCTGTTGCGTAGAAAGATAGAGCAAGCGCAAGAAAAAGCGGGGCAGAAGCGGTAGCACAGAACGGCTTGCTGGAATAGACTGTCGCTTGAATTTACTAAACGGCCCTTCGGGGTCACAACGCAAAGAGGAGGAACATGAGCAGAGAAGAGGTTGAGATAGAGGCTGATCAGGAACTAGCCGCATTCGTAGGAGACGTGGAAGAGTTCCTGAAGGCAGGGCTGTTCCCCGAGGGATTGTACCTGTGGGAGTTTGAGACCCTGGTCCCTGGGGAGACCAACTTTGACGGCGAGAAGCGGCCGGTGATTGTGGGCCGGCTGAAGGCAGTGTCTGAAGCTATCTACGCCGACGGAGAGTTCGTTGGAGTGGAGGAATTCGAAGTACCGCGCTACAAGACCCACAACTTCAAGCTCACCGGTGACGCGCAGCAGCAGCTGAGCTCGGCCTATCAGGTCGTCACCGGGCGCGTTCCCACCGGCGCGCTGGACGAGAAAACTGGTCGGTACACGATCAACAAGCTGGCTCTCGCGGAAGAGATCGTGGGCGGGCAGGCGTGGAATACCATCTATCACTTCCGGCCCGAGGGCAAGCAGGAAACCTACGCCGTCCTGGGCAAGAAGTTCCGCAAGCAGCCGTTCCCGAAGTTCGGGCGGAGAAAGGCAGAGGTAACAGAGGAGAAGGAATGACGCCAGCGGACTTTGTAGACAAGCTGGATTGGGAAGGGGGCTTCGACTACTTGCTGATGGAAATGAAGGTCGGGGACATACCTCGGGACAAAGGCTGGGCAACGTTCCGAGAGTTGTACAAAAGGGTCAAGCCTCTATACAAGCAACTGGCTAAGGAGTACGATCGGCGGCTAGAGGAGATAGACTTCTAGGGAGAACTTACCGGCTGCCGTTCCTACCCTGCAAGGGCGCGGGTCTTCACAAAGCGGGGCCCGCGCTATTTTCTTTTGGAGGCTAGAAAGCGCGTAAAGATGCGTGAAATGGAGAAGAGATGCAGCAGAAGAATATAACCATCGCGTTCGTTTTGGCGCTGCTTGGTCCAACCCTAGTGTTCGCGCTTGCCTTGCTGTTTGACCCCCTCTCGGGGTTCATGTCCGTCCGTCCCGGAGCCGGCTTTGTCTCGCTCGTGCTCGCGTTTCTCTCGTGTTGGATGCTGATCATGCCGCTCCTTATCTGGTTCGCTTGCGTGATCATCGCACCGAGTCTCGCCCGAGGATCCAACAATGCGCTTCCTTAAGATCTTGGCTTGGCTGGGGCTGGTATTGTATTTCATTGCTGCCCTGCTTCTTTTCTTGAGAGCCTAGAGAGAGAATGAAAAAGAAGAAGCCCCGCCATTTGGAGACCTGATGTCCCGACGGTTCGGCCCACCGACGCCACGATATAAAACCGGCCCGCGGTGTGGCCCCGGTTCTCTCGGTCCAGATGATCCGGGCTGTCCTTACCGCAAGACCTCCTTCGGCTACGCCCCCGAGTCCGGAGACCCGGAGACCTCTTCATACCTATTCCTACTCGAGGCCCTGGGCGCCGACGAGGTGGAGGTCGGGCGCAACGCCGTGGGCGCTACCGGAAGGATTTTAAACCAGCTCCTGCTCAGAAACACGCCTATCTTGAGGAGTGAACAGTGCGTAGCGAATACTGTCCGCTGTCGTCCTGTAGCGTGGCAGGCGGATGCTGATGGCGGGCAAAAACCCCTGGTGCAGTACAATGGAGACTACGTCAACGCCAAGCCCTCGCCAGGCCAGGTTAGAGAATGTGCCCGCCGGTACACCGACGATATGATCCAACGCTTCGCCGGCAAGGTGGTTGTAACACTGGGGGCGATTCCGCTCCAGTACATGACCGGCCGGGTGCTGAAAATTTCCGAGTACCGCGGCTCGATCTTCGAGCCCGGGGCGCTCAAAAACTGTGAGGGCTGTGATGGAACAGGACAGGTCCCTGGACGACTCCGATCTTGCACAACTTGCGCTGGGCGAGGAGCTAACCGCAGCTGTACACAACATGCTAGACGCCGAAAGGACTGCGCAACTTGCGAGAGCACGCCTTGTCAAAGCTGTGGTGCAACTGGGAAAATCGTTGGCCGACCGGCTCAATGCAAAAATTGCTCCGGAGGAGGTCTGATCCCCAGTGATCCCAATAATCCGCACGTCTGCGACAAGCTCAAGCCCGGACAACTCTTGTATTGTACTTACCACCCCGCGTGGCTCTTGCATCAGCCTACTCAGTGGCCGTTGGTCATACGGGATTTTTCTCGCATGGCACATCTTGAAGACGACCTCGCCGCAGTCGTGGGAACCCACTATGATGAGTATCCCCCTCTCGGTTATCCAGAAGAGCGAGCCCTCTTGGAGAGTGCTGAGGTTAGCGTTGACCTTGAAACTTCTGGGCTGGAGCCAACCGAAGGTGATATCCTCTGTGTCGGGGCTACTCACAAGCCTGGCTATGGATGTGCACTTACCCCTGCCGATCCACGAGTCGCCCAACTACTGGATCGAGCACAAATTGTTGGGCAAAACTTTTGGCTATTTGATCGGTGGTGGCTTCACCACCAAGGTATCCCTGTCAACCCGGAAGTACCGATTTGGGATACCCGCTTCGCTGGGAAGTTGCTCAACCCAGACACACCAAACGACCTCGTTTACCTCACTGGTGAATTCGCGAGCCCCCCGATTCGAGGTTACTGGAAAACTCGGGAGAACTATCGCGATCGAATCGAGCAGGTGGTCTGCATCGACGTTGATGCGACTCTTCGGGTGAAGCAGGGACAGTATGCGAAACTGCGCGAGACGGGGCAGCTTCATATAATGGAGAACTACATCATGCCCCTGGCCGCGGCGGTTTTCAAAATGCGGGTCGGCGGGATGCGGATTGATAAAGGACGGATGAAAGATGCACATACTCGTATCGAAGCTGAGCTCTCTGATGGCAGACTTGAGTTGCCCGACTGGGGTGGAGTTAGAACTGAGAATCAGTGGGAGAGAGTACAAAAGCAACTTTACGATGTTTATAAGCTCCCCGTTCAAACGAACCGGAAAACCGGAAAGCCTACGAGCAACAGTGAAGCGCTGGAGGAGCTTGCAGCTCGTCTGGAAACGGGTCACCGCAGTACTCGTGATGTCCCGAACGTGGACGAGGCCCTGGCCTTCATTCAGCGAATTCAAAACCTTCGCGGCCTTTCAAAGCTCGCTAACTCGTTTCTCCATTACCATCTTTCCCCCACGGATTTCGTTCACCCGGCTCTGAACCCCTGCGGTACAGGCACATTTCGCTTCAATTGTCAAGATCCGAACACTCAGCAAGTCCCCGACTGCACTTGTGGCTTGCCGAAGAAGCCCTGCAAAGGGAAATGTGAGTACGCCATGCGCAAGGTGAAGTGCGGCGGGGCCTGCCCCACGTGCCGCGGTGCCCGCCACATCTTCATCCCCGACCACCCCGACTGGGAGATCCTCTCCGTGGACGTGCGCCAGGCGGAGATCTGCGGGTTCCTCTGGAAGGCAGAGGAGTGGACCGTGCTGGATCAGGTTCTGCGCCACGGGCTCGACGCGCACTTCGCCATCGCGCAGAAGATCCTTGGCCGCGAGCCAACGAAACCCGAGCGGGACGACTACAAGACCACCACCTTCGCCATGTTGTTCGGCGAGATGGACCGCACGACTGCGAACCGCTTACACATCCCGCTAGCCCAAGTGCGCGAGGCCCGGGACTTTTACTTCAAGATGCTCCCCGGCGTGCCGGACTACCGGAAGCGCGTCCTCCAGGACTGTCAGACGAGAGGGTTCGTGGAATCCCCCGCGGGAATCCGCCGGTACATCTACCTCGACCGCCCCACGGGCCGGGCCGCGAACCAGGCGTGCAACCACCCGATCCAAAACATCCCCCCCATGGTGATCGGGGAGGCCATGATTATCCTGGATCGGGAGCTTCCCCCGCCGGCGCGGATGCTGATGCAGGTGCACGACGAGTTGGTGCTGACATACCCTAGACAGATGCGCAAAGCTGTGGTAGACTGCGTGTGGTCGGTACTGCGACGCCCCGTGAGGTGGCTCCCCGCTGCGCCTCTCGGCATGGCCGGCTGACTGGTCTTCAATCTGGATTTTGAGGCAGGTCCTAACTGGGGCGCGTTGGAGAAGCTGGAAGTTTCATGAAACCCGAGCAGCTCGGTATTGACACTTGGGACTGGAACGTCGAGGCGTTTGATCCTACCCAGGGGCGCATCCTGCTAATTCGAGAGATGCTAGACATCGATCTGCTGGCCGACCTTGTAACTGCTCGGCGGCCCTTTGCCCTGCTTCACGTCTCGCCCCTAGCCACCCCGTCAAACCTGGCCCGCTCCGCCTCGATGCTCCGAGACAAGTTCTCCTCCTTCACCGAGATCGTTTTCCCCATCCTCGGCTCCGGATGGCTTCCCCTCTTGCGCGCCGCACAGAAGGACGGGTTTCGCAGCTTCGCCTTTACCCCAACTGTTGGGGGCCTAGATGTCGTGGGACGTGTGAACTTCATGGGCCGTCCGACGTTCCGAGAAGAAGATTGGTATCATTTGGCCTACGGCCGTGCCCCGGGACCGATTGAAGCCCCGGGGCTGTGGACTTGGAGCGAGGAGACAATCTGATGATAACAAAAGAAGAAGGACTCCGTAACCTGGCCCGCCTGATCGATATAGTGGAGCGGGCGCACCCAAAGAAATTCAACCTCCACTTCTTCGTGGGCGGGCAGCTGAACCCCAAAGAGATGGTTAAAAATCTAGAAGAAGTGGGAACCTGTGGAACTACCGCATGCTTCTTCGGTTTTTCACCTCTAGTAACTGACTTGATGGAATTGACCGATCGGGGCGATTTAATCCCGACTGGCGAACCCACCTCTCCGCGCATCTGGACCAAAATCGCTGAGGCTTTCGGTATCACGCCGGACGAAGCTCTATACATTGGGAAACCCCAGATATCTGAGTTTCTAGGTTCAGACGCCGACGCAATCAGGAGGCACAACTCCAAAGAAGCGACTATCGAGCGTGCTAAGTTGGTGCTGCGTATGAACTTGGAGACCGTGTGAGGGATAATCCCTACCTTCCGGCCTTGCTCCTGGACCTGGCCGAGGGCCGCCGCCCTGATCTCCGCGACCTGGGCAACTGGCTGTCCAAGCAGGAGATCACTATTGACGACTGGCCCCGAGTTGCGGAAGCTTTATGCACCGCCTACGGTCTCCGCGACGAAGCCGAGCTCGCGGAGCACATAAAGCGGCCGATTTTCCGCAAGGAATCGACCTATGTGGACGATTTCCTACTGCTTCTCAAGGACCTGCAGATCGGGGGCTGGATCGCGGAGTACGTCAATCACACCCGAGAGCTAAAAGCCCCTACGGCTTTTCATTTTGCCAATGCCCTAGCTTTGTTGGGCGCGTCGCTTAGACGTAGAGTCTGCGTGGACCAGGGGTATTACCAAGTCTGGCCCGCGGTCCAGGTTATGAACATCGGCCCGAGCGGGCGGACTGGGAAGAGTACCGCCTCGGAGTACGGAGTGAACCTCTTCCTCAGCGAAGCCGGTGCGGGCCGGGCCGCACTGTTCAACCTGCTCCCTGACGAAGGTTCGGGCGAGGCACTGAAAACCGAGCTGTCCCAGATCTTCCGCAAGCAGCAGGAAGCCACCGGGCTGCTCTACGTCTCGGAGATGGCCACGTTCTTGGGCAAGCAGGAGTACAACAAGACCCTCATCCAGACGCTTACCGACCTGTTTGACTCCCGCCTTTCCAAGCGCCGGCGCACCGCAATCCGCGGGAACGAGGCGATGCAGAACATTGCGGTCTCGGCCATCTTCAACACGAACGAGGAGTGGGCCATAGAGGCGATCCCCGCTTCTGCGTTCGGTGGAGGTTTCTTTGGCCGGGTGCTCACGTTCTACCAGCCGGACACGAACCGCGGAACCGCGCGCCCGCGGCCGCCCTCGGACCCGCACGCCCTTCTCGCCGAACTCTCGCGCATCCGTTTTGTAAAAGGCCCGGCGATCCTGACCCCGGAGGCAGGAAAGTGGTATGACAAGCGATACGAAGAACTCGACAAAGCCTGGCCGGAGGACGAGCGTCTCCTTCCCTTTTGGGAAAGAGTGTCTGTCCATCTACTACGAGTTGGGATGCTCCTGTCCGTATCCCAAGACCTTGGGCAGAGAGATAACGTTTGTATTGAAAGACTACACCTCGAACAAGCAGACGGAATCCTTCGTTGGATTCTGCGCTA
>Ga0187892_10007762_pt1 | contig 15093 bp, 11 predicted proteins | sample MA1701073metaG_FD_139345 | JGI IMG/M metagenome (GOLD analysis project Ga0187892, IMG submission 139345) | Bio-ooze microbial communities from a basaltic lava cave in the Kipuka Kanohina Cave System on the Island of Hawaii, USA - MA170107-3 metaG ... | reverse complement strand
GTATCTCAACCTCGACAACGACGATCGGGCACGCATCTTCGCGAACCTCCTCGCGTTCAGGAACCGGCGAACGATCAACCACGATACCGGGCTGCTCGAGAGGACACACTCCGCACTCGATCGCATCACCGGACAACTTGTGCAGCTGCTCGATCCTGCGGTGCGTGCGGGGCGCGCGGCGTGACGATCGGCAGCTACACCGCCGCCGTCTCGTTGGACGAGACCATCGGCGAGTTCGAGGGCATCGTCTCCGTTCCCAACGGCTGCGTGTGCTTCTCGGCTCCCACGCTCGAGGAGCTCGAGGTGATCGGGCGCGAGACGCTCGCGGACTACGAGGTGCTGGTCAGCGAGGAGGCCGCACCGTGAAGCGCGACATGGACCTGATCCGCCGGCTTCTTCTCGAGCTGGAAAAGTTGCCGATGCGGTCGTCTGCCTCGAAGCTCCCGGATCTCGGGGTCCCTCGGTCAGATCTCGAGCCGAAGTCGACGCGGAAGCACCCCGGTGCCGGGGCGAGATCGTGAAGACCAAGCCCCGCGGCTCTCGCTACCGAAACCTGCACGCGCGCGCCGACGCGATCTACTACGAACGCGTGTGGAAGGGTTCGCGCTTCTGCTTCTCGACGAAGACCGACGACTGGAGCCAAGCGGCCGCCGTGCGCGACCTGTTCGAGGAGCGGAAGGGGATCGGCCGTCTGGGCGTCGCTGTCCGCGCCGAGGCGCCTCGATTCGCAGAGTTCGCGAGGCGCTACCTCGACGAAGACACCGATCACCTCGCCCCGACGACGCGAGATGGGCGCGAGCGCGCCCTCGCAGAAACCGGCCCCGTACTCCCCCGGCTCGGCGCGCTCCGCCTGGATGAGATCAGCGCGGTTCGTCTGCGGGAGTGGTGGAACGACGAGATCACGGCGAAGGGGCGCTCGACCAAGACCGGCCGCAACTTCCTCGACGCGGTCGCCGGCGTTCTCGCCTACGCCGTCGAGCTCGAGTTGCTCGACACGAACCCTGTCGATGCCTTCCGCACGGTGTTGCGCCGGAAGACACGAACCCAGAAGGGCCGAGCCGAATCCGACGCGGAGTCGAACATCTCGCCGATCGAGCACGGGGACGAGCTTCGCCGCCTGATCGATGCTGCCGCGACCGAGGGAGACCGCGCGCACCTGCTCGTCGTACTCCTGCTCGACGCGGGACTCCGCCTCGGGGAAGCGCTCGGGCTGCGATGGAAGCACGTCGTCTTCGGCGAGAGCGAAGCCGACCAGCACCGCGCACTCGTCGTTGCAGAATCGCGGCCACGCGGCGGCGACCCGGGGCCGACGAAGAGCGGGCGCACGCGGCGCGTGGGGCTCTCGAAGCGCCTGCACGGAACGCTGCTGGCCGAGTACCGGCGCCGCTTCGGACCCGATGGAGAGGCGCTCGTCCTTCCCGACCTCGACCCGAACAACTTCCGCGCACGCGAATGGCGCCGGATCGTGAAGCGCGCCGGCCTCGGGCATCGCGCGCTGAAGGACTTGCGCGACACGTTCGCGTCGCAGCTCCTCACCGCCGGCGTGCAGCTCGGGTACGTGAGCTCCCAGCTCGGGCATGCCGACGTCGGCGTGACGGCGCGGCACTACGCTCGATGGTGCGGCGGCGACAGCTATCGCGAACCGATCCGCCTAGAACCAGGCGAACTCCCGTGCGACGTGCTCGCGAAGCTCGTCGAGTCCCAAGGAAGTCCCAAGAAGTGGTTCGACGAGGTGCGCGACGCCGACATCGTCGCCGCTGCTAAGTCCGCGACCGACGAGGCCGATCGCTGGCGCGCCCAGCATGACTCGAACATGCGACCTTCAGGTCCGCAACCTGACGCTCTATCCAACTGAGCTATGGGCGCGCGAGGGGGAGCAGCCTACCCCTTGGTCGGGCGCGACGCCACCCGTCCCGATCGGTCCCTATCCTGTGAAGGTCTTCAAGTCGAAGTAGTCGCGCCAGGCGGTGATCGCGCCGTTCTCGAACTCGAACACGCCGAGCACCGGCAGGTCGAAGGAGCGCTTGCCGTCGCGCTGGCTGAAGTGCTCGAGGCGCTCGACCGCGACGCGGCGCTCGTCGGCGACCACCGAGAGCGTGTCGCACTTCACGTCGTAGACGCCGAGCGCGCCGCGCAGGAACTCGTGGATCGCGTCGGGCCCGATCGTGTCGCCGGGCATCGGGATGTTCCGGTACACGGCCTTGGGCGCGAACAGCGCGCGCCAGTCGTCGAGGGTCAGGGTCGGCCAGGCGTCGCACACGCGGCGCGCGGCCGCGGCGTTCCGTTCGGAGGGGGTCGTCATGCGCCGATCGTACCCGATCGAGCGCTGGCGGAGAGAGTGGGATTCGAACCCACGGTACCTTTCGGTACACACGCTTTCCAAGCGTGCGCCTTCGACCGCTCGGCCATCTCTCCGGGGTATCCAGCTCCGTTGCGGCGTCGTTTGCGAGACGGGCGCCGTCCGCGGCCGCCCGCGGCGGCGCCCCGCAAGCGCGCCGCAGGCGCGCGCACAGCGAGGCGAAGCCGAGCGTAGTCGACAAGACGCCCTGGCGGAGAGGGAGGGATTCGAACCCTCGATACAGTTTCCCGTATCCAGGTTTAGCAAACCTGTGCCTTCAGCCGCTCGGCCACCTCTCCGCGGCGGCGGCGACTATGCCGGAAAACCCCCGGTGGGGCGAGCGGCCGCCCGCGCGCCGGGCCCCGCTAAGGCAGAGCCGGTGCGCAGACCTGGGCGAGCCCCGGGCCGGCGCCGATCAGCGAGCGCTCGAGCACGGCCCAGTCGTCGACGCGGCAGTCGGCGCCGAGCGGCATGGCGGGCCCCTTCACGTTGCAGCGCGCGAGCGCTGCGGGCGGTGGCGCGACCGCCGTGAGCCAGGCGCGCAGCAGGTCGGCGTCGGCGCTCGAGAGCAGGCCGTCGCCGGACAGGTCGCCGCACTGGCAGGCGTCGCCGATGCCGTCGTCGTTCGCGTCGAGCCGCAGCGGATCGGGCTCGAACGGGCACAGGTCGAACGCGTCCTGCAAGCCGTCGCCGTCGGCGTCCGGACCGGGCGGCACGATCGGCGCGACGAGCTTGCCCTGTCCGTAGGTGTTGTCGTGGCCCACCACCGGGCCGACGTCCTGCGCCGCGTTCAAGAGACCCGCGCGCAGCTGCAGGTTCGTGAGCGTCGAGTTCTGCGACAGCATCAGCGCCGCCGCGCCCGCGGCGACGGGCGCCGCGAACGAGGTGCCCACGGCGCCGGGGCGCGTCAGGCTGGCGGTGCGGTCGGGCGCGACCAGCTCGGGCTTGGGCCGCCCGTCGTTCGTGGGTCCCCAGCTCGAGAGCGACTCGATCGGCGGGTTCGGCAGCACGTTCCACTGCGACGCGGCGATCGCGCCGACCGCGAACGCGCCGTGCGCGACCGCGGGGTCGACCATGCTCGACGCGGCCACGCGGTGCGCGGCCTCGATCGTCAAGCTCGAGCTGACGATCGTCATGTCGAGCCCCGCGCTCGGGCCCGAGTTGCGCTCGACGCGCGCGTAGTAGGTCTGCCCGGCCTGCGGACTGAAGCACGCGCGCTCGACTGGCTCGCCGGTCGCGTTCTGGTTGTTCTCGCCCGAAGCGATCGGCGGGACGAAGCCGGTGCGGTGGATGAAGAGATCGAGGTCGGTGGCCGGCGTGGCGCCCGCGTACTGGTTCCAGTTCAGGACCAGGCACGCCTCGGCCGTGCTCTCCATGATCAGGCCGAGCTGCTCGTCGCCGGGCGAGAACGAGAGCACCTGGTTCATGTTCTCGTCGAGCCAGCCGCCGCGCCAGTGGCGGAAGGCCCAGTTGCCGCCGCCCACGGTCCAGAACACGCCGTGCGCGTCGTGCGACTCGTTGATCAGGTCGTTGATCGGACCGGTGTCGTCGTAGTAGCTCGAGCCGAACCAGTTCACGGACAGGTTCGCGATCCGGATGCCGTTGTCGTTCACGTAGTCGACGGCCTGCTCGAAGTCGACCTCGTCCTCGAACATCACCAGGTGCAGCTTCACGCCCGGCGCCATGTCCGTGACCTGCTCCGCCACGGCGGTGCCGTGCGAGGTGATCGTCTCGATGCCGTAGCCGGTGGTGTCGTAGGTGACGGTGTCGGGGCCGATCTCGCCGGTGGTGATCGCTTCGGTCAGGCGCCAGAAGCCGAGGTCGAGCACCGCCACCTCGACGCCGGCGCCGGTCAGGCCGCCGAGCTGGAGCGCCGCGGCGCCGGTCAGCGCGACCGACTCCGAAATGTGTACGCCGGCGCCCTCGACCGGAACCGGAACGAGCGGGAAGCGGAGCGTGGCGATGCCCGTGAGCTCGGCGACGCGCGCCAGCACGGCGGGCGATCCGGCGATGCGCACGCGCGTGCGCCCGACGCCGTCGACCCGCGCGCCGAGCGCGCGGATGCGGTCGAGCGGCAGGTCGGCGGACGTGAGGCCGCGCGGCGCCTCCGCGATCACGCGCAGCTCGCCCGCGCGCGCGCGGGGGCTCGCCGCCTGGCGGCGCAGCTCGCGCGCCGCGGCCTCGGAATCGACGAAGGTCCGCGCGAGCGCGCCTCCGACCCGCGGCCGCGCGGGCTCCTGCGCGAGAGCTGCGCCCGCGAGAGCCCACGCAACAAGCGCGATCAACGCATGGCGGAGAGGGAGGGATTCGAACCCCCGGACGCTCGCGCGCCAGCGGTTTTCAAGACCGCCGCCTTCAACCACTCGGCCACCTCTCCAGCGCTTTCCGCGCCGTCGCGCGACCCTGCGGAGCGGGTTCCCTTCCCTACCGGACGACCGAGCGACTTCGTAGAATGGCCCAACCCAACGGTTCGCCGCAAGAAAAAGGCCAAGCGACGTGCTCGACCTGCGCTTCATCCTCGAGAACCTCGACGCCGTGCGCGCGAACTGCGCGAAGCGAAATGTCCGCGTCGACCTCGACCGGCTCGTGGCGTTGGACGAGCGGCGCCGCGCGCTGATCGCCGAGCAGCAATCGGTACAGGAGCGCAGGAACGCGCTCGCGCGCGAGATCAAGGGACGAAAGCCGAGCGACGACGAGCGCAACCTGGGCAAGGAGCTGAAGGAGCGCGAGGCCACGCTCGAGGCCGAGCTCGCGGGCGTGCGCGACGAGCTCGGCGCGCTGCACGTGCTGGTGCCGAACATGACGCACCCCGACGTGCCGGGCGGCGCGACCGACGAGGAGAACCGCGAGCTGCGCGTGGTGGGCAAGCCGCCCGAGTTCGGCTTCCCGCCGCTCGACCACGTCGAGCTGGCCGCGAAGCACGATCTGATCGACTTCGAAGCCGGCGCGAAAGTGGCGGGCCAGAAGTTCTACTTCCTGAAGAACGAGCTCGTGCTGGTCGAGCAGGCGCTGGTGCGCTTCGCGCTCGACGTCCTGCGCAAGCGCGGCTTCACGCTGTTCCAGACGCCCGACCTCGCGCGTGCGGAGATCGCCGACGGGCTCGGCTTCAACCCGCGCGGCGCGGAGACCAACGTCTATTCGATCGCGGACTCCGACCTGGTCCTGGTCGGCACGGCCGAGATCACGCTCGGCGGCATCCACCAGGGCGAGATCCTCGACGAGGCGCGCCTGCCGCTCCGCTACGGCGGGCTCTCGCACTGCTTCCGCGTCGAGGGCGGCGCGCACGGCCGCGCGTCGCGCGGACTGTACCGCGTGCACCAGTTCACCAAGGTCGAGATGTTCGCGATCACGCGGCCCGAGGAGTCGGAAGCGCTGCACGCGGAGCTGGTGGCGATCGAGGAAGAGATCTACCGCGCGCTCGAGATCCCGTTCCGCGTGGTCGACGTGTGCAGCGGCGACCTGGGCGCGCCCGCCTACCGCAAGTTCGATCTCGAGGCCTGGATGACCTGCCGCGGCGAGCGCGGCGGCTGGGGCGAGATCACGAGCACGTCGAACTGCACCGACTACCAGGCCCGAAGACTGGGCGTGCGCTACCGCGAGACGGCGTCGGGCAAGACGCGCTTCTGCCACATGCTGAACGGAACGGCGATCGCGGCCTCGCGCGCGCCGGTCGCCCTGCTCGAGAACCACCAGCAGGCCGACGGGACGATCCGCATTCCCAGAGCGCTCGTCCCGTACACGGGCTTCGACCGGATCGGATGAGCGACGCGCTGGTCCTCGGGACCGCGGGCCACATCGACCACGGGAAGACCGCGCTCGTGCGCGCGCTGACGGGCGTGGACTGCGACCGCCTGCCCGAGGAGAAGGCGCGCGGGATCACGATCGAGCTCGGCTTCGCGCCGCTCGTGCTGGCGTCGGGCTTGCGGCTCTCGGTGATCGACGTGCCCGGGCACGAGCGCCTGGTGCACACGATGGTGTCGGGCGCGACCGGGATCGACCTGGTGCTGTTCGTGGTCGCGGCCGACGAGGGCATCATGCCGCAGAGCCGGGAGCACCTGGCGATCTGCGACCTGCTCGGGATCGAGCGCGGCGTGGTGGCGCTGACCAAGGCCGACGCGGTCGAGCGCGACCTGCTCGAGCTCGCGCAGCTCGAGGCGGCGGAGGAGCTCGAGCAGACCTGCCTGCGCGGCGCGCCGATCGTGCCGGTGTCCGCGCTCGCGGGTACGGGGCTCGACCAGCTTCGACAGGCGCTCGACGGCGTGGCGCGCGCGGCGCCGCCGCGCACGCTGCGCGACGGGCCGGCCTGGCTGCCGGTCGACCGCGCGTTCGCGATGCGCGGCTTCGGCACGGTCGTGACCGGCACGCTGCGCGGCGCGCCCCTCGAGGAGGGCATGGCGGTCGAGGTGTGGTCCGACGCAGGACGCGCCCCGCGCGAGCTGCGCATCCGCGGGCTGCAGGTGCACGGCGAGGCGTGCCAGCGGGCGCTGCCGGGCTCGCGCGTGGCGGTGAACGTGCCCGGCGTCGAGCTCGAGGCCGTCCCGAGGGGGAGCGTGGTCGCGACACCCGAACGTGTCGAGCCGCGCCCGCGGGTCGAGGCCGAGCTGCGCCTCCTGCCCGGCGCGCAGCCGCTCAAGCACGGCGCGCGCGTCGGCGTGCACCTGGGCACGGCGGCCAGAGGGGCGCGCGTGTCGCTGCTCGATCGCGCGCTGCTCGCGCCCGGCGGGAGCGCGCTGGTCGAGCTGCGCTTCGACCGGCCGCTCGTCGCGGTCGAGGGCGACCGCTTCGTGCTGCGCGGTCACCGCCGGATCGCAAACGCGGGCTGGACCTGGGGCGGCGGCCGCATCCTCGACGCCGCGCCTCACCCCGGCCGGCGCAAGCGCGCCGAGCGCGCGGCCGAGCTCGCCCTGGCGGCGGCCGGCGAGCGCGAGAAGTGGCTCGCGGCGCGCCTCGCGCGCCGCGGCTGGCGCGGGCAGACGAAGGCCGAGCTCGCGCGCGAGCTGCGCTCGCTCGAGAACCTGCCCGGCGTGCGGGTGTCGGCCGAGCACTGGGTCGATCCCGGCGCGTTCGCCGCGATTCGCGAAGCCGCAGTGAACGCCGTGCGCGCGCAGATCGCGGCGGCGCCCACCGACGCGTTCGCGGGCTTCGCGCAGCTGCGGGCGCGCGTGCCGGCGCTGGCGAGCGACGCCGCCCTGCGCGCCGCGCTCGACGCGGAGGCGCGTGCGGGCGCGCTCGAGGCCGCGTCGAGCGGCTGGCGCATGCCCGGCCATCGCGCGCACGCCTCCAATTCGTCGCTCGCGCGCAGCCTGCTCGCGCGGCTCGCGGCGTCCGGGCTCGCCCCCGACACGCTCGAGGCGATCGCGCGCGAGCTCGGCGCGGATCCCCGCGAGCTGCGCGCGGTGTGCGAGCTGCTCGTGCGCGAGCAGAAGCTCGTGCGCGTCTCCTCGGAGCTGTTCTTCGACGCGGCCGCGGTCGCGAGCTTGCGCGAGCGCGTGATCGCGCGGCTGCGCGCGAACGGCTCGCTCGACCCCACCGCCTACAAACAGCTGACCGGGCAGAGCCGCAAGCACACCGTGCCGCTGATGGAGCACTTCGACGCGGAGAAACTCACCGTGCGGCGCGGGAACGTGCGCGTGCTGCGGGGCGGCTGAGGCGCGATCCCGTCATCCGGTCTAATCTAGGGCGGTCCTCGCCGAAGAAAGGAGCGCAGCCGTGCGGATCATCGTCAACAAGAACCCGATCGATCTCGACGTCGAGCCCGACATGCCGCTGTTGTGGGCGTTGCGCGACGAGATCGGACTGACCGGCACCAAGTACGGCTGCGGCGTCGCGTACTGCGGCGCGTGCACGGTGCTGGTGGACGACCAGCCGGTGCGCTCGTGCGTGATCCCGGTCGCGTCGGTCGAGGGCAAGTCGATCACCACGATCGAGGGCTGGGACCACAGCGACACCATGCAGCGCGTGCAGAAGGCGTGGGTCGCGCACCAGGTTCCGCAGTGCGGCTACTGCCAGCCGGGACAGATCATGGCCGCGGTCGGGCTGCTGCACGGCCGCGCGGGCGATCCGAGCGACGCGGAGATCGACGCCGCCATCACCAACGTGTGTCGCTGCGGAACCTACGGCCGGATCCGCGCCGCGATCCACACCGCCGCGAAGGGCAGCTGAGATGTCGCCCGCGGTCTCGCGTCGCGGCTTCATCGTCGGCGGGGCGCTCGCCGGCGGCGGCCTCGTGCTCGGGCTGGCGCTGCGCCCGTACTCGAACCTGCCCGCGGCGCGCGCGCTGGTCACCGGCGACGGCAGCGCGCTGCTCCTTACCTGGGTGAAGATCTCGCCCGACAACCTCGTGACGGTGATCGTGCCGCACTCCGAGATGGGCCAGGGCGTGCACACCGCGCTGCCCATGATGCTGGCCGAGGAGCTCGACGCGGACTGGAACCGGGTCACCATGGAGCAGGCGCCCGCGGACCCGGCCTTCGCGAACGGCGGGCTCGTGCAGGGCTACCTGCGCGGCGATGCCTCGATCCCGGGGCTGCTCGCCGGGCCGGCCGAGTTCGGCTTCCGCAAGGTCGCCGAGTTCATGAACCTGCAGATCACCGGCGGCAGCATGTCGGTGCGCGCGACCGGCGTCGACGGCATGCGCCGCACCGGCGCCGCCGCGCGCTGGATGCTGATCGCCGCGGCGGCCGCCGAGTGGGGCGTGCCCGCGCAGGAGATCCGCGCCGCGAGAAGCCGCCTCTTCCACCCGGCCTCCGGCAACGAAGCGGCGTACGGACAGCTCGCGACGCGGGCGGCCGAGTTCGACCCGCCGAGCGACCTGCCGCTGAAGCCGCGCCAGGCCTACACGATCGTCGGCACCTCGAAGCCGCGCCTCGACATCCCGGTGAAGATCATGGGCACCGCGCGCTACGGCGTGGACACCTACCTCGAAGGCATGGCCTACGCGGCGGTGCGTTCGTGTCCGGTGTTCGGCGGCGATGTCGCGAGCTACGACGCGCAGAGCCTCGCGAGCCGGCGCGGCGTGAAGCAGGTGGTCGCGATTCCCGGCGCGGTCGCGGTGATCGCCGACAACTGGTGGCGCGCGAAGCAGGCAGCCGACGCGCTCGAGATCACCTGGTCCGAGGGCGCCGGCGCCGCGCACAGCTCGGAGTCGATCTACGCCGGCATGGAGCAGGCCCTCGACGGGGGTTCGCTCGAGAAGGACTACAGCTTCGGCGACGCCGACCGCGCGCTGCGCGGCGCGGTGCAGGTGGTCGAGCGCACCTACCGCGTTCCCTATCTCGCCCACGCGACCATGGAGCCGGTCAACTGCACGGCGCACTTCACGGGCGACCGGCTCGAGCTCTGGGGCGCGTTCCAGGACGGGCTCGGCGCGCGCGCGCGCGCCGCGAAGGTCGCGGGCCTGCCGCTGGCGAGCGTGACGCTTCACCAGACGGCGATGGGCGGCGGCTTCGGACGGCGCGGCTCGACGCTCAACTTCATGGAGCAGGCGATCGCGATCGCGAAGCAGGCCGAGGGGCCGGTCAACCTGATCTGGTCGCGCGAAGAGGACATGACCCACGACAACTACCGGCAGGCCTCCGTCGCGCGCATGAAGGCGGGGCTCGACGCGGACGGCCGGCCGGTCGCGTGGCTCCAGGAGTTCACCGAGAAGCACGACCCCGAGGACGCGACCTGGATCGCCTACGGCATCGCGGATCGCGCCGCACGCTACGTGAACGGCACGGATCCGATCCCGTTCGGGCCCTGGCGCAGCGTCGACAACAGCCACCACGGCTTCTTCATCGAGTCGTTCGTGGACGAGCTCGCGTTCGAGGCGAAGCGCGACCCGTTCGAGTTCCGCCGTGAGCTGCTGGCGAACGCGCCGCGCCACCGCACGGTGTTGGAGCTCGCCGCGACGATGTCGGGCTGGGGAACGCCGCTGCCGGAGGGACGCGGGCGCGGCATCTCGCTCAAGGAGTCGTTCGGCACGATCGTCGCGCAGGTCGCCGAGGTCAGCGTGGGCGACGACGGCCGCGCGCGCGTCGAGAAGGTGTGGTGCGCCGCCGATCCGGGCGAGGTCATCCACCCCGACGGCTTCGCCGCGCAGCTCGAGGGCGGGATCATCTACGGCCTGACGGCCGCGCTCTACGGCGAGATCTCGATCGACAAGGGGCGCGTGGTCGAGAAGAACTTCGGCGACTACCCGATGGTGCGGATGGCGGACGCGCCGGCGATCCGGATCGAGGTCATCGAGTCGGGCGCGCGCACCGGCGGTGCCGGCGAACCCGGCACGCCGCCGACCGCGGCGGCGGTCGCGAACGCCGTGTTCGCCGCGACCGGCCAGCGCATCCGCTCGCTGCCGCTGCGCAAGCACGACCTGCGCAAGGCGGTGGAGGCGGAGCCGAAGCTGGGCTGAAGCCCGGTCTTGCTTGAACTACGCTCGGCTGCGCCTCGCTGCGCGCGGCTTGCGCCGCTTGCGTCCTCGCTCGGGGCGGCCCTCGCTCGGACCTCGCTTCGAGGTCGTGCTCGGCCTCTACACCGCGAAGAGTCGCTCGCAGCCGGTGCCGGCGAGCGCGGCGTCGACCGCGCGGCGGTCGGCGGGCGCGAGCGCCGCGTGGCCCTCGCGCAGCCACTGCAGGCACTTCCCCTGGTACGGGAACGGCGCCTGCACCCAGGGCCGGCCGTCGATCGTGCACTCCACCCGCTCGGCGCCGCGCGCGAGCGCGTCGGCGTTCGCGAGCAGGAACGGCGCGTAGACGCGGCCGATCTCGGCGAACAGCGCGCGCAGCGTGTCGGGCAGCGCGTCGCGCCCCAGCCAGTCTCCCTCCTCCGGCTCGAGGCCGGAGAGCTCCTCGAACACCTCGACCCAGGCCATCACGCGCGGCGCGAGCTCGAGCGCGACCGCGGTCGGCGTGGGATCGAAGCCCGCGAGCTGCGTGAGCTGGCCGAACAAGCCGAAGTCCGACGCCGCGGGCCGTCCACCCAGCGCGAAGCGCGACTGCTCGAGCTGCGCCGCGAACAAGCCGAGGAAGCGGCGGTAGCTCTCCTCGATCACCGCGCCCGTGGTCGGGTTCGAGCCGACCACGCCGAGCCGGCCGATCTGGCGCCCGGCGAACAGCTTGCCCATCGCCAGCGCCTCGCTCTCGCTCGAGTCCGTGCGCCGCCAGCGCGGCAGGATCGCCGACGCCTTCGCAATGTCCGCGGGATATGCCCAGCGGTAGTGGAACATCGCCTTGGTCAGCCACTCGTCGGCGTAGTCCTCGAGCAGCGCGTCGAGGAACGCGAGCGCGGGATCGGACGGGATGACCGAGCGGCCCGGATAAAGCGTCTCGAGCTCGCGGATCAGCGGCGTCGAGTCGACGCGCGCCTCGAGCGCGCCGTCCTTCCCGCGCAGCACGAGCTGCGGCAGGAGCTCGACGCGCGGCTTCGGCAGGGCGCGGTGCTCGGGCCCGCCCGACTGCACCCACACGTACGGGATGCGCCGGTAGCGCAGCACGGCGCGCAGCTTGCGGCTGTACGGCGAGCCCGGAGCTCCGACGATGATCAGGGATTCGTCCGCCACGTGTCCGCCTCCTTCAAGCGCGGCCGAGCGTCGCGATCAGCGCGAGCACGGTCCGCTCCAGAGCCGCCGCCGCGCGCTCGCGGCCCAGGCGCTGGTCGTTCCTCATCCGATCCCAGACCTCGAACGAGGTCATCGCATCGAGCGCGTCGACCAGCTCCGGGCTCCGCTCGAGTTCCGGCAGCCAGCGCAAGAGGTTCGCGCGCAGGGTGCGCACGAGCCGCGCGTGTTCGCTGGCCAGGAAGTCCGAGCGCGCGCGCTGCAGGTTGCCCGAGCGCTTGTAGGGCGCGATCTGCTCGTAGAAGCGCACGCGCTGCGCGACCAGCCCGCGCGCGCGCTCGTCGCGGCTGCCGCGCGTGGGCGGCTCCTGGATCAGCGGCAGCGCGCGTTCGCGCACGCGCTCGTTCAGCTCGGCGAGCAGGCTCTCCATGTCCGAGAAGTGCCGGAACACGGTGCGGATCCCGACCTTCGCGCGGCGCGCGACCTGCTGGGCCGTCGGCTGCAGCTCCCCGCTGCCGACCAGATCGAACAGCGCCTGGACCATGGCCGCGCGGCTTCGCTCGCTGCGCCGCACCCGTCCATCGACGGTGTCGCTCGTCTTCCTCACGCGAAGATCCTCCCCCCGATCTTGCGCACCTCGACGCCCGCCAGCAGGTCCCCGAGCTGCAGGAGGTCGGGCCCGTTCGGGATCGGCGCGACGAGCGCCTCGATGCGCGCACGGCCTTCGGCGTGGCTCGTGCACTCTCCGAGCACGCCCGCCACGCGCTGGAGCATCCAGACGTGATAGGGCACGACCATGCGCCGCGCCCGCATTCCGCCGATCTCGAACTCGTGCGTCAGCGGGCCGTCTCCGGTCTGGAGCGCTTCGAAGCCGGGCGTGGGCGTGAAGGTCTTGCCCGGCAGCTCGCCGCCCGGCGCGTGCGCGCCGCTCCGCAGGTACGCGCGCACCCGCTCGACCGTGCTGCGCAGCACCGGCCACATCTCGGCGAAGAAGACTTCGAGCACCGGCAGGAGCGTCGCAGGCACGGTGTCGCCGGCGAGCCACGCGCCGCCGTTGCTGGTCGCGGGCCGCGCGACGAGCTTCCGCTCCTCGTCGAGCGAGTAGAGCTTCTGGCCGTAGCTGCGCGCGTTCAGGTCGCCCTGGTGGTTGGTGCGCTCGACCCACTCGGTCACCAGCGGCCAGCGCGTGCGCAGCTCGAAGCCGGCCACCGGATCCCGGTACAGGTGGGCGTAGAGCGGGCCGAGCAGCGCGAAGTCGGCGAGCGACGGCAGGCCGCCGAGCGCGAAGTCGTGCACCGCGAAGTGCGTCTCGAGCAGGTCGAGCAGGTGGGCGTTGCTGGCCTGCCACGCCTTCGCCGTGTGCTCGGTGGCGCCCAGCGCCACCAGCCCGGCGAAGATCCCGCGCGGGTTCGCGAACGCCTCGCGCGTGCCGAACGCGCGCTCGAAGATCGCGCGCGCCGCGCTGCGCCGCGAGTTGCCGTCGGCGCCGGGCGCGAACGCCGCCCCCCACTGCTGCTCGTTGAAGGCGGCGTGGTTCGGCTGCACGGACTCGCGCCCGAACTGCCAGCGCTCGAAGAACGCCCACACCACCATCCACTCGTCGGCGAGCAGCTCGATCAGGTGGCAGACGAGGCGCTGCGCCGGCGCGGCGCCGGCCGCCGGCACCACGGCGGGCGCGGGATGACGGCGCTCGATCCAGTCGATGATCTCGCTCGAGTCCTGCACCCAGGCGCCGTCCGGCGCCAGCAGCTGCGGCACGACGTTGGTTCCGGTCGCGGGCAGGAGCAGGCCCGCGATCAGCTCGGGGGTCGCCAGGACGTCCTCGTAGGCGAGCGCGCCGCCGTGCGCCTTGTAGCGCAGGAAGGCGCGGACCTTGCCCGAGAAGTAGCTGTGCTCCCAGGAGAACAGTCGATACGGCGCCGGCTCCGTCACGCTTTGTATTTTGGCACTCCTTATGCCACGATGCCAAGCGTGAAGACCGCGGCGCGGCGCAGCCCGAAGTCGCTCCTGCCTCTCGTGCTGACGAGCCCGCGCACGCGCGCGGCGCGGCGCTGGCTGGCGGAGCGGCGGCGAAGACTGCGGCGCGAGCCGCACCGCGTGCACTACTTCCACCAGCTGGACGATCCGTATGGCCAGCTCGCGGCGCAGATCCTGGCCGAGCTGGTCGCGCGCTTCGACGTCGAGCTCGTGCCCGAGCTGGTGGGTCCGCCCCCGGACTCGGCCGCGCCCGAGCGCGCCAAGCTCGAGGTCTACGCGCGGCGCGACGCGGCGGACGTCGCGCCGGGCTTCGGTCTCGCATTCCCGGAGGGCGCGAAGGCGCCCGACCCGGCGCTCGTGGCGCGCGCGCAGGCGGTGCTCGCGTCCCCGCGCGCCTCGGCCGAGTTCGCGATCGCGGCGCCGCGCGTCGGCAGCGCCCTGTGGCGGGGCGACGCGGCCGGGCTGGAGGCGCTGGCCGGCGAGCTCGGCGCCGTCGATCCGGCGTGGGCGCGCGCTCGCGTCGAGGCGGGCAACGCGCTGCGCGCGAAGCTCGGCCACTACCTGGGCGCGATGTTCCACTACGGCGGCGAGTGGTACTGGGGCGTGGACCGGCTCGAGCACCTCGAGCGCCGGCTCGATTCGCTCGGCGCGCGCCGGCCGGGCACCGAGCGCGGCCCGATCGCGAGGCGCCCTGCGTTCGGCGCGCCGCCGGCGCGAAGCGGCGCGAGCGCGCGCCTCGCGCTCGAGTTCTACCCGTCGCTGCGCAGCCCCTACACCTACATCGCGATGGAGCGCGTGTACGAGCTCGCGCGCCGCCAGCCGGTCGAGCTCGTGCTCCGGCCCGTGCTGCCGATGGTCATGCGCGGCCTGCCGGTGCCGCGCGCGAAGCAGCTCTACATCACGCTCGACACCAAGCGCGAAGCCGAGGACGCGGGCGTCCCGTTCGGCCGCGTCGCCGATCCGGTCGGGCGGCCGGTCGAGCGCGCGTTCTCGCTCTATCCGTGGGCGCGCGAGCGCAGCCGCGCGCCGGAGCTCCTGCTCTCGTTCGCGCGCGCGGCGTTCGCGGAAGGCGTCGACACGGGCAGCGACGCGGGCCTGCGCTTCGTGGTCGAGCGCGCGGGGCTCGCGTGGGACGAGGCGCGCGGGCACCTCGACGGCGACGGCTGGCGCGCGGAGCTCGAGCAGAATCGCCTGGCGATGTTCGAGCTCGGCCTGTGGGGCGTGCCGAGCTTCTGCCTGCGCG
>Ga0187892_10007761_pt1 | contig 15094 bp, 14 predicted proteins | sample MA1701073metaG_FD_139345 | JGI IMG/M metagenome (GOLD analysis project Ga0187892, IMG submission 139345) | Bio-ooze microbial communities from a basaltic lava cave in the Kipuka Kanohina Cave System on the Island of Hawaii, USA - MA170107-3 metaG ... | reverse complement strand
ATCGTCCCGCCGCGGACGTCCGGCTTGAGCCAGACCGACTCGAGCGCGGCCGCCGCGAGGATGCGGTCCCAGCACGCCTGGAAGAGCGGGGCCGAGGCGAAGATCTCGACGTATTCGAGCGAGTTGCCGATCGCCACCGCCACCCCGACAGCCTGCGGGAACTCCTTCGCGAACGCGTCGAAGCGCGCGCGGAACTTCGCGACCGCGTCGGCGTGCGCCTTGTAGGCGTCGGCGGGCCCGACCGCGCGGCGCAGGCCGGCGAGCTGCGACGCGACCGCGTGCCAGACGTACCCCTGGCCGGCGTCGGCCGCCAGCGCGCGCCGCACGCCGCCGGTGACGAGATGCTGGCCGGACTCCTTCGCGAACTTCTCCGACGTCTTCATCGGCCCGCCCGGCTCGGCGTCGTAGACGCGCACGTCGACCGTCTTGCCGGCCGGCACGAGCGTGTCGCGGGCCACGACCCGACCGAACCTGCCGCCCACGAGGACGGTGCCCCCGAGCACGAGGAGCTCGACGGCTCCTTCGTTTTTCACGCGCACCGAGAGCGCGCCCGCGGTGTCGCTGATCTCGGCCTTCCCGGCGGCGAGCGCCTCGTGGAGCGTCGTGACGCCGGCGTCGCCCGCGCGGTCCGCGAGCAGGGGGTAGACGGTGAGGTTGTCGTGGGAGACGGGCGGGCCGATCCTGAGGCCGTCGAGGAGGCGCGCGACGGGCGTGTCTGAGGCGAGATCGCTGCGGCGGACGTACTGCTGCGCGAGCATGGAGTCGCGCTGCTCGGCCGACATCCAGCGCCCCTCGTGATGGACGAGGTTGTGCTTCGCCATGATCTCGTCGCGGAGCTGGTCGGGGGTCTTGAACTGGCCGTCGGACATGAGGATCGTGCCGTTGCGGAGCGCCTGCGCCATGCGCCGCTCCACGATGTACTCGCCGACCTTCTCGAGCCCGAGGTAATCCATCGCCCGCTCGTGAGTGATCGCCGGAGCCGCCGGCGCGGCCTTCAGGTCGGCGATCTCCTTCTCGAGGCGCTTCTTCTCGTCGGCGACGAGCCGCTCGTTCTGCTCGAACTTCTCCTTGTAGGCCTTCGCGACCCAGCCTTCGCCGACGCGGATCAGGCCTTCCTTCTGGTAGCTGTCGAGGATGAACGTGTCGAGCGGAATCTCCTGGCCGTTGACGATCGCGACGTTGTTGGGGAGCTTGACGGGCGGCGCGGGCGCTCGGAACTCCTTGAGCGCGGCGAGGTCGCGGCGGAGCTTCTCGAACTCGTCCTGCGCGCCCGAGCGCATGAGGAGGTAGCCGAACGCGAAGGCGACGACGATGGCGGCGGCGAACCCGACGGGGACCCACGACGGGCCGGCGCGGGCCGCGATGACGACGGGCTCCGGCGAGACCGTCCGCGTGCTCGGCGGGCGCGCGGGCGCGAGCTCGGCCGGCGGCGCGACGCGCTCGATCTTCATCGTCGTGGTCACGGCCTCGACGAAGCGGTCGGGCACTTCGATCGACGCGGTCGTGTGCAGGGCGGTGATGCCCTTGCGGAAGGCGTCGTACTCGCGCCGGCACTCGGCGCACGCGGTGAGGTGCGTTTCGAGGCCGCGGCGGCGGTCGCCTTCGAGCGAGCCGTCGAACAGGTCGCTGAAGAACTCCTGGTATTCGCTGCAGCTCATTTGTCCTTGTTGTCCTTGGCCTTTTCCGCCTTCTTCCTCTCTTCCTCTTCCCACGCCTTCTTCACGTCCTCCACCGTCGGCTTCTGCTCGCCGAAGCTGGCCATCTTGACGTCGTAGCTGATCTCGCGGACCGCCATGAGCTCGAGTCGCTTGTTTCCGCTCCCGATGGTATACGCCAGAAGGCGGTTGGTCTGGCTGTCAAAAAGCACGAACGCGTCGAGAGACTGGCCGTAGGTGATCGTGCCTCCGAGCCAGCGGGTGGTCTTGTTGTCGATCGACTGGGCCTCGGCGGTGCGGTCGAACCTGCCGGCAGCGAAGCCGGCGACGCAGCCGAGGAGTAGGACGAAGGCGAACCAGCCGGAATAGGCGCGCATGAATCAGGCTCCTAATTGCTTCCAGACTTCCTTGAAGGCGAGGCGGGCGCGGGAAATCCGCGACTTGACGGTGCCCATCGGGAGCTGGAGGATCTCGGCGATGTCCTCGTAGGCGAGCCCCTGCACGTCCTTGAGCAGGAGGATCTCGCGGTCGTCGTCCTTGAGCTGCTTGAGCGCGTTGTTCACGGTGATGCGGACCTCGTCCTGTTCCAGGGTCGCTTCGGGGGCCGGCCCCTCGGTGTCGACCATGTGCGGCACGTTGCGCGTGGTGTCGGCGCTCTTTCCGGACTGCCAGTCGAGCGACTTGGCGGGGTGCCGGGCGCGCCGCTTGAGCTCGTCCTTGGCGAGGTTCCCCGCGATGGTGTAGAGCCAGGTGGAGAACTTCGCCGTGCTGTTGTACTCGTGGATCTTGCGGTAGACCCGCAAGAACGCCTCCTGCGCCAGATCCTCTGCCGCCCTGTAATCCGCAACGAACCGGTAGGTGTACGACACGATCGCGTTCTTGTATCGGCGGACGAGCACCTCGAAGCCGGCCACGATCTGCTCCGGGGGCGCCTCCTTCAGGCGCGCCATGATCTCGTGGTCGGGCAGCGACGCCAGGTCCGCCGACCGGTTCCCTGAGTTAAACGACGTCTGGGCCATCGAGTTCCCTCCTCCGCCGTCTGCCCGAATACTCCGTCGTTGGGAAGGCTGCGGAGGGCAGGCCCCCCATGCTAACAAGACGCTCCCGACAGTGATAGGATGGCAGAACCATGGGCGAGCAGCACCACCACCCGAAGGTGACCGACAGCACGGTGCGGATCGGCACCGTACGGGCGGGGGAGCGGCGCCAGCTCGGGATCGTCATGGCCGTGACCGGCGTGACGATGGGCGCGGAGCTGGCGGGCGGGTACCTGTTCGGAAGCGCGGCGCTGCTGGGCGACGCGTTCCACATGCTGACGCACTTCGGGGCGGTGGCGACGAGCTGGGCGGCGATCGCGATCGCGCTGCGCCCGGCGCCGGCCGACAAGACGTTCCGCAACTGGCGCTTCGAGGTGCTGGCGACGCTCTTCAACGGGATCACGATGATCCCGCTGGCGGCCTACGTGATGTGGGAGGCGTACGCGCGCTGGCTCAGCCCGCGGCCGATCGAGGTGGTCGGCGTCCTGGCGGTGGGCGGCGCGGGGCTCGTGGCGAACGTCGTGTCGGCGGCGGTGCTGCACCGGCACGCGAAGCACGACATGAACGTGCGCGGGGCGTTCCTGCACATGCTGGCCGACTCGGTCTCGTCGGTCGGGGTGATCGCGGCGGGCGTGCTGATCCTCGTTTTCCAGTGGACGCTGGCGGATCCGATCATCGCGGCGGCGATCAGCGTCATGATCCTGATCTGGTCGGTGTCGCTCATCCGCTCCGCGTGCCGCATCCTGCTGGAGAGCGCGCCGTCGCACCTCGAGCTGGGGGAGATCGCGGCGGCGATCAAGTCCGAGCCGGGCGTGGCGGACGTGCACGACCTGCACGTCTGGACGATCACGTCGAAGATGTACGCGCTGACGGCGCACGTGGTGCTGGCGGATGACCTGCCGGTGTCGCACACGGAGGAGATGAGCCGGCGGCTGGCGCGGGTGCTCGACGACCGGTTCGACATCAACCACGCGACGCTGCAGTTCGAGACGGGGCGGGGTCAGGCGCTGACGTGCGAGCACGAGGAGACGAGGGCGCGGGGGTAGCGGGCGGCTACGATTCTCCGAACTCCTCGGGGTACACCCGCTTGTGGACGCGCTCGACGAGGACCAGGGCGTCGCGGAGATACTTGATGATGTCCGTGCGCCCCCACGAGGCGTTCTCGCCGATCTTCTGGAGCACCTCGTCGAACGTCTCGCGGCGGACCTGCATGCGCTTTCCGAGCTTGAGCTTCTTGAGGTCGTAGCCGAGCTTGCGCGCGGCGGTGAAGATCTTGTCGGCGGTGCTCTTGGGGACGGCGATGCCTGGCGCTTCCTTGAGCACGTCGCTCACGACGCGGGGGTCGAGGCCGACCTCCTCCGCGATGCGCCGGATGGTGACCATCGGTTCCGTGAGAGTACATAATGGAGGACCGCCATCTCAAGCGAATCACGAATAACGAATCACGAATCACGGGGGGGGGAGCGCTCGAGCCGCCGGGCAGTTCAGACGGGGACGGAAACGGTTGGCGAAACCTGATGCGTGATACCTGGGACTGCCCTACAACCCCTTGAGCTCCTCGAACTCCTGGTCGAACTTCTGCTCGACCGTGGTCTGAGGGATGGGGATCCACGAGGGGAGCTCGGCGTCGCAGCGCCAGTCGCAGGTGTGGACGGTGAAGGTCACTTTGGCGCCGAAGCCGATGAGGGCGGCGGTGGTGACGGCGCCTTCCTCCCACTTTTCGGTGAAGCCGCGGAGCGTGCCGTCCTTGAGCTTGTCGATCTTCTTGCGCAGGGCGGCGACGAACTTCTCGCGGTCGCGGAAGGTGCCGGAGCGCTTGAAGATGCCCATGGGTGGAGGGGCAGTGTAGCACAGCGGGCGGCGGGGCGCCAGAGCGTAACGCGTTGCGTCGCGGCGCCGTCCTATAATGCGTTCATCCCGTTGGAGGCCGCTCGAACCGGCGTACCTGTGGGAGCCTCCAGCGGGATTCATCAGGGAGGACGCATGGAGCTTCTGGCCGCGGGGCGCGGAGAGCTGCTGAGCTCGATCGTGGCGTATGTGGTGGTGTCGGGGCTGCTCTTCGCCATCGCCCGGAAGATGGGGGCGGAGAACGCGTGGTGGGCGTGGCTGCCGATCCTGGACTTCCTGCTCATGCTCGACCTGGCGGGGATGTCGTGGCTCTGGATCTTCGCGATGTGCGTGCCCCTGCTGAACATCATCGTGCTGGTGGTGGCCTGGATGAAGATCTGCGAGGCGCGGCGCAAGCCGTCGGTGCTCGGGATCCTGATGATCGTGCCGATCGCCAACCTCGGGGTGATGCTCTACCTTGCGGTCTCGGAATGAACGCGCTCGTCATCATCGGAGGGCTGGCCGCGCTGGCGCTGGCGGGCTGGATCGGGTGGATCAGCGTGCAGAGCCTGCGGCAGGCGCTCGCGCTGAATGTGCGGCCCACGGGGTCGCTGGCGCGGATGTGCGGGCGGGCGGTCGCGCTGCGGGGGCGGGTGCGGGTGAGCGACCCTATCCGCACGGGCAACGGCGAGCCGTGCCTGTGGAGGCGGCAGATCGTCGAGGAGCGCGACATGTCGTTCTTCGGCTCCCGGCACCGGCGGTCGTGGCACACGGTGAGCGACCAGAACCAGACGGCGGGGTTCGTGCTCGATGTGGGCGGCCAGCCGGTGGAGGTGGGGGAGCCGACGGAGCTGCAGGGGACGGCCTCGAGCCGCGACTACGGCGAGGGGGGCTGGCTGATGGGCGCCACCTCGCGGGCGACGGAGGAGTGGATGCCGCTGGTGGAGGAGCTGACGGTGCTCGGGAAGCTGGAGGAGCGGCGCGGCGGGCTGCACGTGGTGAAGGACGCGACGCTGGGACTGCTGTGGTCGCCGCGGCCGCCGGGGCAGGCGGCGACGTGGGAGACAGTGAAGGCGGTGGCCGGCTTTGTCGCGATCGCGGCGATCGTCGTGGGAGCGGTCTGGCTCCACCAGACGCACGGGAGGGGGCTGGCGCAGGAGAGAACCCAGAACGCAGAACCCAGTCAGAGAACAGCCCGAATGGCGTCCGCCATGAAGCGTGTCCGGTCGGTGAGTGCCCTCGCCGACGGCCGGGACCCGGCGCGCTCTGTCACTTCCGGGTTCTCTGACTGGGTTCCGGGTTCTCCCGGGATCAGATGTCGAGGTACTTGACTTCCAGCGCGTGCTTCTCGATGAACTCGCGGCGCGGCTCGACCTCCTCGCCCATCAGGATGGTGAAGATGCGGTCGGCCTTGAGCGCGTCCTCCATCGTCACCTTCACGAGCGTGCGGCGCGCCGGGTCCATCGTCGTCTCCCACAGCTGCTCGGGGTTCATCTCGCCGAGGCCCTTGTAGCGCTGCTTGTCGTCGAGCCCCTCCCCGCCCGCCGCGCGGAGCGCCCTGAGCGCCTCGCGCAGCGAGTGCGCCGGATGGGAGGCCGTGCCCGCGACGAGCCGGAACTTCGCCTTGCCGTCCGCGTCGGGCGCGTGGAAGAACTCCGACGCCGGCACGCCGAGCGCCTCCAGCCCGCGAACCGCCTGCTCGACGCCCGACATCGCGTGGAACTCGCTCGCCGCCGCGTCGATGGCGCCCGGCTTCGGCGCCTCCTCGAGGTCGCTGAAGTTGAGCCGCACCTCGACCTTGCGCGACTTCTCCTCGTCGGCGATCCACTTCGCGAGCGCCTCCTGCGTGTAGAAGAAGCGCTCCTGCCCGTCGAGCTTCACGCGGTAGACCGGGAGGCGCCCGCTCGACGAGTCGCGCGCCGCCAGGTACTTCTCCATCGACACGCCGCGTCGCTGCACCTCGGCGATCGCGTTCTCGACGGCGCTGGCGTGCTCGACGAGCGTCTTCAGGCGCTCCCCCTCGAACTTCCGGCCGTCCGCCAGCTCGAGGGCCGCCCCGTCGCAGCCGAGCTCGACGAGGATGCGGTTCATATGCCGCTCGTCGTGCACGTACTCGGAGCGTTTGCCGCGCGTGACCTTGTAGAGCGGCGGCTGCGCGATGTAGATGTAGCCCGTCTCGATCAGCTTCGGCATGTGGCGGAAGAAGAACGTCAGCAGCAGCGTGCGGATGTGGCTGCCGTCGACGTCGGCGTCGCACATGATGATGACGCGCCCGTAGCGGAGCTTCGCGACGTCGAACTCCTGCGAGATGCCGGTGCCGACGGCGGTGATGAGGGTGCGCAGCTCGTCGTGCTTGAGCATCTTGTCGAGCCGCGCCTTCTCGACGTTGAGGATCTTGCCCTTGAGGGGGAGCACCGCCTGGAACTTGCGGTTGCGCCCCTGCTTGGCGGAACCGCCGGCCGAGTCGCCTTCGACGATGTAGAGCTCCGTCTCCTCGCGGTTGCGGCTGGAGCAGTCGGCGAGCTTCCCGGGGAGGTCGCCGCTGGAGAGGAAGTTCTTGCGCTTGACCTCGCGGAGCTTCCGGGCCTCCTCGCGCACGCCCGCCTCGATCACGGCGTTCTGGACGACGGCGCGCGCGACGTCCGGATGGCGCTCGAGGTGGTCGTTCAGCTCCTCGTACACGACCGTGCCGACGACGCCCTCGATCTCCGGGTTCGTGAGCTTCACCTTCGTCTGGCTCTCGAACTGCGGCTGCGGGAGGCGGACGTTGACGACGACGGCGAGCCCGACGCGGTAGTCCTCGCCGGTCGGCAGCGGGTCCTTCTCCTTGAGGATCTGCTGCTCCTTGGCCGCCTTGTTGCACGCGCGGGTGAGGGCGTTGCGGAAGCCGGTCAGGTGCGTGCCGCCGTCGTGCGTGTTGATCGAGTTGGCGAACGAGTGCTCGCTGACGTCGTAGTGGTCGTTCCACTGCATCGCGACCTCGACCACCACCTGCTCGACCTTGCGCTCGAAGCCGATGATCTCGGCGTGGCGCTTGCCCTTGTTCTGGTTGATGAAGGCGACGTATTCGCGGATGCCCCCCTCGTAGTGGTAGTCGGCGGTCTTGCCGCTGCGCTCGTCGGTGAGCTGGATCTGGACGCCCTTGTTGAGGAACGCCAGCTCGCGCAGGCGGCGCGCGACGGTGTCGTACGCGAAGGTCGTCTCCGGGAAGATCTGGGCATCGGGCATGAAGTGGATGCGCGTCCCGTGGCGGTCGCTCGCGCCCCTGCGGACGACCTCGGTCGTCGTCTTGCCGCGCGCGTACTTCTGCTCCCACTCGCCGCCGTCGCGCCAGACGCCGGCGGTCATCCACTCGGAGAGGGCGTTGACGGCGGTGACGCCGACGCCGTGGAGGCCGGCGCTGGAGGAGTAGACCTTGTTGTCGAACTTGCCGCCCGCGTGGAGGTTGGTCATGACGACCTCGAGGGCGCTGCGCCCCTCCTCCTTGTGGGTCTCGACGGGGATGCCGCGGCCGTCGTCCTGCACGGAGCAGGAGCCGTCCTGGTGGAGGCGGACCTGGATGAGCCTGCAGAAGCCCGCCATCGCCTCGTCGATCGAGTTGTCGACCACCTCGAAGATGAGGTGGTGCAGGCCACGCACGCCGGTGTCGCCGACGTACATGCCGGGGCGCTTGCGGACGGCCTCGATGCCCTCGAGCACCTTGATGCTCTCGGCGCCGTACGCCTCGACCTGGGGCTTGGGTTCGTCCGTCATGGAATCGTGAGGGGCGCGGCGCGCCGGGTGCGCCCCTCACGATTCCAAGACATGGATGGCTCAGGGGCCGCCCAGGACGCACTTGAGCGCGGCGATCCGCCGGGCGGGGAACTCCCGGTTCAGGCGCGCCAGCAGCTCGTCCTTGCGGAACGTCTCGATCTCCGACCGCAGGGCGGCGCTTTCGACGCTCACCGTCAGCACGTCGCGCGCGAGCCCGACGATGCGACTGCGGCGGGCGACTTCGGGGCCCGCCGCGCGGGACCACGCTTCCGTCAACTCAAAGAGCCCGCCCCGTCTCCCCGGGTTGGCGTCCCGCAGGATCCCCTGCAGGAAATCGCCGGGACGTTTCGCGTTCCCCCCTCGGTCCACGGAAGTCCTCCTACAGGGTGACCGTGAGCGGCATGAGGACGTAGATGTAGTCCTTGCCGGCCTTGAAAACGGCGGCGGACGACTTGTCCTTCAGCTGCAACTCGACCTTCTCCTCGGTCACGACCTTCAGGTAGTCGACGATGTAGTCCGGGTTGAAGACGCACTCGAACTCCTCGCCCTTGTATTCGATCGGCACCTCCACGCGCGCCTCGCCGACGTCCTGCGTGCGGGTGAAGAGGACGAGCTTGTTCTTGCCGAAGTCGAGGCGGACCGCGCGCGTCTTGTCGGTCGTCATGAGGGCGACCTTGCGGACGGCGGCGAAGAAGGGCTCGCGCTCCAGCGTGATCTTGCGGTCGCGGTCGCCGGGGATGACCGCCTCATAGTCGGGGAAGTTGCCGTCGATGAGGCGCGAGAAGATCATGGCGCGCTTCGTGCGGATCTTGATCTGCGTCTCCTCGACGTTGAGGAGGACCTGCTCGTCGTCGCCGGTGAGGATGCGGTCGAGGAGGTTCATCGTCTTGGTGGGGACGATGACGCGGACGTCCTTCTGGCCGTCGTGCCTGCCGGAGGAGCGGCTCTTGATGTAGGCGAGCCGCTTGCCGTCGCTGGCGACCATGCGGACGTCCTTGCCCTTGATCTCGAGGAGCTGTCCCGTGAGGGCGTAGCGGACGACCTCGCTGGAGACGGCGAACTGCGTCTTCTTGATCATCTCGCCGAGGTCGCCGGTCTCGATCTGCAGCGACGCCTTCTCGTCGAACGACGGGACGTTCGGGAAGTCGGCGGGGTCGATGCCGACGACCTTGAACGAGGCGTCGGAGGTCCTGACGTGCGCGAGGTGGCCGTCGGAGTCGATGGCGATTTCCGCGTCGCTCGCCTCGCGGAGGATGCCGAGGAGGCGCCCCGCGGGGAGGACGATGGTGCCGTCCTCCTTGACGTCGGAGGCGGGCACGACGTACTTCATGCCGTACTCGAGGTCGGTGCAGGCGATCTCGACGGTCGGCTCCTTGCCTTTGCGCGCCTCGAGCCGGACGTTCATGATGGCCGGGATCGTGGTGCGCTGCGGCACGACGGAGGCGGCGAGCTGGAACGCCTCGTAGAGCGGCCCGCGGGCGACTTTGACCTTCATGGGCTATCCATCCCCTCTTTCACAAGAAGCGCATTCTACCCGATTTGACCGCCTGAAGCACGCATCACGTGCGGAAACCACGGAGGCACAGGCTGCAAGCCGCAGCATCGCTGGTGTGCGACGTCCCCGGAGGGTTCACCACGGAAACACGGAATGCACGGAAGGGCACGGAAAGGACCTGAAGAGTTGGCTGGCAAGCTCGAGACCTGCGCGAGGCCTCCCAGAACAGGACTGCGGCAGTTCGCCGTAGGGGTGATTCCCTCTGTGCCTCGGTGTCTCCGTGGTTTCCCTTCACACATGGAACTTCACGTTCACGATATCGAAGTCGCGCATGACGTACGCCTTCCCCTCGACGCGCTGCTTCTGGCGGGCGGCGTGCGGCGAGGGGGCCTTCTCCAGCTCGGCGTACGGGATGACCTCCATGTTGATAAAGCCCTTCTGGATGTCGGTGTGGATCTTGCCGGCCGCCTCGAGGGCGGTGGCGCCCTTGCGGACGGCCCAGCCGGTGGTGTCCCTGTCGCCGAGCGTCAGGAAGGTCTGCAGACCCATCCGGTCGAAGGCGGCGAGCGCGAAGCCGGCGGTGACGAGCGACGACAGCCCGTAGTCCTTCATGAAGGAGGCGCGCTCCGACTCCTCCATCGCCGCCAGCTCCATCTCCAGCTTGAGCGCGGCGGCCGGCGCGAGCGGGGGCTTCGCCAGGTCGGTTTCCGCGATGTTCGCCAGCGGCACGAGCGGCTTCTTCGAGAAGAACTGGAAGCCCTTCACCTTCTTCTCGTCCTCCTCCTTGAGCGCGTCGAACGCCTTCGCGTCGCCGCCGGAGACCGCCTCGGCGAGGCGCTCGAGAACGGCGAGCTCGCGCTGGAGCTCGTCGCGGTTCGGGAGCGGCTTCTTGACGTCCGGGCGCAGCTTCTCGATGCGCTTCTGCATGACGTCGACGTCGGCAAGGAAGAGCTCGCCCTTGATCGCGTCGAGCTGCCGCGCGACGTGGCCCCCCTCCTCCTTCGCCGTCCCGTGCTCGGCCTTGCGTGCTGAGAAGGCTCCGGAGGACAAGTCGTACGCCTTGAGGACGATGATGAAGCCGTCCGCGTCGCGGAAGTGTGCGAAGACGCCCGGGTTGTCCTGCTTGTCGGGGCCGTCGAGCGCGATCGGGGGCGTGTCGATGAATTCGAGCGTGGGGGCGACGAGCTTCTTCTCGGGGCCGTTCTTCTGGTGCGCCGCGAGGAGGCGCGGGTCGAGGATGCGGACCGCCGCGGCGGCGGTCTTGCCCTGGTGGGCGGCGGCGCGGGCGGGGTCGGCGCCGGTCAGCGCGCACCAGAGGGTCGTCTTGCCGGCGCCCTGGACGCCGATGAGCGCGACTTTGGCGGCGGGACCCTTCTCAGGCATGGGGGCGAATTACGAATTACGAATCACGAATCACGGGAGCGGAAGGTCAGCAGAGTAGCCGCACGACGGCGGAGCGTCAAGCCGGCCGTGATTCGTCATTCGTGATTCGTGATTCGGGTTTGCGCGCGACGAACCACGACATGCCGAGGCCGATGAAGTAGAGGATGATGAGCGGGCCGGCCATGAGGACCTGCGTGAAGACGTCCGGGGAGGGCGTGAGGACGGCGGAGGCGAAGAAGATGGCGACGATGGCGTAGCGCGACCACTTCCACCAGTGCTTCGGCTCCGCCAGGCCGATGGACGTGACGAACATCATGACGAGGGGGAGCTCGAAGACGACGCCCGTGACGATCGTGAGCGTCATGACGAGGTCGAGGTAGTCGCGGAAGATGTACTGCTGGGCCACGATGTCGAACTTGAGCATCGAGGCCATTCCGTACAGGCCCATCGGAACGAGGATCAGGTAGCCGAACACGCAGCCGCCGATGAAGAGGAGGAAGGACGGGGGCGCGTACAGGAGGACGTACTTGCGTTCGGTGCGGTAGAGTCCCGCCGCCACGAACGCCCAGAGCTGCCAGAGGATGACGGGCGAGGCGGCGAAAATGCTCGTGATGAACGCGAGCTTGAGGACGGCGAACACGCCCGCGGCATAGCCGCCGTGAATGAGCATCGACTTCTCCGGCGCGATTCCCAGCCAGCGCATCGCCCGGAAGTGGGGCTCGCAGATGAAGCGGACGAGGTGCTCGTAAAGGAAGATCGACGCCACGAAGCAGACGGTCCAGGCGATCACGCTCTTGATGAGGCGCCAGCGCAGCTCCTCGAGGTGCTCGCCGAACGTCATCCGGACGTCTTCGGCGTCCTTCTCGTCCGGCCTGCCGACGATGGCCTCCACGGCATCCATTTAACACCGCCGCGGAGGAAAAGGCACGAGCGGGCCGCCGGAATCCGGGATCGGGTCTAGGGCACGCCCAGGTAGTCGTACAGGTGCCGCTCGAGGAGGATCTTGACGCCCCACTCGCGCGCGAGCTTCATGTTCCCGTGGTCGTCCTGGCCGGCCGCGTCCGTGTCGCTGACGCCCAGCACGCCGTCGGGCCCCGCATAGCCCTCGCCCACGATGACGTAGTTCGTGCGCTCGTCGACCTTCTCCTGAAACACGTCGCCGAACTCGCGGATCTTGCGGGAGGCCTCCTCGTTGGAGAGCTTGCCCGTGAGCCGCCCGGCGATCGCGATGTAGCGCGTCTTGCCCTTCTCGTAGAACTCGTTGTAGATGCGGTCGCCCGGGCGGACCGGCTCCTTCGCATCGTTCGTCCGGATGATCGCGACCTTGCTGGAGAGCGCGGTGCGCACCTGGATCACCTCGATCTCCCCCTTGTCGAGCTTCACGCCGCCCTTCTCGAGCGAGTAGACCTTGAAGCGGGTGCCGTTGAAGATGCGGTCCGCGTGGAGCAGGTCGATGAACGCGATGTTGTCCTTCTCGTCGACCGCCAGGATCACGCCGTCCGGCTCCTTGCGCTCCTTGGCCTCCTCGCGGCGGTAGGTGATCCAGTTGATGCGCGTCTGCAGGTCGTTCTTGCGCGCGACGAGCCGCGTCTCCGACTGGAGGTTGCGGTTCTTGAGTTCGGTAAGGTCGCGCTGCTTGTTGAAGGTGTCGACCTCCAGCGCGACGAGCTCCTCGCCGTGCTGGCGCTCCTTCGTGCCGAGGTCCTTGAGGAGGCGCTTGTAGTCCTCCTTGAGCTGCTTGTCGATGTCGTCGAGGTTCTTCTGCTCGACCGCGTTCATGTCGTCGAGCGCGGCCTTGGAGGCGGCCTCGGCGGCCTTGATCGCGCCGTCGAGCGTCTGGTTGCGGCCGCGGTAGTCGGTCTCGAGCGCGGCGAGCCTGTTGTAGAGATCGGTCAGCAGCAGCGGGTTGCCGGCGCCCTCCTGCAGCCAGGGCTTGAAGTCCTTCACGTCGAAGCCGGGCTTCGCCAGCTCGGTCACCCAGTGGTCGAGGTACGACTTGAGCTCGTTGCCGCTCACGCCGGTCGTCGGATGGCGGTCGTAGGAGACGTTCCCTTTGTGGTTCCAGCCGATGCCCTGCGAGAAGTCCCGGAAGTTCCCCTCGATCGTGGTGGTCAGCGCCACCTGCTTGGAGATCTGGCCCTTGAGGTCCTTGATCGTGCCGGGCGTGTTCTCCTTCTGCTCGATGGAGTTGGCGGTGGTCAGCGCGTAGATGCCGAGGGCGAGCGAGAGCGTGCAGATGACGATGCACACGATGAGCGTCGCCAGCCGGCGTCCGTGCTCCTTCTTGGTGACGAACTCAGCCATCGTGCGTCCTCCCTTAGTCGCCGAGGAACCGGAAGATCTCGGCGGCTTCCTCGTACGGAATGCCCAAGGTCACCGCCTTCACGAAGTTCGGGTACGCGCTCGGGTGCTGCTTCTGCGCGCTCGCCTCGGTGAAGATCACGAAGTCGATCTCCGGAGTCACCGCGGTGCGCACCTCGCTGCCGATCTCGCGGATGCGGCGCGTCGCCTCGTTGACCGACGGCGTCCACGGCTGGCGCAGCTTGCCGGCGACGTCCTCGCCGGCGAACGCGACGAGGACCGGCCGGCGCGTGTGGAAGAGCGGGTTGACGATCAGGTCGCCCTCGATCACCGGCATCTCGCGGTCGAAGACCTTGACGATGGAGACTTCGGCGTAGGTCGGCCAGACCTTCTTGACCTCGAGTTCGCCCTTGTAGACGAGCTTGCCCTGGTCGCCCCGCTTGCAGGCCAGGAACTTGAGGCCCGGCACGACGCGGTCGCGGCTCCCGATGTCGATGAAGCCCATCTTGTTCGGGGCGTCGGGCCGTAGCACGCGCCCGTGGACGGTGCTGACCTCGTACTTGATCGCCTCCTGGATCTTGAGGCGCTCCAGCTCGTCCTGGAGCTTGCGGGTCTCGTTCTTGTTGCGGATCTCCCAGTCGTAGTAGCGGGCGTTCTCGGTCTCGATGCCGGCCGCGGCGTCGTCGCGGGCCTTCGTCAGCTCCGCCTGGCGGCCGGTGAACTTCTCGTCCTCCTTCTGGATCTCGCCGTTCACCCCCTGGATGAGCGTCGTGAGGTGCGCCTTGTAGTCGATCTTGCGCTGGGTGACGGGCGCCTTCATGTCGGCGACCGCCTTCGCATGGTTCTCCGCGATGGTCTTGTGGAGGGTCAGCTGCTCGTTCAGGTTCCGCACGTAGAGAAGCCGCATCGCGGCGACCTGCAGGAGCTCCTGCAGCGTCGGGTAGATGTTGTGGTCCTTGCGGACCTGGGCGATGCGCTTTTCGAGCGCCTCGAGCGGCGCCCGGTTGGGCTCCGTCACGTAGGCGAGCTTCTCGGGCATCGGCTCGAACAGCACGTCCGAGCGCTTCTTCAGCTCGTCGTCGTCGCGGCTGGTGGGCAGCTCCTGCGGGTCCTCCTGGGCGCGCAGGCCGGTGGCGGTGAGCTGGTCGGCGATGTTGCGCGCGGTGGCGGCATACCTCGCCTGCTCGTTCTTCAGCGTCTGCTGCATCTCCTTCTGCGTGACCTGGAGGTGCTGCATCCGTGCGTAGAGGAGAAGGCTGGTGACGGCGAGGATGATCGCGATCACCACCATGATCACGACCACCACCATGCCGATGCCGCGCTGCGACGCGAAGCGGTCGCGCGTCATGTAGGACCCCCCCATTGCGTTGAACGGCGGTTATTCTAGTGGAAGGGGTGCGCCCGTCAACAGATTTGGGCGGCTCCGCCCCCGCACAAATCCTAGACGCGGGGCGCGGGCCGATTCCTTCAACGAAATGCCGCACGGGTAACGGGCAACGGGTAACGTCCGCGCCTCCGCGCCCCAGCGGTTCCGTAACCGGGGATAGGCAGCGCGCGTAAACCGCGACGGTCCGGACAGTTACGCGGCCAGGGTCGGCGAGAGCATTTTCGCATTCGTTTTTCTCTTGCGATGCGGCCCTTGT
>Ga0187892_10007760_pt1 | contig 15097 bp, 12 predicted proteins | sample MA1701073metaG_FD_139345 | JGI IMG/M metagenome (GOLD analysis project Ga0187892, IMG submission 139345) | Bio-ooze microbial communities from a basaltic lava cave in the Kipuka Kanohina Cave System on the Island of Hawaii, USA - MA170107-3 metaG ... | reverse complement strand
TCCGACGCCATCACGACGGGCAAGGGCGCCCGACGCGTGATCGCGAAGGTCGATCACAGTTTCGAAGGCACCGCCTGGGCTTGTCGCGCGCATACCGACCGGCATGGCACCTATGCGGCATGGCTCGTTCCGCTTGTCGGCGAGGATGAGATCGCGGTTTGCTGCGTGAGCCTCCGCATGCCCGTGGGCGCCGGCGTCAGGCTGCGCCAGTGGCCGTGGCTGATTGTGCCGAAGCATGCGATCGCCCGGGGGCACCAGCGCCTGCGAGACGCGGACTGGCTCGCCGTGCAATCCGAGCTGCGCGAGGCCGCCATGCAGGCGGCCGCGGTTCTGCTGGTTTCGATGCAACTCGGTCTGAGACAGTTCGCGATTCCGGCGGTGCGCGGCCTGCTGATCGGCGAAGTCGGCGAGGTCTGTTTGCAGGGCAAGACCTTCATCGTGCCGCCGTTTTCACGCCGCTGGGGGTCGGTGCTCGACGCATGGGTGCGATTCGAACAGCATCTGCCCAAAGAGGTGTCGACGGCCATCGAAGACCTCGCTCTCGATCACGAAACGCCAGAACATGAAGCCGCGGTCGCCGCGCTTGCCAAAGAGCTGGCGGATCTCGACTTCCTGCGTGAACCGCACGAGCCGGGAGAGGATATCGTGGGTGATCTATGGGAAGCGGCACGGGCGCAGCAAGATCGCCAGGAGTGAACGATATTTGCACTGGCCCTGTCTACGCTCGGTCGGTCAACCATCTGGAGCCGTATGCGCCCGTTACTAATTACACCCGTCGCCGTTGCACTGCTCGCCCTCTCCGCCTGCAGCGGTACGCGCGAAGACGGCAACGGGAATCCGCCGCCTCCGCCGCCGGCTTGTACTGCGACCACTTGCGGTACGGTGCTGATCGGACTCACCGACGCGGACGGCGATTTTCTGAGTTATTCGGTGGATGTCATCTCGCTCGAGCTCAAGCACACGAATGGCGACGTGGTCGAGACACTCCCCGAGCCCCAGCGCGTGGATTTCGCCGAGCTGCGGGATGTGACCGAGTTCGTCACGGCGGCGACGATCCCGAACGGCAATTACGTGCGCGCTTTCATGCGCCTCGACTACAGCAATGCGGAAGTGAGCGTCGAATTGGGTGGCGCGCCGGACGAGGCCGTGATCTTGGGCGAAAATGGCGATTTCCTCGGCATCGTGGACATCGAGCTGGAACTCGATGCCGCTAACAATATCGTGGTCGCGTCGGCCCAACCGGCCCTGTTGCAAATCGAATTCGATCTCGAGACCGCGCACGCGGTGAACCCCCTCACGTTTCCCACGACCGTGGTGGCGGAGCCTTTCCTGGCCGCAACGATCGTGCCCGTCGCAGCGAAGGATTTCCGCGCGCGCGGCCCGCTCGTGTCGGTGAACACTACTGCGGGCAGCTACGTCGTGGACTTGCGGCCCTTCAATCATCCGGACGCTGATCACGGGCTAATGACGGTCGCGACGACGGCGACCACTGACTTCGAGGTGGACGGGCAAGAGCTGGTCGGCGCGCCAGGGTTGCAAGCGGTGGCCGTCGCGGGCGCGGGCACGCCGACGGCTGCGCTAGGCGAATTCAACGTGGCCACGCGCGTATTCACGGCGGATCGGGTGCTCGCCGGCGACAGCGTGCCTGGCGCCGATCTGGACGTGGTCATCGGCAACGTAATCGCACGCTCCGGCAATGACCTGATCGTGCGCGGCGGCAATGTGATCCGCCGCGACGACAGCGTGGTGTTCGCGCGCGGCGACATTGCGGTCAGTATCAGTTCGAATACCGACGTGACGCAGGAATTCAGCGGCGGCAATCTGCTCGACACGGGCGACATTTCTGTCGGCCAGCGCATCCAGGCTTACGGCGATGCGGGCTCATCCAACGTGAATCCCGACCTCGACGCGACCAATGGCCGCGTACGCCTGCATGAGACGCGGCTCGTGGGCACGGTCGTGGACACGTTTGCCGGGGAGCTTACCCTCGATCTCTTCGAGATCGACGGCCGCGGCGCCGAGTTCTTCGACTTCAACGACACCGGCGGGTCGCTCCTGACGGACGCGGACCCGAATAACTACGAGATCGACGCGGGCGCTCTGGACCTGGCCGAATTCGACGTGAATGAGCCGGCCGAGGCGTTCGGCCACGTCGCGGAGTTCGGCTTCACGCCGCCGGATTTCACCGCCAACACGCTCGTCGAGCTTGCGGCAATCCGCGCGCTGCTCGGCGTCAGCTGGGGCGTCGGCGGCACGGGCGCTCCGTTCCTTTCGATGAGCAGCACCCGGTTCGTGTTGAATATCGCCAACCCCGATCTCGGCGTCAGGCGCCATATCGAGGTCGGACCGCAGCGCTCCGACATCACCACGCTCGGCGCGCCGCTCACGATCAAGCCGGACACCGGACCGACCTTGTTCGCGGTCGGTCGGCCGGGAATCGTCGAGGTGTTCCGCGACTTTGCCTCGTTCGAAGATCAGGTTAGCCGGCTCCTCGTGGGCGGCTCGACCATGCACGACCTGACGGCGCGCGGCTCGTTTGACGCAGATAGCACGACGCTCACGGCGGACCATATGGCGGTGACGTTCAGGACGCCGTAAATCAGGACTGACGCAGCATTTCCCAGAATCCGCGCGGCGCCAAGATCTTGACGCGTGCCGGAACGGCAACCTCGAGAAGGTCCTGATCACCGGTTACCAGAACATCGGCTTTTCCCGCCAAGGCCTCCGCGAGAATTATCTTGTCCTTGGTATCCCGGATGCGAACTTCCGGGACTTCTCCAGCTTTGACTACGATTGCATGCAGGCGCAGAAACGATTCCGTCTCCTCAATCAATGTTGCCGGCAATTTCAGTTTCTGCTGCAGCACCTGACGCAGCTCAGCCAGCACGGTTTCCCCGACAACCAGCTGATGCTCCACCAGGGCGGCGTTGACGATATCCGCGCAGAGCCCCCGCGTTGCGATCGCACTGACGAGGACGTTGGTATCGAAAAAGACCTTCACGAGACGTCGCGAAAAACGTCCTCATCAGTGAGATAGCCCCTGGCTTCCGCCAGCGGCATGATCCGCCGTCTCAAATCATCGAGTTGAGTCAGCGCGAGCTGGCGTCGCAACGCATCGCGCACCAGTTCGCTGCGGCTGCGGCCGCTGCGCTTGGCCGCACGCGCAAGCTGTCGTACCAGCTCCGGATCCAGGCGAATCGTCAAGATCGATGACTTCATGTCATACAATGTATGACAGCTCCTCGTTAGCCGCAAGTCAGTCGCGCTTGCCGCCCTTAGCGGCCCAATTTCGCCCGAGCTTCTGCACAGCGCGACTGCATTTGGCCGCGGCATCGCGCAATTAGTCACGAGTCATGGCGTGGACTACGATTCGTGCCTATGAGCGGCGACTTCATTTTCGCGCCTGTCCTCGCCCAGTTGCTGCTGACGCTGATCGTCTACGTGCTGCTCATTCGCGAGAAGATCCGCGCCATCCGCGCGGGCCGAGTAAATAAGGAGCGGCGTCCACTCTATGACGATGCCTGGCCCGAGAGCGTCATCAAGATCAACAACAATCTGCGGAATCAGTACGAGCTGCCGGTGCTGTTCTACGTGGTGTCGATTGCGCTGTGGGCGGTGGAAGCGGTCGGCGTCGTAGCGCTAGTCGCCGCCTGGCTCTTCGTCGCGAGCCGGATCGTGCATGCTTACATTCACCTGACGTCGAACTACGTGCCGAACCGGCGTCGGGCGTTCACCGTCGGCTGGTGGATTCTGGTCGCGATGGTGCTGCTGGCGCTTTGGCAGCTCGCGGGGCGGGCACTGACCTAAAAAAGGGGACGTTCACCTTTTCGAAAAGGTGAACGTCCCCTTTTCCTGGCACCATCTCACTCGTGGGATTCAGTAATCTGCGAAGGATGTCCTGGAAGGTGCGCGTCGTGCTGTCACTCCGCGTGATGCTTGCCTGTGCCGTCGTATTGCTCCTGCCGCAGTGTGCCGACAAGCGCCAGGAGACGAGCAAGGAACAGGAGCTCGAGGCGGCAACCGGCAGCAACGTCGAGATCCTGCAGTCCGATTCGGGCGAGACGGTCACCTTTGACGACGGTGGAAGAAAAACGACGATCGCCTCCGGCAAAGAGCTCGCCGCACCCGCGAACTATCCGCCGCACGGGTTCATTCCCGAGGACGCCGTCATCCAGTCCAGCGCCAGTCAGGGTCTGAGCATGATCATCGTTTACTCGGTGCCGGGCGCCTTGCCCAACGCCTTCGATCGCAACCGCGAGGCATTGCGCGATCGAGGCTGGACGGAGGAAGACGTGGTGCCATTGGAGGGCGGGTCCGGATATGTCTCGTACCAGCGAGGGAACGCGACGCTCAGCGAGGAATTCGTGACCGACGACCAGGGCCGCGTCGAGGTCACGCAGATGTACGATTCAGGGAATTGAGCCGACGCGCGCTGCGCTACTGCTGGGCGATCTCGACGACGATCGCCTTGTCTCGCTTCATCGCATTGATGGCCAGCTTCCGCGAGACGTCATGGAAACTGACCAGCAGGTTGCTCTGGCCCGGGCGCAGGACCGTGATCTTGACTTCGTTACCCTCGCTCGGTGTCACGGTCACCATTTCGGGATCTTCGGCTCGCCATTCGGGTCGGAATCGAACGGTCTTTCCCCAGCCGTCCACACCCCTTGCGCTCGCGTCGACCGTGACGGGCATGCTCTCGCCGACCCGACTGTAGGTCGGTGGAGAAACCCAGCGATCTCCCATGTACAGGCCCAGCGTGAGCCGCGGGTCCAGCTTGAAGTACACGTTGATGCGGGCCAGTGCATCCGGCTGGCGCATCTCTTGGCCGGTCCCCGCGGCGACCGTACCAAGGCCCGACAGCATTATTGAACCGACGACCGCAGCGAGCAGGCCGGCTGTCTTCGCTGCGGTGTCGGCTCGGTGGCTCACGTTGCTCAGCGATCGAAATGATCGTTGTTCGGTCCGGGAACCGGCGTGCTCGAGACACCCAGGAAACCCGGCAATGCAGTCGCCGACCCCGCGCCGCCCACGGGCGGGACGCGCCTGAACTTTGGATTCGAGCCGCCAGTCTGGGCCAGCAACGACAAGCGTGTCCCGCTCGTGTTGTCAGGCGCCGTTCCATCCAGAGGCAGGAACATCTCAGGATGATCGAAGGGCCCCCGTTCGAACCGGACCCGCTCGTCCGTCATGGACAGCAGGAATTTCACCAGGGCCACCTTGGCGTCCTCCGCCGTGGCGTATTCAGGTGTCGCCGCATCCGTATCCGGCATCGCGTCGTACCGCGTGATGATGTCCGGTATCCCGTCCAGGACGAGCGGCGGGGAAACGTCGTTGGTTGACCCGAAGCCGAACACCTGCTTGCCGATATCGACCAGATTCGGATCCCGATCCTCGGCATTGGTGATCGGGAAATCTCCGCCCCGCACGTAAAAGTCGATGACCTGGCGCAGCGTCAGCTTGCCGCCGTTGTGGAAGTAGGGGCCGGTGAGCTCCACGTTTCGCAGCTGCGGTGCCTTGACGGCGCCGTTCCTCGCCACGCGATTGGCGAAGGGATACGTGCCATTCATGGTCGGTTCGATGTTGTTAGAAATCGCGCTCTGGCTGTTGGGGCATTGCGGCCCCCAGCCGAAGTTGGGCGGTCCCGCGCCGAATGCAGCGGGGTCGAAGACGCCGCAATTCGCGTCGGATCCGAAAAGAAGCTCCCCGAACTCGGCGAACGGCGGATGCGTGACCGTATTCGGCGCAAACGCCAGCTCGTCGATCTCCGGATGCAGCTCGCCAGCCGGCAGATTGTTGGCCCAGGGCGCCAGGTACTCCGGCAACAGCGGATTAGCCGGCTCCATCTGGTAGCCCGGGTTGATGCGCTGGTCGGCGCCGGTGGGCTCGAACAGCCCACCGCTCGGGCCGGCGTCCGCATCGAAGTTGGGCATTCCACAGTCGACGCCCACGTCGCCCGGATCGTCGCAGGCCTCGAAATCCGGGCCGGCGAGATTCTTCATGGCCAACGCCGCCAGCGACAGCGGCCAGCCGAAAGCGTCCAGGCCTCCGCGCATGATGTCTTCACTCGTGGGCCGAACGCCGATGTTGTAGACGCCGTTGTCCTGGAAGGCGATGGCGCTCGGCAGCGCGATCTGATCGGCCATTGCCCCGACGTCCTGGGGCCCGGTGTTCGGGAACAGGCTCAACTCGTTGAACTGCGCAACGGGGCCCTGGAGGATCGAGAAATCCCGGTTCTCGACCTCGATGCCGTCCTGCGCGTTTTCCTCGACTTCTTCCGCGAGGATCGGGCCGGTGACGAATCGGAACACGCCGGTCGGCTCCGGCGCGCCGGGCGGCGGAAATTCGAATTCGACGCCGCTGTGAATGATGCCGGCGTTGACGTTGTTGGTATGGTCGGTCTGCTCGGGTCCCAGGTGGCAGATCATGCACCGCCCAGATCTGAGGAAGGGATTTGAGCCCACGCCGCTCGGATTCCGCGCCGAACCCACCGGCAATGCGGCCGTTAGATTGGCGCCCGCAAAGATGTCAAAGCCGAATATCTCATCCGGCCCGAATCCGGGTACCAGATTGAGCTCGCCGCCATAGGGCAGGACCAGGTCCCGGACCATTGCGGGCGGCAGCGTTCCCTGCTCCCCAGGCTGCGCGACCGCATTGGACGCCAATGGATTCGCGTCCATGAACTGATCGAAAGGCGTGTCATCCGGGATCAGCAGCTCCTGCCAGATCTGCAACGACTGCCCGAAGAACAGGCTGAAGTTCGCCTCGATCTGCCGGAAATAGTTCTTGCCGCCGACCTTGGTAGGACCGTTGCGGAGCTCCAGCACGTAGCCGTCGAACGGGTCGCAGCCTTCCGGCTGCACCACGCCGTTCAGGGCGCTGGTGCACACGGCAGCGAAGCCGAAGAAGTGCTGAGTCTTGTTTCTCCACAACGCGGGGATGAAGGAGAGACGAATGAGATCGCCGTACGTGACGCAGAGCCCCGGCTTGTTGGCGGCCGTGGGCCGATTGAGCGCCCTGCACACCGTCCCGCCCTGATAGGAGAACGGCCCCAGCACGCTGTCCGTGGTGGACACCAGCTGATTCGCCAGCGGTACGACCGACTTGGGCGACAGCGAAGTCTGCGGCGCCTTGTTCGGCTTGTCTCCCTGCAGCAGTTTCTTGCCGATCTTCGGCCAGTTGCGTCCGTCAAAGGACATCTCGAAATTGCTCAGTGCGGGACCGGTCGCCAGCGACGCCAGACTGGAGAACCGGATGCGCACCGGCTGTTCGGCGATCTCGGGATCCTCGATCAGCAGCTCCGGCCGGAAATCGCCGTTGGATGCGCCCTTGAGCACGCACTCCTCGGCGCCGCCGCCGGTGGCGATGACGATGCTGCCTTCCGGCTGCAAGTCGTTTTCGCAGATATAGACGTGGAACTGCGGATCGGCCGGTCCAAAAACGCTGCCGCCGTTGAAATCGTGCCGGGCTCTGCCATCCCAGAAATTGTCGAAGTTGAACGCTGTGCCGAATATCGTCGGCGTGTTGCGGGGTTCCACCCGCCGCAGACCCTGGAACAGCGGGATCGGATCGGGGGCATTGGTGCCGAGATCCGGCAGCAAGGCTCGCACGCCGTTTGACGGAATGCCAAATGATCCCGCCCCGATCGAGCGGATGTTGCTGAACTTCCGGAATCTCACGCCCATCGAGGAGGCGACGTCGTTGGTATCGCTCGCGACGTTGCCCGGGTTCAGCAGCGGCTCGCCGGGAACGTCCGGATTGACGAGCTTGTGGAACGGAAAGTCGGCGGCGGTCAGATCCTGATTGGCCACACCGCCATGGAGCTGCAAGCTCAAGTCACCACCCAGGTGGTTGGGGTTGAGCTGATTCTTGGTGCGGTTGTCCGTGCCCGCGTGGAAGTGGCAGGAGCCGCAGGCCTGGATTCCGTCGCTTCCCACCTGCATGTCCCAGAACAGGGCCTTGCCGAGGACCTGGGCACCTGGCCGACCGAGGTAGGGCCGCAACGGCACCAGGACGCCGCTCACGTCCGTCTCCTCCCGCAGGAAGTCGAGCTCGGTGATCGGCAACTCGAGCTCTTCTAGTGGGATCCCGTCCGGGTCGACGAGGACGCCCTGCGAGTTGCACGCGGGCACGGCGACGATGCTTTCGGGTGTCCCGTTCTGCGGCAGGCCCGGATGGTTGGTGAAATTGTCGACCACGAGGTTATTCGCAGAATCGGCGACCAGTTGGCCGATGATGTCGTTCAACGGCGTCGTGGCGTCGCCGTCATCGGGACCGAACAGGATGCCCGGCTGGTCCCAGCTGATCTCCCCGTCGGACGTCCGCCAGCGCAGCGGCTGACCGGTCAGCACGTTGAAGCACGGTGCCCAGACATTGAGGGGAGGCATGGTCACCCCGAAACTCTCGCGTCTCGGGGTCAGCGCGGTGCACTCCGTGGGATCAGGTCCCGAGCAGTCGACGGCGTGCGGATTCTCCAGCAGCTCCGCGACCTCGTGCCACAGGGCCGCCTGCTTGAGCGAGCCCGCAGGGGAGAGTTCCGTCTCGACTTCGACCGGAAGCTCGAGCGGGACGGTTGGCGTGTAGATGATCTCGTTGGCAAGTGCCGGCGAGGTGAGCTGCAACGGCGCGAATACCACCGTGCTCGCCAGCGCAGAGGCCAACGTGATCGCGCCCTTCTTCACCCACCTGAATTCGCTGATTCGCATGACGCACTCCCATCCGCATGACGTGCCCACGACAGACGCCGCAGGGTCCGGTTGCCCAAACCCGGCCGAGCCTTTCGTTCAGAAGTGATGCAAAGCGCGTGCCAGAGCGATAACCGACTGGGAATGCAAGAGTTCTTGTGGCTGGTCCCGCGTTCAGCCATCAAATACGTCTCAAGAATGAGACGCGATTTTGAGGGTGAATTCTTAGGGCGTTGAATTCGTTGGCGAGCGCCCGGCGTACCGGCGAATGAGCATGTCGCAATCCCGGAATTTCGGCAGCCGCGAAGAGACCGCGATCCGGGTCATCCCACCGCGATGCGGCACTTCTCCAGCAAGCGATAGAACGTCGCGCGGGACACGCCAATCATCTGCGCCGATCTTCCGACGCTCCAGCCACAGCGCCGCAGGGCCGCAAAGATGATTCGGCGCTCGGCGGCGGCGCGTGCGCTTTCAAGGTTCAGGTCTTCCGAATCGTCCTCCGCCTCGAAACCCAGATCCGATGCAGCGACCAAGCTGTTCTCGCACATCACGATCGCGCGACGAACGCGATTGAGAAGCTCGCGGACATTGCCGGGCCAGCTGTGTGCCCGCATTGCCGTGAGTGCGGACTCGCTGAATCCCCTGACCCTGGCGCCACCCTCGCTGCCGAATCTCTCAAGGAAAGCGTGGGCAAGCAGAAGAACGTCCTCCGGGTGATCACGCAGCGGCGGAGTCTCGATCCGCAGCACGTTGAGCCGGTAGTAGAGATCCAGTCGAAACCGCCCGTCTCTCACTGCGGACTCCAGGTCGACATGGGTCGCGGCCAGCACGCGCACGTCGACCGGCACCGACTCCCGGCTGCCGATGCGCCGCACAATCTGCTCCTCCAGGAAACGAAGCAACAACGCCTGCATGTCGAGATGCAGATCTCCGATCTCATCGAGCAGAATCGTGCCCCGATGCGCCGCCTCCAAGTGACCGATCTTCCGGCGATCTGCGCCGGTGAACGCGCCGCGCTCGAATCCGAACAGTTCGGCATGCACCAGTGACGGAGGCAGCGAAACGCAGCTGACTTCGACGAAGGGATGATCCCGGCGATCGGACAGGTCGTGGATCTCGCGCGCAACCAATTCCTTGCCCGTGCCGCTCTCGCCGGTGATGAGAACGGGAGCCGTGGCCGCGGCCGACTTGCGTACGTCGCTGCGCAAGGCATCGATGGCGGGTGAGATGCCGATGAGACTCGACCGCTGATGCGGAAGCCGACTACTGTCGCGATACTGCTTCGCCAGGGCCGCCATGCCGGCAGCGTGTCCCAATGAAAACAGCACGCGCCCGCTGTCGAGTGGCGCCGTCAGGTAATCGACGCAGCACACGGTGATCAACTCGCGCAGCCGGCTGTCGATTACCAGCGCGCTTTCACATACCGCGATCCAGGTGATGTCGCGAAGGTGCTCGACCGTCGACCTGATCCTGCTGAGCCAGTCTTCACTGGCATCTGCCAGAACGATAATCCCGATCTGGCATGGCGTGAGCAGGGGAATTTGCTTTGCCGAAGTGTGCAAGACATCGAACGGGATCGCATCCCATCCGCCGGCCGCCAGGATACGGCAAAGCGCGGCGTCCAAACGACCCGCGAACACGCATGCGACCTTTCGTCTGATCACACTCCCCGCACCTGGCGGCGTCCCCATCGTGCCGCGCAATTCGAATTCTTCCGCTCTCGCGCTGTGGCAGGACGGATATGCAAGTCCGCGCGCTGCTCGGTTCGCCGGTCAGGCGGCGACGCCCGCTGCGAATGTCTCCAGTTTGAGAATCCCCGAGAGACAATTTACTAGATTCGCCATGCTTTTGGCATCTGACGACATTCATTATGTCAACGCGCAGCAACGCATTGCGACGACACGCGCGTTAGCGTGCGAGCAGGCCGAGAATTATGTCGTCTTGCGGTGCGTTCGAGTCGATCGAAGTCGGTCGCGATGTCAGCCCGACTTCCATTTGATGCTGCAACCGACGCTCGGAATCTGATTGGCGGGCACCGGCTTGTGGTTCAGCAGGGCATCGACGGCGGCGCGCAGGTCGGCCCCGGTGACGGGCTGCCTGCCGCCCGGCCGGCTGTCGTCGAACTGGCCGCGGTAAACGAGGCGGCCCTCGCGATCGAACAGGAACAGATCAGGCGTGCGGGCGGCCGAATACGCCTTGGCGACGGCCTGCGATTCATCGAAGAGGTACGGAAACGGAAACGATCGGGCGCGTGCGAGCCTCGCCATTTCTTCGGGCGAATCCTGGGGATAGGAATCGACGTCGTTCGAGCTGATGGCAACGATGCCGACGCCTCTCGGGCCGTAGTCCCGCGCGAAGGCGATGAAGCCGTCGAGCATGTGCTTGACGAAAGGGCAGTGATTGCAGAGAAACGCGACGAGCAGCGGGGTGCCGGCGAAGTCCTGAAGCTTGACGGTCTTGCCACTCGCGGTGTCGGGCAGCGCGAACGCCGGCGCCGGCGTGCCGAGCGGGATCATCGCGGACTGCTGGACGGCCATAGGCCAATCTTAGAGGGGACAACTCAAAAGGGGACGTTCACCATTAACTAAAGGTAAACGTCCCCTTTTCTCAGGCGAGCGCGTAGAGATAGTCCACGCAGGAACGCACCATGTCGTTCATGCCGTAGAGCTTCGGGTTCTTCGAGTCGATCAGGCAGTACTCGTCCGGCGCGTGCGCGCGGTCGCCGAAACCGAGGCCGAAATGGCCGACCGGAAGCTTCAGCGGCTCACCCGTAAACACCGAGCCCGGCCACGACCCGCCCGAGCGCGGAATCAGCATCGGCTCGATGCCGTAGCTCTGATAGACGCGCCGCTGCGCCTGGATCATCTTCGAATTCACCGGCGTCGACGAGGTGTAGTTCCAGCCGCCGTTGATCTTGACTTCGAGATCGCCGTAACCGCGCTTGGCGAGGTGTGCCTTGAGCTTCGGGACGATGTCCTCCGGCGTCATGTCGGGCACGAGGCGCATGTCGAGCTTGGCCGCCATCTTCGCGGGCAGAATCGTCTTGCCGCCGGGGCCGGTGTAGCCGCCGGCGAGACCTTCGATCGTCACAGTCGGCCGCGAGACATAGTCTTCGAGCGCCTGTCGCCAGTTCGCGTCGCGGGCCCAGACCTTGACGCCGAAACCCTCCTTGACCGCTCGCTCGTCGAGGCGTGTCGCGAGCACGTCGAGCATCGCGCGCTCTTCGGCGGTGACCGGCCGGACGTGCTCGAAGAAGCCGCCGATCGCCGGTTCGCCGGTGGGCGTCACGAGCGTGCTCAACGCCTGTACTAGGCGCCAGGCAGGCTGGTCGAGCCGCGCCGCGTGGCTCGAGTGCACGTCGCGCGCCGGGCCGCGGCCCCAGGCCTCGCCGGTCGCGATCAGGTCGCATTCGATGTCGCCCTTGGAGCCCAGGCTGATCAGCACGCTGCCGTCGCCTTCCTGCTCGTGGCTCGGCATGAAGATGCCGAGCGACTTCGCGAGCGCCTGGCGCACGCGCGGCGTCTCGATCACGACCTGCGGGAAATTCGACGAGCCGATCTCTTCTTTGCCTTCCGCGACCAGGACGAGATTGACGGGGACCTTCCGCCCGGCGCCGCGGATCGCGTGCAGCGCCGCGAGGAAGGCGGCCTGCGGGCCCTTCTGATTCGTGGCGGCGCGGCCCATCAGCACCGTGCCCTTGCCGGGCATTTCGACGAGCTTCGCGTCCCAGGGCGGCGAGCTCCACTCGGCGGGGTCCACCTGTTTGACGTCGTACATGAAGTAGAGGCCGAGCGTCTCTTTGGCGCCGGCGTCGAGCGTCGCGAAGACCGAGGGGTGGCCCTTGGTCGGGATAACCTCGGCCTGCTGGAAGCCGGCATCGAGCGCCAACTTCTTCTTGAGATCGGCGCCTTCCGCCATGCCGACGTTCTCGGCCGCGATCGAAGGCTGGCGGATCCACTCCTGGAGGCGGGCGACGGTTTCGTCGTGGCGGCGCTCGTCCCGAGCGTGGACACCATGAAGTCCCGGCGCGTGATTTGGCTCATCTCGTCTCCCTCGTCAGCAACGTTACCCAGCGATCTTTTCTGCCGAAGCCTGGGTGGGTACCGCATCCACCGGCTGTTCGAACGCGATGAAGAGCACGCACGGTGCGCCCTTTGCACAAGTCGCCTCATGGGCCAGCTTGGCGGGCCCGTAGGCGTACATGCCGGGCTTGAGCGTGGCCGGCGGGTGACCATCGTAGGTCACGGTCAATTCGCCGGAGATGAGCACGATCCGTTCGGCCGAGGTGTGCCAGTGGCTCGGGATCGTGAAATCCCCCGGCACTCTCAAGAAGACGTCCGCGTTCGGCTGGGAGGGGGTCGCCATGCAGCACCGCAATCTCGCAGCCGGGCGGGATGAAATCCGGACACGGGCCTCACTTTAGTGCTGAGTCGCCGAACGACATGGCGAGCGGCGGGTCGGCAGCCGCCGTCTCGCTCGCCATAATCTGAATACCGAGACACGTCGCGGCCGCAATCGCATATACAGACCTGCTCATGTGCTACCCCCTGCTTGATCCTGAAGGCGAGATTGTGAAGGGGACGTTCACCTTCATATTTCCGAATATGAAGGTGAACGTCCCCTTCAGCAAAGGTGAGCGTCCCCTTTTATCCCCGCCGCTGGGCGAGGAATTCGGACCAGCGGCGGGCGCGTTCGTCCGCGCTGAGCGCGAGCGTCTCGCGCCAGGCCCCCGCGTAGTCATAGCCGCGCCGCCGGCTCTCGACGGCGACCTGGGCGTCCGCGAAGTCCTGGCCCCACAGATCGACCCAGACGTCGTAGAGAAACAGGAAGATCACCGGATGATCTTCGAAGCGGCTGGGCATGGGCCCCGCGATCAGTCGATGGGCGAGCTCGTGCACCAGCGTCGCGCGCTTCGTATCGGACGGCAGGCTGGCGCGCAATCGCATGGGCCGCGAGCCATAACCGGAATGGCTGACGCCTTCGAATACGATCGCGCGGATGGGCTGCGGCGCCAGCTGCAAGCCCGTCCGGCGTTTGAAAACCTGTGCAATCCGCTCGCCGTCGTCCGCCCAGATCGCCCGGTACTCCGCGGCCGCCGGCTCGAACTCGGGCGCGGCGGGCGCGAATTCGATCCCCGGAGCACGCGCCGCTCGGGCGGAAGCCGAGTTCATCGCGTAGAGGAGCAACGCGAGGCAGCCGAAGCGGAGGGCATTCCTTCCCATTGAGGCGATCCTTGCTGGAAGCGGTTAACGGATCCGCTCGATCTCGTTCAGCAGCGCTTCCGGGGACGGCGGCCGGCCGAGAAGCGCCTGCATCAGCTCCTTCGCGCTCTTTTCCGAGCCGTAGCGCAGCAGCTTCTCACTCGACCACGGGTGCCACTTTTCGTTCCCGGCATCGAACGGGCCGATCGCTACCGCGGTCGCCTGCCTCATCTCGGCGGTCAGCACGGCGCCCAGACCGTAATTCACCATGTACCCCGGGCGGCTCACGAGCTGCACGCGCACCGCCCACCAGGGAACCTCGGGATGCGGAACGATGTGCAGATATTCCCTCATGATATCGGTCCAGACGGCGTTCGGATCGCTCGCTGGATCGCGGAGCATGCGGATCTCGAACAGCGACCAGGCGACGTCCATGATCACGCTGCCATGCAGCGCCCGAAGTGATATCGCCGTCGGCAGCTCGGTACCCAGATATTTCCGCTGCCAGGTCGGCTCGTAGACGCTCCACGAGGGAACGTCGGCGAAGGCTTCGGTAAAAATCGTGTCGGTCCAGTCGGTGAAAGCGGGGCGGTTTCGGATCGCGCTGATTTGCACGGCGTGGCCGTTCTCGTGCACGAGCTCGTTCAGGGAGCCCAGACCGCCTTCCTCGTAGCGCCCGACGACGCGCGCGATGGTCGGCCGCCATTGGCCCTTCACGTAACGCCCGCGCTTCAGGAAATCCGTGTAGGCGAGTGGCGATTTGTCCGGACGGTCCTTGATGTCGCTAACAACGCCGAGTGCTGTGAGGTCGGCGCCAAGGTCGAGATAGAAGCGGTCGTTGACCGCGATGATGTCGCCGCCCGGGAAGCTCGACGCGAGCCGGCGATTGGCTTCGCCATTCACGTAGCGGTAGTCCCAAGGCTCGACCATCCCGGGGCCGGTTGCGTCGCGCCAGGCCTCGAGGATCCGTAACAGCCAGCGCTCGACATCCACGACGCTGACACCGATTGCGCGCGCCGCGGCTTCGACGCCCGAGCCGCTCGTCGCGTCGACCGCCGCGGCCATCTTGATCAGGCGGCGATAGGGGCTGTCGGGTTCGTTGTTGCCGTTGAGCGCTGCCCAGAGCGGCAGGAAAGCGTCGAAGAGCGCCTTGCGTCGTTCCGGCTCCTCGATGTCGGACAGCAGCCCGAGCGCCGTGCCGCGATCCACGGTGCC
>Ga0187892_10007757_pt1 | contig 15100 bp, 10 predicted proteins | sample MA1701073metaG_FD_139345 | JGI IMG/M metagenome (GOLD analysis project Ga0187892, IMG submission 139345) | Bio-ooze microbial communities from a basaltic lava cave in the Kipuka Kanohina Cave System on the Island of Hawaii, USA - MA170107-3 metaG ... | reverse complement strand
CTGGTGGTGTCGCCCTTGATCGCGCTGATGGACGATCAGGTCGCGAAGCTCGCAGCCGCCGGCCTGCGCGCGGAGCGCATCCACTCCGGCCGCGCGCGCGCCGAGTCGCAAGCCGTGCTGCGCGCCTACCTCGACGGCAAGCTCGACTATCTGTTCGTTGCGCCCGAGCGGCTGGCCGTGCCCGGCTTCCCGGAACGGCTCGCGCAGCGCAAGCCCGCGCTGGTCGCGGTCGACGAGGCGCACTGCATCTCGCACTGGGGCCACGACTTCCGGCCGGAGTACCGCATGCTGCGCGAGCGCCTGCCGAAGCTTCGGCCCGCGCCGGTGATCGCGCTGACCGCGACCGCCACGCCGCTGGTGCAGCGCGACATCGTCGCGCAGCTCGGCATCGACAAGGCGCACCGTTACATCCACGGCTTCCGGCGCACGAACCTGGCGATCGAGCTGGTCGGAGGACCTCCCTCCGCGCGCGACGCGGGCGTCGAAGAGCTACTGCGCGCGCCGGAGCGACGACCCGCGATCGTGTACGCGCCCTCACGCAAGAAGGCCGAGCAACTCGCCCGCGTACTTGACAAGATGTTCCCCGCCGCCGCGTACCACGCCGGCATGCCGGCGCGGGAGCGCGACAACGTCCAGCGCGCATTCATGTCGGGCGCAGTCGACGTGATCGTCGCCACCATCGCCTTCGGCATGGGGATCGACAAGGCGGACGTCCGTACCGTTGCGCATCTTGCGTTGCCCGCCAGCGTCGAGGGCTACTACCAGGAGATCGGGCGCGCGGGCCGCGACGGCGATTTGTCGCGCGCGGTGCTGTTCTACGGCTACAGCGATCTGCGCTTGCACCACCACTTCCTCGCGCGCGACTACCCCGACCTCGCTGTGCTGGATCGCGTCTTCGGCGCGCTCTCGCCCGCACCCGAGCCGCGCGCCGAGCTGCAGCGCCGGCTGCGCATAGACCCCGACGAGCTCGAGCGCGCGCTCGACAAGCTGTGGGTGCACGGCGGCGCGCTGGTCGACTCGGACGATGGCTGCGCGCGCGGAGGCGACGACTGGCGCGAGCCGTACGAGGAGCAGCGCCGGCACAAGCAGGCGCAGCTCGATCAGGTGCACCGCTACGCTCAGAGCCGCAGCTGCCGTATGGTGAGACTGGTTCGTCACTTTGGCGACGAAGCCGACTCAGGCGAGGCCTGCGGGCAGTGCGACATGTGCAATCCACCAGGCACAACCTTGCTCAAGTTGATCGCGCCGGACAGAGCCGAAGCCAACGCGCTAGGGCGACTGGTTGGTTTCCTGCGCGCACGCAACGGTCAGCCATCAGGGAAACTTCACCGGGAGGTGTTCGGCAACGAGCTCGATCGGCGCGAGTTCGAGGGGCTCGTCTCCGGTCTCGTGCGCGCGGGGCTCGCGGTCGAGGAGTCCGAGTCGTTCGAGCGCGACGGCGAGGTGATCGCGTTCCAACGCATTCGGCTCACGCGCAGTGGGCTCGAAGCAGATGACGACGCTCTCGGCGCGGTGCGGCTCGTGCGCGAGACCGAGCCCGCGCCGCGCAAGCGCCGCCGCCGCGGCAAGCCGGCGCCGCGCGCGACAAGTGCCCGCGACGCGCGCGACCCGACGATCGACGCCGCGCTGCTCGGCGCGCTCCAGCGCTGGCGCAACGCGGAAGCCAAGCGCCGGCGCATCCCCGCCTTCCGGGTGATGACGAACGCGGCGCTCCAGGGCATCGCGCTCGCGCGGCCGCGCGACGAGCGCGAGCTGCTCGACGTGAAGGGGATCGGCCCCGCGCTCGCCGCGAAGTACGGCGCCGCGCTGCTCGAGCTCGTGCGCGGCGGCTGACCCGGCGCGCCGCGCGCCGTTACCCGCTAGAAGTCGCGATCCATCACGGTCCGCCGCCCGTCGCGCTGCGCGCTCTGGATCGCCCCGTCGCACAGCCGCCGCAGGCGATCGGAGAGCAGCTCCATCACCGCGTCGGAGGTGTTCATGCCGGAGCGCTCGCGCACGTAGGCCTTGAGCTTGGAGACCACCACCAGAATCTCGCGCGACGCCGGCGCGGGCGCGGGCCGTGGCGGCGGTGAAGCGATCCGGCGCTGCGGCTCGCGCGCCGCGGCGGGGGGCGCCTGCGCGGTGGCCGCCACACGCGCGGCCGCGGCCTCCTCGGCCTGCTCGCGCAGCCAGGCCTCGCGCGTCGGCGCGCGTCGTTCCTCGGCCCACGACTCGCGGTGGTTCATCAGCGGCAGGTGCGCGTCCCAGCACGACGTGGTGCAGAACACGAGCCCCGTGCGCTTGCGGTTGCAGGTGGAGACGTTGCACACCCAATAGGTCCGCGTGAAGCCGATCTCCTTCTTGCAGCTGCTGCAGCGCCGCCAGAAGCTCGCGTCCGCTTCGCTCATCGCCCCGACTCTCCTTCGCTCCCGCCGTTTGGCCGCCGAGCATACTGCGACCGGCAGGCGCCCGGCAGGTGCTGCGCAGCCGTCCGCCCAAGCGCGTACGGGCGCGCCATCAAGCGACGCGAGCGCCCGTCCGATATCCCCGTCGGCATGACCGGGGTCACAATCGGGAGCTACGAGATCGGCGAGCGGATCGGCTCGGGCGGCGTGGCCGACGTCTTCCGCGCCACCGATCCGCTGCTCGGCCGCACCGTGGCGATCAAGTTCCTGCGCGCCGGGCTCGGCGACCGCGCCGAGGTCGTGGCGCGCTTCCACAGCGAGGCGCGCACGCTCGCGCAGCTGATCCACCCGAACATCGCCCTGCTCTACTGCCTGCTGCGCGAGGGCCCGCACCTCGGCATGGTGATGGAGTACGTGGAAGGGCGGACCTTCGCGCAGATCCTGCGCAGCGCGGGCCGGCTGCCCCCGGAGCGCGCGCTGCCGCTGGTTTACCAGGCGCTCGACGGGATCGGCCACGCGCACCAGGCGGGCGTCATCCACCGCGACATCAAGGCCTCGAACCTGATGCTCGCGACCAACGGCGGCGTGAAGGTGATGGACTTCGGCATCGCGCGCTGTCTGGTCTCGGCCGAGCGCGCGACGCGCCAGGGCTACATGGTCGGGACGATGCAGTACATGTCGCCCGAGCAGGTGCGCGGCCACGAGACCGACGCGCGCTCCGACGTGTACTCGCTCGGCGTGCTGATCTACGAGCTGCTCACCGGCGAGCTGCCGTTCGACTCCGAGAACGACTACGAGCTGTGCCGCGCGCAGATCGAGCAGGCGCCCCGGCCGCCGCGCACGCTGGTGCCCGAGCTGCCCGACGCGCTCGACGCGGTGGTGCTGCGCACGCTCGCCAAGGATCCGGCCGCGCGCTTCGCCGACGTGCTCGAGCTGCGCGATGCGCTGCAGCACGCCTCGTCGCTCGCGGCGCCGCCGCGCGTCTCGGCCGACCGCGAAGCGCCGGTCACGCGCGAGCTCGCGCTCGAGCAGGCGGAGCAGATCGCGCTCGCGAGCACGCGCAGCTTCACGCCGACCTCCCCGCTCGCGGCCGGCACCGCGGTCGCGGCCGTCGGCGCCCGCGCGGTGGACGCGGCCGCCGACCGGGTGGCCCGGGCCGTGACCGTGATACGCGCGCGGCCGCGCAGGCCCACGCACGTGGCCGCGATCTGCGCGCTGCTGGCGCTCGCGGTCGTGTGCGGCGTGCAGCTCGTCCGCTACTCGGCGCGGCCGCAGCCGGCCGCGCCGGTCGCGCCCGTCGAAGTGCGCGCCGAGACACCTGCGCCAGCGCCGTCCGTGATGCCCGAGCCCGCGCCCGTGGTCGCCAAGCCCGAGCCGGCGCTAAAGCCCAAGCCCGCGGCGACGAAGAAACGCACAGCGGGTGTGGCCAGGCGGCCGCCCGCGCAGCCCGATACGACCGCGCCTGCGGTCGCGGACAAGGCAGCGGCAGGAGAGAGCGGTTGGGTCATCCGTCGGCGGTAGCGGGTCTGTGCCTCGCGCTGCTCGTCAGCGCGTGCGCGTCCCTGCCCGCGCCGCTCGACCGCCCGTTCCGCGCCCCGGGCCAGAAGCTCAAGCACTTCCCCGAGGCGGTGTCCGCCGAGTTCTCCTGCGAGAAGCAGAAGCTGCCCTGGTTCAAGATCGAGGAGCTCGAGGTCTGGCCCAAGCGCGTGCAGGCCGGCGGGCAGCTGGGCCACCGGATGGTGTACGTGCTGTGCACCGGCGGGCCGAGCGACGTCGTGACCGGCCGGCTCGACATGCGCATCCTGCACCGCGGCCAGCCGGTGGTCGACGTGCCCGAGCCCGCCTACGACCTGCGCCCCGGGCGCTGGGTGGTCGACGTGTTCGTCGCCGTTCCGCCCGGCGCGAGCGACGGCATGTACGCGCTCGAGCTCGCCTTCGAGAGCAAGGACGTCCACTTCGCGCGCAGCGAGTCCTTCGTGATCGAGGCCGGGTCGAAGTAGCCGCTCGCTACAGCATCGGGTTCGCGTCGGGCTGGCCCAGCTTGAACTGGCCGAGCGCGCGATACGCGGTCGGGCTCATGATGAAGTGCTGTCCCGCGGCGTGCACGTCGCGGAAGCAGCGCTGCAGCGGGTTGTCGTCGAACAGCGCGCCGCCGCCCATGGCCTGGAAGGCGGCGGTCGTGACCCGCTGCGCGACCTCGGTGACGAACGTGGCCGCGGCGCGCGCCTCGGCCTGGCGTGCCGGCGCGGGCGTCGCGCCGGCCGCGGCTTCGGCCCACAGGCTCGAGAGCAGCGCTACCTCGAGCGCGCGCGCGGAAGCGAGCTCGAGCTCCGCCTTGCCGAGCGACATCTGGAAGTGTTGGTGCGTGGGCAGCGGCGACGGCGGGAAGCCGCGGCCCTTCTCGATCGCCTGGCGCGTGACCTCGTCCAGCGCACGGCGTGCGATGCCGAGCGCGACGGCTGCGTGGAACGGCGTCACGATCGCGGGCATCCCCATGCGCAGCGCCGCGCCGCCGGTCACGACGTTCCCGACGATCGTGTCGAGGAAGGCGACGGTCATCTCTTCGGGCACGAACACGTCCTCGATGCTGTAGTCGCTGCTGCCCGAAGCCTTGAGCCCTGCGACCTGCCAGTTGTCGTGCACCACGACCTGATCCTTGGGCAGCACGAACAGGCGGATGCCGGCCGGGAGCTCGCGGCCCTGCACGAAACCGCCGCCGACCACCCACTCCGCATGGTGTATGCCGCTGCCGAACTTCCAGCGTCCCGTGAGCCTGTAGCCGCCCGCGGCCGGCACCGCCCGGCCGCTCGGCCCGACCTGGCCCGCCATCGTCGGGACGCCCGCGGCGAACAGCTTCCGGCTCGACGCCGCGGGCAGGTACCCGCCCGCGATCGCGGTCGTGCCCGCCAGGATGCCGGCGCACCACGCGGCCGAGCCGTCGATCCGCGCCAGCGCTTCGATCACCTCGAGCTGCGTCACGGGATCGACTTCGAGGCCGCCGAGATCGCGCGGGGCGGCCAGGCGCAGGAGCCGCGTCTTGCGCAGCGCTTCGATGCTCTCCGAATCGAGCCGACCGAGCGCCTCGGAGCTGCGCGCGTGCTGGGCGAGGATCGGCTCGACGCTCGCGACCTCGGCGAGCAGCTCGCCCCGCACTGACTCGGTGTCCATCGGTTCTCCTCGCTCAGAGCTTCTCGGGCGCCTCGAAGCGCGCCGCCATGCGCTCGGTCCAGGTGGTGAAGAGCGCGCGCCGCGGCAGGCCGAGCAGGCGCAGCTCGTTCGAGAGGGCGTGGCTGCCGAGCGTGAGCTCGGCGCCGCCGAGCCGGAACGCGAAGCCCTGCCCGCTCATGCGCGCGCGCGTGCGGTGCGCGACGCCGTGCAGGTAGGTGTAGGAGACCAGGTCCTGCTCCGGCATCGCTCCGCTGCCGCCGCGCGGGAAGCGGATCGAGAGCGCGTGCACGCCGTCGACCGCGAGCCGGCAGTGGAAGCGGTCGCCGCGCGCCTCGAGCTCGATCCGCTCGACGGTCTTGGGAAACCCCCAGATCGCGCGGCCCGCCTCGCAGGTGAAGCTCTGGTTCACCGGCAGGCGGTGGATGTAGGTGCCGAGCCTCCCGCGCGCGAGCCCGGCGAGCGTGCCGAAGAACGGAAGGCCGGCCGGCGCGCCGCGCGGCCGCACGAACAGCGCGATCGAGACCTCGTCGTAGTCGCCCAGGTCGTTGTCGCGGTAGTCGATCGCGGCGATCGAGAGCAGCGCGCGGCCCGGCACGAGCTCGGCCAGCTCGAGCGCGCCGTCGGGCAGCCAGCGGCGCGCGGCGGCCGCGTCGACCAGGAAGGTCGCCGAGGCGTTCGTCGCGTCGCGCACCTCGATCGGCAGGGTCAGGGTGCGGCCCTGGATCTCGAACCGGTCGCGGCTCACGCGCGCCTCAGCCGGCCGACTTGTGCGCGCTCTCGCGCTCGTTCGAGACCACCAGCGTAGGGCGCGCGGTCGCGAGCACCATCAGCTCCGCGAACGAGCTCTCGATCGCGACCACGAACTCGCGCAGGTCCGGCACCAGGTCGTAGTCGGCGTTGAAGCCCCAGCACAGCTTGCCGTTGTAGCTCATCAGCGCGATGCCCAGCCCGAGCCGGTCGGTGAGCGGCACGTGCGGGAAGCACTCCAGCATCTCCGCCCCGAGCGTGTACATCGGCTGCTGCGGGCCGGGCACGTTGGTCACGACCAGGTTGAACGGCAGGAGCCGCGTCATGTTGCGCGCGCCGAGCGCGAGCAGCGTCGACGGCGTGTACTCCGCCGCCTGCGTGAGCACCTCCGCGCCCACCGCGCTCTTCGACTCCTTGAGCCAGTTCGTGCGCTCGGTGATGCGCTCGAGCTGCACGCGCCGGTCGGCCTGGCCGATCGGCAGCGGCACGATCCAGGCCGAGACGCGGTTGCCGAGCGTGCCGCGCTCGTTCTCCGCGCGCACCGAGACCGGCGCCATCACGCGGAAGTCGAGCGGGTCGGGGTTCACGTGCCGCGCGCGCAGGAAGCTGCGCACCGCGCCGGTCACGATCGTGAGCACGATGTCGTTCAGCGACCCGCCCAGCGCCTTGCGCAGCTTCTTGATGTCGGCGAGCTCCATCGTCATCCAGTCGAAGCGGCGGTGCGGGCCGATCACGCGGTTGAACGGCGTCTCCGACGGCAGGCGCAGGCTGCCGCCCATCGCCTCGGCGAGCGCGCGGATGCGCGTCATCACGTCGAAGCGCACGCTCTCCGCGGTGCGCAGCGCGCTGGTCGCCCCGCGCAGGATCTCGAAGGTGAGCCGCGCGCGGCGCAGCGCCTCGTGCCCCATCAGCTCGAGCGGCGACGGCGACGGACGCGGCACCCAGGTCGGCTCCTCGGCGATGTGCTCGTCGGGATCCGCGGACATGACCACGCGCATCAGGTCGACGCCGGACGCGCCGTCGATCATGCAGTGGTGGGTCTTGGAGATGACCGCGAAGCGATCGCCCTCGAGTCCCTCGACCAGCCACATCTCCCAGAGCGGGCGGCTGCGGTCGAGGTGCTGCTGCATGATGCGCGCGGACAGGCGCTTGAGCTGCTCCTCGGTGCCGGGCCGCGGCAGCGCCGTGTGGCGCAGGTGGTAGTCGATGCTGAAGTTCTCGTCGTCGACCCAGACCGGGTGGTTCTCGAACGGGATCCAGGCCAGCTTCTGGCGGTAGCGCGGGATGCGGTGCAGCACCGACGCGATCATCTTGCGGAAGCGAGCCGCGTCGATCCCGCCGCCCTCCGTGCGCAGCGGCCCCGTCTTGTGGATCTGCGTCGAGGCCACGTGCATGTAGGACGTGGGCTTCTCGAGCAGGAGGAAGGAGTTGTCGAGCGCCGTGAGCCGGTCGTAGGCGTAGCGGGGCATCGGGGGGCTCTCCGATCGTGAGGGGTGGGCTGAAGGTCGCTTCGGTCCCTCGTTAGTCGGCACGCGGAGCCTTGTCAATGAAGTGCGCGGTCGAAGCACGAGGCGCGAGCGAGGGCCGCCCCCGACATCGGACCGCAGGCCGATGTCCCGCGGTGGAGCGCGCAAGCGCCGAAGGCGCGCGCAGCGAGGCGAAGCCGAGCGTAGTCAGCCTGTCAGGCGTTTGGCGACGACTCCTCCAGCCGGTCGAGCAGGAGGGCGGCGGCGCGGGACGCGTAGTGGTGCTGGCCGAGCGGGCGCAGCAGGGCGATGGCGGCCTGGGCGTGCGCGGCCTTGGCGGCCTGGTCGCCGCGGGCGCGCGCGACCTCGGCCAGGCCGAGCCAGGCGCGGCCGTGGAGCGCGGCGAGCCCGCACTCCTTGGCGCGCGCGACGCACTCCTGGAACGAACGCTCCGCGCTGGCGAGCTGCTCGGGCCCGGACTGGAGCGCGACGAGCCCGATCGCGAGCGCGGCCTTGGCTTCGCGCATGCGTCCGCCCGCGCGCGCCACGCGCGCCTCCGCCAGGTTGCGCGCGCGCTCGAGCTCGCCGTACTCGAGCAGCGTCTCGACGATCGTCTCGGTGCCGCTGCCCAGATCGCCGCTCGAGATCAGGCCGCGCTCCAGGCGCTCGAGCTCGGCCGCGCTCGCGCTCGGGTCCGGGCGCTGCGCGCGCGCCAGCAGGAGCGTCGCGGCCGCCGAGCGCACGGCCGCCAGGCTCTCGATCGCCTCGGCGATCGGCAGCGCGAGGTTCGACAGGCGCTCCGCCTCGTGGTAGTCGCCGCGGCCGAACGCGATCCACGCGAGCATCGACGCGGACGCGGCGCGGACGGTGCGGTTCCCGGCGCGCTCCGCGCGCTCGAGCGTATCGCGCAGCCACGACTCCGCCTCGTCGAACTGCTCGCTGTCGAGCAGCAGGCGCCCGCGGAAGAAGCGCGCGCCCATGTAGGTGTCCGTGCCGCGCGCGGCGTCGCCGCTGCGCTCGAACGACTCGATCAGCTCGTCGGACAGGCGGCGCGCGTCGTCGAATCGCGCGTCGAGGATGTAGGCGAAGATCAGGCCGCGCGCGGCGCGGAAGGTGGCGAGCGGCGAGCCGGCGCGGCGCGCGAGCTCGACGCTCTTCTCGACCAGGCGCATGCCCTCGGCGAAGCGCTCGCGCGTTCCGTTCAGCGTCATCAGCCCGTAGGCCGAGAGCAGGTTCGAGTGCAGCTCGAGGTCGCCGACCTCTTCCGCCAGCGCGAGCCCGCGCTTCGGCGCGCGGTCGCTGGCCTCGGTCTCGGCCTCGCCGTACACCGCGGCCGAGTTCACGACCCCGACCGCCGCCTCGAGCGCGATGCGCTTCAGCGCGAGGCTCGGCTCGCGCGCCTCGTCGAGCGTCGACTCGGCCAGCTGCCAGGCCTCGCGGAACAGCCGCATCGCGTCGCCGTAGGAGGGCAGCTGCTGCGCGCGCTGCGCGGCGGCCAGCAGCGCCTGGATGCCGCGCACCGGATCGCTGCCGCGCGCCAGGTGATGGGCGGCCAGCGCGAGCCGGGCGCTCGCGTCACTGGGCGGTGTCGGACCGGTCGCCTCGGCCTCGAGCAGCTCGGCGACGCGGTCGTGCAGGCCCCGGCGCTCGCGCAGGAGCAGCCCTTCGTAGGCGACCTCCTGGGTCAGGCTCTCGCCGAAGCGCAGCTCGTCGACGGCCATGCTGCCGCTGCGGTGCACCACGCCGCGCTTCTCCAGCTCGCGGAGCTCGGTCTCGACGTCGACCGGCTCGGCCGCGAGCAGGGACTCGACGTGGCGCCGGCTGAACTGCCGGCCGAGCACGGACGCGACCTGCGCGACGCGCTTGGCCGTCGGCCGCAGCCGGTCGATGCGCGCGCCGAGCACCTCGCCGATCGTGTCGGGGATGCGGATCTCCTCGGAGCGGCGCGTCGCGACCACCCGGCCTTCGCTCGCGACCAGCGTCCCGTCCTCGACCAGCGCGCGCGTCAGCTCCTCGAGATAGAAGGGATTGCCCTCGGCCTTGCGCAGGATGCGCTCTTCGACCTCGCGCGGCACCACGCCGCCCGCGCGCGAGCGCACGATGCGCGCCGCGTCGGCCGCGCCGAGCGGCCGCAGGCGCAGCTGCGTGTAGGCGCCCGTCGTCTGCCAGTTCGGGCGGTACTCGGGCCGGTGCGTGGTGATGATCATCATGCGCGTCTCGCCGGCCGTGGCGACCGCCTTCTCCAGCACCTCGCGCGAGGCGTCGTCGATCCAGTGCAGGTCCTCGAAGATCATCACCACCGGCACGCGCCGCGACGCCCGGCCGATCATGCGCGACACCGCGCCGAAGCCGCGCGGCTTGGCGGGCGACTCGTCGTCCGGGCTGCCCTTCTTGTCGACGGGCAGCGCGAGCATCCAACACAGGTCGGAGTAGCCCTCGTCGCGCTCTCCCCCGCTGTCGGCGAGCTTCTTGGCGATCTTGTCGCACGAGCAGCGCTCGTCCTCGCCGGGCGCGATCCCGAACCAGCCGCGCAACATCTCGGTCCAGGGCGCGTACGGGATCGAACGCATGAGCGAGGAGCAGCGCGTCTCGAAGACCTCGAACTCGCGTCCCTCGAGGCGCTGCTTCAGCGCGTGCACGAGGCGCGACTTGCCGATGCCTGCGTCGCCGACGATCGAGACCAGCTGCGCGAGACCCGTCTCCAGCCGGTCGAAGCAGCCCTCGAGCTGCGCGAGCTCGCCCTCGCGGCCGAACAGCGGCGTGAGCGCGCCGCGCTCGCTGCTGAAGGCCGGCGCGCGCTCGGCCAGGCCGAGCACCTGGTGCGCGGTCACGGGCTCGCGCTTGCCCTTCACGTCGAACGGGCCCATCGGCTGGCTGCGGAAGCCGCCGCGCAGCAGCGCGTGCGTGGCCTCCGAGACCAGGATCGTGCCGGGCGCGGCGAGCGACTGCAGGCGCGCGGCGAGGTTGGTCGTGTCGCCGATCGCGGTGTAGTCCATCTTCAGGTCGTTGCCGACGGTGCCGGCGACGACGATGCCGGTGTGGATGCCGATCCGCGCGCGCAGCGCGACGCCGCGCTCCGCGAGCAGCTTCTTCGAGAACTCGCCGAGCGAAGTCTGGATCGCGAGCGCCGCGCGCACCGCGCGCTCGGGCGCATCCTCGTGCGCGATCGGCGCGCCGAACAGCGCCATCAGCCCGTCGCCCGCGAGCTGGTTCACGATGCCCTCGAAGCGGTAGATCTCGGCGAACACGAGCTCGAGGTAGCGGTCGAGCAGCTCGCGATAGACCTCGGGATCGAGCCGCTCAGCGAGCGCGGTCGAGCCGACCAGATCGCAGAAGAACACGGTCGCGCGCTTGCGCTCGCCGGCGACCGCGCCCGAGGCGCGGATGCGGGTCGCGAGCGTCTCGGGGATGGTCTCGGCGATGCGCGCGGCCTGCGGGTCGCGCGGCGCGATCGACCGCGGCGCAGGTGCCGGAGGGGCCGCGCCGGGCCGCGCTGCCGGGACGACGGGTCGCTCGACCGCTGGACCCGCCGGCGCGTCGCCGACCGCGCGCCCGCACTCGGGACAGAAGCGCCAGCTCGGATCGACACGCGCGCCACAGCCGGCACAGCTGGCCGCGGCCGCCGCGCCACACGCGTGGCAGAACTTCGCGCCCGCCAGGAGCTCCGTACCGCACTGCGCGCAGAGCATCGATCTACCTTCGGCCCGGGGTCGGGGCCCGTCAAGCAACGTCTTTGGCTACGATGCCGGTCGCCGTGAAGCTGGTTACCTGGAACGTGAACTCGATCCGGCAGCGTCTGGAGCGCCTGCTCGCGCTGCTCGCGCGTCACGCGCCGGACGTGGTCTGCCTGCAGGAGACCAAGGTCGTCGACGAGGAGTTCCCGGTCGAGGCGCTGCGCGCTGCGGGCTACTCCGCCGCCTTCACCGGCCAGAAGTCCTACAACGGCATCGCCATCCTCGCGAAGCTCCCGATCGGCGGGGTCGAGTGCGGCTTCCGCGACGGCGGCGACGACTCCCAGTGCCGCCTGCTCGCGGCCACGATCGCGGACGTGCGCGTGCTGTGCGCCTACGTCCCGAACGGACAGTCGGTCGGCAGCGAGAAGTACGCGTTCAAGCTCGCCTGGCTCGAGCGCCTGCGCGCGCTGCTCGAGCGCGAGGCCGACCCGGCCCGCCCGCTCGCGCTGGTCGGCGACTTCAACGTCGCGCCGGCCGACGCCGACGTGCACGACCCGGTCGCCTGGCGCGGCCAGGTGCTGTGCAGCGAGCCCGAGCGCGCCGCGCTCGCGCGCGTGGTCGAGTGGGGTCTCGTCGACGCGTTCCGCGCTCGCTACCCCGACAAAGTCGCCTACACGTGGTGGGACTACCGCGAGCTCGGCTTCCCCAAGAACCGCGGTCTGCGCATCGACCACGTGCTGCTCACGCGGCCGCTGGTGGAGAGGCTTTCGGACGTCGTGATCGATCGAGACGAACGCAAGGGCAAGGGCGCGAGCGACCACGCGCCGGTGCTGGCGCTGTTCCGGTGAGCGCGCGCGGCGCCGTCGCGTTCGTGGCCGCGCTCGTGCTCGCGGCCTGCTCCGACCCGCGGCCGCCGGTCGTCGAGTGCACGCCGGTCGGAAGCGCGCGCCCGGTGTGCGGGTTCCAGAACCCAGAAGACCTCGCGCAGCTCCCGCGGAGCAAGCAGCTCGTGATCAGCCAGATGGGCGAGATGGACGGCTCGGAGCCCGGCAGCCTCGTGTTCTTCGCGCCCGCGAGCGATGCGATCACGCCCGCGTTCGTCGGCGCCGGGGGCGGGGGCGGGCCCAGCGCGGGTTGGGGCGACCCCGCCTGCCCGGGCGCCCCGGACGCGAAATTCAGCCCGCACGGGATCGCGCTCGCGCGCCGCCCCGACGGCGCGCTCCAGCTGCTGGTCGTGAACCACGGCGGGCGCGAGTCGATCGAGCTGTTCGAGGTCACGGACGCGGAGCCACCCGCGCTCAGCTGGCGCGGCTGCGTGGTCGCGCCCGAGGGCGCGTTCCTGAACGACGTGGCCGCGCTGCCGGCCGGCGGCTTCGTGGCCACTCACATGTTCTCGCGCGACGGCGGCTTCTTCACGGCCGTGAAGGGCCTGCTGGGGCTGTCGACGGGTTGGGTCTACGAGTGGCAGCCGGGCACGGGCTTCACGCAGGTGCCCGGCAGCGAGGGCCCGATGCCGAACGGCATCGAAGCCTCACCCGACGGCGAGGTGCTGTACGTCGACCTGTACATGGGCGACGAGGTGCGCAAGCTCGCGCGCAAGTCGGGCGAGCTGCTGGCGACGGTTCAGGTCGCGAGTCCCGACAACGTGCTGTGGAGCCCCGACGGCAGCCTGCTCGTCGCCTCGCACAACGCGCCGCTCCACGAGCTGTTCGCCTGCGGCGAGATCGAGGAGGGCTCGTGCCCGTTCCACTACTCGATCCTCGCGCTCGATCCCGACACGCTCGCCCCGCGCGCCCTGTACGAGAACGCCGGCCCACCCATGGGCGCCGGCACCGCCGCCCTGCGCATCGGCGACGAGCTCTTCGTCGGCACCTTCAAGGGCGACCGGATCGTAAGGGTCCCGCTCGCGAAGTGAGTCAGTCCGACCCGCGCAGCGGTGAGGGTTTCCCGAACAGCCAGCCCTGTCCGAACTGGATGCCCATCTCGCCGAGCGTGCGCAGCTCCTCGAGCGTGTCGAGGCCCTCGCCGATGATGCGCGAGTTCATGTCGCGCGCGATCGCCTGGAACGCGCGCACCATGTTCTGGCGCGCGGAGTCCTGGTCGATGCCGCGCACGAACGCGCGGTCGACCTTGATGAACTCGGGCGCGAGCTCCATCACCGCCTCGAGGCTCGCGTAGCCCGCGCCGGTGTCGTCGAGCGCGAACTGGAAGCCGAGCTTGCCGTAGTTGTCGCGCGCCTCGCGGAAGATCTCGTAGTTGTCGATCGACTCCTGCTCGGAGATCTCGAACACCACCTCGGACGGCGACAGCCCGCAGCGCTCCAGCGTGCGCGTCAGCGCGTCGGGCTGGAAGCTCGGGTCGTGGATCGCGGTCGGGCGGATGTTCATGAACAGCTTCGCGCCCTCGGGGAAGTCGATCGCGCCCTCGACCGCGGCGCGGCGGCACTGGCAATCGAGCTCGAACAGGAGCCCCTCCTCGGCCGCGATCCCGAACAGCTCGGCCGGCGAGCCGAACGGCCCGCCCTCGGCGCCGGGCACCAGCGCCTCGTAGCCGAACACCGTGAGCGTCTTCGCGTCGACCACCGGCTCGTAGACCGAGTGCAGCTGGCCGCGGATCAGGACGTCGAGGAACTCGCGCCGGCGCGCGCGGCGCTCGACGCGGGCGTTGAGCCGCGCGTCCTCGCGCGACTCGTCCATGCCGTGCCGGAGCTGCGAGAGCGGCGCGACGATCGGGTTGCGCTGCACGAACGCGCTGCCGATTGGCAGACTCGGCAGCTTGCGCAGGTACGGGTAGGCGACACGCTGCGCATTTCGCGCCAGGCGCTCGCGCACGGCGCGCTCGAGCGCGGGCAGGCCCTTGGCGTGGAAGTCGACGTCGCGCGGCTCGCGCGGGATGAAGCAGAACACCTCGCCGCGTCCTGCCTCGCCGCGCGCAAGCGGCTGGCGCCGGCCGAGCACCTCGACGCACGCGCCCGCGACGATCTCCGCCACCGCCGCCAGTGCACCGGCGTGCGCATTCTCGCCGTAGCGGCGCTCGACCTCGTCGAGCGCCGCGCAGTCGACGTGCAGCACGCCCAGCGCGCCCTGGCGCGAGAACTCCGCGCAGATCTCCGCGTACAGATCCCCGATGGGCGCCAAGGGACTCCTCTGGCTCTGTTCCATGCCGCCTTCCGACCTCGAGCCGATCCCTCCTCCGATCGGCAGACCGCGCGCCCGCGTTGAGGCGAGTTGCCGCTCAGAGACCCTCGATGCGGCCGAAGGCGCGCAGGCTGCGCAGCGTCTTGTGAGTCAGCTCACCCCGCCACTCGCGCCGCGCGATCTCCCATTCCGCGGGGTACGCGCCGCGCCAGGACCAGTTCGGATCCCAGCCGCCGTCGGCGGCCTGGCGTTCGATCTCGTAGTCGAGGTTGGCGGCGACCGGACCCGTGAGACACTCCGCGTACGGGCTGTCCGGCAACGGCGCGAGCTTGAGCGGCTTGTTCACGTACTCGCCCCACTCCGCCGGGTTCGTGTTCACGTTGGCGCGCGCGAGCGCGCGCAGCTTCTCGCGCAGCTCGGGCAGGTCCACCTTCGACGCGTAGTACAGGCTGTCGCCGCCGGCCTCGCCCTCGAGCGCGGCGACGTGGGCGCGAAGCGCCTGCGTCAAGCTGTCGAGCAGCGCG
>Ga0187892_10007756_pt1 | contig 15103 bp, 12 predicted proteins | sample MA1701073metaG_FD_139345 | JGI IMG/M metagenome (GOLD analysis project Ga0187892, IMG submission 139345) | Bio-ooze microbial communities from a basaltic lava cave in the Kipuka Kanohina Cave System on the Island of Hawaii, USA - MA170107-3 metaG ... | reverse complement strand
GGGCAGTGCGGTCTCCTCGCCCCAACCCGTTGCGTGCACCACGGCCATGGCCAGGGTGGCCACCGCGACGGCGATGATCAGGGCCTTGATGCGCCCATGCCATCGCTCGTAGCGCTCCTCGTAGTGCTCGTGGTAGCGGATCTGGCCACCCACCCACTGCTCGGCCAGGAACAGCCGCACGGCGTCGAAGTCGGCCGGTGGCAGCGGTCGCGGACGACGAAGCCATGCCTCCTCGACAGCCGCCGCCACCCAGGCATGGCCGCCGCGTCGGTGCCGGCGGTCGTGAGGCAGATCGACACCGGCCAGAGCCAAGGGGAACAACGATCGCAGGCGTTCGGCCAGGGCCCGCTGGCACAGCCAGAGATCGGTGACCTGGCGACCCCGGCCCCAATAGACCAGCCCCAGGACGCCGAGGATCAAGCCGGCCTCGATCCACGCCACGCCAGGATGGTGGGGGAAGAAGATGGCCTGAGCCGCGGCCACGGCCACGGCTGCCGCCGCGGCCCCGAGAGCGGTGGCCACCACGTTCTCGTGACGGCGCTGGCTGCGAACGGCCAGGACGTCGGCGCGGGTGTAGGCGGGCAGGATCCAGCTCACCAGCGCCTCGGCCGCGGGAGCCAGGTCGGGGCCGACGCCCCTCAGCAGGTCCCGGCCCGCCCGCTCCGCCGCCTGCCGCACTCGGCCCGGGCCCATCCGCTCGTGGTTGGCCGCGTCGAGGGCCCGCACCCACTCCGGCGGCGCCCCGAGCGGCCGGTGCCACCGCGGCTCGGCCCCGTCGGGCGGGATGACCACCGTTGGCCGGCCCAGGGCGTCGGCATGGGCCATGGCGTCGCCGGTACCGCCCGGGCCCCGCGCCGGCTCACCGTCCCAGACGGCGACGAGGACGTCACACCGGTCGACGACCGCCCGGCCCGCGTCCAGATAGGCCTCGGGCCGGGCGCGAGCTGACACCACCTCCACCCCGTCGGCCCGGGCCAGCAGGCTGGCGAAACGATCGCGAGACTCATTGGCGGCGAAGTCGGCCGCGTAGTCGTCCGGCGCCAGGGGCAGGACGGCCTCCAGCGAGCTTCCGGGCCGGTCGAGGATCTCGGCCGCCATCAGCCGGTCGGCTCCCTCGGCCAGGGCCGACACCGCCGCGAACACAACCCCGGTGCGCTCCGACGGACGGAGACGTCGAGCCAGGTCGTCGAGCACGTCTCGCAGGCGGAGCCGCAGGGGCTCGGCATCGGCCAGCCGGCGATGTCCGATCACGCCGACCCGCACCCGCCAGGGAAATCCAGCGTCGGGCGGGGCCGCTTCCATGATGGCGGCGAAGCTAGTGGACCACTACTGTCCCGGCCCGGTGGCTGGGGGACCGGCGACGTGAGCCCGCAGGATCGAGGTCGGCTGCCTCTCGGCCGTCCTCCGTCGCCGGGCCACGCGGCTCGCTCATTGCGGGGTCACGAGTGGCAGGCGCTGCTGGTTCTCGTCCTTCTGGCCTTTTCTCTCGGCCTGGTCGGCTTCATGCGGGGTCCCACCGGACGGCCCTGCACCACCCCGGCACGGGGCACCCGACCAGCCGCGCCAGCCGGGTGCATCGACGGCGAGCCCTTCACCGACGCCGTCTACCACACGCTCGGCCTGTTCAAGCAGCGCTACCCGGACCGGAACGCGCCCCCAGTCTGGTACCTGGACGTGGCCCGCTATCTGGCGCCGGCGAGCGTATGGCTGCTGGCTCTGCGAGCCCTGCTGGGCTTGTTCCGGGCCCAGGTCGACGCCGGGCGGGCGGCGCGCAGCCGGGGCCATGTGGTGGTATGCGGGCTGGGCCGGCGGGGAGAGCGGCTGGTCCGGCTGCTTCGGGCTGAGGGTTGGACGGTGGTCGGCGTGGAGCGCGACCCGGCCGGCGCCGGAGTCGCGTCCTGCCGCCAGGCCGGGGGGATCGTGGTGGTGGGCGATGCCACCGTGCCCGCCGTGCTGGCCAAGGCCGGCACGGCCGCGGCAGCCCGGCTGGTGGCCGTCTGCACCGACGACGAGACCAACGCCGAGATCGCCTCCCGCACGGGCGACCTCGGGCTCCGCATGGGCACCGGGCCCACCCGGATCGTGCACATCGACGACGACGTCGTGCGCACCGCGCTGAACGAGCGGGCCGTGGCCGCGGCCAGTCCGGGGTTGCCGGGCATCGAGTTCTTCAGCGTCCCTCAACGCGCTGCCGCCTCCATTCTGGGCCGCTACGAGCCTGTGCCGGCGGGTGCCGAAGGTCGGGGCCCGGTGGTGGTAGGGCTGACGTCGCTCGGCACCGCTCTGGTCCTCCAACTGGCCCGCCGGCGGGCGGCGGGTGAGGCCGGTGGCGGACCGCTTCGGGTCGTCGTCGTCGAGGAGCAGGCCGGGGCCAGGGTCGACCAGCTGGCCCGCCTGCACCCGGGCCTGGCCAGGCGCTGCCAACTGGTCCCCGTGGACCTCGACGGGACCGTGGATCTCCACCGGACCGTCCCTTCAGCCACCGGTGCCGCCGTGGGCGACCCAGACGGTCGGCCCTCGGCCGTCTACGTGTGCGTCGAGCCCGACCTGGCCGCCTTGGGGCTGGGCCTCGCCTTCCGGCGATGGCTCGGTCCGGAGGGCCCGGCCGTCGTGGTGGCCGTCCGCTCAGCCGAGGAGTCGGTGGCCCGGTTCCTCCATGACCGAGACGACGACGGCGTCGGCGGGCTGAGCGTCGTCGGGCTGATCGAGCAGACCTGCGTGCCGCCGCTCCTGTTCGACACCGTCGGCGAGACGGTGGCCCGGGCCCTGCACGACGCCTACCTCCGACAGGTCCACTCGACGGATGGCTTCGATCCGGCGAAGTCGACCAACGCCAGGCCGTGGGACGAGCTGTCCGAGCGGATCAAGGAGGACAACCGGGCCCAGGCCCGCCACCTGGCCTCCAAGATGGCATCCCTGGGCGCCGACATCCGCCTCTCCCAGCGTTGGGACGACCCGCTGTTCGACCTCGACGAGCAGGAGGTCGAGGCCCTGGCCCGCATGGAGCACGAGCGCTGGGTCGAGGCCCGCCTGGCCGAGGGCCCACGCCGATCGACCGCGGCCGCCCTGGCCGAAGATCCCGACCTTGCCCCCTGGGACCAGCTGCCGGAGGACCGGCGCGACATCGACCGCGCCTTCGTGCGGGCGCTGCCTTCCATCCTGGCCCGGGCCGGGCTGTCGGTGGCCCGCGATGCCCGCGGCGGTACCAAGGAGTGAGCGGGTCAGAATGACGGAGGCCGCGCGCCGTACCGGGTGTACCCGGGGGCATCATCTTCCTGGCGATCCGGCACGGCGACATCAAGTCCGAGCGGGATGAACGCGTACGACCTCGTCGACCGGGACGAGGTCGCCGCGCTGGAGGTTCCGCGGCAGGAGTCGGCTGGAGGAAGGCGCTCGCAGGGTGGTCCGGGTTGGAGATCAGCCGGGTGTCTTGGTAGGAACACTTGCCTCGCCCGGACAGGTTCATCCGTCGAGCGCGGTCTCGAACATGAGACCAGGTGGAGGACGATCTGATCATTCCCGACCAACAGCGAGCAGCCGACTGGGCGGGACGGTGCGCCAAGCGCTCCTTGAGGCCGTCGCCGAAGCTCAGGGCCGCCATCTGCGCGCTCCGCTCCGCCCCGCCCTGGGCGCTCCGTGCGCACGCCCTTCCCCGACTGGGTCGAGGGTGGTCAACAACGATCCAACTCGATCTGGATCTACGGCACGGAGCGCCACGAGGCGCCATGAGACCGGGCGGAGCTGAGAGGGTTCCGCCGCCGGCCTGTCGCAGCCGGCCGGTGAAGCTGAGGGCAGCCTGACCCCGAAGGCGCGGCGAAGGGTGGCAAGCAGCCCTGACAACGACGGGAGGGGTCGGCACCGCCAGACGGCTCGGGTCCGGGCGGGCGACATCCGGCAAGCGAGACGGAAAGGTGTACGTGAGGAACCAGCGCCTGAAAGCCCCTCAAGAGGATCAGGCCGCCAATGACGCCGGGTCCAACCTGGTGGATGGCTTGCTGCTCTCCAATCGGCACGGCCGAAGAGGCCGAGGGCAGGGGCTCAAGCTGATCGTGGGCTCTGGGAACCGTTCCCCGGCTCGGACCCAGCGACGTTGCCGATCTGCAGCAGCCGGTCGGGCGGCCTACCGATCGCCGTCGCCGTCCACTGCGATCCCCATCACCGTCGCCACTCGGTCGAGATCCTTGTCGTGCGCCAGCAGGGTGGCACCGTTGCGTCGTGCAACGGAGGCGATCATGCAATCGACCATCCCGCGGGGTGTGACGCCGGCACGACGACAGTCTCGGTAGATGCGAGCGGCAGCATCGAAGTCGGAGGCGGCATCGAAGCGGAGCAGGTCGAACCTCAGGAGCAACCGACGAAGGTCCGTCTCACGCTCGTCATCCCGTGCTCCTGCGACCACCTCCATGACAACCGGCTCGGTGACGGCCAGCGGACCCCCGTCTCTGATCAGCTCAGTAAGGCGTAGGTCGACGACGCTTCCGGTTGCCCGGTCGTATTCGACCCATGCCGACGTGTCGGCCAGGATCACCTCGGCGTTGGCGGTGAGTCCGGTGGAACCTTGCCGATCGCGTTCCTGCCCCGCATCGCCAGTGCCTCGTCAAGGGTCATGGGTTGGCCTGCGAGATGCCGGAGCGCGAGGTCCACCGCTTCGGTCTTGGTGTGGATCCCGTAGCGATCCATGATCAGCCGGAGGTACCCGTCCTCGATCTCGATGTTGGTGCGAGTCCGAGCCATACACCTAGGTTACACGTAACGTGCAAAGATGGTGTAACTACGGCCGCCACCTGCCGACTGGCCACCCGACCGGTCCGCCGGAGCGGAACCAGGTGACGGTGATCTCGCCTGCCATCCCGTGGCCTGGGTGATCGTCGGTCTCGGACCCGCTCCCGGCCACCGGCAGCGGGCACACGTAGATGTAGCGGCCGGGCCGCAGCTGGATCAGTCCGGTGGCGCTGGATCCCGGAGGTGCGAACGCCCCACCGTGAGCCGATGGCTGGGGCTGACCCAGGAGCGCTTCGCCGAACGGATCGGCCGCGGCCGTGCCTGGGTCGCCCACGTCGAGCGGGGCAGGAAGAACCCGACACTGCGGACCGTCGAGAACCTCGCCGGCCCGCTCGGCGGGCGGCCTCACGAGCGGTTGGTTCCGTCGGCAACCGAGGACCCCGCCGGCGACGAGGCCGGCGGCGAGGCCGGCGAGGCACCGGCTGAGGGATCGGGCGGCCGCTGACGCGAACGCCGCCACACGAGCGCGGCGGCGACGAGGGCGGCCAGGCCGGCGAGCTGTGCCGCCATGGCGGCCGTGGACGTCGCCCGCGGGTCGCGCAGGTCCACCGAGGCACGGGCCAGGTCCTGCTTGAGCGAGACGGGGTTGCCGGCGCGGGTGTCGGTCCACACCACCGTGGCCGCGCCGGGCGAGGACACCAGCCCGAGGCGGCTGCCGAGGTCGGCCAGGCCCTTGTCGCCGCCCACGCCGATGCCGGTGTCGAAGGGCCGGTCCGACAGGCGCGCCCGGGGGCGGAACGTGCGACCGCCGTCATAGGACGACTGGAGCGACACCTCGGCACCGACGTCGTCGGGATCGTTCCGGCCGTCGAGGTAGACGACGTCGATCCGCCCGTCGGTGCTCACGGCCACGGCCGGCAGGCGCTGGGTGCGGCCGTCGCCTCCGGGCGTGTCGTTGACCCGGGTGGGTCGACGCCACGAGGCGCCACCGTCGGGCGAGGACCACAGCCACACGTCGGCGTCGCCGCTGCGCCCGTCGGGGAAGGCCACGTGCACGGCGTCGGCCCCGCGCACCGCCAGCGAGGGCGTCGGAGGGAGGAAGGCTACGAAGCGCCGGGTGGGCACCAAGGCGTCATCGGCGGCCGCCTCGCGCCAGGTGCGGCCGCCGTCGCGGCTGCGGGCCACCACCAGCGCCCAGGGGCCGGCGTCGGGCTCGCCCCCGCGGCCCTGGTGGGCGCCGTGGTAGTCGAGGGAGTCGTCGCCGAGGTCCAGGTAGGCGACCACCAGCCCTCCGGGCGTGGCCGCCGGCACCGCCCCGACGACCCGTGGGCGCCCCGGGGGGCTGACCCGAACGGGCGGCGACCACGTCGCCCCGGCGTCGTCGCTGCGCGTCGCCAGGATCGGGTAGCCGGGATCGGGGAAGGCCAGGGTCCCGACCTGGGCCGCCTGCAGCCAGGTGAGGTAGAGCCGGTCGGGGTCGGCCGGGTCGGCGGCCAGGCGCACGCCGAAGGCGAGGGGTCCGAGCACCCGGCGGGCGGGGCCGAGCGTCCGCCCGCCGTCGCCCGATGTCGCCACCCACGCCGCCGCCGGGGAGTTGGCGGGGCCGGCCAGCGTGACGAAGGAAATGTGCAGGGCACCGCCGGCGGCGAAGGCGGCGTCGGGCGCGAAGCACTTGGGCTCCTCGCCGGCCGGCAGGGGGATGGGCGTCTCGGTCCAGCGCCGCCCGCCGTCGCCCGACACGTGGAGCCGGCAGCCGAAGGCGGGGGCGTCGACGCGGTTGACGACGGCCAGGTTGGCCGGGTCACGCGGGTTGCGCACCAGGGCCGGCGAGTTGTTCGCTCGCAGGTCCGAGGGGTCCAGGGCGCCACCGTTCACGGGTGACGCGGCCATCGCCGGGCGGGCGTCGGGGCGGGCCCGCAGTCCCTGGCCGACCAGCACGCCGCCCAGCCCGATGGCCAGCAGCGCCCCGCACAGTCCCAACCGGCTTCCCGTCATGCCCGTTGGGCAGACGGCCGGCCGGCGCCCCTGGCCCTCAGGCGCCTACCGCCCCGTGCCGCCGACGACGTCGCGCAGCGTGCGCACCAGGATGCGCATGTCCAGCAGCAGGCTCTGATGGCGCAGGTAGTAGAGGTCGTAGCGCAGCTTGTCCAGCGCGTCGTGGGGGCTGGCGCCGTATGGGCGGTTGACCTGGGCCCAGCCCGTCAGGCCCGGGCGCACCAGGTGGCGCACGTCGTAGAAGGGGATGGTCCGGCGCAGCAGGGCGACGTACTGCGGCTGCTCGGGTCGGGGCCCGACGGTCGCCAGGTCGCCGCGCAGGATGTTCACCATCTGCGGCAGCTCGTCGAAGTGGGTCCGGCGCAGCCAGCGCCCGAAGGGGGTCACCCGGACGTCGTCCTCGGCCGTCCACGGCCCCGAGGGCTCGCCGGCCGACATCGTCCGGAACTTGTACATGGCGAACACCGCCCCGTGCCGCCCGACGCGAGGCTGGCGGTAGAACAGCGGACCGCGATTGGCGACGCGGTTGGCCACCAGCACCAGCGGCGTCACCAGGACCAGCAGCCACAGCCCGGCCACGCCGACCACCGCGTCGAGGACACGTTTGAGGCGGTCGTAGGCCACGCCGTGCAGCTCGCCGATGTCGAAGAGGAGCGAAGCCCGGCTCGCCTCCCGGCCCGGGGACATGGCCAGCACCTCGTCGTAGAAGCGCTCCAGGCTGCGGACCCGCACACCGCGGGCATGGAGGGCGGCGGCCTGGTCGAGGACGCGCTGGTCGCCGAGCGCCTCGGGTCCGAGGACGAGGGTGGCCGCGTTGCTGGCGAGGGCGGCGGCCAACAGGCCTCCGGCCGTCGCCGCCTGCTCGGCGGGAAGGATGGCGTCCAGGCGGGGCACGCCCGAGGCGCGGGAGGCCAGGTCACGCCGGAGCACGTGGCCGTCGGCGCCCTCGAGCACGGCCAGGACGGCTCGGCCCGACGGCGGGGGCCGGCGGGCCAGCCGGGCGCACAGGACGTAGCCGGGCACCAGGGCGGCCGGCGCCAGCACGGTCACGAACCGGGGCAGCACGGCCGAGCCGAGCGCGAGCTGGCAGGCCGAGATGGCCAGCGTCGCCGATGCCACCGCGGCCAGCGAGCGCACTCCGGCGTGGCCCGGCGCTACCCGATCGGGCAGGCCGACGGCGTAGGCGGCGAGGACCAGCAGGCCGATGTAGGCGAGCGCCCACGCGAACCGGGCCGACTCGCTGAAGTCGTAGCCGGCCACGAAGCGGGCGTGCCACTTGCCCAGGGCGAGCACGACGGCGGCCGTCCCGAGGTGCATCGCCGGCGCCGCGACCCGGGCCACGGCCACGGGAACCAGCGCCGTCCGGTGCCGCCGCGGCTGAGCGACGATGGAGTCGGCCGGGTCGGCGGCGTGGAGGTCGGGAAGAGGCGGGTTCATGGCCGGACGGTCCGAACGGGCAGCGTGTTGTACAGTGACGATACGACTGCCCAGGTCCCGTCGCAACAGGACAATGCAGGCCCGGAACCGGCGGTGAGCGGCTCAATGGCTCCGGAGCTCCATCCGGACACGCCCTATGTGTCGCCCCGCCCCGTGACCGATCTCGCCGCCTGCGCCTTCTACCACACCATGGAGGTCCCCGGCGTGGGGGTCGTCGAGGGTCAGTGGGACCTCCGGGCCGGCGTCGACCGCTATCTCGGCGGCATCGACGTGCGGGGTCGGCGGGTGCTCGAGATGGGCACGGCCGACGGCTACCTCAGCTTCCACCTGGAGCGTCGAGGGGCCGACGTGGTGAGCTTCGACCTCGGCCCCGACGACTCCTGGGACGTCGTGCCCTACGCCCGGGGCCGGCCGGCGGGCCCGGGCGAGGACCGCGCCGCCACGGCGGAGCCGCCCTCGTGGGTCACCCGCCGCCCGACCGGCGCAGGAGCCGGGATGCAGCGGGTGCACAACGCCTACTGGTTCGCCCACCGGGCCTTCCACTCGCGCGCCCGGCTGGTCTGGGGCAGCGTCTACGACGTTCCGGCCGCCATCGGCCACGTCGACGTCACCGTCTTCGGCTCACTGCTGCTGCACACCCGCGACCCCTTCCGCGCCCTGGCCGGCGCGCTGGCGCTCACGCGCCGGACCGTCGTCGTGACCGACGCCCTGGGTCGGCTCCACCTGCCGAGATGGCTGCGGTCGGTCCGGGAGCGGCTCCCGCCGCCTCTGCGGCGCCCGCTGATGCGGTTCATGCCCGACTGGGCGACGGGCACGGGGCCCGACGGGTGGTGGCGCCTGACGCCGGAGATCGTCGTGGCCTTCCTCGGGGTGCTCGGCTTCGAGCGCAGCCGGGTGACGACGCATCGCCAGCTCTACCGCGGCCAGGCCAAGGCGCTGTTCACCGTGGTGGCCCAACGCACTGACACGTGACCGATCGGCCGTGCTGAACGCCCGGCCCGGGAGACCCGACATCGCCGGGGCGCCGCCCGGGCCCGGCCTGGCGACGCGGGACCTGGCCGGACGGATCCGCTGGGGGGTCATCGACCAGGCGCTGTCGAGCCTCACCAACTTCGCCCTGGTGCTCCTGGTCGCCCGGGCCAGCGAGCCGGCCGCGTTCGGCGGCTTCAGCGTGGTGTTCGTCGGCTACCTCCTGGCTCTCTGGGCCTGTCGGTCCCTCGTCGGCGACCCGTTCGCCCTGCGCTTCAGTGCCTCCCGGGCTTGCGAGCGCCAGGCCTCGGCCGCGGCGGCCGCCGGCGCCGGCCTGGGCCTCGGGCTCGCCGGTGCGGTGGGAATGGGGCTCGCCGCCGCCGCGACCGGCAACCCCGGTGCGGGCGCGGGCTTGGCCCTGGCCGTGGCGCTGCCGGCCCTGCTGCTGCAGGAGACCCTCCGCGGCGCGCTGGTCGCCGGAGGGCGCCCGGCGGCCGCGGCCGCCAACGACGCCGTGTGGCTGGCCGCCCAGGTCGTCGCCACGGCTGTGGTGCTGTGGCGTGGGCGGGCCTCACCGGCGGCGCTGTGCCTGGCCTTCGGGATCGGGGCGGCCCTGGCCGCGGCGGTCGGGTGCGTCCAGCTGCGGGTGGTGCCGGCCCTCACCCGCGCCTGGTCGGAGGTGCGGCGCCAGGCCGACGTGGGTGTGCCACTGCTCGTGGAGCTGGTGGTGGTCAACGGTGCGCCCCAAGCCGCCCTCTTCGGGGCCGGGGCGGTGGCCGGGTCGGTGGTCGTCGGCCAGGTCCGGGCCGCGCTGCTGCTGTTCGGGCCCCTGACCGTCGTCTACGCCGGGCTGGTGTTCGCAGGCCTGCCCGAGGCGGCCCGGCTGCGCCGTCGTTCGGTCGCCGCCTTCGAGTGGTTCGTGCGCCGTCTCGGGTTGGGAATGGCCGTGGCGGGGACGGCGGCCGGCGCCGCGCTCTCGCTGGTGCCCGACCGCCTCGGCGTGGCCCTGCTGGGCGACAACTGGCCGGCGACGCCGCCGCTCGTCCCGCTGGTGGGTGTGTTCGTGGCCGCCGGAGGCTGCACGTTCGCCGCTCTCGTCGGCCTGCGGGCGGCCGGAGCTGTGCGCGAGAGCCTTCGTGCCCGATCCTGGGTGGTACCGGTCATCTGGGCGGCGACGCTGGTTGGCGCCGCATCCGCGGGGGCAGCCGGCGCGGCGGCGGGGCTGGCCGCCGGGTCGTGCGTGGATGCCGCCGTGGCCTGGGCCACCCTGCGGCGGGTGCTGCGGCGAGGCGCGGTCGCGCTGCCGGCGATGCCAACCGCCGGGCTTGCCGGCCAGCCCGATCCTGCGGGGCCCGGTTGACTCGCCGCGCTCGGGCCCCCGCCGCACCCGGAGTAGATGCGTTAGCATCGGATGGGTGCGCACCACATTGCGGGTGGACGACGACGTGCTCCTGGCGGTCAAGGAACGGGCTCGGCGAGAGCACCGCACGGCGGGCGCGGTGCTCTCCGAACTGGCGCGGCAGGCACTCTGCGACACTGGCGCCGGTCGAGGCTCCGACGCAGGGTTCTTCGGCTTCCGGCCTCTTGCCCCGCGAGGCCCGGCGGTGTCCAACGCGCTCATCGACTCGCTCCGCGAGGACGTTCCGGAGGAGTGAGGGCCCTCCTCGACGTCAACGTGCTTCTCGCCCTTCTGGACCGCGACCACGTCGACCACGGGCGGGCCAGGAGGTGGCTCGAGGCCGAGATCGCCGACGGATGGGCGTCGTGCCCTCTCACCGAGAACGGCTTCGTGCGGGTCATCAGCCAGCCGCGCTACCCGAGCCCGGTGTCGCCGGCGGTGGCCGTCGAACTTCTGTCCGAAGCCACCCGCCAGCCCCAGCACGAGCGGTGGCCCTGCGACATCAGCCTGCTCGACGGCAACGTGGTCGATGCGTCCCGCCTCCACGGTCCACGTCAGGTCACCGATGCCTATCTGCTGGCCCTGGCCGCGTCGCGAGGCGGTCGGTTCGTCACGCTCGACCATGCGGTCCCCCTCTCTGCGGTGGCCGCGGCCGGGCCGGAGAACCTGGTGGTGGTGTAGGACGGTGCTGATCGATGGGTCGGCGGCTCCGCCACCGCAGCCCAGACCATGCCAGCACTTCGGTTCACTCGCCATGCCGGCCGCCTGAGGGGCCGGGGCTGGGCCGGTTGAGCACAGCAGCCACGTCGATCGTAGAAGGGCGAAGGGCAACGAGGCGCCGGTCCGCCGTTCGGGTCCGTCGCCGGTGCCGGCAGCCCTCCTACGTGGCCGTCAGCTCGGGCACGGTCCCGACGTCGTCTCGGTCGGCGGGCTGCGCCTCGACGGTGGCACGGCGGTCACCGGCCACCACCCTGCGCCAGGCGGCGGCCACCGCCTCGGGCTGGTAGGGGCCCATTTGCTCACGGGCTGCGGTCCCGATCCGGTCCCGCAGGCCGGGATCGGCCAGCAGGGTCGCCACCGCCTCGGCGAAGGGGCCGGCCTCCCGGGCCCGCACCAGGGCGGAGCGGCCGTCGGCCAGCCCGAGCCCGGCGTTGGCCCCGGCGCTGAGCACGCAGGGCCGCCCGGCGGCGCAGGCGTCGAGCACCTTGTACTGGCACCCGGCGCCGAGCACCGTGGGTGACAGGACCACGGTGGCCTGGCCCAGCACGTCGGACAGGGACTCGACGTCGGCCCGCAGCTCCACCCCGGCGGCCCGAGCGGCCGCCACCAGGGCCGGGCGCGGGCGTCGCCCGGCCAGCAGCAACCGGCCCGGCGCCACGCCCGCACGCTCGAGCGCCGGCGCCAGGTCGGTGCAGATCCAGGTGGCGGCCTCGTGGTTGGGCAGGTAGGCGAGGTTGCCCACGAACACGACCCGGCCGACGGCGCCGCTCGGCCCGGGCACGCGGGGCCCGACCGAGAGCGGCACGACCCGCACCCCGGGTGCGATGCGGGCGGCGTCGGCCGGGCTGTGGGCCACCGCCGCCCCGGCGGCGGCGGCCACTGCGGCGTCGAAGCGACGCAGCCGGCGGCCCTCCCAGTGCCACAGGGGCCGGGCCGGTCCCCGGGACTGGCGTGCCCGCCGCAGGGCCGTCCCGCCCAGGTCGTCGACGAAGTCCAGCACCGTCCGGCCGTCGAGGACCCGTGCGAAGGCGGGTGGCACGGCCCGGTCGGTGACGAGGACGGCCACGTCGTACGCATCGTCGGCGAGGCGCCGGGCCAGGTCGGCTGGTGCCAGGGCCTGGACATAGGCCACCGTCAGGGGCAGCCGGCGCGCCAGGCGCAGGGCCCGGGTCCAGTCGCGCGCCGACGCCCCGCCCCAGCGCGCCACGGCGTCGCCGCCGACATCGGGCAGCCAGGAGACGACCTCCACCTCGTGGTCGGCCTCCAGCGCAGCCAAGATCTCCGCCGCCCGGCGCTGGTCGCCGCGGCCGTCGGGCCGGGGCGGCCGGGGGCTCACCAGCAACGCCCGGCGCTGAGTCATGGGCCGGCCCCCACCACCTCCACCGACGGGAGGGGGAAGGTCATCTGCGTGCCGGCGGCCAGCGTCTCGGCCTCCCGGGCCCCGAGCTCCTCCCGGAAGTGCCAGGGCATCGAGGGCGTGTACGACATCTCGAGGATCCGCACACCCGGCCGCGGGCGCGGTGGATCACATGCATCAGGCCACCTCGTCGTAGAGGTCGCGGTAGGCGGCGGCCACCTCGTGCCAGCCGGGCAGGTCGAGGGCGGCCGCCACCGGTCCGCCCTCCACCGCCCGCCGCATCCCGGCCGCCCAGGCCTCGACGCTGCTCCCGTCCACGGCCAGGCAGTGGTCGCCCACTACCTCGCCGGCCAGGCGGGCGCCCCGGTCGATCACCACCGGTGTGGCCACCTCGGCCGCCTCCAGCACCGGCAGGCCGAAGCCCTCCTCGGCCGTGGGGTACACCAGGGCGGCCGCGCCGGCCATGAGGGCGTCGGCCTGGGCCCGGGTGGCGTCGGGGACCACCCGGGCCCCCAGGGCGGCCAGGGCCCGGCGCTGGGCCGGGGCCAGCCCGGCCCGGGCCAGCACCACCAGGGGCAGGGCGCCGGGCGTGGTGGCCCGGTAGCGGCCGTAGGCCTCCACCAGCAGGCCCACCCGCTTGCGGGGGTCGAGGCCCCCGAAGCCCAGCAGGTGGGTGCGGGGGCCGGTCGGGGCGACCAGGCGCCGCAGCCCGTGGGGGATCACGGTGACCCGCCCCCGCAGGGCCGGGAACCTCTCTTCTATATCGGCGCCCGTTCGGGCGCTCACCGCCACCACCCGCCCCACCCGGCCCAGGGCCCGGGCCCGCAGGGCGGAGAAGGCCAGGTCGCGCGCCCGCCTCCCGGCCAGCAGGTCGTGCACGGTGAGCACGCTGCGGGGGCCGGGCCACAGGGGCCCAACGTTGGCCGCGTAGTGCACCACGTGGTGGCCGGCGGCCCGGGGGTCGAGGCGGGGCGCCAGGTCGAACAGCCCGCTGCGGCCCAGGGCGGCCCTGGCCGCCCCCGGGCCCGGGTGGGCCAACCCCCAAGGGCGGGGGGCGGGCGAGCCCAGGGCGGCGAAGCCCTCCAGCAGCCGCTCCACGAAGGTGCCGATGCCCAGGCCGCGGCCGGCCAGGCGGGCGTCGATCAGCACGGTGGTGGCGGTGGCCCGGCGCATGTAGTGCGCGAAGGGTACAACCGGCTGGGCCAGCGCCGGGAAAACTTCGGAAGAACGTCGGTGATCCTCAGGCAATCCTCAGGATCACGGTGGATGATGTCGTGTGCAGGGCATACAACACCGACGGCGACTTGACCCACGGGAGGGCGGAGTGACCGAGGCACTGGCACGGCATCGCGAGCGGCGCCACGGGGTTCGCCGGCAGGCGCAGGGCGGCTTCACGCTCATCGAGCTGCTGGTGGTCATCATCATCCTGGGCATCCTGGCCGCGGTGGTGGTGTTCGCCGTGAGCGGCGTGGGTGACAAGGGCCGCGCCAGCGCCTACGCCATCGACGCCCGCACCATCCGCACCGCCGAGGAGGCCTTCTGCGCCCAGTTCGGCCGCTACGCCGAGGTCGACGAGCTGGTCACGGGCGGCTTCCTCAGCGAGCTGCCCACCTACCACCAGGTGGGCACCGCCTTCGCCGACGACCCCAACGGGGGCTGCAAGGGATCGGGTGACCTGTCCAGGGCGGCCTACTTCATCACCTGCGACGCCGCGCTGGAGGGCTGTGGCGGGGGCGGGGGCGGGGCCCTGGCCCTGTCGTGGAACCAGCAGACCTCGGGGACGACTCAGAGGCTCAACGATGTGACCTTCGTCGACCGCAAGAAGGGGTGGGCCGTGGGCGGTCCGAACTCGGCGTCGACGCCGGGGGTGATCCGTACCACCAGCGACGGTGGGCAGACGTGGGCGGCCCAGTCGCATCCCCTGGGCGGGTTTTCGATCTTCTTCGACGTCGACTTCGTCGACGCCCAGACCGGCTGGATCGTAGGATTCGCGGGGATCCTCAAGACCACCGACGGGGGGGCCACCTGGGTGGTCCAGCCCAACCCGGCCACCGACGACGACGGGCTGGTGCTCGTCGGCCTGGACTTCTTCGACGCCCTGAACGGTGTGGCCGTGGGGGACTGCGGGGTGATCCTGCACACCTCCGACGGAGGCCAGAACTGGAACACGGCGTTCCCACCCGACTTCAACTTCTGTCCATTTACGAGGGCGGTGGAGTACCTCGACGCCCAGCGGGTGGTGGCCGCCGGTACGGAGGACGGCGACGGAGTCGCTCCCCTCCGGAACGTGCTCACCAGCAGCGACGGCGGAGCCTCCTGGACATTGCAGGCCGGCACGCCGCAGAACATCGACATCTACGACATCAGCTTCGTCAGCCCGACCAAGGGCTGGGCGGCCGGCATCGGCGGGGGCAATCCCGAGATCTACACCACCGACGACGGGGGCCTGACCTGGACGCCGCAGGCCGACGCCTTCGACCGCGACGCCATCGACTGTGTGAACG
>Ga0187892_10007755_pt1 | contig 15105 bp, 14 predicted proteins | sample MA1701073metaG_FD_139345 | JGI IMG/M metagenome (GOLD analysis project Ga0187892, IMG submission 139345) | Bio-ooze microbial communities from a basaltic lava cave in the Kipuka Kanohina Cave System on the Island of Hawaii, USA - MA170107-3 metaG ... | reverse complement strand
TTTGTGAGTTCAAAAAACCTTCGCGAAATCGCCAAACGGCTGAAGCGCACGGTGGCGGCCGTCAGAAAGCGCCTGGTTCACCTTGGAGGTGAACGAAAGTTGAGCGCTCGAGTCACCGACGGTCACACCAAGTCGGAACTCGCCCAATACCTTGGTTGTAGCCGAAAAACCATCCAGCGATGGATCGATGAAGGCCTCTTGAAGGGGCGCTACGAAGGCCGGAATCGCGCGGATGACACGTTACGGATCACCGATGAGGACTTCCGCGCCTTCTGGAAGAAACACCCGTGGGAAGTGCCCATCTTTCGTCTCAATCACGAAGGATTGCTGTGGTTCTGTTCTGTCATGTTCGACGTTCCTCCCGGTGACTATTTTGGCGATCCGCTGGACCGGCGTAACCGGAGGCTAGAGCGAAAGCAACAACAGTTGACGGAACCGAGTGACGAATTAGAACTGGAAGAGGCCTAACTCTCCGCTCCAAGACCAATTTGCGTGGATCGCATTCTCAAGCGATAAACCACCTGCAACTCGGAGGCGCACAGATGTTTGGATCCAAAGAGGAGCTGGCAGAGAGGCTGGAGGCTGCAGGTTATGTGATCGATACGGTTGCGCTCGAAGTTGTATACCTCGCCAGCCGGATGAGAAAACCAGTGCTAGTCGAGGGGCCTGCCGGGAGCGGAAAGACAGAATTGGCTTACGCAATCTCGAGAGCCGCTGGAACGCAGGTGGAGCGCCTGCAGTGTTACGAAGGAATCAATGAAGTCGCTGCCATCGGAGCGTTCGACTCTGCGCTGCAGAAACTCTTTCTGGAGACTCAGCCGGACCGTCTGGAAAGAAACTGGCCCACGCTTCGGGAAACTCTGCATAGCCTGGAGTTCTTCATTAGCGGCCCCCTCCTGCGAGCGCTGCTCTACGAGGGCCTGCCCTGTGTGCTGCTCGTGGATGAACTAGACAAAGTGGACCCGGCTTTTGAAGCGGTCTTGTTGGAGATTCTGAGTGCCTGGCAGATCAGCATTCCCAAACTCGGAACGGTTAGGGCCAAATCCATTCCGTTCGTAGTCCTGACTTCGAACGAGGAACGCCGCATCGGTGATCCGTTGCGGCGACGGAGTTTCTATATGAGATTCGAGCACCCGTCGATTGAACGAGAAGGCGAGATCCTGGGCCGGCGTCTGCCAGGGTGCCATCCGGAGCTGCGCGCACAGACAGCGGCTTTCGCCAAGGCTATCCGAACTCTCGGCCTGTCAAAAGCTCCCTCGATTTCTGAAATTCTGGAACTGGCAGAGGCCCTTGAGCTATTCGGGATGACCCGGATCACACCAGAACTGCGGGACATGTTGCTACCCATACTGGTGAAGACGCAGTCGGACCGGCAACTTCTCATGATCAACGACCAGTGGGAAAGCCTCCTCTACGACGCCCTGAAATACCGGGAACAGATGTTGGTGGCGGAGAAGAAGCAATGTTCGCAATGAAGAAGGTTTGGCCCGCTGTCGGCTTGGGCTTGCTTCTTTGGACAGGCCGCACATACGCAGACGCGGCTCAGGAGGTCCGAATTCAACGACTCTCCCGCTTCTATGCCACGCACTACGCAGGAGTCTTTCACCTTCCGGTGGAACTTGTTGAAGCTGTTATCGAAGTGGAGTCGGTCTGGAAGCCCAAGGCAGTTTCGGTTCAAGGAGCGTGCGGCCTCATGCAACTGATGCCGGCTACCGCTCAGCGCTTCGCCGTGGTCAACCCATTCAACATCGAACAGAACATCCGAGCAGGGGTTGAATACCTGGCCTTCCTGAGCCGGATCTTCAGGGGCGACTTGCGGCTTGTCCTGGCGGCCTATGCCGCCGGGGAAGGAAGGGTCCTTCGGCGCGGCCTAGCCTATTCCCAGCCCGAGGTTCTTGACTACGTTCAGAAAGTAGCTCGCCTGTATCGGAAGAAGCAGGGAGAGAGGCTCCTCCAAGGAGGGAACAATGGTTCGGTGGCTAGGAATAGTTGCGGTCCTGCTTACGCTCGCAACTCCGACAACGACGGCGGTATCTGATACTTCAGATCCACAACCACGCGTTCTGAGGCGACCGATCGTTCCAGGGAAAATCGTTGTGCTGAACGTCGGCCTGCACTTTGCAACGGCGATACGCCTGCCGGAGACCGTGAGTTCAGTGGTTGTAGGCGATCCGGCACGGTTCAAAGTAGAGCACTCCGAGAAAGAACCGCGTCTGGTGTTTGTGAAGCCCACCGGTGCGGAAGCAGCCCAAAGCAACCTGCTTATCTCGACGGTAGCTGGACGCAGTGTGAGTTTGCTGCTGCGAAGCGAAGACAAGCAGCCAGAGCAAATTGCTGGTGGCGAATCGATCGGGCCTGTTCATCTGGTTCTCGAACTCTTGCCTGAGAAGGGCTTTCTGATCGAGGAGAGCAGTCTGGCATCGCCGTTGGTTGCGGAGACTGTGCGCCTGGAGAAACCGAGCAGCGAGGTGGCTCGGGACGAGTCGCCTGTTAGAACCCAGACTCGCATAGACAGGCTCCTGGAGTCGCAGCGGAGTTCGCGGCTTCCATCCTTGCTTGGAAATCCCTTGGGCATCGGTATTGGCCAGATCTACGAAAATGGCACGCAGACCTTTGTGCTCTTCTCGGTTGTGAATCAGGGAAGGCAGACGGTCGAACTCCTGCCGCCTCAGGTGCAACTGGCCGGAACGCGAGGCAAGGGGCGGGGAAGCGTAGAACAGATTCCAGTCAGAGAGTACCGGTTTACCAGTAGGCGCCTGAGAGCCAACGAACGGGCAGACGGTGTGGTGACGTTTCACCGGCCCGCCTTCAAGCAATCCCACGAGTCGTACTTTTTGCAGATTGCCGAATCGGCGGCAGTCGATCGGCCATCGCTGACGCCTGAAGATCCCGGCAGGAGCCAGATCTTGAGAAGTGAGGAGGAGCGATGAATCACGAACAGAGGAGTCCCAGCCACGAACAACCTGCTGAGCCGCAAACAGACGACTTGGTCGCAGATCCAGAGCCTGTCAATGCGCGGCCCTCGGGCGCGTGGTTACAGAAGCTGAGGCGCAGACAAGATGGAGATAGAAAGCCCTCTCCACACCGGTCCACTCAGGATCGCGTCAGGCCACTGTTTCTGGGAGTTGTGGGTGTGGCGGTTGTCATAGTCGTTCTGCTGGGAATGCTTTCGACTCCAATCAGTGTGAAGAGGCAGCAGCAGGTAGCTGACCGGCGTACACCGAATCTGGGAAGGCCGCAAAGCACGGAGCCCGCAACTGCAGAGGCCGACAAAACGACACGTTCGGTAACGCCGCTTCTAAGGGCTGAGGTACAGAGCGAACGTGATACACAGCGTGATCTGGTTACGGAGAAGGACTTGCAATCCAGCCCGAATAACCGAAGCAGTGCCGCAGGGACTTCCGCTACCGCGGCGCTTGCACCGACAGCGCCGAAGGGTTTGCCGCGCCCGGCCAGTCTTGGACAGATTGAGTTTTCGGATGGACCTCACGGAAAGCGGGAGTCACTGGCCGAAGTGGAGGCGAGGATTGCCCGTCTGGAAGGTAGGAATCAACGAAACCCGAAAACAGATGCCGAAGCTCCCAAGTCTCTCGACAAAGTTTCTCTGGTCTATGTGCAAAGCGGCAACAACCAGCCCAGTCAAAGAATGGGTGATGCCGGAACGGTCACAGCGAACCGGGGGAATAGTGAGATGCCTCTTCTCGGTCTTCCGGCGGGAACGCGTCTGCTGGCCCGGTTGCAATCGACGATCACCACTGCGGTGACCGCGCCCGTCGTGGCCACGGTGGACGTCAACTACGAACGCGAAGGGGCGATTGTAGTCCCGGCCGGGGCCAAGGCTTTCGGGAAGATTGAACAAGCCAACGCCTCGGGCCACGTGAACGTTGCGTTTGACGAGATTCAAACAGCCGAAGGTAGCCACTGGAAGATTGAAGGAATTTCTCAGGCTCTGGACTTTGGTCCCTTGAAAGGCAAAGTAGAAGGAAGAAAAGGGGCAGCGCGATTTGTCACTCGGGCGATTACTGGAGTTGGTGTCGTCGCTGCCCAGGCTGTCGGCTTGCGTGGCGGGTTCAATGGTCCCATCAACAATAGTGTTCTCGTCCGGGACCGCCTAGCCACCAACATTGCTCAAGCTGGTGAGCAGCAGGTACAGCAACTGGCGCTCAACACCAATCTTGCCGTCACGGTGCCAGCCAGCACCCGATTCTACGTCGTTCTACGGAAGAGCGTTCATCAAGACAGTTCGAAGCAACTTCGTGAGCCGGGCCCGGATGGCATCAGCCCGCTTGGCGGCCAGGCACTGACTCAAGCCGAACTACGCGAGCTGCGCAGCCTGCGGCAGGAATTTCTGCGGCTGATGCACTTGGCCGGAGGAGGCGGCGATGGCCCCGAAGCTAGTAACAGGTAGGCACGAAATAGAGTTCACGCCCAATTGGAAACCGCTGAAAGACAAGCTGGGAACTCGGTGCGAGGAATTCATGTTCATGGGACGAATGGGGCGAGTGAACCTGTACAAACACATCCTCACGCGGCGGTATTTGAACCTCGACGACTCAGGTAACTGTTACGTGTACCACGAAGGCAGATACGAGCCGGCGAGCTTTAGGGGCCAGATTGCAGGTATTGACCAGGACAATGGTCTGTCTCCTTTCGAGTAGTTGATTAGTGGTAGGTATGGACAGCGCATTGCAAGTGAGCGCAGAGCAGTTCCTTGGGCAGGTGATGCCGCTAATGGTGCGTCTATTCTGCCTTCCCGGGGAGCAACGCCATTTCGCCATGGCCGCTCTGGTCGGCCAGCTAGAAGAGCGATTGGAAAGCTTCGAGTCCGTCAACCGAGACCAGTTTCTGGCACTGTTCGAACGGACTCTGGAGGATGAAGGACGTGAGGGGAACGGCCTGGAACCGAGCACTTTCCCAACTGACAAGACAACATGAGAAGGCGGTGCTCGATCTTCAACTTCCGTGCGGCGGGTGGGGCTACTCGCGTCAATGGGTCACGGAACCAACTTGCATGGCGTTGCTGGCTTTGAGGCTCCGGTCGACCGCTGATTACGCCAAGGGACTCCGGTTCCTCCAGGGTTGCCAGCGTGCGGACGGCAGTTGGCCGGGCTTTGAAGGCGACGCCGAAGGTTCGTGGGCGACTTCGTTGGCCATCATCACACTCATTCGGGCCGGCGGTGACTGGGGGGCAGTCCAGCGAGGGTGCCAGTGGCTTCTTAGGACTCGTGGCCAGGAATCGCATTGGCTGGCCAAGTGGCGCTACCGGCTTTTCGACAACAAGGTGAGTTTCGATCCAGACAAGGTTGGCTGGCCGTGGACGCTCTGGGCCGCAAGCTGGGTTGTCCCCACAGCCTACAGCCTGATTGCACTAAGGCTGGTCTTTGGTTGCTGTTGGACTGGCTCGGCCAAGCAACGCGTCGATCTGGGTACAGCGATGCTGCTTGACCGCGTCTGCCCTGGCGGTGGCTGGAATGCTGGCAACGGTGTGGCCTTCGGCGTTCCACTTGAACCGCACGCAGACGTGACATCTCTGGCCCTCATCTCCCTCCTTCCTCACAGAGACCTCCTGACCGTACAAACAAGCCTGAGCTGGTTGAAGAACCGATGGTCGACTTTTCATTCAGTGAATAGCCTTTGTTGGGCAGTAATGGCTTTGGTCACCTATGGATTCGACACGAGCGGTGCCGTCGAGAAACTTGCTGAGTTGGCCGCCCGAGAATATGCAAGAAACGACGTGGAAGCTCCGAGCCTCTGCGTTCTGGCTTCACATGCCCAACAAGGCATCACCTGCTTTAGGTGACTTTCGATAGACCCTGCTTCGATGCAGGCAATGGCACGTGAAAGTTGGTAAAGCGTGTCATTCCGGCCACGCCCAACACAAGCCTGAAGCTGGGCTGGCTATCCGTTTTTTGGGAGAAGAACGCCCCTTTGGATACTGTGTGAGCTGTCATGGATCCATGGATCGAACGCAAAGTCACGACTTCCTGCTAACCGCTTGGGCGAAGCCTGAGGGCTACTGCAAACTGAGGCTTGGCTTGGCCGTAGCTTTGAGGGAGTCTCGCTCATTCGGTGTGGTCATTCCCTTCGAGGCGCGCAAAGATTTCTTGCCTGCTTCTCATAAAATGGTCTCCATTTACGTCTTTACTATCCATAGTGGCGGCCCTATCAGGAGCTAGTAGCGGTGAGAGACACACCCTCCGGTGGGACAGATCTGACTCTTGACAGCAAACTCTTGCTCAACTTGCGAGAAGTTGCCGGACTCAGACAGCGAGAAGCCGTCATCTTCGAGCTTCTTCGCGATCCGGTGTATCGCTACCTTGTGTGCGTGCTCGGCGATCCCGCCGAGGCGGAAGACCTGACTCAAGAGGTATTCCTACGGCTCTTCAAATACTGGCGCCGTGGTGGCAAGACCCAGCATCCCCGAGCGTGGATCTTTCGTGTCGCCCACAACCTCGTGGTTGACCGTCGCAGAAAGAGGAGTCCTTTCGAGTCTCTGGACGAGCAAGCACAGAGATCGGTCATGGAACGTGCCCCAGACCGGGGCCTCAGCGCCGAGCAGCACCTCTTAGGCCAGGAACAAGAACAGATGCTGCAGGCGGCGTTAAAGCAGCTGACCCCGCAGGAACAGGAGTGTTTGCACCTGAGGGCCGAAGGTCTGAGCTACCGCGAGATGGCCTCGGTTCTCGGTATGCGACTACCGACTTTGGTCAGTTGGTTGGGGAGGATCGTCACTCGCGTGACGAGAGATCTCTATGATTAGATTGCTCTACAAGACTTGGTTTCAACGGTTCAGCCATCCGCGCAACGAGGAACTACTCCAGTTTCTCGACGGAGAACTTTGTAGCCGCAAGTCGCGAAGAATCGACAGGCATCTTCGAACCTGCTGGCACTGCCGGACGCGTCGAGAACGGGTCGAGCGCTTTGTGGGAGCATTCATCGAGCAACGCAATGGTGTGCTTTGGGGGCACACAGCATTTCCCTCCCGGTCCCTCAACCGCTTCGAGACTCGCGCTGAGGATCTAGGCAAGGAAATTCGGCCTACAGCGCAGGCGCTGCATTCCAGGCTGCTCGACGCAGTGGTAGAAACACATTCGCAACGCTTGAAGACGGCTCTGGTCGTGCTGCTTGCTGTCTCGATGTTGGTTGTTTGGCAACGGCTTGACGTAGTATCGGTCGTTTCGGCACGTGAACTCGTCCAAAGATGCCAGAAAGCTGAGTTTGAGAGATTGACCAGTGTCCAGGGTGCAGTGGTCTATCAGAAACTCCATGCTCGGCGACGAAGTCAGGCAACGGCCCGCGAAGATTCTGTCGCGTGGGAGGTTTGGCACGACACGAGGCGGGCGCGCATCCGACACAGGATGGAATGGGGACAAACTGTCCCCATTGGAAGGCTATCGTCTAAGCTTGTTTTTTCAGGGCTGGAGCTGCCTGCCCCATCAGCACCCCCAGTCTTGTTGGAGCTTCAAAAGGTTCTTGAAACAAATCGCCTCAGCTGGTTGGAGCCGCTCTCGCCTGCGACCTATCGAGCTTGGACCGATTCACTCCGTGAAAAAACCCAAGTGGTCAAACCGACCACTTTGTACGATGGCCAACATGGTCTGCGGCTCGCCACCGTGATCGGTGGTTCGTCCGAATCGGGTGCTGTGCTGGATTCGGAATGGGTGGTTCGAACCAAGGATTGGCACCCTGTGCAGCACCGGATTCGGGTCCAAGGCCAAGCGGGACTCCAGACCTATGAAGTAACTGAACTGGCTTACGACGTGATCCCTCCGAGCAGCTTACCATCATCGCTCTTCGCTGAGGTGGAGTCTTCGGGGGCATCACCTTCCAGAAAGCTGCCTCCGGCGCTCTCATTCAATGGACCACGTGTGGAGGATCTGATGGCCGCCGAAGTCAAGGCGCACTATGCCTTGCATCGCCTGAAGGCTTGCCTGGGTGAACCGATCGAAGTGGTGCGCGGGCTTGGAGAAGTAGAGGTACGAGGTCTGGCCAGGGACGGAGAACGCAAGGCAGAGCTCTTGGCTGCGATCAGCGCGATTCCCTTGGTTGCGGCCAAAATTGAAACGATCGACGAAGCCAAGCACGCAGGTACCTTAGAGTCTCGCTCCTCTGCTGCGAGTTTGACAGAAGAAATTCCCGAGATCGCTCCACAGCCTGAAGCTACTCGCATCGAGGACAGTCACCTACCCATTCAGGCACAGCTGGAAGAGTACTTCAAGGCTCTGACGACACCTCGGGAGACATCGCAGGCTACAGGGGGAGCGCGAGAGGTTTACTTGAAAATCGCCGAGCTCTCAAACCGAGCGGTCTCGCTTTCGGAAGGGATGCTGGCAGAAGCATGGGCTCTTCGGAGGCTCTCTGAATCCTATTCCGATAAGGAGAAGACCGAACTGCAGGTCTCCTCGAAATGGCTGCTGGAAAGCATGGTGCGAGACCATATTGAAGCCTTGAGTCGAGAGGTCAGTCAAACTCGTTCCTTGCTCGGTCCAATTCTCCTTTGGATCCTCGAAGACGCCTCCTCCTCTCGAACAACTCAAACTGAGCCTGTCAGCAAGGACCCCGCAGCAAGTACGGGCGATGCCCAGCCCAGTTGGAACGCCTCGGCGTTGACGCTTTTTGGCCGCCTCGACAGTGCTCGCGGTTTGATTCAGGGTTTGTTTGCAAGCGGAGGACTATCCACGTCGCGGGAGGAAGCCGTCTGGTTGCTGTGGTCTGAGATCTCTGGATTCGAAGCAGTGCTGAAGCGCCTTGAAATCCAGGTCGTTGAAGAGTTCTCGGAACCGACGAAAGGGGTATCTCTGAGTCGGCGATAGACACGAAGCCTGTAGGTGATTTCCTATCTCGTAGCGATTTGGACCGTCAACTACGTTTAGCCCGGACACCAGCACACTGCCGCGGAGGAATTATGAGAGATCACAGCTCATCCATTGTCCTGATCGTCTTGCTTGGCACGATCTTTACAAACGTTCCTGCCTCCTATGCTCAAACGGCGCAAGTCACTGGAAGAGTAACCGACTCCACCGATGCCGTCATACCCGACGTAGCTGTAAACATGATTAGTATCAGCACCGGCATCAGCCGCAAGACCAGTACGAACGAATTGGGTTACTACACGATACCGTTGCTGCAACCCGGGTCCTACCGAATGATTGTCCAAAAACAGGGCTTCCGTTCGATCAGTCGCGCTCCAATTCAGCTTAGCGTCGATCAAATTGCGCGGATCGATCTCCGCCTGGAAGTGGGCGAAGTTACTGAGACGGTCGACGTTTCGGAAGCGACTCCCTTGCTCGAACCTGAAACCTCCTCTCTGGGGCAGGTCATTGGCGGCCGCAAAGTGTTAGATCTGCCTTTGAACGGGCGCAATCCGTTGAGCTTGGTGGCCCTGGTTCCTGGGGTGGTGCCGCAAGGACAGTCCGGGCAAGCGGCTGCGGCGACCCCCAACTTTAACGGCTGGGGCAACTATCAGATCAGTGGGGCACTCGCCAATGCGAGTGAAATGATTTGGGATGGTGCGCCCCTAAATGGAGGTCGCGTCAACACCGTGAGGATTGTTCCCTCGGGTGACTCGATCCATGAGTTCAAAGTTCAGAGCAACAACTTTTCGGCCGAGTTCGGACGCACTGCCGGTGGAATGGTGAGCCTCAGCACTCGATCTGGCACTAACGAGTTTCATGGCACGGGCTACGAGTTTCTGCGGAACAAGGTGCTCAATGCCAATACATTCTTCAACAACGCCAGGGGCGTCGACACACCGGCATTCACCCAGAATCAGTTTGGAGTCACCGCGGGTGGTCCCGTGATTTTTCCGGGACTCTACAATGGACGGGGACGCACCTTCGTCTTTGGCAGTTACGAAGGCTTCCGACAGTCTCTGGGGAATGCTCTTCTCTTCACGGTACCCACCGAAAGGCAGCGGCTTGGTGACTTCTCTCAAACGCTCAACAGCGCGGGCAGCCCAGTGCCGATCTACGATCCGCTAACCACTCGACCCGATCCCGCCAACCCCGGGCGTTTCATCCGAGACCCGTTCGCAGGAAACGTCATTCCTCAGAGCCGGATCGATCCGGTGGCTTCGAAGTATGTCGAGCGCCAACTTTGGGCATTGCCTAACCGGGCAGGTGACGGGTTTACCAGGATCAACAACTGGGCAGGCAACAGCCCGGTTCGCGCGAATTCCGAGGCCCTCACAGTCAGGGCAGACCAGGTCGTTAGCGATAAGCAGAAGCTGTTTGCTCGTTATTCGTGGTTGGACACCGGCAGGGGCCCGAACGGCGCTTTTGGAAGCGGAATTGCCATTCAGCCTGGCGATGAGTTCAGAGATGCCACAGCAACACACCAAGCCCTGCTCGAGGATATCTATTCGTTCTCGCCCAGCACTGTAATGGATCTACGCTACTCGTTCTTGCGTTTCGCGCTTGACCGCAGCCCGGGCACGCAAGGGATCGACTTGACGACTCTCGGGTTTCCATCAAGCTTTGGGGATCAAATTGGCAACCCGCTTCGGCACGTGCCCAATCAGTTCGTTTCAGGGATGGCGACATTGTTTGGAGGGGGCGTCTTCATCCACCGCGAGGACTTTCATACTCTCGCAGGTAGTCTTACGCGAATCCTGGGAAGGCACTCGATGAAAATAGGAGGCGAACTCCGGGTGGTCCGTTACAACTTTGGCGCCAGCAACGAATCGAGCGGCGCATTTCGCTTTAACGGAAGTTACACCGCCATCGATCCTTTCAGACCCGCTGGGACAGGTTTTCCCTTCGCCGACTTCCTGTTAGGTTTTCCCAATTCTGCCAATGTGGGGACTCCCGCCTTGCTGGCACAGCAACGCTCCTACCGGGGTTTCTACTTTCAAGACGACTTTCGACTGCACAACCGGCTGACGCTCAACCTTGGGCTGCGCTACGACCAGGACGGAGATTGGACGGAGCGCTTCGATCGCCAGCTTATCTTTCAGTCTGCCGCCCAGCATCCACTGGCTCAGCAGACCGGCTTACCCTTGCGTGGCAACCTGGTGGCTGTCAATTCTCCGCAGCGAACCTCCCGCACCTCGGACGACGTTCGCTTGAATCAGTGGGCACCGCGCTTTGGACTTGCATTCCAGGTCGCATCACGCACGGTGATTCGCGGCGGATATGGAATCTTCTGGATTCCCGCCAGCCTGGACTTGCCCGAACGGACCACGGGTCCGTTAGGCGCGGCGCCAACTTTGTTCGTGAGCTCGTTGGACGGCGGACTCACGCCCGCGAACCGGATGAGCAACCCTTTCCCGACGGGCATCGTGCAGCCGCCCAGTCCGGAAGCTGCGCCCACGCTATTCATGGGAACTGACGTCCAACTCGGCGTAGCGGGATACACTCGCAACGGGTACGCGCAGCAGTGGAACCTCAACCTTCAACAGGAACTTGGAGGCGAGACATTAATCGAGGCAGCCTACGCAGGACTCAAAGGCACAAACCTCCCGGTGCGGTTTCAACCCCTCAACCAGTTATCCCCTGAACTGCTTTCACAGGGCAGTTCGCTATTCACCCAGGTGGCGAACCCGTTTGCGGGGCTGATCCGGTCAGGCGCCCTCGCAGGAGCCACCATCCGGCGCGGCCAGCTCCTGCTCCCGTACCCGCACTTTGTGGGCGTGTTCGCCGCCGGCGCCAGCTATGGCTCCTCCACCTACCATTCAATGCAGTTCAAGCTTGAGAAGAGGTTTGGCGCCGGGGCCGGATTGCTCGCCGCTTACACGATATCCAAGCTGATCAGCAACGTGGATAGCCAGACGGCATTTCTGGAGCCTCAGAGGATCGCCTTTGAGTTCGGTCCGCAGAATTCCTCTAACCCCGCAGCCGAACGCTCCCTGTCGAGCTTCGATACACCCCAGCGCCTGGTGGTCAGTTTCACGCTGGACTTACCCTTCGGCCGAGGTCGGCGATTGGCTGCCAATCTCACTGGGGCTGTAAACAAACTGGTGTCGGGTTGGGCTGTGAACGGGATCTACTCGGCACAGCGCGGCTTCCCGCTGTTCTTGACCACCCAGCAGGACCTAAGTGGCTCCTACATGCTGCGAGGCGGTGTAGGGCACCGGCCCAACAGCAGTGGGCAAAGCGCCGAGCTGTCAGGCCGCGCCCAGGATCGGCTGAGTCGCTGGTTCAGCACGTCGGCATTCAGCCAACCTCCGGCGTTCACTTTTGGCAACGTCTCGCGCACCTTGCCCGATGTTCGCACACACGGCATCAACAACACCGATTTTTCTATTTTCAAGAACACCTATTTCGGTTCTGGCGAGCAGGTCAATCTCCAGTTCAGGGCCGAGTTCTTCAACCTTTTCAATCGAACCCAGTTTGGCTATCCGGGCCAAGTCTTTGGAACGGCTCAGTTCGGCGTCGTCAGCTCGCAGTTGAACCAGCCAAGGCTGATCCAGTTCGCACTGAAGGTCATTTTCTGAGACCTGATAATTCGGAAGGTGCAGAGCACTCGCAGGCAAAGTCACGGTTTACAGAAAGCATATTGACTGAACACCCAGTGCGCTGCATTTTTTGGAGTCAGAGCAGAGGTGCGAGCGCTTCGTGACTTCAGAAGGAAGCCGCCGCGCAGGAACGTTGCGTTCGTGATTGAGCACAGGAGGGGTGAGAGTTATGGGGTTGCGCTCGGCTGATCAGGTTCAGGGATGATCGGATTCGCAATTTGCTTGCGTGAAGATTGAAGCATTCCCTTCAAGTTGCGTGCGAGGATGCTTCGAAGTTCATCCGTCGAGTTGTAGGTGTGAACTCGAAGAGGGCCGATATCAAAATGGAGAGTTGTCTTATCTCCGGCTATCAATAGGATGTTGCTGGCCTCGTTTCCTACACCATGAGCGTAGCCAAGCTCGTAGTACACATTAGGACGCCCATGGGAGAGATCGCAAACAATGAATTCGGCTTGCTCGATCAGTTCAGAGATCTCCTTGATCACGAAGTCCGAACCGACGCTCTCATCTGCCCGTTTTGCTTGGAGTCCCAACACTGAGCATTCCTCCCGAATCGCTGCCAAGACTTCATCCATTCCCTCACCCCGGAACGACATGATCACGAAGACCAGATTGAGCTGTACTGCTGGCTTGGATCTCCCGAATACCCGCTGCAGGAAAGGCTGTCCGGTCGCAGCCGGCTGAGGTCGCGTGCTGAGGTTAGTGAGATTCGGTGGGATGGATTGCATGAGTGCCTCCTCAAATCTAGTGTGCTGGTCACCCCTCTAGGCCGGCTCAAGTGAATTTCCACGCTGAGATAGCGACCAGTTCATCAAATCAGAACCCCGCCTCAGCAGGCCAGGCAGTGGCCATCAGGTGGACTTTTCTTGAAGCCGTACGGGCAGCGGTCATGTCAGCAGCGTCCAACGATAACTTACGATTCTGCCGGGTGGGATGTCGGAGGAGCGCCTTCCTGAGAGCTGAAAGCTATTTCCCGACTCCACCTCTCTGGGAGCGTCCAGCACGGCGGTTGGCTTCTGCGTGTCCCGCACGATCACTTCAACCACAGACGGAGTCGAAGCGTTGCCAGAGTCATCGACCACCACGAGCTGAAATTGATGTCGCCCGGCTGCAAGAGGTGAAGTAGGTGTAACGGTCACTTCAACTACCGGGTCGGCAGTCTCGATGGGAACCCCCGTTCTGAACTCCGGCATAGTAGCTCTCCTTGAGAAAAGTACGATTCATTGTGGATTGATTCTACACCGGTGGCGAGACATTTGATGCGAGTCTCTTGCCGCCCGTCGGGCGGGCATCCTGCAAAGGAGCTTCTCCGATCGGCTCAGCACTGGAATCAGGCTGGAGTTCCGTTCCCGGGAAACGACCAATGGAGCATTGCTGTCGAAGCAGTCATGGAGGATTTCTCGGAAGCAAAGTTATAGTTCATAGCCGGCGCACCAGCGGACTCCTCGGCAGGCTGCATGGCGACAACTTGCTAGTCTGCAAGTCTCAAGACTTGGGAATGCCTTCTCAATCCTAATCAAGGTTCTTTTTGCTTTGCGAAGAACGAGTAGCTGCTGCAGCCGCCGTCATTGACTTGAATCTCTCGCGATGGATAGGCTTCCTCGAGAGGTTCTGGAAGAACGGCGGTAACACGATACCGGCCAGCCGGAAGAGCATCGAAATGAGTGCGTCCAGAGGCGCTCGTGAGCGCCTCTACAGAATGGGTTTCGTTTGTTACCAGAATCCTGACCCCTGGCAGTGGTACCAAGGGTTGCGGATCTGGATTGAGTTGGGACAAGCTCACATCCAGCTTTCCGCCCCGTCCCTTTGAAGGCAGGCTTCTCAAAAACGCGAGGTCTTTTTCGGCTTGGCTTGCCAATTGAGTCCGGTCACAAATTGTCGTGACGAGCGGACCACCTGTCTTCATTCTCTCCGCATACACCAAGTAACGTTCACCCTGCTTAAAGTCGCGGCCGCACGCGGAACTCTGGTTGTGAGTCTGCACCTCAATCTCTGACTCGTCTTCTCCTGCAAAAACTTCTTCCACAGCAAAGCGAATCCGGTTAACCATCAGCGAATCGTCGATGCGAATCTCAGGTCCGTTCGCCCTGACGCGATTGGCTCTGGTAGGATTCAGATCTCCTGAATTCGGCTGTGACGGCGGTAACTGAATAGGCTGAGGACGAATGGTCTGAATAAGTCGACCCACAAAGACTGCCGCCGCCTCACCGTAGGCGTAGCAAACCTGAGGGGGCCCAGCACAGGAACATCCCTCTGCCGAGCTGGTAGGAAGTGCAGCCCACCCGGCAGCCAGGGCTATCTCGACTAGCCGAATTCTGCGTGTGGCTTTCAGTGTTCTTTCGGTCATCAGTTGGAACCTATGAAAGTGGACGATTTAGAGGGTCTGTTGCTCTTGCGAACCATCCCAACCAAGCATCATCCACACCATTTTGCTAGCCGCAGAATCTTGAAGACCCTTGCCGTGCTCACACTGATGCCGAACCCTAGCAGCCTGTCGGACTTAAGTTCGGCAGCTGCGATGTGTCGGCAGAAGGAGCCGCCGAATCGAAGTAAGCTCGGCACAGCGTCTCGGCGACAAGCAACGTTTCGTTTAGGCAGCTTCAGCGCGGTTTGCGCGAACAAGAGACCAGTAAGCTTCAGACAGTCTGGGC
>Ga0187892_10007752_pt1 | contig 15113 bp, 17 predicted proteins | sample MA1701073metaG_FD_139345 | JGI IMG/M metagenome (GOLD analysis project Ga0187892, IMG submission 139345) | Bio-ooze microbial communities from a basaltic lava cave in the Kipuka Kanohina Cave System on the Island of Hawaii, USA - MA170107-3 metaG ... | reverse complement strand
TGCAGGCAGCCTGGTTGCCAGTCAGTCCTGGACATGAATCCGCATTGACCCCTTGGTCTAGTGCGTCTAGAACCCATTTCCACAAATTCGCCCACCAGCTTTGTTACAGTGACCCATCCTTGATTTGACAACCTCGCATAAATACGGTATAATTGTCTAGACGCATCAGAATCCTGATGTTTTTCGATTTTATCGGGGGAATGGAGGATGTTCCATTGGCAGCATCCATCAGCGGTAGCCGGCCCGCCGGCTTGATCAGCGTAGTAGAAAGGAATAACATACCTATGAACAAGCGAGAAATAGTACAGACCCTCTTGGATCACATGCAGAAGGGCAACTTCAAAGACGCCCGAGCCATGCTCACAGATGACTTTCAATTCAGCGGTCCGATCCCTAAACCCATCAACGCGGACGATTGGCTCGCGATGGGCACCCACATGAGAACAGCCTTCCCTGACCTGAATTACAACTTTAGAGTGGTCGGCGAGGAGGGCAACAACATGGTGAAGATCACCTCGCAACTGATGGGAACTCACCGCGGCTCATTCGATCTGACCAACATGGATATGGGTGTGATCCCCGCCACGAACAAAGCCTTTAGCACCGAGGTGATTAAAGCCAAACTCACCATTCGGGATGGCAAGATCACTTCGTGGGCGGCGGAACCGACAGAGGGCGGAGGCCTGATGGCAATCCTCAAGCAACTCGGTGTAGATGTCCCAGACATGACCCACGCTTAGATCAACGTTTGGAAATACAAGACTCCGCCTCACGGCGGAGTCTTGATTCGTCGATGACCACATTCCCGTAGTGCAGTCATGCCGATATTTGCACCAACCACCGCTAGGAACTTCTCGCCGCTCACAAGGAAGGGATAGGTCACCAAGAGGAAGCCTTGATTCACGAGTCAAGGCGATTGCATGGGCTCTTTGGCCCTCCATCGAAAAGAGTTGACACTAAAGTGTCAACTCTTTTCGATTCATCCATTATGCCTTCGCCTTACTCAACGCCCGTCTGCTTTTATTAAGCAGGGCAGTAACTTCCTGCGCCGCTTCAAAAAGGGTCACGCCTTCCACGATGGACCATTCCTGACACAGCACATTTTGGGTCTGCTTGAAAAAACCCGCGATCGAACCGTAGAGCGACTTGTGTTCCCCGAACGCGTACAGGTCGCGCACCACCTCGCATTGCGTGCGGATCGTCCCTTGTTTCAGGCGGCCCAACAACTCCGCCTGACGCGTGCGCGCGTCGCCTCCAAGCGGTGAAGGGCGCGAAGCCAGCACCTGACGACAGCGCTGAATCTCGCGCCGTTCCGCCAGTTTGCGCAGCCCGAAAGACGGGGAATCGAACGGCACCCAGATGGTACCGCTTTCGGGCAGGGATATTTCGTAATACCGCCGCGTTATGCCGGATTCGAATTCCCGTTCCTCCACGTTGACCACGTTCCCCACGCCATGCTGCGGATGAACGACTCGCTCGCCGATAGTAAACGTCATGTCAGCGGATCAATAGCGGCGGCGGTTGTTATTGTCCCGTTTCCGCGGACCGCTACGCTGTTGTTGAAAACCGCCGCGCTCTTCACGTGGGCGGGCAACGTTCACGGTCAACTGCCGGTCGTTCAACGTGTAGCTGTTGAACATACTGATCGCCTTCTGCGCCTCGCTCTGTGAGGCCATTTCGACGAATGCGAATCCCTTCGGGCGATTGGTATCACGATCTTTGATCAATGCAACCGACACCACGTTTCCAGCCTGCATGAACAACTCGCGCAGACCCTGCTCGGTGGTTTCATACGACAGATTGCCGACGTACAACTTCGCTTCCATGGTAGACTCCTTTTTTGCTCCGCGTAGTTAAGAAAAAACCGCCAACCCTATTATTCGGGTTGACGGTGAATACCAACACGCTCGACCTTTTATAAGATGCCGTGATTATATCACAGCGAGATTTCCTCTCGAAGCAGCCGGGCAGGCATATAATCAAGGGCACCTAAGGAGACTCACCATGATGACCCAATGCCCTCAATGCGGTTCGACCGAGATCATCCCCGACCTGATCGTGTTCACCGACGAAACGACCGGTGGTCACAAACCTGCTCACGTCAAATTGCTGGAACCGGAACCGGCGAAGCGTCCATTTGTTTGGATTCCCAAAGAGGTGACCAGCGGTTTCCGTGCAGCGGTCTGCGGCGCGTGCGGTCACACACAGTTATATGCCGCGAATCACGCCGAGATCTTGGAATCCCACAAGAAAGGCTATACAGGTAAGACGTATTCTCTGAACATGATCGCCATACCGTAAGTCCGCAGATAATAAGTCGGCAGCACGGTTAGGGTAGCATCACCCTATTTTCCTATTTCACTTCATCGGGGAATCACATCCGTTTAACCAACTTTTAATTTTCGCCCGTTAATCAAAACGAAGACCGCACCAAGCATGCGGTCAGACGATATTGACCAAACCAAAGAAAGGAGATTGGTATGAGTCAACTAAGCGATACCGGACGAATCAAAACGACGGCGGGCAGGACCTCCGCCCTGCGGGTGTTCGTGCTCAGCGAAGAGAGCCTGCGGCGCATCATCGGCTTGATCCAGATCGCCTTCGGCGTTCTCGAAGGCATGATCGGTCTGCGGTTCATGCTCAAGCTGATGGCGGCAAACCCGGCGAACCCGTTCGCAAGTTTGGTGTACTTCGTCACCTCACCCTTCTTGTGGATGTTCCAAGGGCTCACCCAAACACCCACGTTCGAGGGCATCGAGATCGAGTTCTTCTCGCTGATCGCGATGGTGGTCTACGCGCTGATCGGCTGGATCATCATCCAGTTGCTGTGGGTGCTGTTCTCACGCATGAAATAACGTCCGCACCCGATTCAGACAGTTGAAAGGAGCCACCGATGAGACCTATCACAGATTCGGGACGCTTCCAACCGATCACCGCTCAACTTTGGGATAACCCGCCGGTTCAGGCTAACCAGGAGATCGTCATCCGCGTCACCGGCTTGATCCAACTGGGCGCCAGCCTGCTCAACATCATGATCGTCCTGCGCTATCTGTTGAGCGTATTGCAAGCCAGCCCGGCGAATACGTTTGCGAGGCTGGTCTACAACGTCACGGAACCCTTCGTGTCCGTGTTTCAGGGTCTGACCCGTTCACCCCTCCTTCGCGATATCGCGCTCGAGGTCAACACCTTGATCGCGATCCTGGTCTACAGCGTGCTAGCGTGGGTCGCGGTCAGGTTGGTGCGCATCCTATTTGCAAGCCCGAAGTAACCAACGATAAATACCCCGCCGTGAGGCGGGGTATTTGATTCGATTGTGCCGTTTGAAATTCGAACTAAACTGTCAGGAGAAATACTCCTGAACAAGGTTATCATTCAGGCAAGGCAGGAGAGACCACAGGTATTACACAGATTCATCATGCTCAACAACTTCCGCAAGACATACAACGACTTCCCTGCACTTTACTGGATCGTGGTCGGCACACTGTTCATCGATTCAGTCGGCAGCACACTTCTCTTTCCATTTTTTTCGCTGTACATCACCGAGCGTTTCGGAACCGGTATGACGCAGGCGGGAATCCTGATCGGCATATTCTCCTTCTCAGGCATGGTTGGGAGCATGATCGGCGGCGCGCTCACCGACCGCTTTGGGCGCAGAAATCTGATCCTGATCGGGCTGGTCCTCAGTGCGTTGAGCAGTCTATCGTTCGGTTTTGCGTCGGACGTGAATCTGCTTTATGTGCTTGTCATCTTCGTCGGCTTGCTTTCGAGGCTCGCCTACCCCGCGCAAGATGCGATGATGGCAGACATCTTGCCGGAATCCAAACGTCAGGAAGGATTCGGGATCATGCGCGTCGTCTTCAATCTGGCATGGATCTTCGGCACCGCGCTAGGAGGGTTGATCGCCTCGAAGTCCTTCCTTGCCTTATTCGTCGCCGACGCGGTTCTCAGTTCTGTCGTAGCGATCATCCTCTACTTCAAACTTCCCGAAACGCAACCCGAACACCACGAGGAAACAAAAAGGAATGAGCCGCTGCTGAAGACAGTCGCAGGTTATCGCGTTGTCCTGCGAGACACCTTGTATGTCTGGTTCGTTCTCACCGGCATCCTGTCGCTGTTGGTGTATCAACAACAGTATAGCTCGTTCGCGGTCTACTTACGCGACGTGCACAACATCAGTTCACAGATCTATGGAGGCATGCTCGCCATCGCCGGTCTTGAGGTCGTCCTGTTTCAATTTTGGGTGAGTCGGGTCATCCGGAAATATGCGCCATTTCGCATGATGACCTTCGGCACTCTCTTCTTCGTAGTTGGGTTCGCCATGTTCGGTTTCGTGCAGGGCGCTCCGCTCTTCCTGTTCGCGGTGATCGTGATCACGATCGGTGAAATGATCACCTTCCCTACCAACCGCGTGATCGCCGCGAACTTCGCCCCACCGGAGATGCGCGGGCGTTACATGGCGATCTTCGACCTCGGCTGGACTCTGCCCGCGACGATCGGTCCGCCCGCGGCGGGTTTCATCCTCGACTATCACAACCCGCATCTGCTTTGGTACATTGGCGGCGTCTTGTGCGCGATCTCCGCGCTCGGGTTTTATGCATTACATCTCAAGTTGGGCGCGCAGGCGCGCTTCGCGCCGGTCACTGACGGATAAACCGAAATCCTACAGTCTCTGACAGACTCCGTAGAGATTTTGAGAGTCTTTCACGCGTATACTTGGCAAAACTCGAAAAACGGAGGCACCATCATGAAAACCATATCCATCTTTCTCGCGTTGGTCAATTCGATCACCGCCGGTTTGTTGCTGGCATTCACGCTGTCGGCGCCTGAACTCCAGCAGGCTCAAACCGCGTGGCTTCTCACCAAAATTATTGCCGGCATATCGGTCGTCGCGATCGGCGCGCTCACATGGTTCGGCGGCACACGCGCGGTGCGCTACGGGCTGTTGCCGATGAGTAGTCTCTTTCTCGTCGCGTTGGGGGCGGCCACAACGGTGTGGACTTTTCACCTCGGCATCGTAACCGGCGACATGGAATATTACATGGCGTGGTTCGGCGGAAGCCTCATAGCGCAGGGAGTTGCCTCATTGGCAGGGATCGCCAGCCATTCGAAGAACATAATTGCTCCGTAAAATGGGTTTGAGTACAATTCGGGGATGAAAATCAACATTCTCAAATTCATCCTCATCTTGATTCTCGCGACTCAGGCATGCAGTTTAGTCAGCGGAGGAGAGCCCGCGTCTCCCTCCGGGGAACCTGTCCACTCACCCTCGGCAGTTGTCGCTACCGAAACGTTCAGCCCGCCGCCGACCTTCACCTCCCCTCCCACTGACACCCCCGCGCCGACAGAGACACAAACCCTCACTCCTATCCCCACCGTGGAGAGTCTCAATGCAACCGTCTCGGCAGAGCTCTTGAGCTGTCGTTATGGTCCCGGTCCCGAATACCTCTATCTCTTTGCCTTCCGCCGAACGGCGAATATCAAACTCATCGGCCGCGTGGACGCACTCAACTGGAAATGGGTGCTGGTCGAGAACGATGTCCCTTGTTGGGTACATTCGAACTTCCTCGATGTGCAAGGGGATATCGCCACTCTTCCCATCGTCTACCCCGGCATCGCAAAAATTCCCATCACGCCGTATTATCCGCGTTCCGAAGTCCTGACCGTGAAACGCAACCCGCAGACCAACGAGATCACCATCTCGTGGCTGCCGGTACCGATCAGCGCCGGGGATTACGAGGATGAGACCATGCAACAATATCTGATCGAAATCTGGCGATGTGAAGATGGGCAGGTCATCTTCGACCCGCTGGCGACGAACTTTACCTTCGTTTCTTTTGTAGATGAACCCGGTTGCACGGAACCTTCACATGGAAGAGTGTGGGTGCAGGAGAAACACGGCTATGCAGGTCCGGCAGAAATCCCTTGGCCGAATCCCTAAAAGTAAAACAGAACCCGCCTCAAGTCCAAACAAGAGGCGGGTTTTTGATTCGTCGGTTGAATCACAGATAAGGCTTAGTGGTGATGTCCGCCTTCGTGCACGTGTCCGTGCTCCAGTTCTTCCGCGCTGGGTTCGCGCAAGCCGACCACCTTGACATTGAAGTGTAGTTCATCCCCCGCGAGCGGATGATTGAAGTTGAGCGTCACCAGTTCGCCTTCTACGCTTTCGATGCGCGCGTATTTCGAGTTGCCGTCGTTATCGCGCACGTTCAATTCCGAATTCAATTCAAGCGGCATATCCTTCGGGAAATCCTTGCGTGCCACTTGCATGAATGCCTGATCGTCGAATTCGCCATAGCCTTCGGCGGGCCGTACCACAACATCCTTGCTATCGCCGACTTTCATGCCCATCATTTCGGTTTCGAGGCCGGGGACGATGTTCCCATGACCTGCCAGAAACTGCAGCGGACCTTGCCCCTTTGAACTATCCAGCAACTCTCCGTCCACATGCAGAGTGTACTCGATGGAAACCACTACGCCATTCTCCACGGTATTTTTGCTCATTGAAAATCCTTTCAGCGCCGGCTTGTTTGTCCGCCGTAACGCTCGTACATTGTAACAAATAAAGGATTGACAGCAATTAAAAAGGGAATAAAATTCAACTACTGTCTGCCCCAGACACCTAACCCAACCAATATCAACCCTGTGCCAAACGTTGACCCTGCGTAGGTCAGCGTTTTAAGATTAATCAACACAAAGAGGAGAGTGTGTATGAATAAGCCGATCAGGTTCATATTGACCGCCGTTGCCATTTTGACCCTCATCCTGGGGTCCATGGCAATGACCCCCGCCGCACGTTCAGAGTCTTCGATCCATCTGAAGAGCGGCGTTTTCGTTCCGTCGAATAGCGAGGTCAACGCGCAAGCGAGCGGGAGATACTTCATCGTGCAATTCGCCGGTCCCGTTCAACAGGCGTGGAAGGATGCGCTGGCGGCGGAGGGTGCCGAAGTGCTGGATTACATCCCAGACTTCGCGTTCAAAGTGCGCATGAACGCCGGGATCGCCCAGCGCGTGAGGCAGATGGGTTTCGTCAGCAATGTGCTTCCGTTCCGTGCGCAGTTCAAACTCGGAGCCGACTTAAAGCGCGATGGGGGAACGAATGTGTACATGATCCGCATCGAGAGAGGCTCGAACTTCGGGGCTGTCCGCGCGTCGGTGGCGGCTACGGGCGCGCAAGTGCTCGGCTTTGAAAACGACACCTTGATCGTAGCGGCGAACGGTTCGTTCGTTGACGCGATCGCGGCCGTGGACGATGTTGCATCCATCAGTAACTTTGCCCTCAATCAGACATTCGTGTCCAAACCGGAAGCTCCCGCAAAGAACGATGAAGCCCGCGACATCGTAGGCGCGGCAGTTGCGAATTCGCGCGGCTACGACGGTTCAACGCAGATCGCGGCCGTATCAGACACCGGCTTGGGCGGAGGCACAACCAGCACCGCGCATACAGACATCCCTGCGAGTCGAGTCGTCGCCGTCTACAACTGGCCCGGCGCGGCGGGCGGATGTTTCCAAACCGTCGTGAATGACGGCGCGATTGATGTAGATTCCGGTCACGGCACGCATACCGCCGGCTCAGTGTTGAGCGACGGCGGCGCGGGCGGGCTGGGTCAGGGTGTTGCTCCCGCCGCACGGTTGGTCTTCCAAGCCACCGAGAACTGGGCAACCATCACCTCCTTCTGCCAGATCTTCGGCGGCTGGCCCGCAAACGGTTACTTCCTGACCGGCTTGCCGAGCAACCTCGGGACGATGTATCAGCAGGCGTACAACGCCGGCGCGCGTATCCATTCCAACTCATGGGGTGCGGCATTGGCTGGCGACTACACGGTTGACAGCGCCAACACCGATTCGTTCATCTGGACGAACCGCGACATGGTCATTACTTTCTCCGCGGGCAATTCGGGCATCGACGCGAACTCGAACGGCGTGGTGGACAATGACTCAATCGGTTCTCCGGCCACTGCGAAGAACGTCATCACGGTTGGCGCGAGCGAGAATGTGCGCGCTGACAATTGGCAATGCGATACCAGCCTCACCTACACCTCGTCCGACGCGTATCAAACCGGGCAGACGTGCACCAGCATGGGTGGCAACCAGCTGAATTTCCTCGGCACGTGGGGTCAGCGGTACGGAAGCAGCTTCCCTGCCGAACCCCTCTATAGCGACGTTACGGCCGGCAATAGCAATCAGATGGCGTCGTGGTCGAGCCGCGGTCCAACGGATGACAACCGCATCAAACCGGACGTGGTCGCGCCCGGAACGTGGATTCTCTCCGCCTATTCCAACTTGTATCAGGAAGGCTACGGCGACCCGGTGAACCCGCAGAACGGCGTACATCAATGGGACGGCTGGGGCATGCCGTATAACGTTGACTATAAATACATGGGCGGCACCTCAATGTCCAACCCCATCGCGGCGGGCGGAATGACCGTCATCAGGGATTACTACAACAAAGCATACGGGATCAACGCGACAGCCGCGTTGGTCAAAGCGACAGTCATCAACTCCGCGGTGGATCTCGCCGACGAGAACAACGACGGTGTGAACGATAACGACTTCCCGATTCCGAACGTGCACGAAGGTTGGGGCTTGGTCAACCTCGACGGCGCAACCGATGGCACGATCCAGTTCGTGGAAGAGGCGGCTACCGGTCTCAGCACCGGCGGTTCGCAAGTCTTCAACGTCACGAGCACCGGCGGTCCGCTCAAGGTGACTCTCGTCTGGTCGGATTATCCTTCCACGGATACCGCGTCAGTCAACCTCGTCAACGATCTCGACCTGACTGTCGTCAACAGCGGCAACACGTATCGCGGCAACGTCTTCTCCGGTGGATGGAGCACGACGGGCGGGTCGGCAGATCGCCGCAACAACGTGGAAAACGTGTACATCCAGTCGCCGGGCGGTTCATACACTGTTACCGTCAACGCCTTCAACGTCCCGAACGGCCCGCAGAAGTTCGCCCTCGTTGTGGATGGCGGCACGATCAATGCAGGTCCCACACCTACACCTCCGCCGACCGCTACACCGACCAACACGCCTCCGCCGGTAACCAGCACGGGCTATCTCGCTCCTACCACGCAAGCCGCGCAGACTTCCAGCGCCGGCGACAACAACGGTTACCAGACCAACCCGGCGAACGCCCTCAACAACAACAGCATCTTCGCGGTGGACACGAACAGCGGCACCAACACCAACACATCCTGCACCAACAACGGCAAGGATAAACATCACTTCTATAACTTTGGTTTCAGCATCCCATCCGGCACAGTGCTCGGCATTCAAGTGCGCCTCGATGCGCGAGCGGATGCGACCGGAGGCAGTCCGCGGCTCTGTGTACAACTCTCGTGGAACGGCGGCTCATCGTGGACGAGCGCCAAACAAACCGGCACGCTGACCACGAGTGAAGTGACCTACACATTGGGCGGCACGGCAGACACGTGGGGCAGAACGTGGACTTTGGGTGATTTCTCCAATACCAACTTCCGCGTCCGCGTGATCAACGTGGCTAGCAACACCTCACGCGATTTCTCGCTCGACTACATTGCGGTCAACGTCACATATCAACCGTAACGGTATGTCGTGGTGCGGCGGACGGTAGTCCGACGAAACAATCTCAACAAAAGACGGATGCGACGACTTGCATCCATCTTTTTTATTTGACGTGCGCTTCTTACCCAGCCTCCACCTGCTTCACCGTTTTCGATCTTTTCCAGCCTTCGACAAGCTCAGGACAAGCCTGTACAATTGCACAATGCATTTCGACCTTTGCTTGCCGTGGTATTGGGAATATGACGTTGATTTTGTCCGTTTCGTGGAAGGTGCCTGCCGAGACCGGGGCATGACCCTCTGGCAGATCACTCCCGACAATCTGCTTGAATCCATTGCTTCGTTATACAAAGGCGAGAAGACTTTCGCCACACTACTCGATCGTTCGCAGGGGGAAGATCGCTTTCTGCCCATCGCCAAATGGGCAAGGGAGCATCACAAAAAGCGGATCAACCCCGCCGAACTTTCTGCGTGGTCGGAGGACAAAGCCACCATGCACCTCGAACTCATCAGCGCGGGATTGCACACGCCTCACACCATTATCGTCTCGCCTTTTCTCGAACAGCCAGTGATTCCCCACCTCGATATTTCCGCCTTGGGGAATCAATTCGTCATCAAGCCATCCAATGGTGGAGGCAGTGAAGGCGTTGTGCTCGGCGCGTCTTCCCTCGACCAAATCTTGCGCGCCCGCATGGAATTCCCTGAACAGAAGTACTTGCTTCAAGCCACTGTCACCCCTCGCACCATTCAAGGACGACCCGCGTGGTTCCGCGTGTTCTATTCGAGCGGCGAGGTCTATCCCTGCTGGTGGCATCCCTTGACTCACGTTTTCGCAGTTGTTACACCGTCCGAAGAACATAAACACGAACTTTCTCCGCTTCATGATATTACGCGGCGCATCGCCTCCATCTGTCGTTTGGATTGGTTCACGACCGAGATCGCGCTCACGCATGAAAATTTCATCGTCGTCGATTACGTCAACGACCAGATAGACACGCGCGTCCAATCTAAAGCCGTGGATGGTGTGCCGGATGAGGTGATAAAGAACGTGGCAGAGCGGTTGGTGAAGTTAGCATTAGCGGAAGGCAGAAGTTAGCAGGCAGTGAGCAGTACGCGGAAAGCAGTGGGCAGATTTGCAGAAGGAGAGTGGAATGGCTGAGTATCAACAACTCAAGGGGCACCGTGATTTGAAGGTTTATCAATTGGCATACAAACTTGCGATGAAAATATTCAACGTCAGCAAATCCTTTCCCAAGGAGGAGAAATATTCGCTTACTGATCAAATCCGCCGTTCATCGAGAAGCGTCGCCGCAAATATTGCCGAAGGCTTTCGCAAGCGACAATACCCGAAAATGTTCGTCAGCAAACTCGCGGATGCGGACGGCGAAGCCACAGAGACTCAAATCTGGCTGGACTTTGCCCGTGACAGCGAATACTTGTCTTCTGAACTTCACACCGAACTCGTCAGAGGGTATGAAGAAGTGGGGAAAATGCTCGGAACGATGATGTCTATGCCTGAGAAGTTCATGCCACGTAACCAACGGCGCGAATAAAATCATATCTCTGCCTCCTGCATTCCGCTTTCTGGACTTATCAATACCAATCTACAAAGGATGACACTATGCCCAACACAAAACCCCGCGCTCGAGACCTTGGAATTCCTTTTGAAGGAAGCACTGGAAAACACAACGCAATAACCGATGTCAAGGGAATCGAAGTCGGTTACTCGACCATCATCGAAGGTGAGTCTGCACGAACAGGAGTGACGATCATTCATCCACGTGGGAAGGAGAATCACGATCCCGTTTTTGCCGCGTGGTTCCCGTTCAACGGCAACGGTGAAATGACAGGCGCGGCGTGGGTTGACGAGGGCGGCTTTCTGGAAGGTCCGATTGGGATCACGAATACGCATTCGGTTGGCATCGTGCGCGATACGATCATCGAATGGCAGGCACAGCAAGGCAAGATGTTTCAGCATTGGTCGTGCCCTGTAGTGACAGAAACCGCTGACGGGTATCTGAATGACATGAACGGATTCTTCGTCAAACCGCATCACGTGAGGGAAGCGCTCGAGAACGCTGAATCAGGTTCGGTCGAGGAAGGAGCCGTGGGTGGCGGGACAGGTATGTTGTGTTATGAGTTCAAAGGCGGGAGCGGGACGTCATCCCGCAAACTTCCTGAAAAGTTCGGCGGGTGGACGATGGGCGCGTTCGTACAATCCAATTTTGGGATGCGTTATCAATTGACGGTCGCTGGCGTGCCAGTGGGACATCACTTGAAGGAGCATCCCGTGTGGAGCGATGGGGAAAACCCGTGGCAGGAAAGCGGATCGCTCATCATTGTGCTTGCGACGGATGCGCCGCTGTTGCCGCATCAACTCAAGAGGATGGCGAAACGTGCGTCGCTCGGCATGGCACGGACGGGGTCGCTGGGCGGCAACGGGTCGGGCGATATCTTCATTGCGTTCTCGACCGCCAACCCGAACACGGCTCTGCAAGGCGATAAGCATGTGGTGGAATTGCGTGCGCTCGATAACGATCATCTCAACCCGCTGTTCGGGGCGTCGGTCTTTGCGACGGAGGAAGCGATTCTCAATTCGTTGGTCGCAGGGGAGGATATGACGGGGCATAAAGGTTTTTCAGTGAAGGGATTGCCGCATGAGGAGGTGCGGGAGGTGATGAGGAGGTATGGGAGGTTGAAGTAAGAACGGCAATTTTGCTGTATACCATAGTAAGGTGCTTTCTATCAAAATCAGGTGGCGGTTTAGTGTAAAATTGCGGCATGAGCCTCCCATTATTTCAAACCCCTAAACCGATTGATGGTCATTTTAAAAGCGATTCAGACATCGTTCTTTTTAACGGTGAAATCAAAGATTTGCTCGCTGAAATTCCCGACAATTCAATTCAGTTAATCATCACTTCCCCACCATATAATTTAGGGAAAGATTATGAAAATCGAGTTGAGATTGAACATTATCTTGAAAAACAAGCTGATATTATCGCTGAACTATATCGTGTCTTGAAAGATGGCGGTAGTTTATGCTGGCAGGTGGGCAACTTTGTAGAAGATGGCGAAGTTTATCCTTTAGATATTTTGTACTACGGAATATTCAAAAAACTCGGTTTGAATTTACGAAACCGAATCATTTGGCGTTTTGGTCATGGGCTTCACGCATCAAAGCGTTTTTCTGGAAGATACGAAACCATTTTATGGTTTACAAAAGGCGATAAGTATTTATTCAATCTGGACAATGTTCGTGTTCCATCGAAATACCCAGGAAAACGTCATTTCAAAGGTGAGAAAAAGGGACAACTTTCTGGCAATCCATTAGGAAAGAATCCATCTGACGTATGGGAGGTTGTTCTACAAGATTGGGAAGAAGAAATTTGGGATATTCCTAATGTGAAAGCCAATCATCCCGAAAAAACGGGGCATCCTTGCCAATACCCTATTGAGTTAGTTGAGCGTTGTGTTCTTGCGTTGACTAATGAAGGCGATTGGGTTTTAGACCCGTTTACTGGTGTTGGTTCATCACTTATTGCTGCAATCAAGAATAATCGTCGTGCTATGGGTAGTGACAAAGAAAAGGATTATGTTGAATTAGCACGTGAACGTATTCTTGCCTATTTCAATGGCACGCTTGGCTATCGCCAACTTGGAACGCCAGTTTATCAGCCAACAGGCAAAGATAAGGTGTCAAAAGTTCCAGATGAATGGAAAGTGGCGTATGAACAGAAAAATCTGCTCGATGAAAAGGGAGAATACAGCAAATGAAAATAGTTGGGGTTTATTCATTCAACGGCGGCAAAAAGGCTGTTCAGAAAAAATATACAAAGGAACTGGATGAGGTAACGAAGATAATTGCTCTTGTTGATACTAAAAAGCATAAAACAAAGACAAGCAAGGAAAAGACCATGCGTGACAAGGTTTTATATAGTCCTCGCTCTCTCAACGCAGAAATAAGTAATGGCTTTTTAGAATTGGGATGGGAAAAGAAAAGGGTTTTATGCGATTATCCGACGCAGTATTACAGCGAAGGTTACGAAGCGCCCAGAATTTCTAAAGGGGCTTTTAGGGAAATGGATTTCATCAAGAACAAACTTGGCGTTGAAGTGCAATTTGGTAAGTATTCTTTCATGGTCTACAATGTTTGTGCCAAGATGACAATCTTCCATAATATGGGATTTATTGATGTTGGTATAGAAATTGTTCCAGTAAAAGAATTAGCCGAAGATATGTCATCTGGTGTTTCGTATTTTGAGCAGTTTGTTTGGGATTTGGAACAACGTGGCGTTTCTGATATTGATATCCCTGTTTTAATTCTGGGTGTTGCGCCATAAACTCAAAAACCTGAAAGTTAAAAACACGCCTACGAACTGTTCAACCTCCCGCATGACCCAAGTCAGCGGGAGGTTTTCTTATGCCAAATTCAAGCCAAATCTTGAGTACAATGAAACTCATCCCTCATTTCCTCGTAGACATTCATAATGCAAGCTCAAGAGGAGCAATTATGCCCAACATTCTCGAAGTAAAAGAGCTCGCCAAGAATTACGGCGACTTTACTGCCGTCAAAGGCATCAACTTTGATATCAAAGAAGGGGAAATATTCAGCCTGCTTGGCCCCAATGGCGCAGGAAAGACGACGACCATCTCGATGCTTTCAACGTTATACACGCCCACATCAGGCGATGCGACCATTGGCGGACATTCCATCTCGAAAGATCCGATGGCGGTCAAGCAGGTCATCGGCGTGGTGCCGCAGGAAATCGCCCTCTACGAAGACCTGTCCGCGCGGGAGAATCTGATCTTCTGGGGGCAGATGTATGGCTTGAGCGGCAAGTCCCTCAACAGCCGCGTGGATGAAGTGTTGGAGCAGATCGGTTTGGTGGACAAAGCCAACAACAAGGTCAAAACCTATTCAGGAGGCATGAAGCGACGCGTCAACATTGGCGTGGGTCTGCTCCACAAGCCGCGTCTTCTTTTTATGGACGAACCCACTGTTGGTATCGATCCGCAGTCACGCCGCGCCATCCTCGATACGGTCAAAGACCTGAACAAGATGGGCATGACCGTCCTGTACACAACTCACTACATGGAGGAAGCCGAGGAACTCTCGGACCGCGTCGGCATCATCGATCACGGTGAACTCATTGCGCTCGGCACGCAGGACGAACTCACCAAACAGGTCGGGCAGACCGATACGCTCATCCTGCACGTCGGCGAAAACGAAGACCCGCAAGCGCTCGCCGATTCGCTCAAGGGCGAGCCTGATATTCTCGAAGCCAACGCAACCGAACATGAAGTGTCCATCATCACGCCGCAAGCCGAAAACATTCTCGCATCGGTCGTGAGCAAAGCCAACGAACGTGGCATCAAGATCCGCTCGATTGACATCCGTGAACCAAATCTCGAAGCAGTGTTTTTGCATCTTACGGGTAGGGCTCTTAGAGACTAAAGACCAGAGACTAAGTAGGTTTCCAAAAAATATGTCATACTTTTGGCGGGAAGACATCTTGGAGCCAAAAGTGTTCGGAAAGAATGCCAGCTTTGCGTAAGCATTCGCGTGGCGAGAG
>Ga0187892_10007751_pt1 | contig 15113 bp, 9 predicted proteins | sample MA1701073metaG_FD_139345 | JGI IMG/M metagenome (GOLD analysis project Ga0187892, IMG submission 139345) | Bio-ooze microbial communities from a basaltic lava cave in the Kipuka Kanohina Cave System on the Island of Hawaii, USA - MA170107-3 metaG ... | reverse complement strand
CGTGGCGGTGACCGTGACGACGGTGCCCGGGGCGTAGGGCCCGGTCGGCGGGTTCAGCGTCACGGTGCCGGGGCCCGTCGAGTTCACCGTCACCGTGTAGTGCTGCGTGAACGTCGCCCCGACGCTCTTGTCGGCGTCGACGGTGAGGAGCTGCGGCGTGGTCGTGCCGGAGAGCGCGCCGCTGAAGCCGCTGAAGACGGCGTTGAGGCCGGGCGTGGCGGTCACCGTCACGACGGTCCCGGCGACGTAGGTTCCGCCTGGCGGCGAGAGCGTCACGCTGCCCGGGCCGACCGTGCTGACGTTCACGTCGTAGAGCGTCCCGAAGCTCGCGGTGATCGCCTTGTTGGCGTTCATCACGATCTGCTGCGGGCTCGTCGTGCCGGAGAGGTCGCCGCTGAAGCCGGTGAACGCCGAGTCCGCGTTCGGGACGGCCGTGACCGTGACCGTGGAGCCGGGCGCGTAGGGCCCGGTCGGCGGGCTCAAGGTCACGTTGCCAGGGCCGTTCGTCGTGACGGACAGCGTGAAGTGCTGCGTGAAGCTCGCGCCGATCGTCTTGTTGCCGTTGATCAACAGCTGCTGCGGGGTCGTCGTCCCGGTGAGCGCGCCCGTGAAGCCGTTGAACACGGCGTTCGGGCCGGGCGTGGCCGTCACCGTCACGATCGATCCGGCCGGATAGCTCCCGCCCGGCGGCGAGAGCGTCACCGTGCCGGGACCCGTGCTGTTCACGGTGACGGTGTGGAGCGTCCCGAAGGTCGCGGTCACGACCTTGTTGCCGTTCATCAGGAGCGGCTGCGGGCTCGTGTTGCCCGACAGGTCGCCGGTCCAGCCGACGAAGCCCGCGCCGCCGTTCGGCGTGGCGGTCAGGTTGACCGTCTGGCCGAACGTGTAGGAGCCGCCCGGCGGATTCACGGACACCGTGCCCGGACCGACCACCGTGGTGCTGAGCGTGACGGTCGTGCCCAGGATGACCGACATCGTGTCCAGGGTCTGGAGGGCCGAGTCGTTGCCCACGAGCTGGAGCACGTAGGTGCCGGGCGCGGAGAAGGTGGCGGTCGTGACGGGGTTGTTGGCGTTGCCGAAGCTCACCGAGCCGGGCCCGGAGAGCTTGCTCCAGACGGCCACCACCGTGCTCGGCGGATACGGATGCCCGTCGTCGCTCACGAAGCCGGAGAGGTTCACCGTGTTCTGCGGCCAGGTGGCCGTCTGGTTGGGGCCCGCGTCCACGACCGGCGCGGCGTTTCCGCCGAGCGGGATCGCCACGATCTCGAAGACGCGACCGTCGTTCGCGGTGGGGTCAGTGTTGTTGTCGGTGCCGCGGTCCGTGACCCAGTAGTTGCGCAGGCTCGGGTTCGCGGAGCCCGGCGCGATCGTGATGCCCGAGGGCCGCGTGCCGCCCGGGAAGTTCACGTCGATCCGGCGCAGGTAGCCGCCCTCGGGCGTCAGCTCGTGGAGGTCGCGCGTGCCCGTGCGATCCGCGACCACGATCGTGTTCCAGAACGGGTCGTAGACGATGCCCTCGGGGTCGCCGATCCCCATCCCCGCCAGGCTGTGCAGGACGACCACGTCGTCGCCGGTGGGGGGCGCGCTGCTGAACACGCCGTTCGGCCCCACCGAGATGGTGCAGAACTGCATGCTGTCGCCGCTCGCGATGTAGAGCTGTCCGGTGACGGGGTTGTAGGCGATGTCCTCGAGATCGGTGCAGCCCGCGGTGGTGTAGTCGCGCAGCGAGGTCCGGATGTCGTCCGCGGTGTTGAAGAGGCCATCCGGTCCGAAGTTGACCTGGAACACGCGGCTCGCGATGTCGTCGGAGACCCAGAGCCGACCGCCCGCCGGATCCCAGACGATGCCGGTCGGCTCGGTGCTCCACGGCACCGTCGTGGTCGTGCTCGCGACGACTCCGTTCCGGTTGTGCGTCCAGATGTTGACGCCGGCATAGAACGTGATGCCGTCGACGACCTCCTCGACCTCGGAGTCGCAGGTGAGGAGCTGCTGGGTGTCGGGGCGGTAGGTGATGCCGGCGGTGTCGGGGGCCGGCGGGGACCAGAGCGAGGCCTGGATCGTCTGGACGACCGTGCCCGGATCGACGACCTGCGCGGCGGCCGGAGAAGCGAACCCGCAGAGTGCGAGCAGGAGGGCGACTAAGCGCGCGCCGACGCTGCGCGCCCTTTCACTGGATGCCGAGCTTCGACCGCTGCTGCTGCTGTTACCGGTCACCGCATGTACCGCTTCAGGACCGAACCGAACACGCCCCGCTCAGGTTGCGTACCGCATTCCCGGGTTGTGGCGCGGGAATGCGAACGAAGCTTGAGCACCCCGCGGGTTCGAGTCGGGTGTCGGAGGGCTGACGGCTGGGTCTAGACGGTCTGCCGCCGACGGCGGAGCGCGTCGAGGAGCGGGATCAGCCCCGCCAGCTCGGGACCGATGCCGCAGCCCCCTCCGCCCCCGCCGCCGCCCGAGAACGCGGCGTGCACCGCCTTGTCGGAGCTCATCTCGAGCGAGAGCGGGTTCTCGCTCCCGCTCGCGTCGCCGCTCCAGCCGGTGAAGGCGCGGCCGCTGCCGGGGACGGCCGTCAGCGAGACGAGCGTGCCCGCCGCATACGGCCCGTCCGGGGGAGCGACCAGGACGGTCCCGCCCGACCCGGCGGTGGCGCTCAGCGCGTACAGCGCAGTCAGCTCGATCGCCACGCTGTCGAGGCTCTGGAGCTGGGAGTCGTCCGCTTCGAGCTGGAGCACGTAGCTCCCCGGCGCGGAGAAGGTGGCGGTCGTCTCGGGGCTCTCGTCGTCGCCGAAGCTGACCGAGCCCGGCCCCGAGAGCTGGGTCCAGAGCATCGCGAGCGCGCTCGGTGGATACGGATGCCCGTCGTCCGTCACGAAGCCGGAGAGGTTCACCGTGTCTTGCGGCCAGACCAGGTTCTGCGGCGGGCCGGCATCCACGACGGGCGCGCCGTTCCCGCCGACGGGGAGCGCGACCACCTCGTAGATGCGCCCGTCGTTCTCGTCCGGATCGCTACCGTTGTCCACGCGACGGTCGGTGACCCAGTAGTTGCGCAGCATGGGGTTGGTGGAGCCCGGCGCGATCGTCACGCCCGAGGGCCGGGTGCCGCCCGGGAAGTTCACGTCGATCTTGCGGAGATAGTCGCCCTCGGGCGTGAGCTCGTAGAGGTCGCGCGTGCCGCGATCCGCGACGACGAGCGTGTCCCAGAGCGGGTCGTACACGATGCCCTCCGGGTCGGTGATCCCATACGCCGCGACGCTGAACAGGCTGACGACGTCGTCACCGGCGGGAGGAGCGCCGTCGAACACGCCGTTCAGCCCCACGCTGACCCGACAGATCTCGCGGCTCGAGCCGCTCGAGACGTAGAGACGGTGGCGGAAGGCGTCGTAGGCGACGTCCTCCAGATCGTCGCAGCCCGCGTTTTCGTAGCGGTCGAGCTCGATGAGCACGTCGTCGCCAGTGCCCCACGCTCCATCCGATCCGAAGTCGACCTCGAAGATCACGCCCGCGTTGTCGTCGGCGAGGAAGAGGCGCGTATTGGCGGGATCCCACGCGATTCCCGTCGGCTCCCGGCTCCAGGGTACGGTGGTCGCGGTGCCGGTGACGACGCCGGTCCGGGTGTGCGTCCAGATGTTCACACCGTCGTAGATCTCCATCTCCTCGACCTCGGAGTCGCAGGTGACGAGCTCGCCGGTGTCGGGGCGGTAGGTGATGCCCGCCGGGTCGGGGGCGGGCGGGCTCCAGAGCGAAACGTCGATGGTCTGGACGACGAGGCCGGGCGTGACCTGGGCACCCGCGCCGGAAGCGACACCGGCGAGTGTCAGACAGAACGCGAGCGCCCGGCTTCGCCGGGGGCGCGCGCGCACCCCGGATCTGCCGACCGGCTCCGCTGCTCTGCTTCTTCGGCCCGACACCCGCTCTCGTTTCGCTCAGCTCGGGCTCGCGATTCCCCTGCGCCTCGGCTCAGCCCGCGCAGAATACGCGGCTAGCCGGCGGGGCATACAGGGATTTGGTCCAAAGGCGAGGCGAGTGTGAGCGATTCCTGAGCCCCTGAGCCGCCTCGAGCGAGGCGGAGCGCTAGCGGCGTCGCCGACGGTGGAGCCAGGTGAGGAGCGGCAGCGCCGCGACGAGCTCGGGGCCGATGCCGCACGCCGGACTGCCGCCCGTGACGTTGAAGCTCGCCTGGACCGACTTGTTGCCGTCCATCACGAGCAGCAACGGGTTCGCGTAGCCGCTGGCGTCGCCGCTCCAGCCGCCGAACACCCGGTTCCTGCCCGGGAACACGGTCACGCGCACGACGGTGCCGGCCGGGTAGGGTCCCGTCGGCGGATCGGGCGACACGCTTCCCCCGGGATTCGCGGTGGCGGTCAGCGTGTAGAACGTGGAGGAGAAGCTCGCCGTCACGCTCTCGTCGCCATCGACGGTGAGGAGCTGCGGGCTCTCGGTGCCCGAGAGCGAGCCGCCGAAGCCAACGAAAGCGGCGCCGGGCTCCGGCACCGCGCTGACGGTGACGATGCTACCGGCCGGATAGGTCCCGCCCGGCGGGTCGAGCGTCACCGAGCCAGGGCCCACGCTCGACACGCTGAGCGTTACGGTGTGGCTCACCGTGATCGCGACGCTGTCGGTCGTCTGCGCGGCGGAGTCGTCTCCCACGAGCTGGAGCACGTACGTGCCCGGCGCGGGAAACGTGGCCGTCGTCTCGGGGCTCCCCGCGTCCCGGAACATCACCGAGCCTGGGCCTTCGAGCTTGGTCCACACCGAGAGCAGGGTGCTCGGGGGATACGGATGGCCGTCGTCGCTCACGAAGCCGCCGAGCGTGGCGCTGTTCGTCGGCCATTCGAGCGTCTGCGCGGGGCCCGCATCGACCACCGGCGCGCCGTTCCCGCCGAGCGGGATCGCCACGATCTCGTAGATCCGGCCGTCGTTCTCGTCGGGGAGCTCCGGCGTGTTGTCGAGGCGCCGGTCGGTCACGTAGTAGTTGCGGAGCGCGGGGTTCGTCGAGCCCGGCGCGATCGCGACGCCGGACGGCTTGCTGCCGCCGGGGAAGTTCGGCGAGATCTTGCGCAACAGGTTGCCTTCGGGCGTGAACTCGTAGAGCGCGCGCGTGCGGCGGTCGGCGAGGACGAGCGTGTTCCAGAACGGGTCGTAGACGATGCCTTCGGGATCGATGATCCCGAGCCCGGCGAGGCTGAACGTGACCACCACGTCGTCGCCCGCGGGCGCCGTGGCATCGAACTCGCCGTTCGGTCCCGGCGCGATGCGGCACATCTCCAAGGTGGCACCGTTCGAGGCGTAGAGGTGGCCGTGCACGTTGTCGTAGGCCACGTCCTCCATCTCCTCGCAGCCGGCGGCGGGGAGGCCGCCGAGCTCGAAGACGAAGTCGTCTGGTGTGGCGAAGCTCCCATCCGGCCCGAACTCGACCTCGAAGATCTCCGCCACGTTGTCGTCCGCGATCCAGAGCCGGCCGCCGGCCGGGTCGATCGCGATGCCCGCGGGCTCGTTGCTCCAGGGCAACGTGGTGACCGTGCCGTGGACGACGCCCGTCCGCGAGTGGAACCAGAGGTTCGCGCCCTGGTAGAGCGTCATCTCGTCCACCTCGGAGTCGCAGGTGAGGAGCTCCCCGGTCTGCGGCAGGTAGGTGATGCCGGCGGGATCGGGGGAAGGCGGGCTCCAGAGCGACGTGTCGATCGTCTGGACGATCGTGCCCGGGTCGTTCGGCACCTGCGCCACTGCGGCGCCCGACGCGCACACGAGCGCGGCGAGCACGAGAAACCCGACGGCCACCGGCCTCCGAAGACTCCACTCCATACCTGCTGGTCCTCTCGGGATCGTCCCGTTCCGAAGCCGCTTCCCCGTCTGTGCCCGACGCTCGCCGTTCGGCTCACGCGTGGGAGAGGAACCTCCCGGGCCCGAGCGTCGGCCGGTGGTTGCCGCTCGATTGCGCGCGCGCTGCGCCTTCCCGTGTACGCTAAGGCGCTCGATCGGGAGGACCCGTGCAGCACACGAACCTCGTCCTCGTGGACCGGCCCGCGCCCGGCGTGGAGCGGCTCACGCTGAACCGGCCCGAGAAGCGCAACGCCATCTCGAACGAGCTCCGCGGGGAGCTGCTCGCGGCCCTGCGCCGCGCCGACTCCGACGACGAGGTGCGCGCCTCGATCGTGCGCGGCGCGGGACCGTGCTTCTCGTCGGGCTACGACCTCAAGTCGGACCTCGCGAGCGATCAGCCCTACTTCACGGCGGACGTCGGCATGCAGTGGGCGCGCCACGTGAGCGAGGGCTGGATGTCGCTCTGGGACCTCGCGAAGCCGGTGATCGCGCAGATCCACGGCTACGCGATGGCGGGCGGGCTCGAGCTCGCCGGCGCGTGCGACCTCGCCTACGCCGCGAGCGACGCGATGCTCTCGCACCCGGTGCTGCGCTTCGCGGGGCTTCCCGACTTCGCCTGGTTCCCGGTCTTCCTGGCGCCGCGCCACGCCATGGAGCTCCATCTCACGGGCCGCGTCTACAACGGCGAGGAGGCCGCGCAGATCGGCCTCGTGAACCAGGCCTTCCCCGCGGCCGAGCTCGAGGCGCGCGTGCTCGCGATCGCGCAGACGATCACCGAGACGCCGCCCGCCGTGGTGACCGTGAACAAGCGCTTCGTCTACACCGCGCTCGAGGCGCGCGGCGGCCGCAGCGTGATCCGCACCGGCGCCGATCTCCAGGCCGGGCCGCACCTCCAGGGCGTGCGCGCGGGAGGCGCCGAGCTCTCCGCGAAGATCAAGGCCGCGCAGCAGAAGAAGTAGGACTCAGCAAGCGCAGCGCGCAGTGAGCCGAAGGCGAACGGAGGAACCAGGTTGGAGGATCGCGTCACGCCGGTGCTCCACCTCGAGCTCTCGGACCTCGGGCCCGAGGCGTGGCTCACCGGGCGCGGCCCCGGCCTCCTCGCCTGCCCGGGCGTCGCGCGCGTGAGCGCGTGGACGAACTGCGCGCTCCACCGGACCGACCTGCCCCGCACGCTGGCCGAGTTCGGGACGCTCGGCGTGGCCGAGGCCCTGGCCCCCTTCGCCGCGCCCGCGCCGCCGACCGGCGTCGCCGCGCACCAGTTCCGGCAGTGCCGGCCGGGGCAGGGGGTGATGACCGGCCGGCCCACGCGCGGGCTCGAGCTGGTGCTGATCAGCCCGCGGAACGAGGCGGGCGCACCGGCGCTCCGCGACTGGGCCGACTTCGTGCACATCCGCCACATCGCCGCCGCCGCGGTGCCGGGCTTCGCGCTGATCACGCCCTACGAGAACGTGACGCGCGGGCGGCCGCGCTTCCTCCACTTCTACGAGCTCGACACCGAGGACGCCGAGGCCGCCTTCCAGCGCATGACGCCGGCCACGCTCGCGCGGCTGCCGGAGAAGGCCGAGCGGCGCGCCTGGGCCGGCCACCCCGAGCTCCTGATCGAGTACGTCAGCACCTTCCGCTTCGCCGGAGAGCGGAGGGCGTAGGAGAGCCGCTCTGCGACGCCTCTCGCGCGCGAGCGCCGGCCTGCCGAAGAGCCGATCGGGACGGACGGGCGCCGGGGGGATGCCATGGAACGGGAACGAGGAGCGCGGCGCACCGTGCGCTGCGGGCTCCACGGCCGCTTCTACGACGCCTGGGCCGCGGGGGGCTGCCCGGACTGCACGAGCGGCGGGCCGGCCTCTCGCTCGCGGCTCGGCGCGGGCGTCTCCGCGACCCTGCTGCTCCTCGCCGGCGGGCTCGCGCTCGCCTGGTGGCAGGGCGGCCTCCCGCTCGCGAACACGACCCGCGTGGAGCCGAGCCCCCGCCAGCCGATCCGTGATGCGGCCGAGCCCGCGCCGCCGCAGCCTGCGCCTCTCGAGCCCGCACTCGCGCGTCCCGAGCTCGCGGCGCTCGAGCGCTTCGCGGGGACGCTCGCGTCGATTCTCGAGGAGGGCCGCGGGGAGGCACCTCCGCTCGGCTGGGGACTCAGCGTCTCGGACGCCTGCGCGAATGCGCCGCCGGCGCCCGCCGCGGCGGACGCGCACGGCGCGAGCGCGCACCAGCTCCTCGGCGAAGCCTGCGAGCAGCTCCGCGCCGCGCTCGCACGGGACCCGCTGGTGCCGGCCGAGGCGCAGCGGCGCGAGGCGCTCGACCAGGCGGCGGCCCAGGTTGCCGCCGCGCGCGCCGAGCTCGAGCGCGCGGCGCGCCTCTAGGAGCCCGCTCCCGCCAGCGGACCCACGCACTCCGCGCGGCCCGCGTCGCGGAACGTGTAGCCGGCCGCCGGCAGGAACTCCCAGTCGTAGGAGCGCTCGCGGAGCGTGAGTGCGAGCACGCCGTAGATGCCGCCCGCGCTCGCGACGGAGTTCGCCACCGTCCCACCCATCTTGCGCTGGCTCCCGCCGCCCGTTCCGACCACGAACTGGCGCGGCGCGCCGGGGTCGGCGCGGCCCGCGGCGTCCTGCTGCGCGAAGCGCTCGTAGTTGTGATCGTGCCCGGAGAGGACGACGTCGCCGCCGTGCTCGTGGAAGATGGCGTAGAGGTCCGAGAGCTTGTCGATGCTGCCGTGCTTGCTGCCCGACGAGAAGCGCGGGTGATGCCAGGCCGCGAGCGTGCACGCGCGCGGGTGCGCGGCGAGCTCCGCCGCGAGCCAGCGGGCCTGGGGCGAGCTCCGCTTGCAGCCGCCGGCCTCGCGACAGTTCGAGTTCAGCACGACCACGCGCCAGCTGCCGAGATCGAAGCCGTACCAGCCCTGGCCGGGCTCGCCCGCCGCCGCGCCGAAGTACGCGAAGTGCCCCCCCGCTCCTTCGGTGCGGTACTCGTGGTTCCCGAGCGCGGGGCGCGTGCGCGCCTTGTGGCGGCCCCAAGTGGGCGCGTAGCAGCGCTGGAACTCTACGAGGCTGCCGCTCCGGTAGGCATTGTCGCCGAGCGTGAGCACGGTGCCGAAGCGGCGGTCGAGGAGCGCGGCCGTCGCCTCGTCCCCCTCCGAGGTGCAGCTCGCGATGTCTCCGGCTGTGAGGAGCGTGTAGCTCCCCGCCGTCACCTCGACCTCGAGCGAGCTGGCATGCGCGGCGCCCGCGCCGTCGGGGAGCTCCGCCGTCAGCGTGTGGATGCCGGTCGAGAGCGGCGCCCTGAGCTCGATGCCCTCGCCGAGGGCGCCGTCGCGGCTCGAGCGCCAGCGCACGAGGTCCGCGTGCTTCGCGTCCTCCGCGTCGGAGAGCGCCGCGGCCAGACGGACGGGCACGCCCGCCGGGAGCTGGGTCAGCGCGATCGGCGCCACGATCTCGAGGCGCGGGAGCGCCGCGGGAGGTGCTCCGCGCTCGTCCGGCGTCTCGCGCCGTCCGAGCGCCGGATGGAGCGCGAAACCGCCGGCCAGCGCCGCGAACGCCAGCACGAGGGCCGCCCGGGTCCGCATCCGGTGCTCTACGGCCGCAGCGGGCCCGGGCATGAGGGGGGCGTGGGACGCGGGGACGGGCTCAGGGACCGAGAAGGAATCGAACTCGAGCTGTGGGGTTGGCCCTGCCCCGAGGCCCCAGTCGTGACTCCGTTCGCCTCACGCGAGGCAAAGCCTCGCGTGGGCTCACTGCGCGCCCGCGCATCGCGCGGGTTTGCACTCAGCGCGGCTCGAGGCGCAGCGGCAGCTTCGTCACCGCCTTGAAGACGGGGCTCGGGTGAAGCGGCAGCGGCTCCGCGTCGGTGCGCTCGAAGCTCGCGGTGCGCGCGAGCAGCACTTCGAGCGCCACGCTCGCCTCGAGCCGGGCCAGGTTGTGGCCGAGGCAGTGGTGCGTGCCGAAGCCGAAGGCGAGGTGCGGGTTCCGCTCGCGGCCGACGTCGAAGAGGTCCGCCTGCTCGAAGACGCGTTCGTCGCGGTTCGCCGAGCCGAGCCAGCAGAGCAGCATCGTGTTCTCCTCGACCTTTGTACCGGCGAGCTCGGTCGCCCGGGTCGCGCGGCGCGGATCGAACTGGACGGGCGAGGAGAAGCGCAGGACCTCGTCGATCGCGGTGCGGAGCAGCGTCGGGTCGTCGCGCAGTCGCTTCAGCTCGCCGGGGTGGTCGAGCAGGGTGAGCACGGCATTCCCGATCAGGGTCGTGGTCGTCTCGTTGCCGGCCACGAGCAGCAGCACGAGCATCGCGAGCATCTCGTCGTGGTCCAGCTTCGAGCCCTCGTGCTCGGCCTCGACGAGGCCCGTGAGCAGGTCGTCGTGCGGCTCGCGCCGGCGCGCCTCCGCGAGCGGGACGAAGTAGCGGTTCATCTCCTCGCGGAGCGCCAGCTGCTGCTGGATCTGCTCGAGGCTCGGCGGCGCGAAGAAGCCGACTCCGAGCGTCGCCACCGCCTGGTCCGACCAGGTCTTGAACTGGTCGCGATCGGCGGGCGGGACGCCGATGATCTCGGCGATCGCGGTCACGGGCAGCGGATAGGTGAGCGCCTGCACCAGGTCCACCTCGCGCCGTTCGAGCGCCGCGTCGAGCAGCTCGTGGGCGACCTCGCGCAGGCGCGGCTCGAGCTGCCGCACGATGCGCGGCGTGAAGGCCTTGTTCACCAGGCTGCGGAGGCGCGTGTGGGCCGGCGGGTCCTGGCCGAGCATGCTCGGCGGCGCCTGCTTGCCGAGCTCCACGATCTCGGGGGGGAGCTCCCGCCCGCGCGTGAAATCGTTCGAGAAGAGCTCGTGGTCGCGCAGCACGGCCTGCACGTCCGCGTAGCGGAAGATCGAGACCAGCGGGATCGGCAGCCCCGCGTGCGCGAACGCAGGATGCTCGCGCCGCCCGCGCTCGTAGAGCGCGTACGGATCGCGGCGCACCGCCAGGTCGATCGGGTTGAACGCGAAGGGCTCGGACATGCTCGGCTCCGTGGGCGCGCGCGGGACGGTACCAGCTCGCGCGGCTATGCGGCGAGCCAGTGGAGGCGGGTGAGCGACGGCGTTGCGGGGGCCCTCACTTCGCGGCCGGCGCTCACCCTCCGTACGAATAGGCCAGGCGCTCGTCGATCAGGGCGAGCCTGTCGTCCATCGACAGCGTTCCGCCCAGATCGACCAGATTCCGGGCGAGGAGGTCCCGGCGCCCCAACAAGATCCAGAACAGGATCTCGTAGACCTGGGTGTCCCGGAAGACGATCGCCCCCTCGTCGCGGTACCGATCGAAGTCCGTCTCGAATCGTGACGGCAGGTCATGCCAGTTGGCTTGCGGCTCGAGGTGGTGCGCAGCGTGGAAGTCCTCGTTGAAGACGTTGTAGTGCCCGTCGAGGATGGTGATCGAGTTGCGGTAGGGGTTGTCCGGGTCACGCCGGTCGACGAAGGCGTGCTGCACGAAGTTGACGCCGCCGATCAGCATGACGATGGACAGGTGCGGCAGGAGCACGTAGCCGAGGCCGACGCGCGGGTCCCAGAAGGCAAGGGCCAGCAGCAGGCCGTAGAAGAAGAGCATCCCGCGGGCCATCCGAAACGCTTCGGGGCGTCTGCCACATTGCCAGTGGTGGAGGAACACCGTGACGCCGCTCTGGGAGCCGAGCTGGCGGACCAGCTGGTCGACCAGTGAGCTCGGCGCCGACCGCGCCATCCGGGCGGTGGTCGTGATATCCCGGGTGCCGTTGTCGTAGCGATGGTGGATCCGCACATGGCCCATCGAGTACTGCTCGGGCACGTGGCCGTACACGAATCCCATCACGTACATGATGTAGGCGTCGAGAACACGCCACGGGCCCCTGAAGAAGCCGTTCTTCTGGTGGCCGTGCTGGTGGGCGAGGGTCGCGAAGTACGCGAAGAAGCGGAAGTACGGACCCATCAGGAGGGTGTGGTAGACGAACAGCCCGAGCGCGTCGAAATGATCGAGCCCGTGCTGCCGCCACGCCATGCATGCGAACAAGCCCGGTCCGACGACTCCGACGCCGAAGATCACCCACAGCCACTCTGCGTTGCGCTCGTCGCGTAGCATACGCGGAGCGAGTGCACGGCAGCTCGTGCGCACGCGCGCGGCGAGCCACGTCGCGGCTGCACTTCCCATCAGCGGCTTCTGGAGGAAATCCCAGAGCAGCGTCGCGCCGACCACAGCGGCCGTCCAAGGCAGCTGAAGCAGGAACAGGAAACCGACGATCTCCGTCGGTGCACCAGGCGGCGTGGGCACACTGGCCACCGTGGTCGTCGTGCTCCGTCGCTGCACGCGAGACCTCGCGCCCAGCCGGACCGACCGTCGCTCGAGCAAACAGCCGGTCCGCGCTCCTGGGGCGAAAGAGGCTACACCGCCACGCGGCCGACGATATCCCCCGAATGGGGGGGGGCCCGCTCGACTCTTCGACGAGACAATCGGTTGACCCTTCGCGCCAACCCATTGAAGATGGACGCGAACGCACCGAAGGAGGAGCGGCGATGAAGCTCCACTCGTTCGACGGAAAAGGTGACGACCTGGTCCGGCACCTGCAGATGTACAACACCGCGGACGCGGACGCCGACGAGAAGGAGATGAAGGAGCAGCGGAAGGAGAAGTACCTGGATCTGGTGAACAACTACTACAACCTGACCACAGACCTTCTCCACCTCATCTGGGGGCCGCACTACTCGACGGGAATCGTGTTCCCCGTCGAGAACGGCAAGTGGCAGTCGTACCGCGCGTGCCAGCAGATGTACCAGTGCTACCTGGCCCTGTCGCTCGGGGCCAATGAGAACATGACCCTCGGTGACTTCGGCTGCGGTACCGGAGGTCCCACGAGGTGCATCGCGCAGTTCACCGGAGCCCGGATCAAGGCGGTCAACATCAACAAGAAGCATCTGGCGCAGATGAAGAAGTGGAACGAGGAGTTCCGCATCGACCACAAGATCGAGCTGGTGTGCTCGGACTACCACCACACGCCCTTCGAGGACAAGTGTCTCGACGGGGTGTACATGTGCGAGTCGCTGGCACACTCGCCCGACTACAGGAAGCTCTGCAAGGAGGTGTTCCGGGTGCTCAAGCCCGGGGCCAGGTTCACCGGCTTCAACTGGGAGCTCACGGAGAACTACGACCAGAGCAACCCGGAGCACCGGAGGATCCGGCACCTGATCGAGTACGGGGTCGGCGTGTGTGGGCTCGTGAAGATGTCGACGCTCACCGAAGCCCTGGAGGACGCGGGATTCGAGATCCTCGCTCAGCGGGACCACAACGACTTCGCCGTAGACCTCGGCGGCAAGCGGTGGTGGTACCTCTTCGAGGAGAGGAGCCTGTCGCTCCAAGTGATCTTCGCCTCCATGACCCGGCTCGTGTCGTCGGGCATCTGGCTGCTGGAGAAGCTCTCCCGCGTGCCTCGCGGAACCGCCAAGGCCTATGGCGACCTGATGATCGCCTTGAAGACGGGCATGTACGACGGGGCGAAGGAGCGGATCTTCACCCCGATGCACTTTTGGCTCGCGAGGAAGCCCATGTGAGCGGGGTTCCAGCAGGTAGGCGGCGCCGCCATGTTCCCTTCGAGCTGGAGCGGACTCGCGAGATAGGCGAGCTGCCACGCGCCCGCCGCCTCCTGCCTGGTGCGATATTCCGCTCGTGGAGACCATCCAGGACCTGCTTGGCCTTCGCCGATCTGGGACGAGCCGGGCCTCGCGACGACGAAGCGCTGAACGCGTCACACCGTGATCCTCGATGCGATCGAGGTCGAGGCGGACGTCCGCGCGCTTCTCGACGAGGTCGCGATCGAAGATGCGCGCGACGTCGGGGATCGAGAGCGGATTGGCTATCTGGCGTCGTTGTTCTTCCTCGTCGCGGTAGACGTCAGCCTTCCAGAGTACGCTGACGCGGATCGATTCGAGCGGAGCGCGGTAGCGGACCTCGCCGCGATCGGTCACGGCCCACTCGCCGCTGCCGTCGGACGCGGGCGCGAGCTTGGCGAGCGGCGTCACGAGCGGCGTGCCCTGGTCGAACGGTCCGACGGGACCGACCTGATGGAACATGCCGTGGTTGTCACCGACCAGTGCTGTGTTCGCCATCTCGCCCACGTGCACCTGCGGCGGCTTCTCGGGACCGTCCGGCCAGTAGAAGAAGCCATCGCTCTCGACGTCGTTCATCCACCAGAGCGAGGTGGCCTGCACGATCGCCTGGCGGTCGAAGAGGCCGGACCAGAGCATCGCGCGGAGCAGCCACATCGGCGTGTTGCTGCGGTCGCGCCCCTGGAAGCGCGGGTTGTCCGTGTGTGCCGGGCCGGCCTTGTCGATCGCCGTCATCAGGTTCACGTACACGCTGTGCGGAACGATCACCTCCGCGTCGTAGAACTCGCGGGCAGCCCGGGTCACGCGCTCGTGGAAGAGAAACAACTCCGAGCCCTCGACGCGCAGATCCGCGTGGACCCAGTCGTTCTGGAACCACATCGGGCTGGTCGGCACGTCGGGGTCGATGCCAGGTCGGTACCAGCCCCCGAGCGGGGTGTACGGCGCATTGCGTTCGAGCAGGCGGACGACCTGGCCGACGTCTTCGATCACGTCGTGCAGCAGGATCGGGGGAGCGCTGTACCGGATCATCCCCGGGAAGGTAGAGGCGTCGAGGCGACGTTCCAGCTTGGCGAGGAGTCCGGCCGAAGAGCAGGCGGACGGGCACCGCTCTCCGGCCGTCTGCATCGGGCTCTAGAGCGTTGTCGGCGGGGTGAGCGACGGGGTTCGAACCCGCGACCTCCAGGGCCACAACCTGGCGCTCTAACCAGCTGAGCTACGCCCACCGCCGAAGGCTCGGGAACCTACCACCCACCCTCGGGGGTGTCGATCAAGGTATGCTCGGGCGCTGCCTGCTCGGAGGATCGCGTGCCCGACCATCCCACGAATCCGAAGGTCCGCCTGCACGACCGCTTCTTCTACGTCGATCCGCACCCGCAGTTCCGCTGGCTGCGGGAGCACGCCCCGGTCTACTGGGACGAGACGGCGGACGGCGGGCTCTGGGGCGTCGCGCGCTACGCCGACATCATGGAGGTGTCGCGGCAGCTGGAGCTCTTCTGCTCGGGCAAGAGCTCGCGCCCGGAGCGCGACTCGTGGATCCCGTCGATGATCAACCTCGACGATCCGCAGCACAAGCGGCGCCGGAACCTGGTGAACCGCGGCTTCACCCCGCGCCGGGTGGCGGCGCACGAGCCGATGCTGCGGAAGCTCACGACGGAGCTGCTCGACGCGGTCTCGCCGCGTGGCGAGTGCGACTTCGTCACCGAGATCGCG